>WNFB01007716.1_pt1 | contig 16119 bp, 14 predicted proteins | sample 5400501 | NCBI WGS metagenome assembly WNFB01 (sample SAMN13153341, study PRJNA577476) | soil metagenome | isolation source: 200 cm saprolite under Douglas fir tree site 2 hole 1 | place: USA:California | collected 2015-04-18
GAAAAGTCGAGCGTGCGAAAGATCCCGGTGAGCGCGCCGATTAATAGCAGCGCACCGAGTCCGGAGATGGCCATCTTTGAAACGCCATGCTGCAGCCAACCAGCGCCCAGCAATAAAAGGAGCGAACCACCGAGAGCGATCGCAGCGGCGGCGAGGAGCGATTCGTCGCTGTCGCTCACTCGTGGTGCGATTCGGTTTGTCTAGCCGATTTGTTCGGACTTTCATGCAGCGTCTGGGGGATTCTCGACTAGGCTGTTGGTTCGTTGAAGAGGTCCATCTGCGATCGGTCTTGCAGAGCCGATTGTTTTTCAATTTCTGACGGCAAGAGCAACTCGTAACCGAGTCGCTGCGCGAGACGTCGCGCTGTTTCGGGAGCAAACCCTTCGAAATGGTTGCTGACGAATGCCCAAGCGTTGCGAGCTTCAGGGAGGTGACGCTCAATCTTCATCGACCAGCTTTCTAACGCGGCTTCACGTTTCCAAAGAAGCTTATCGTACCGGTGAACGAATTTGCCGGCACCATCATACTTGGTCGCGTAATCCCCGAGCAGACGCAGATAAAGAAAATCGGTCGTGCGCGGCAGAAATTCGAACGGCGCAAGATTGCGTTCATTGAGCGGACTGGTGTCGGCCCAAACCCAACAGATCCGATATTGTTCCAACAGCCGAATAATTTGGGGCCGATGCCAGCCAGCGTGACGAAATTCAATGGCAAATCGAAAATCGTTCGGGAGTTGCACGAGAAATTTTCGCAAAATCTGTCGGCCATCCTTGGGGGTAAAAGAGGGCGGCAGTTGGATCAGCACAACCTGGAGCTTCGACTCGAGCGGTTCGATCGCACGCAGAAAGGCATTCAGTTCGGCCGTGCAATCGCGCAGCCGGCAGACGTGCGTGATTTCTCGCGGAAGTTTGCAACTAAAGCGAAACGAAGCAGGAGTTAGTTCGACCCAGCGCCGGACCGCGTTCTCCACCGGCACGCTGTAAAAAGTCGAATCAATTTCAACGGCGGGAAAATAGCGCGCGTAAAATTCGAGCCATTCGGATTCGGGCAACTCTGAAGGATAAAAACTTCCACGCCATTCCGGGAAGCTCCAGGCGCAAGCGCCGATTCGAATTTTTTGCTGGTCGGTGAGGTTCAAATCGAGCGCAAATCTAAGCTAAATCGCAACGCTCGGGAAGATGTCGATTCTTGTCCGCGAAGGGCCGGACTCGTTCGGCGGAGAGCAGTTTGAGGGTTGCAAACAACGACTGGTTTTCGTGTGCGGCGCAACTTGACGGAGTGGATAAGTCAATTACCCTGCCAGTCCCGATGAAATTCCGAGTTCTCCCGGTGTGTTTGTTGCTCCCGCTGGGCTTGTTTTTAATTCAATCGACCGATGCCGCGGTTGTTTTTCGCCCCGGCGAAAAAGCAAAATATGTGGCGCCGGGTGAAGAAGAATTGAACGGGAATGCGGCGGAGCTTTTTGAAATCGGACAAAAGGCGGAAAGAGAAGGCAACCCGAAGCGAGCCATTCGCGCGTATCGTCAACTTGTCCGAAAGTATCCGCGTGATGCGCTGGCAGCGGGGGCGGCATTTCGAGGCGCGGTGCTGCTCGAGCAGGTGCGTCTACATCTGGAAGCTGCGAATACGTATCGATTGGTGGTGACAAATTATCCTACCAGTCCGCATTTTAACGAAGCGATCGAAGGACAATTCCGGATCGGCGAAATGTATTTGGCCGGGAAGAAACTGAAATTGCTCGGGCTTCCTTTCGCGACTTCAATGGATCGCGCGGTCGAAATTTTTGCGGCCGTAATTCGGACTGCGCCCTACGGAAAGTACACCGCGCGTGCGCAATTCGACATTGGCCTGGCGCGTGAGAAACAGGGAGCCAATGACGCCGCTCTCCAGGCCTACACGGCAGTGGTAGATAAATTTCCGAATGATCCGGTAGCGGCGGACGCGCAATATCAAATGGGTTACATTTGGTTCACGGCCTCGCGGGGTGGCACCAAGGATCTGGCGGCGACGAACAACGCGCGAACTGCGTTCCAGGATTTTTTGTTTCGTTACCCGAACAGCGAAAAAGCCGCGCAAGCGCGCGCCAATCTTCAACAATTGGAACACAAAGCGACCACCAGCTCGTTCGACGTCGCGCGCTATTACGACAAACAGAAAGCATATCGGGCCGCAGTCATTTATTACAATGAAGTGATTCGACAGCAGCCCGGATCAACCGAAAGCGAAAAAGCGAAGAAACGAATCGATCAATTGCGGGCAAAACTCGGCGACAAGGTGCTTCAGCCGTTACAAGAAAAGGAAGCGGAAAAAAAGAAAAGCACCGATCAGCAGAAAACGAAGAGCGCCCCGGAAAGCACGCCTGCTCCAAATTCCGGGTCCATCTTGCCGCCGGATTTGGACAGCTCACTTCCACCACCACCTTCGACGTCGGGTGACACGACTGCGCCTCCCGACGATTCCGGTTCGTCTGAAGCAACGGCCTCGCCGACGCCGTGAAAAATTCAACCACGGCGGTGCTAGCCTGTCTCGGTTTGAGCGGTTGCCTCGGCTATCACATCGGACCGACCAAGCCTTATTACCTTCGCGACATTCACACCATCGCGATCCCGACGTTCACCAACAAAACGCTTATTCCACGCGTGGAAGTGCTTGTCACTGATACCGTGATCAAACAATTTCAGCAGGACGGCACGTATCGAATTGCAAGTAGCGAGTCGGCGGACGCCACGCTTAAGGGTGAAATCATTCGCATTAGTAGATCGCCGGCGCGCTCGGTTCGCGGAAATGTGTTAGCCACGAGCGAATTTAATCTCGACATGCGGTTGAACTACAGACTGGTGGGCACCGATGGGAAACCGCTCGGGCCTCCCGGCGAAGTCGTCGGCACGACCAGCTTTTTTGTCGGCACCGATGTCACAACGGACGAACGGCAGGCGTTGCCATTGGCCACGGAAGAGTTGGCCAACCGGCTGGTCACACAGCTGAGCGAAGGCTGGTGATGCAGGATGAAAGGCGAAGAGAAGCTTTGGAGCATTCTCAACGATAAACTCGAGACGCTCCGCGCGAGCGGTCGTTTGCCCGAAGCTATTCGCGTCGCCGAAACTTTACTCGAGCTTGCTAAGCGCACGTTTGGTGATGACGACAACGCGCTGGCGCTGAGTTACGAAAAACTCGGGCAGCTTCTCGATCAAAGTGGCGACCACGTGAAAGCGAAACCTTATTTGCTAAAGGCGCACGGCGTTCTCGAGAAAGCCAAACCACCCGATCAACGCTTGCTTTACCGATCGGCGCGTCGACTGGCTTTTTTGTGCGATAACCTCGGACAACAAGAAGAAGCGATCCGTTATTATGAGAAGGCGATCGCTGCCGGCACGCAGCTCGATGATCTGCCTTACGCGGATTTGGGAACGATGCTTAACAACGTCGCACTGATTTTCCGAAGATCAGGCCGCCAGAAAGCGGCCGAGCCGTATTACCTGCACGCGCTTCAGATTTACGAAAAGCAACTCGGACCCCAGCACGCCGACGTCGCCTCGGTTTTGAACAACCTCGCGGTCTTTTACACCAATGAGAAGCGTTACGCCGAGGCCGAGAAGACCCACCTGCGCGCGCTTGGCATTCGAGAAAAAGTGTTCCCACCAACACATCCCGACATTGCGCAATCGAAATGCAATCTGGCGGTGGTCTATCACTCCCGCGGCGATTATCCAAAAGCAGCCGAGCTTTACCGCGCATCGCTCAAGAGTTGGGAAGAAGCAACCGATCAGCCGCCAGAGGATTACGAAATCGTGGCTGCAAATTACGCGGACTTGCTCCGTTCGTTGGGCAAAGCCCGCAAAGCGCAGCAGCTGGAAGCGCGGGCGCGCAAACGGCGGCGCGGATAAATTCAGGGCTAGATTGCACCTTGTCATTTCGGCTTGCGCGCGCGAAATGGCCGCGCAATTTAATCGGCCGAATTTTTCGAGCTCACGTGGCGGAATTGGCAGACGCGTACGGCTCAGGACCGTATGGGGCAACCCGTGGAGGTTCGAGTCCTCTCGTGAGCAATTTTCTCGACGATTTGTTGTAGATTCGCAGAATATTTGAGTACTTTTCGCGGATTTGAGCTTTTTCCATGTCCAAACGGCTTCACACCCCACGGCCGGTTTTACTAGGGAAGACGGTCGGTTTTGGACATCCTGCAGCCAAAAACGCCTCAAATATTGAGCGAACGAAGGGGGGTGTGAGGTGCGCGGGCTATTTTGGCACCAATTCCACTTGCAGCGGCCCTGCTATGAGAGTGCAAACTGACTACGGATTGCCATCCGTAACGCGAAGCGAAACAGGGGCCGCGAAAATAGCAATCGGCTGTCGACCCCTCCTGTTCCTTCACGACCTCCTAAATTGAACCCGAGCCGCTGATCGTGCCAAATGGTTCAGTTAGACCGATTTCGGTCTAACGCCAGTGCCCGTTGCGGCCACCCCAGCGCTGGCCACTCCAATTGCCACTCCGATTGCCGCCGTTCCAGTTGCGGCCACTCCACTGCTGGCCACTCCAATTGCGGTTCCGATTGCCGCCGTTCCAGTTGCGGCCACCCCAGCGCCGGCCACTCCAATTGCGGTTCCAATCGACGCCGTTCCAGCCATTTCCGTAACCGGCGCCGCCGTAATAATTGCCGTAATAATTATTATAATCGTACCCGTATGCTGACCCGTATCCGTATGGGTAGCCATAACCGTATGGGTAGCCATAGCCGTAGCCGGAATATCCGTACGGATACCCCCAACCCCAGCCCCAGAACGGGAAGCCGCCAAAGAAGATCGCATTATTAAAGTCGTCATCGTCATGGAAATGGCGGCGACGGTGCCAATTGCCACTCCAATTGCGGTTCCAATTGCTGCCGTTCCAGCGTTGGCGACCCCATGTGCCCATTCCGCTGCGAGTGAACGTCTGCCCGCCTCGAGCAGGCATCGAAGCAAAATGGCGGCCTCCACTAAAGCCACCGGAGACTCTCCCACCTCCTCCGGGGCGGCCACGGCCACCGCCGTACGCGGGAGCTCCATTCAAGGAAAGCAAGACAATCGAGATAACAACGGCCGTTGGAATGAGTGATCTTCTCATTTTAAAACCTTACTCCGTCGGAGGCAGTTTCAACAGTACGACCAAGGTCCAATGGGCACGTCACACGGGCGCACCAATTCTGGATTAAGACTATCTTTCCGTTGTTTTACATCGCTGGCGCGCTGCTTGTCGGCTTATTTATTTGCCGGTTATCAGGCAAGCGATGGCTCGGCTTATTGGTCGCACTCTTGATTCCGTTCGTTCCATTCGTTACGGCGAGCCCTGGCGGAGTGACCGTCGGTTACGCCGATATTCCTATCAGTGTGTTTTACGTTACTGCGCTCGCTTATTTACTTTGCTCCGTGGAGAGCGACTTGCGCTACTCGTTTGCAGCTTATGTCGCGGCTCTCACGTTAATACCATGGATCAAATCTGAAGGCTTGATCCTATGGTTACTCCTGGCGGTAATGGGTTTGATCGTTGGTTTACGTCAGCATCGACTTCGCCTTTTTATAATCGCGATCCTACCGGGGTTGTTTTTGATCACGGACTGGCGTTTCTATCTACAGGGTCGGCACTGCGTTTCGCCTTCTGACTTCGCACCGCCAACGCTTCAGCTATTCATCGACAATCTGGACAGATTACCAACGATAGGTCGCATAGCTCTTGCGGAGATTACTGATACCGGTCTCTGGAGTATCTTTTGGCTGCTCGTCCTTGTCGCAGTAATCTACCTTTTGATCGCACGAAATTTTTCACGGTTACTTTTGGCTATAGGTGTTCTTGGTCCAATCATTCTTTATTCCCTGACTTATGTTTTCAGCGCGTGGCCAAGTTATACCGCACATGTAACATCGTCGTTGCCACGTCTTCTGTTGCATGTCATGTTAGCCGCATGGCTGGCCATCGGTCTCGCGTTATCGATAGCAAAAACAGAAACTGAAAAGCTCGAGTCTAAGCGTGGTTAACCCGAATCAGTTATCCCAGTCGCGCGATCCGGAAACGGTTCGGGCAATGTTTGGCAGCATTGCTCGCCGATATGACCTTGCCAACCATCTGCTTAGCTGCGGATGCGATGTTATTTGGCGGAAACGCGCGGCTGGAATTGTGGCCACCTGGGATCCGAACACGATTGTCGATCTTGCAGCCGGAACAGGAGACCTGACGCTTGCGTTGGAGAAGGCATTGCCGAATTCGGAAGTTGTTGCCGCAGATTTCTCCGACCAAATGCTGGCGGTAGCGAGAGCCAAAGGAGTTCGTCGAGTTGTTAGCGCAGATGCGCTCGCGCTTCCGTTTTCCGATCGTTCATTCGATTGTCTGACAATCGCTTTTGGCCTTCGCAACATCAAAGATTGGAGCGCGGGATTGCGCGAAATGGCACGGGTTCTAACTGGGAGCGGCAATTTGCTCGTCATGGAATTCTCGTTGCCGCAAATGTCAATCTTACGATCGCTTTATCGCCTTTACCTTCATCGGTTGCTTCCGATTTTTGGATCCTTCCTTACCCGAAAAAAAACCGCTTACGATTATTTGGGAGATTCGATCGAACAATTTCCCGGCGGCGAAGAATTGTTGCGACTAATCGAGGGAAACGGATTTCGGGATGCCGTCGCTGAGTCGCTGACGGGTGGAATCGTGACGATCTATACCGCGAAGAAAAACGGCTAAGGCGTCGCAGTTGCTGTCGCGGATGGAGGAGGCGAAGGCGATTCGTGAGCAACGAGCGGCAGTTTGAGCGCGTTTAAATCTGGCGCGTTAACGGCAAAAGTTCCTTCGCGCTCGTCCACTTTTGCGAACGACATCCCATTGGGCGCGACGCCGCCAATAGTCAGTTTGTGTGTCGCTTTGTCGTCTGGGGAAGTAGTGAACGTCACGACAAGTTGCGGCTTGTCGAAACCTTGTGCCGGGGTTGTCGATCCGACCCAGCGCACCGCGTGCAATGTTGACAAGGTATTGAGAAGCGACTGCACGTTCGTTTGATTGATTGCGCCGCTTCCCTTCGCCCAACTCCATTGATTGTTCGCGCCGCGTACCAGTGCACATTCTTTGTCTGTTGTCACGCTGACGCGGTGAATCTGCTCCGGCTTGAAATTGAAGATCGACAGTTCCTGCCATTGCAGCGGGTCGGTGAAGATTTGATCGAGCACGGCGCGACGCACAGCGACGACGAACGGCTCATCTCCGACTCGTGCGTAGACGCCGTCGCCTTCGACTTTTCCAAACGCAATCGACGCAAACGGCTGCTCGCCGGCTTTGGTTTCAGCGGTGTTTTCCGAAGCGAACGAACTGAAGGTGGCAATTAGTTGCGGCTTATCGAGGCCATACTTCGGCAAGTTCGAAGCGACATCTTCGACAAATTTTGTGACCTGCTCGTTTTGCAAAGTGTCGATCAGTCGCCGAACCTCGCTCGAATTTGCGGGCGCGTTATTGCGGCTGGCAATTGTCCAGGTTTCATCTTTCCGCGCCAGAACCGTTTTGCCTTTACCCGGCGCGTCGATGGTTAGCCGGTCGAGAATTTTTGTGTCGATTCGAACAAGGTGGCGGTCACGAAGATCATTAGGTTTGTTGTTGAGCGTCTCGTCGATTTTTTTTGGCAACGTGTAAACGAAGCCGCGCGGAGAGAAGCGCACGTAAACCTGGTCTTTCTCTTTTTCGGGAATGCTGCCGACCTGAAGCGTCTGGCCCTGCTTGTCGTCCTGCGCAAAAAGTGTGAGCGAGCCGCGCGGTTCGGCCAATCCGTAAGGATGCAGATCGCCGCGGTCGTCCGCCACAAATTGTTGAATGCGCGCCGTCGTCACTTGCGCGATCAAGTCGCTGACCTTCTGATCGTCGGCGCGCGTGTGCAACGGTTTCGCGATTTCCCAATGGTCGCCCTTTTTCTGCAGCTCCATTTCGCCCGCCGACGTTTTGAGCACGACGCGGACAACCTGCGCCATGATCAAATCAGTCAGTTTTCGATCGCGGAAATCTTCCGGCTTCTTTTCGACCGCTTTCTTAACCGATTGACTGGCGAGAAACGTTTCTTTCGAATTCTCGAACCGGACATACATCTTGCCTTCCAGCGCAGCGTCCTTGCCGAAGAAGACTTCGGGTGGCGCACCAGGTCCGAGCAACTTCAAACGCAGCTTGGGGTTTGCGAGGCCGTAGTCAGCAAGCTTGCTCTTGTCCGCTTCCATTTCCTTGGCCGAAATAGCCGCGTCCTTTTGCCAGCTCTCGAGATCGAGCAGCAAATTGTTCACGAAGGAAGCGTCCGCCTGATCTCTGATCGGATTTTCCAGGCGCCATTTATCATCGCGGCGGCGGATGTCGATCATATCGTCGCCGTTGTGAATAACGACGCCGTCAATTTTCTCGCGGCTGAAATTGAGAACATTTTGTGATTGGCGTGCCGCTTCTTCGGTGCCGGGCCGGTTGCTTTCGATGAAAAACAGGTAGGCGAAAACGCCGGCCGCAATGACGAAAAGGATCAATGTCGTTTTCCACTTCATGACGATTTTGTGATTATTAGGCGCGCCGTTTCCACCAGACGGCGGTGCCGAGAACGACAAAAACAAGCGGCATCAAGACCAGGATCATCCAGCGTAAACTGCGCAAAGCATCTTCGTTGAGGCTGAAAGTGAGTGTTTTCGGAACTTTCGGCGCGATCCCGATGAGCTGCTCTCGGCTCAACAACCAGTTTGCGCTCGCGGAAATAAAGTCGAGAGCTTGTTGGTCTTGCGTCAGCGCGTTGTCCTGAATAAAAGTCGCGTTACTCACCACCACCATCCGCGACGAATTCATTTGGACGCGCTCGTCTGCGCTGCCGCCTTTCTCGATCGACACCCCGATCGTCAGAGGCGCCGTGCCCGCTTTTTTTGCGTTCGCTTGCAGTTTCGCCTGGTCGTTGGTGTTGTAATCGGTTTCAGCGAAATAACCTTTCTCGGCTTCAATCAGCGGCTGGAGCCGGATATTCGCCGCGCGAACGCGTTCTGGCTGGAGTGTGATTGACGATGTTCCGCCGAAAAATAATGCGCGGACATTAGCGAGGCGTTTCGTCACCGGGCTGTCACCGAGAAAGCGAGCCTGCACATCGCGGATCAGCGCCAGCTCCTCAATTCCAGTGCGCACAAAAGCCATCAATCGGTCGTCGTTTACTTTCACGCCGAGTTCGTTGAGGAACGCGTTCAGCTTCGGTGTTTTCGCCGAAGGATCGATCAAGAACAGGATCCGTCCCTGTTTGTCCCAGAAATCGTGCAGCAATTTGATTTCGCGATCAGAGAGATCGTACTGCGGGCCGACAATCATAACTGTTTTTATCTCGGCGGGGATTTGCGGCTCATTGAAAAGATTCAATTCCTGAAATTTGATGTTTTCGTTCTCGATAAATGTCTTCAGCACCGAAATCGGACTACCGGCCTGTTGCTGTTGATTAATCATCGCCAGCGGTGACGCTTCGGTGATCGATGGCTCTTTGTGACCCGTGACATAGCCGATTGTGTTCTTTTTGCCTTCGACTAAATCGATCATCGCGCTGGTGATCGCCTGTTCGCCTTTAAACGCGGTCACCCGCGGTCCTTCGCCAAGCGCCATGCCGCTCTGATCGATCTCCGCCATCTCCGAAGCCTTCACCGTTTTGTTGCGGCCTTCGTAATCGATCACGAGCAACTTACCCTTGGCTGCGTATTGATATTCGGTGAGCAAACTCGAAACGTCGCCGCTGATCGGAGTGTTCGGCGAAAAGAAAACCGTGATTCGGACTTTCCCCTTGAGTGTTTTCAAGAAACGCTTCGTCTTGTCCGAGAGCGCGTATTTCTGCTCGCGGGAGACATCCCAGCGTTTGTAATGGCGGAAGCCGATCCAGTTTACGGCGCTCACCAAAAAGAAAATGAGAATGAGCTGGACCATAAGATTCAGGCCGATTTGAAGTCGCTGAATTCTTTTTGGCTTCATTGTAACTTCAGTCATTCGTCACAACCTCCATTTGCGCGACTGGAACGCTTGATAAGTCAGCGCCAGGATTAGGGCGGTCATGCTCAAGTAGAGAACCATCGGTCGCGTGTCGATGATGCCACGCGAATATGTGCCCATGTGCTCGATCGCGGAAAAATACCCGAGCGCGTCGCGCATGCCCGAGCTGACGTCGAGCAAAATGAATTGAATCAGCCCAAGAAAGAACAACAGCGTGATCGCGGAGAAAGAAATGATCGCGGCCACGATCTGGTTCTTCGTCACGACCGAGGCGAGGCAGCCGACGGAAAGATAAAACATTCCCAGCAGCAAGAGCATCAAGTAAGAGCCCCAATAAGCGCCGCTGGAATTCGCCGCGGGCTGCTGGGTGATCTTTTGGAAGATCCAAAAATAGAGCAGCGTTGGGATCCAGAGTAAGATGTAAAACACGAGCGCGCCGAAAAACTTTGCCAGCACAACTTGCAAATCACGCACCGGCGCAGTCATTAGCGGCTCAATTGTGCCGAGCTTAAATTCCTCGGCAAAAAGACGCATCGTGATCAACGGAAAAATCAAAACGAATGCGAACCAAAAGAACACCGAATTGAAAAACGCTTCCTGCACCGAATAAGACGCCGGTCGCTGATTCATGAATGAAACCTGGAAATAAAAATCGACCCCGCTGACCAGCAGGAAGAACACGAGGACAACGTACGCGATGGGCGAATGAAAATAGCTGCGGACTTCGCGGACAAGCAGCGTGTAGAATTTTCTCATCGCTTAGATCGGCATCTCCGCTTGATCTGAGTGCGTGATTTCGACGAACACGTCTTCGAGCGTCGCCCGGCGTTGTGAGAGCTCGCGCAGTGTCCACTTCCGATCGGCTGCGAGCCGGAAAATTTCTTCGCGCACGTCGAGACCGGATTCCACTCGCAGCGAAAATATTTGCCAGCCCTCGTCGTGATCGGTTATCACTTCGCGCACGCCGGAGATTTTCTTCAACTCTTCCACGCCATCATCCTTGCCGGTTTTTGCCTCGACCACTACGCCGCCGGCCTGGCGAATCTGACCGAGAAGATTCTCCGGCGTATCGCACGCTTCGATTCGGCCCTTATGAATAATGATGACCCGGCTGCAGGTCATCTCCACTTCCGGCAAAATGTGAGTCGAAAGCAAAATGGTGTGCTGTTTGCCGAGATTTTTGATGAGTTCGCGCACCTGCCGGATTTGGTTTGGATCGAGACCAATGGTCGGCTCGTCGAGAATAAGGAGGTCCGGGTCGCTCACAAGAGCGTCGGCCAGACCGACCCGCTGCCGATAACCTTTGGAAAGTGTCCCGATTAATTTTCGTTCCACCTCGCGCAAGCCGCAGAGTTCCTTCACGTCGCCGACGCGCTCCGCGATGCGGCGGTGGGGGACGCCTTTCAGCGCGGCGCGATAATCGAGATACTCCGTGACCCGCATATCATTATAGAGCGGAACGTTTTCCGGCATGTAACCCAGCCTCGACCGCGCCTGGAGTGATCTCTCGAACACATCAAAGCCGGCGATCGAGGCGCGACCGGAAGTGGCCGGCATGAATCCCGCCAGGATGCGCATCGTCGTGGTCTTGCCGGCACCGTTCGGTCCGAGAAACCCCATGATCTCGCCCTGGCCGACCTCGAAGTTCAAATCCCGGATCGCGGTCTGCCCGGCGTAGCGTTTGGTTAAATTTTCAACTTTAATCATTCCCAAATTATTTGATGAGACAACCGAGGTGCTAATGCGTTGCCAAAATTTTTCGGCTGTCAACGGGCAGCCAGGGTAACGGTTTCGACACGCTGTCCGGCGCCTCCCGCACGGACGACCCCGACTGCAAAGTCCACGCTTGTGCCGCTATTGGCGCGGCCGAGCAGGTTCTCGACGTCTTTGATCGAGCTTACATCGTGCTTGCCGACGCGGTAAATCACCAGGCCGCGCTCGATCCCGGCTTGGTCCGCCGGACTGTTTGGTTCGACTGCACTGATCAGCACTCCGCGTCCAGGCTCGTAACCGAGCGCGTCGGTCAGCTCCTCATTCAAATCCTGTAACTGCATTCCAAACATGCGCTCCGCGTTCGAGGTCGATGTTTCTTCCGCCGCCGGTTGATTTTTTCCGCCCGGATGCTTTTGAGCGAACGTTTTGAAATTTTTCACACTGTCGCGCACGACATCGGCCGGAATGGCAAACCCGAGTCCTTGCGTCGGCACGCCTTGCGGGGTGAACGCCATTTTCGCGGAGCTGATTCCAACCAATCGCCCTGAGATATCGATCACCGGCCCGCCGCTGTTGCCTGGATTAATCGCCGCATCCGTTTGCACCAGGTTTTTGTAATCCACATTGTCGATGCTGATGTCCCGTTTCGTTGCGCTCAAAACGCCGCGGCTGATCGAGCTGCCGTAACCGACCGCGTTGCCGACCACGAGGACGGTTTCGCCTAACAGGTTGGGCGAAATGTTGTCGAGGTTGATGAACGGAAACGAATCTTTCGAATCGATCTTGATGAAGGCGAGGTCTTTCTTGTCGTCGCCGGTGATATAATGCGCGCTGTAAGTTTTGCTGTTGTTCGTCGTTACCTGGATTTTCAGGTCGGCCGCGCGCTGGACCACATGCTGATTAGTCACGATGTAGCCGGCTGGATCGACAATGAACCCGGATCCGAGACTTTGCAGTGTTTGCCGAATCTCGCGCGTCCGTCCGCGGTAATAACCAAAAAATTGCGCGTAAAAATCTTCGATCGGATCACGCACCGTACGGCGAACCACACGCTCGGTATTGATGTTGACCACGGCTGGCAAAACTTTCGCGATAGCCAGGACCGCCGGCTCCGCCGCCGGATCGGCTTGGGCGAAGCTCGATGTCGATCTTGCCAACACGAAGACGCACGTTCCGACCCCTAACCAAATTTTCGCGGTTCCCATTTGTGCGGTGCAAGTAACGGAGCTGCCTCAGCACTGTCAACTTGGTAGCGGAAGTGTAGCCACGTCGCTGTGCGACGTGGCGAGTACGTGCTACAGGCACGTGGCTACAGCACTTGCCGCTGTCCATAACGGTTGCAGATTAAATGTGCCATGCCCACTTCAATCGCCGCTAGAGCTAATCTGGAGCTGATCGACCAGAATTATCGGCGTTGGCAGGAGGATCCTGCATCAGTCGATCCAAGCTGGTCGGCTTTTTTTGAGGGATTCGAGTTAGGGAATTTGCCGCAGCGAAATGGCGCCGCCGCGACCGCGGCACCGCGCGCTGGTGTTCGCGAAAGTCCGTTACAGACACGGATCGACGGCCTCGTCTACGCCTATCGCACGCTCGGTCACACCATCGCGCGTGTGAACCCGTTGGCGGAGAAGCGCCCGGAAAATCCGTCCCTGACGCTGCGCGAGCTCGGCTTCAGCGAAAAGGATCTCGATCTTCACGTCTCCTCAAAATTCTTCGCCGACAATGAAGAGATGACGTTGCGCGAAATGATCGCGCGTCTCCAAAAAATTTACGCGGATTCGATCGGCGCGGAGTTCATGCACATTCAAAACACGCGGATGCGGAACTGGGTGCTGCACCGGCTCGAATCGCGCCCGGACAAACATTCCACGCCGCGCCAGGTGAAAATCGCTTTGCTCCGCGCGTTGATGGAAGCCGAGTCGTTCGAAGTTTTCCTGCACTCGCGTTACGTCGGCCAAAAACGCTTCTCGATCCAAGGCGCCGAATCGTTGATGGTGATTCTCGACACGATCCTTCACAAATGTCCGCCCGCTGGTGTTGAGGAAATTTGCATGGGCATGTCGCACCGTGGGCGGCTGAACGTGCTCGCGAATTTTCTGAAGAAATCGCTCCGCGTTATTTTCACCGAGTTCAGCGAGAATTACATTCCTGAGCTCGTCGCCGGCGATGGCGACGTGAAATATCATCTCGGCTATCGGACCGTGCGAAAACTCGCATCCGGCGCGGAGGTGGAAATTCGTCTGTCGGCAAATCCGAGCCATCTCGAAGCGGTCGACCCAGTTGTCGAAGGAACGGCTCGCGCGCGTCAACGGATTCGAGGTGACACCGAGCATCGGCGCAAAGTCTTGCCGTTATTGCTTCACGGCGACGCGGCCTTCGCGGGGCAGGGGATTGTGGCCGAAACCCTGAACATGTCGCAACTGCACGGTTATGGGACCGGCGGCACGGTGCACGTGGTAGTGAATAATCAGATTGGTTTCACCACGCTGCCGGAAGACGCGCGCTCATCGATGTACGCCACCGACATCGCCAAAATGATTGAGGTGCCGATTTTCCATCTGAACGGCGACGACCCGCTCGCGTGCATGCAGGTCAGCAAACTCGCGCTCGATTTCCGGCAGGAATTCGGACGCGATATCGTGATCGACATGTATTGTTACCGCCGCTACGGACACAACGAAGGCGACGAGCCTGCCTTCACCCAGCCCGATCTTTACGCCAAGATTGACAAGCACCCGTCGGTCGCGCAGTTGTACAAACGCGAGTTGCTCGAATCTGGCGCGTTGACCGAGGACGATGCCGCTTCGCTCGAGACCGAAATGGATCTGCGGCTTGAGATGGCGCTTGATAACGTCAAAGCGATCGAAAAAGAGAAGACCGATAAGCAGGCGAAGTTCAAGGAATCAACCGCGGTATTTCAACCGGAGTACAAGAGTTCGCCGGTTGCGACGGCCATTAATGAGAAAACACTCAAGGCGATTGTCGATGCACTCACGCGCGTGCCAGACGATTTCAACATTCAGCCGAAGATCAAACGAATCATCATCGAGCATCGGCGCAAGGTCTTTGAAAACGGCGGGCCATTCGAATGGCATTACGCCGAACTGCTCGCGTTTGGTTCGCTCCTTTTGGAGGGAACGCCGGTTCGATTGTCCGGCCAGGACAGCGCGCGTGGGACTTTCAGCTCCCGTCACGCGATTCTTTACGACGCGAAAACCGGAGCGCCGTACGTCCCGCTGATGCATTTGGGCGAAAAGCAGGCGCGCATTTGCATTTACAACAGCTTGCTCTCCGAAGCCGCTGTCCTCGGCTTCGATTACGGTTACTCGCTCGATTATCCGAGCATGCTTTGCTTGTGGGAAGCGCAGTTCGGCGATTTCGCCAATGGCGCGCAGAGCATCATCGATCAATTCATCGTTTCCGCTGAATCGAAATGGCAGCGGCCGAGTGGGATTGTGTTGCTTCTACCTCACGGTTACGAAGGACAAGGTCCGGAACATTCGAGCGGTCGTCTCGAACGGTTTCTCCAACTTTGCGCTGAGGACAATATTCAAGTCTGCAATCTCACCACGTCGGCGCAGTACTTTCACATTTTGCGTCGGCAGATGAAACGCGACTTCATCAAACCGCTCGTAATCATGACGCCGAAAAGTTTGCTCCGTGCTGAGTTCGCGTCTTCCTCGGCGAAGGAATTCACCAGCGGAAAGTTCGAAGAAATTCTCGGCTCGCCCGAAGTTGGGCCGGCCGACAAAATGAAACGCGTGATCCTTTGCTCGGGCAAAGTTTATTACGATCTAATCAATTACCGAGCGGAGAAGAAGATCGACAACGCAGCCATCATTCGCTTCGAGCAGCTTTATCCAGTTCACGAAACGAAGCTAAAATCGATGATGAAAGGGTTTCCGAAAACCACGCCGCTCGTCTGGTGTCAGGAAGAACCGCAAAACATGGGAGCGTGGACCTTCATCGAGCCGCGCTTGCGCAAACTTTTTGGACGCGAAATCGCTTATGCCGGGCGCGACGCCAGTGCCAGTCCTGCCGTCGGTTCGCTCGCCTTGCACAAGCGCGAACAAGCCGCGCTCGTGGCTGACGCGTTCAAAGTCTGAGTTGTAGCAATATCGTTTTTTTGCGCTTAGTTAGGCGCAAGTGAGCGTCGAGGTAAAAATTCCCGCTGTTGGCGAATCGATCACGAGCGGAATAGTTTCGGTCTGGCACAAGAAATCCGGCGATTTCGTCAATGCCGGTGACGCGCTCTTCACCCTCGAGACGGACAAAGTTTCCACCGAGATTGCGGCCGAAACATCCGGAGTGCTTGACGCGATCGTTCCCGAAGGTCAGGAAGTAAAAATCGGCGAAGTGGTCGCGACCATCGACGACTCGAAGAAGCCGACTGAAACGGCGCCCGAAAAAACGTCTGT
>WNFB01002467.1_pt1 | contig 16112 bp, 17 predicted proteins | sample 5400501 | NCBI WGS metagenome assembly WNFB01 (sample SAMN13153341, study PRJNA577476) | soil metagenome | isolation source: 200 cm saprolite under Douglas fir tree site 2 hole 1 | place: USA:California | collected 2015-04-18
AGATCGATCTCGGCGGTGGTCTCCACTGTCTCCGTGATCACCTTCATGCCGACCCAGCATCCGGAATAGCGCGACATCGCGATGCCGAGCAGGCCCATCTCGATCATTTCGTGGATGCTGGAAGGATAGAGATAGGGCATCAGCGCGGAGATAAAGGCATGGTCGGACTGATGCGGCACGGTGGAAGACTTTGCGCCGTGGTCGTCGCCGGCGAGGCAGAGCACGCCGCCGTTTTTCGCCGAGCCCGCGGCGTTGGCGTGACGAAACACGTCGCCGCAGCGGTCAACACCCGGTCCCTTGCCGTACCAGATGCCGACGATGCCATCATACTTGGCGCCGGGGGAAAGATTGAGCTGTTGGGAACCCCAGATCGCGGTGGCCGCGAGGTCTTCATTCACGCCGGGCTGGAACTTGATGTTGTATTGCTCGAGGTGCTTGCGCGCGGCGAATAATTGCTGGTCGTAGCCGCCGAGCGGAGAACCGCGATAGCCGGAGATGAAGCCTGCGGTATTGAGACCGGCGGCGCGGTCGCGGCGGATCTGAGCCATGGGCAGGCGGACCAGCGCCTGAATCCCGGTCAGGAAGATGTGGCCGGACCCTTGTGTGTATTTCTGATCGAGACTGATCGGACCTTGGTTGATTCCCATTCGACCCTCTTAAGCCTTGGCTCCGACGGCTCTTTTTAGCTAATCATGCCCATCGTCAAAACCAGTCTATGTCGGTTTTCGCGGGCAGCGCACTACAAATCTGGACATTGGCGCCCTGCATTCTCGAATCGCAATTTCATGCGAGAAAGGGCGCCAGCTATTTTCGCTTTGTGTCGCCGAGCGGGCCTCGGGCGAAACGACGTGGCGCTCCGGCTGACATGGTTTCGCGTTATGATGCCGCCAGGGAGCGACAAATTGGTGCAGGGACGACATCACCCCATGCGGTCGATTCTCGGGGTCGTGCTTTTGTGCACCGCATTCAGTGCCAAAGCGCAGGCTGAGCCCTCGGCGGACATCATCGCGCGCGGCAAGGCCCTGGCAGAAGCGGCCGACTGCGCGAGTTGCCATACCGCCGATCCCTCAAAGCCGTTCGCCGGCGGCAAGCGCATAAGCACGCCGTTCGGCGCAATCTACTCGCCCAACCTGACGCCGGATCGCGAAACCGGCCTCGGCGCCTGGAGCGACGAACAGTTTTACCGCGCCCTGCGTAACGGCGTGGCGCCCGACGGTTCGCGCTATTACCCGGCATTCCCCTATCCCAACTTCACGAAAATGATCCGCGACGACCTGCTGGCGATCCGCGCCTATCTCGCGACGCTGATGCCGGTTCACAACAGCCCGCCGCCGCCCGAAATGCGCTGGCCGCTAAATTACCGCGTCGTGATGCGCCTCTGGAATTTCCTGTTCTTCCGGCCCGGCATATTCGAGCCGGACCAGGAGAAAAGCACGGAGTGGAATCGCGGCGGTTATCTCGTCACGGGCGCGGCGCATTGCGGCGCATGCCACACGCCCAAGAACCTATTTGGCGCCGACAGGCGCGGCCGTGCCTTTACTGGCGGACTGGTGCAGGGTTGGTTCGCTCCCAGGCTCGACGGCGCCGAGCGCAGCGGCCTGAAATCGTGGAGCGTCGATGACATCGTCGAATATCTGCAGAGCGGCCGCAACGGCAAGAGCCATGCCGGCGGGCTGATGGCGGAAGTCGTGGTCAATTCGACCTCGAAGCTGAACGACGCCGATGTCCGCGCCATCGCGGTCTACCTCAAGGATCTTCCGGCGGGGGTGGTGAAGTCCGTGGTGGCCCCGCCGCCGCAGGCCGAGATGGCGGCGGGTAAAGCGGTCTATGCCCACGCCTGCGTCGCCTGCCATGAAGCCGATGGCAGCGGTGCCCCGCGGATCTATCCGCCGTTGCCCTGCAACGCCAATCTGCAGTCGGCCGATCCCTCCAGCACGCTGCGTATCATCCTCGACGGCGCGCAGACCGTGACGACGCCGCGCGCGCCCAACCCGGGATCGATGCCGGCTTACGCCAAGCAATTGTCGGATCAAGAGATTGCCGACGTCACGAATTACATGCGGAATTCGTGGGGCAATGCGGCGCCCGTGGTGACACCGTCGCAGGTCAAGAAAGCGCGGATGCAGTGAGTTGATGTCGTCATTCCGGGATGGTCCAAAGGACCAGACCCGGAATGACGGCTACGGTTCCGCCAAGTTCCTTCCCCCACAGCCAGAAAGATCGTTCGAATCAGGAACCCCCGCCCCTCCCCGGCAATTGTTAGGGGGTAACGGAGGAACCCATTCATGGCCAACGAACGCTTTCCGGACGATCCCTATCGCTCCAACCTCAGCGACGATGACTTCCGTCGCCAGGCCCGCCTCGACAATGAGTTGCAGCCCGATCCCGAACTCGCCGAGGGTCCCGCTAGCAGCGGCAAGGTTGCGATGTTCGCCATCGCCATCGCGGTGGTGCTTGGTGCAATTTTCTACGGCCTGAATAACACGACGATCAATCAGGCCGGCACATCTTCGACGGCCCAGAACACCGTAACCCCTCGCGCCAACACCGATCAGGGAATGACCACAGGGACCGCGCCGACGCGGATGAACCGCCCCGCCAATCCGCCGGCCGACAACGCGCCGGCCAGTAAATAACGGCGGAGGACGAATAGCAGCGCAGCGGGCGTGCATTTCGCCCGCTGCGCGCACGCTTGCGCGTCAGCTGAACATCTTGTTCAATTCGCCGCCGGGATATCCGTTGCCCAACTCGGTGAACGTGCCCTTTTCCGCGATCTCGCGCGCCGCGCGCATGAAGCCGCCCCACGCGGTGCGCGCCAGCGAACCGCCGACGCTGATGCGGCGGACACCGAGATCGGCGGCCTCCGCCACCGAGAGGCCGGACGCCCCGATCAGAAGATTGACCGGCTTGGGATGCACGGCCTTTACGACCGCTGATATCTGCTCCCTGGTTTTGATGCCCGGCGCGTACAGGCAATCCGCGCCCGCTTCCGCATAGGCCTGGAGCCGATCGATCACCATGTTCAGATCGGCTTGCCCAACCAGAAAGCCCTCGCAGCGGCCGACCAGCAATACCTCGCTGTTGTCGGCATCGATCGCCGAGCGTGCCGCCTTGATGCGTTCGATCGCGAAGGCGCGCTCGTAAAGCGGATTGGCGGCGTCTCCGGTGGAATCCTCGATCGACAACCCGGCAACGCCGGTCATGACCGCGCGCGCGACGTTGGCAGCGACTTTCTCCGGCTTGTGCGCAAAGCCGCCCTCGAAATCGGCATTGACAGGCAAATCGACCGCCGTGCACAGCGCGGCGAGATGTTCGCAGACCTCATCCAGCGTGACGCGATTGTCGGCCTTTCCGATCGACCACGCAAAGCCCGCGCTGGTGGAAGCGATCGCCTTGAAGCCCAGATGCTGCAGCGCCTTCGCGCTGCCGACATCCCAAGGGTTCGGAAGCACGAAGCAGCCGGATTCGTGCAGCTTGCGGAATGTAGCGCGCTTTTCTGCTGTTGCCGGCATGACACCTCCCTGTCTTCGTTAGCCGATGCGGATTATGCCGGCAATACGCAGCCGATAGTTCTGGAAGGTTTTCGCCCGGCCTTTGGCTTGGTCTTTGCGATGCAGCGGCACATTGCGCCATGCGGCGAGGGCATCCTCATCACGGAAAAACGACAGCGACAGGATCTTGCCCTTCTCGGTCAGGCTCTCGAAGCGTTCGATCGAGATAAAGCCGTCGATGGTTTCCAGAATGGGCCTCAGCTCGGCCGCGAGATCGAGGTATTCCTGCTTGTGGTCAGGCTTCGGCCAGACTTCGAAGATTACAGCTATCATTTACATCTCCCTTCCCGCGTTTGAGATGACTCATAATGTCACCTTGCGCAAGAATGTTCGTTCCTCCGCAAGGATGAACTTGTTCTGCTCGGCGAAATCAAAATTGGCCATGCCTTCGGCGTCGGACCGAAGCCGCGCGCGATAATTCTCGTAAGCTGCGAGATTTTCGAAAGAGATCAGCGCGAACGCGATGTTGTTGGTGCCTTCATGCGGCATCCAGTAGCCGACGAGATCGCCGCCGCATCGGGGAATGATGGTGAGCCAGCGTCCGGCGTATTCCTCGAACATCGCGCGCTTGAACGGATCGAGCTGGTAGCGGATGAAAACGGTGACGGCCAAGGGAACCTCCGGGGTTTTGATAGAGCCCGTCATTGCGAGCGAAGCGAAGCAATCCACAGACACAAGGAAGATGGATTGCTTCGTCGCTTCGCTCCTCGCAATGACGAACCCAAAAACACTCAGTCGTGACAATAACCGCTTGACGACGTGGATGCTTCGGCTATCATCGAACTATGAAAGCAGGCCCCGACATCGCCATGGTCGCAGCACTGGTCGGCGATCCCGCGCGCTCCAACATGCTGACGGCGCTGATGACCGGCCGCGCGCTGACCGCGAGCGAACTGGCGCACCAGGCCGGCGTCACCCCGCAGACCGCGAGTTCGCATCTTTCCAAGCTGGAGGCCGGCGGCCTGATCGAGCCGGAGAAGCAGGGCCGCCACCGTTACTATCGCCTCACCGGCCCGGATGTCGCCGGCGTGCTCGAGGGGCTTGCGGGTCTTGCGGCGCGCGCCGGTCACATGCGCGTGCGCACCGGACCGAAGGATCCGGCGCTGCGCCGCGCGCGGATTTGCTACGATCATCTGGCGGGCGACCTTGGCGTGCAAATGCTCGACAGCCTGATAAGGCAGCGGCTGGTTCGCCAGAGCAAGCAGGCGATCGAACTCACCGCCGAGGGCAAGCGCTTTATGGAAAAGAGCCTGCAGATATCAGCCGAGGCGCTGGCCCATCCGCGCCGTCCGGTGTGCAAGGCGTGCCTGGACTGGAGCGAGCGACGCCATCATCTTGCGGGCACGCTGGGTGCTGCCATGATGACGCGGTTCGCCGAACTGAAATGGGCCGCGCGCGATTCCACCCCCGGCAGCCGCGTCGTCAATTTTACCCGCAATGGCGAGAAGCGGTTCGCCGAGCTGTTTGGGAACGACGAGTAGCCGGGCGGAGAGATTTCACTACTGCAACTTCAACTTCCCGTCATGGCCGGGCATGACGAACATGAAGGTTGGGCTTGATTCGATGCGACGATTTTTCTTTGTGATCTCTGCGGCGGTCCTTGCGTTGCCGTTCTCCGCCAACGCCGCGGAGCCCGCCGCGCGCGAACCCTACGGCATCGGGCTGGAGGGTTTTGCCTATCCCTACCCCGTCAACATGCTGCCGCTTAGCAATGACGGCGAGCAGGTGCGGATGGCCTATATGGATGTCGCGCCGGGGCAGCCGAACGGCCGCACCGTGGTGCTGCTGCACGGCCGCAATTTTCCGTCGAGCTACTGGGCGCCTGTGATCAAGACGCTGACCGACGCCGGCTACCGCGTGGTGGTGCCGGACCAGATCGGCTTTGGCAAATCCTCAAAACCGTCCGCCGACCTGCACTTCGATACGTTGGCGCGCAATACCATCGCGCTGCTCGATCATCTGCAAATCGCAAAGGCCGAGTTCGTCGCGCATTCGCTGGGCGGGATGCTCGGCGTGCGGATCGCACGCGCCTATCCGGATCGGGTCGCGCATCTGTTGCTCGCGGCCCCCATCGGGTTGGAAGATTACCGGCTCTACGTGCCGCCGACGCCAACCGAAAAGATTCTGGAGAACGAGGACAGACTGACCGCCGACGGCTACCGCAAGCAGCTTCAGACCAATTATTCGTTAAAACTGCCGCCCGACCAGGTCACGCCGTTCATCGACGCGCGCTTCAACATCAAGGGCAGTTCGGAATATCCGCGCTGGCTGCGCGCCTTTGTCAGCTCGGCGCAAATGATCTATCGCGAGCCCGTGGTGCACGAAATTCCGCTCATCACGCGACCGACGCTGTTCATCATGGGCGCCGACGATCACAACGCGCCCGGCAAACCGAATGCACCGGAAGCGCTGCGGCCAAAGATGGGCCAAAACGCCGAGCTCGCCAAAGCGCTGGCGGGACAAATGCCCGACGCCAAAGCCGAAGTGCTCCCGAACGCCGGGCATCTGGTGTTTCTCGATGCGCCGGCAAAATTCAACGAGCTGATGCTGGCGTTTCTGGCGAAGTGAATGCTGGCGAACGAAACGTCGAGGCAGGGACCAGGAATGCGGTCCCTGCCTGGCGCAACCGCTACCAGTTTCTAAAGCAATGCCGGCCGAACGGTCCGGAATGCCAGCCGGGCGGACAATTGTACATCGGGCGGCATCCGCCATAGGGGCCGCGGTGCCAGCCGGGACCGCAGCCACCGGCGACGCGAATGGTGTCGGACGAAACGGACTGGTCGAGCGGGGCCAGCGGCACCGCCTGGGATGCCGACATCGCCATCAGGCTGAGGCCGACGGCAGCGGCAGAAGCGGTTAGCAGTTTCATGAACTTTTCCTTCCTTTCGTGGTTCGCCGTTAGGCGGCAGATTTCAATTCACAAACTATCCAGCGATCGGGCAACGCCGGGCCGCCCCACCAGTGACGCCCGACGCCAGTAGCAGTGGCGATGCCAACCCGATGACTCTTCACATCGAGCGTGACGAAGAGAGTTTTGCTGAGTCGAGATGAATGTTCGCTGAACTGGATCGCGTAGGTGCAACGCGCATAACACCAGCGTCGTCCCGGCGAACGCCGCGACCCCAGCGTGAACGCAATTGCGTTCATCGCGGCGGCGGTGCGGACTCACGCGTGAAGGATGGAGCGGATATCACGCGCAAGATTAACGCCGGTGTTTATGGGTCCCGGCCTTCGCCGGGACGACACTGCCTTTGCGATGACAAAGGCTCATCCTTCATCCCGCACTGAATTCTTCGGCCAGCACCAAAAGCTCGCGCGTGCGGGTGATCCCGGGCCAGTCGCGATCAAAGTCGGCCACCAGCCGTTTCAGGTCACTGCCGTTCATCGCCCGGTCCAGCGCGGCCTTGTCGGAGAATTGGTAGGTCGCCTGATGCAGCGCGGGATCGCTGAGGCTCCAGAAGCGCCAGGCCTTTTCGACGCCGAACGATTTTGCGGCGTCGGGAAGATGCTCCTTGCCGTACCACCGGTCGAAGGCTGCCCGTTTGGCGGGATCGGAGACGGTGGCGCGAACGACGAAATAGGCTGCTGGCATTGGCTTCCTCCGCAAGTTTGTTCATCTGGTTGTAAGGCAGGTCAGGCGCAGCCGTAACCCACCGCCGCAGTAACCTACTAAACCCATCCGCCGCGCGCCATGATCGCGGCGCACAGCAGAATGATCACGATGCTCAAAAGTTCGCCGTGTATAACGCCGGTAATCAATCGCAGTTTCTTGGCGCTGATCACGGGCACCTGTCCGGCACCGAGCGCGCTGCGCCATGACAGAAATTCGACCGTCGGGATGATCGACAACAGCCCGATCGCGATAAAGATCGAAAATTTTGCCGTGAAGGCGTGGCTGTGAAAATAATAGTCCGCACCCTTCTCGAAATAAAATACCCGTAACGACCCGACGATGAACAGCGCGCCGGCGGCGATGCCGAGCACCGTATCGGTAACCTGCAACCTGCGCGCCGAGGAAAGCGTCAGCTCCTGATGGACCAGCGTGAACTCGATCGCGACCGCCGACACCAGCGTGAAGGCGCAGAGGTGGTGGAGGAAAGCGAACAGCGTGGACATGGCGCGGGCTCCGGCTTTCCGGGAAATGTAGACGACGGAAAAATGGACGCAAGCCTGCCGAAGAGGCGCGAGGAGAACTTCCGCTCGTCATTCCGGGGCATCGCCAACGGGTCGGCGCTCTGCGCCGCCCGATGACAGGCTCCGCGATGAGCCCGGAATCCATAACCACCGCCGGGAGTATGGATTCCGGGCCTGCGCGTCCAAGTCGGCTGTTGCCGACTTGGACAATGACATTGCCGAACTCGGGTTTACCCTGGGTAAACCCGAGTTCGGTGGCGCATCCCGGAATGACGAGAGTCCTACGCGTTCGACACCGAAGTCGTACTCACAACGGCAAATTATCGTGCTTCTTCATCGGCATCTCGACATGCTTGTCGCGCAGCATCGCCAGCGCCCGTGCGATGCGTCGCCTCGTCGAGTGCGGCATGATGACGTCGTCGATATAGCCGCGCTCGGCGGCGACGAAGGGGGACAGGAAGCGGTCTTCATATTCCTTGGTGCGCGCGGCGATCGCTTCGGTGTCGCCGATGTCAGAGCGGAAGATGATCTCCACCGCGCCCTTGGCGCCCATCACCGCGATCTGCGCGGTCGGCCAGGCGTAGTTCATGTCGGCGCCGATTTCCTTTGACGCCATCACGTCGAACGCGCCGCCATAGGCCTTTCGCGTGATTACCGTGACCAGCGGCACCGTGCATTGCGAATAGGAAAACAACAGTTTCGCGCCGTGTTTTATCAGCCCGCCATATTCCTGGGCGGTGCCCGGCAGGAAACCGGGCACATCGACGAAGGTCACGATGGGGATGTTGAAGGCATCGCAGAAGCGGACAAAACGCGCCGCCTTGCGCGAGGCGTCCGAGTCGAGCACGCCCGCCAGCACCATTGGCTGGTTGGCGACAAAGCCCACGGTGCGCCCGGCGATGCGCCCAAACCCGGTGATGATGTTTTTCGCAAAGGTTTCCGAAATCTCGAAGAAATCGCCCTCGTCCACCACTTTGAGGATCAGTTCCTTCATGTCGTAGGGCTTGTTCGGATTGTCGGGGATCAGCGTGTCCAGTGACATGTCGACCCGACCGATGTCATCAAAGCTCGGCCATTCCGGCACGCCGTCGGTATTGTTGCTGGGGAGAAAATCGATCAGCCGGCGCATCTGCAACAAGGTCTCGACGTCGTTCTCGAACGCGCCGTCCGCGATCGAGGAGCGCGTGGCGTGCACGGATGCGCCGCCGAGTTCTTCGGCGGTCACGACCTCGTTGGTGACGGTCTTCACGACGTCGGGGCCGGTCACGAACATGTAACTGGTGTTCTTCACCATGAAGATGAAATCGGTCATCGCGGGCGAATAGACGTCGCCGCCGGCACACGGCCCCATGATGACCGAAATCTGCGGAATCACGCCGGAGGCGATGACATTGCGGCGGAACACGTAGGAATAGCCCGCCAGTGCCGCGACGCCTTCCTGGATGCGCGCGCCGCCGGCGTCGTAGAGCCCGATGATCGGCGCCCTCGCCTTCATCGCCATGTCCTGGATCTTGACGATTTTTTGCGCATGGGTCTCGGACAGCGAGCCCCCGAACACCGTAAAATCCTTGGCGAACACAAAAGTCTTGCGGCCGTTGACGGTGCCCCAGCCGGTGACGACGCCATCGCCCGGCACCCTTGTCTTTTCCATGCCGAATTCGACCGAGCGGTGCTCGACGAACATGTCGAACTCCTCGAACGAGCCCTTGTCGAGCAGCAGCTCGATGCGCTCGCGCGCGGTCAGCTTGCCGCGGGTGTGCTGCGCCTCGATGCGCTTTTCGCCGCCGCCGAGCCTTGCGCCGGCGCGCCGTTCCTCGAGGGTGTCCAGGATCTCTTTCATGTGATGCTTTCCCGTCAAAATTTGCCCGGGTTCTAACACGGCATTTTGCCGGCGGGAAACGCCCCTCCGGCATCTGGCACCCCTGCCCCAGCGACGATATATCCCGTGCCTCAACGGAGGCGACGTTTATGACGGATATCCCGGGCGCGGAAACAACCGGCGCCGTAACAGGCGGATTACGCACCCTGCTCCGGCTGGAGGGGCTCACGCTGTTTACCGGTATGACGCTGCTTTACGCGGTCTGGGGCGGATCGTGGTGGATCTACGCCATTCTGTTCCTGGTGCCCGATCTCAGCTTCGCGGCCTATCTGTGGGGGCCCCGGCTAGGTGCCATCATCTACAACGCGGCGCACAGCTACATGGCCCCGATGACCCTGATGACCGGCGGGTTTGCCTTGGCCTCGCCGCTGGTGCTTTCGATCGCGATGATCTGGCTCGCGCATATCGGCATCGACCGCGCGCTCGGCTATGGCCTGAAATACAATGCGGGATTTGGCTTCACCCATCTTGGCCGTATCGGCAAAGGCGCGGTAAAGACCTGATCAAATCGGCGGCCCGCCCGCGACTTGCTCTATTCGTTGAGACGATGGTGTCCCGGCACCCGCAGTGCGCTCCCTCTGCGCTTGCGGGAGAGGGAGCGGTGCGGCAGTTGTGTAGGCGCTAATCTAGGTTACCCGGTGGCTCGCTATATCCACCGTGACTTTATCGAATGGTTTCTTCACGCCATTGGTCGTCTCTACCATTTCGATAGCAAGCTGCGTGGCGTTCGCCGTCATCGTGAGATAGCCGAACCCCTTGAGCGACTTTTCAAAAATCGTTTCCCCCATGTGTTGCCCCCTTGCAGCCGTGACGGCTGAATCAGCGTGTCCACTGCATCCTGCAACAAGATAGGGAATTTTCACCTGCGCGCCAGCCAGTGTCGTGGTGCGCGTGTAGCGCTGATAGTTATGCGAATGGCCCGCGAGCATGGCGTGCGGCACGACGCCGGCATCATTGCAGGCCTTGTCAATTTGCGCGAGCATGTCCTTGCTCGGACTATGGCCGCCGGAGCTGTAAGGCGGATGATGCGTCGCGATGACCAACGCCTTCTTGTCACCTGACTGCTTGAGACTTGTCAGCGTCTTTGTCAGCCATTTGATCTGCTGATCGTCTCCGTTCGCGCCCAGCAAATTACCGGGACCTTCAGCGATATTGGAATAGAGGCCGATGATGTTCGCAAACGGCGCCGACAGCATCCAGTAAACGCCGGGCTGTGTCATCGTTTCCCGGAAAATGCGGACGTCTCCCGCGATGCTCGGAACCAGCGCGCTTGGCGCGCAAAAATTGTTGCGAAACTCCTGCAGCGAGACCGGATCGGTGCCCTTGAATGTTTCGCCATCGTGATTTCCGGGAATCGCGATGATCTTTCCGGGATACTTCATGTAGGGGCGATAGAACTCGTCGCGGTATTGCTTGGACTTGTCGTGTCCGTAGATCACGTCTCCGAGATGAATGAGCAGCGCGGGATTATGTCCCCCCGCTGCCGGATCGTAGTCGCCCGTCATGGCCTGAGCCACCTGCTCTTGCGGAGAGTTGTCTCCTCCCTGCCGGCCGGTATCGCCGATGACGTGAAACTTGATGGCGCCGGCTTGCTGGATTTCATCCGTCCCCGGCTGGCCGATGATGTCTTTCAGCTCCATGAGCGGGTCGCGTGTCGGCCGCGGGACGATGCCAAGCTTATCCGAAGCGAACTGCGCCAGGCTTGTCGTACTCGTCCGCGCGCTAACCGCTCGGTCCGGAACGGGTGTCGTGGTGAAAAATGGATGGGCAAATCGCAACGGTGTTGCACGCGGCGTGCGTCCCCCGGAACGGGCGGTCTTTTTTGCGGTGCGCTTTGCAGTCTTTGCCTTCTTTGCCTTTTTGGCCATGTCAATTTCCTCCGGAAACAAATTGTCGAGCAATAACGCCTGTCACAGTTTGAAATATCGAAGTCCACCTTCCGCTGAGCCTGTCGATCCAATCGCCCTGCACCCGCAAAATCAGCAACGGCCGCAGTTCCAGCACTATCCCGCTGGCGCTTGTCCGCCATGCGCAGCGCCGGCCGCGATCGCCTCGCTGAGCTCATATCCAATACGCCGCGCGCTAAAGTCGCTTTGATGGAGCCGGGTGATGTCGGTGGGGTCAATGATGGTGTCGAACGAATGTCTTTCGACATCGAGAAATTTCCGCATCAGGTCGAACCGGTGAAACACGTTCACATTCACGGCAGTCGCGAGCTGGTTGATCAGCGCCAGCATGCGCCGCGTTGCGTCGATCTTGTCGTCGGTGAGCACAGCGGGCGCATATTGGAGGTCCATCATGACGACATCCATCGGCTCGCCGCCCAGTAATTTCAGGCCTTTCTCGATCGCCGCGGCAACATCGTCAAGGTTGTGGCCTGGTTGCCAGACGGCGTTTGTGCCGACCTGCCAGATCGCCAGCGCCGGGGCCTCGGCAATCACATGGTCGTGCAAGCGCTCGAGCTCTTCAGGGGCTTCTTGACCTTTTACCCCTCTGTTGAGCACGTCGATCATGCGGTTCGGATACTTGTCTTTCAGGGCCGTCTCCAGCCGGTATGTAAAGGGTACGATGTCGCCTTCACCTATTGTCGATGATGATCCGATTGCGACGATCTTGATCGAGCCTGAGCCGTTGAGCCGGTTGGCAAAGTTTGGAAGGCGATACGGGAAGGCTTCGACGTGGGCGGGGATATAGCGGTTTGGCTGCTGATCAGGCATTTGAACCACGCGTTCGCAGGGCGCAGCCAGCAATTGCTGTCGCCTCATATGTCGGCACCGGACCCGGCGCTCATCCAAAAAAATCAATCAGCGAGCTTGGCCGGCCGGGTAACCGGCCGTCTGATGTCGATAATAATTACGCTCTTGTTTCATTCATTCAAAACAATTCAAGTCTACAATCTTCGATTGAAAGAGTCGAGGCCGCGATCGGCGCAAGACAATTTTAATTCGCCATGGGCGCCCAGGGAATCATGGGCCGCCAGCGAATAAAGTACCCTCCCTGACCGGATTGCGCCTGATGATGCGGAGCCGGTCATCGGGCAGGCATTCGCGCGGCCCATTGGCGTCACCTGTGCGATCCGACCTCTCCCACAAGGGGAGCGGTGACACCGAGCAGAGCGCCCGGCCTACTTCTCCCCGACCTTGAACGGCGGCTCCTTGCCGGGAGGCGTGGTTTCCTCCGCCATGGCCAGCATCATGGCGACCATGACGTAGTTGCCGGCCACCGCCGTCAGATCCACGATCTGCTGATCGCTGAAAACCTTCTTGGCCCGCGCATAGGTTTCGTCGGAAACCTTTTGCGTGGTCGTGAGCTCGGTGACGAAATCGTAAACCAGCGCCTCGTCGTCGGCCATGCCGGACGGCCGCTTGCTGGCCTTCAGCTCGGCGATGATGTCGGGCGATAATCCCGCCTTCGCCGCCAGCGGTGCGTGTGCGTACCATTCGACCTGCGAGCGCCACTGCCGGCCGATGATCAGGATCGCGAATTCGTTGAGCTTGGTCGGGACCGAGGTTTCCCAGCGCAGGTAGTGAAACAGGTCGAACAGCCGCTGGCCCAGCACCGGGCTGCGCAACATCGGGTTATACGGCCCGGCCAGCCCGACGCTGGAAACCTTCATCACCTGCTCGCCAAGCGGTTTCTGCTTCTCGTCGAGTTGGTCCATGGTCAGTTGCGGAAAGCGTGGTTCCTTGCCGGTCGCAGGGGCTGCGAACATCGTGGCGGCAAACCAGCCGCCGGCGGCTGCGACGGCGAGCGACGATATCCAGACCGAAGCCGAGTTCATGATTTCCTCCGAACGTTTTTTGTTTGTCCGCAGATGCTAGTCCAGCGATGCAGCCCGCACCAGCCGAATGAGGGATATCAGCGGATCAAATCGCGCCGATATCGGTCAGGCACTGCTGCGCAAGCTTCATGCGATCGGCGATATGGCGCGGCTCGCGACAGTCCATGTTCAGGGCAAACACGGTCTGCGCCGTGCCCTTCTCGGCCCAGCCCACCAGCCAGCCGAGCGAAGGCTTGCCGATCTCCGCACCCAAAAGCCCGGTCTTGGCGCGGATGGTGGCATCGCCGGCCTTCGTGACGGGGAGGATATCGCGCACCAGATCCTGGCTACGTTTTGAGATCGGCAGCGCGCCGCGCCGCAACCGGTCGACGAAATCGACCTGCTGAACCGGATCGATGCGCAGATTGCCGGTCAGCCAGAACTGGTCGATGCCGCCGCCGATATCGCGATTGCCATATTCAAACAGGTCGACATATTTCTGCATCCGCTCCACGCCGATGCGCCGCGCGATCTCCTGATAGACCGGCACGGCGGACGCAGCGATCGCCGAGCGCAGCGTGTGGTCGTGATTCCAGGCCTCGATGCTTCTGACGACGCCGTCCCATTTGAAAACATCCTTGTCGGGATCGGCGACGACGCCGGTCTCCAGCGCGATCAGCGAATTCGGAATCTTGAAGGTCGAGGCCGGCAGCATCGCCTCTCCGGAACGCTCCTTGTCGCTGGCGATGATCAGGTAGTCGTCGATCTTGTAGCCCACAAAAGTGCCAGCCGTTCCCTCGTCGGTGAAATGCTTGGCGAGATCCTCGCGGATCTCGCTGCGCTGCGGCGCGACGTTGGCGAGCGCGCTCCGGGGCGCGACGCTCGCGGCGGCAAGTAACCTGAGGACATGGCGACGATTGATCAAGGCACCATCCGATATGACGGGGAACGGCGGCGACGATGCTGATGACATCGTGGTGAAACAATGACAACCGGAAAAATGAGACTGTGACGCGGGCTCATTACCGCGTAGCCGGAGCGCAACACCCAAAAGATGCCGTTCAGGACGCGCCGGTCGTCAACCCGGGGAACGCCACGCGGCTTGTTGGGAAGCATCGGGTCGATAACATCCCACTCATGGTCGCTGAGTTCATTCCGCATGTTTCGAGGCTCCCTGTTTTGGAGCTTGAATCACGTCCAAAAGCAAAACCAACAGCAAAACCGGACAACCGACACTTCCGAGATGACCCATTAAGCGGACCTGCCGCGGACATGCCAAAATCGACCAAAATGACCCCCAACCCGGACATCCGCTTAATTGATGCTCACGTTGAGCAGATGCCATTTGTCGCTGGCCGCACGACCTAGGCGAAGGGCCGCAGAGATGCCATCATGTGACAGGCTAGGGAGGCATCATGGGTCTGGAAATCTTTACATTACGAGAGCGACCCGATCTTCGGCCGCTGATTTTTGCTTCGGATTTACAGTCTGTATGGCCGGAGTTCATGACACACAGTGCGGCAGCAGAGCTCTATTTTTCGCCATCGATGTTTGATCGCTATCTCGACTATGCTTTCGCTGGCGTAGCCGATGGCAAGGTAGTCGCGCGAGCGTTTAGCGTGCCATTTGCGTTCAATACCGACGGCCGCGCCGAACTGCCCGATGGCGGCTGGGATCAGGTTATCCGCTGGGCTCACCATGATAGGATGATTGGACGCGCACCGAATGCCCTGAGCGCGCTAGAAATCAGCATGCTACCCGAAGCCCGGGGCAGCGGCAATTCGTTGGCGCTATTGGGTGCTATGAAAGCCTGCGCGAAAGTCAAAGGATTTGGAGAAGTGTTCGCGCCGGTGCGACCGAACCAAAAGCATCTACAGCCACGCACGTCGATGCGCGACTATGTTAACATTGTGCGTTCTGATGGCTTCCCGATTGACGGTTGGCTGAGAACCCACCTTCGCGCTGGCGGAAGGTTTGTAAAGATCGCACCCTATTCTATGACGATCGTCGGCAGGTTGGCTGATTGGTCTCTTTGGACCGGAATGCCGTTCGATCGATCTGGCGAACTTTTGGTGGCGGGTGCGCTCTCGCCGGTAATGGTTTCGCTGGAACAAGATTACGCAGTTTATATCGAGCCGAATGTTTGGGTTCAGCACCCGGTATGACAACCATTCCCGCTAAATGGTGTGAGTCTGCTTGGCACTTTTGCGAAGTGCCGACGGCCATTGGATTGTCTGCTTTCGGGGTAGACCGGAAATAATCCGCGCATGGTCCGAATGACGCGATTGACCCAACTCGCACATTTGGCCGCTGCCGGGCAGCGATTCATCTGCGAGGTTGGAGATCATTCTCCCTGCGGTCCTACCTGTTGGAGAATGTCGCAGTAGCGGGCTCGATCGGCCGCGTACACCAACGGCGAGGCGCGCTGGACCCGTCCTTCACGTCAGCCCCGTCGACTCCCGATCACAACAGGTACAGAGTTGTGGTTCATCGTTTCCCCGATGACATTTTGTCTGCTGTCGGTGGCCACTTACATGCCAATCCAATTTTCTTCCGGACGCTATCCAATCCGGTGAGTTGGAACGTCGCTTCTTGGCCGGGGCCCTGCCTATCGGACACGCCGATTTTCAGCCGTGCGTCTTCTGGTAGCGACCGAAGAAGCTCAACTGCATCGTCCTTGTAACTAGCAGTCTTTCCATCCGCGGACATAGTCCACTGTAGCCTAACAAAGGGTTGGTCGTTGATCTGATAGTCGACTTGAACTTCGCTGGCGCGCGACGCGCGCCAC
>WNFB01002469.1_pt1 | contig 16103 bp, 24 predicted proteins | sample 5400501 | NCBI WGS metagenome assembly WNFB01 (sample SAMN13153341, study PRJNA577476) | soil metagenome | isolation source: 200 cm saprolite under Douglas fir tree site 2 hole 1 | place: USA:California | collected 2015-04-18
GAGAAGCAGCAGACGTTCGCCGAGTTATCGGGGCAGCGCAACGTCACGAAGGCGGCCTATAAGATAGGCAGCGAATGAAAATACCGACCAGGAGACGCCGCATATCGCGAGGCAAACTCTTCGCTGAATAGAGCAAGACCAAGGAGGGTATTTCTATGGTCGATATCCCGTTCGACGCAATCGCAGGCATCTCGCCGGCCGAGGTGGGTGAGGTCGAGTTCTATCATCCGAAAAGCTGGCGGACGAGGTACGTCTTTTCGCAGGACGCCAAAGTCATCGCCGTGCAATATTCGATCACCGCGATGTCCATGGGCGATTATGATATCGTCGCGGTTTACGAGGCCCCGGACGATGCGGTGGCCGCACGCTTTAACTTGCAGCTCGGTATGCTCGGAAACGTTCGAACGCGCACTCTGAAAGCGTTCCCTGAGGCAGCTTACCGGGAGATCATCACCTCGCTGGGCTAATTGTTGTCAAGTGTGGAGACGTTCGGATGCGAATTTTCGTTGTTGTGCTTGGAGCCGGACTGCTCGCGGCTTCCCCGGGGTATGCTCAGGATGCCGCCGCGGGAGAGAAGATTTTCGTGCAGTGCAAGGCGTGCCATCAGATCGGGGAGACTGCGAACAACGCAGTGGGTCCGATTCTCAACGGGGTCATTGGACGCAAGGCCGGAACGATTGCGGGGTACAGCTATTCGTCCGCGAACAAGAATTCCGGCATCACCTGGGACGAAGCCACCTTCCGAGGACCCGCGGGCCAAGATCCCCGGCACCAAGATGACCTTTCCCGGTGTGAAAGATCCGAAGCAGATCGAAGATCTTCTTGCCTATCTCAAACAATTCGACGCCACGGGAAAGAAGAAGGCGGCGATGGCCCCTGTCGGAGACAGGTTCGCGGCGGCGAGGTAACGATCCGGTCTGCGTTCCTGAGGATCAGGTAACGGGCATTCGGCACTGCCAGAATACATTCTTCTTGGTCACTGCGGATGGAAAACAGCACCTGTTCTGGGAGATGAACCTGCGTTTGAAGATCGATTCCAGCGCAACTGGCCCAAAGCCCGGCGAACCTGTGCTCGTACCTGGTGGCATGCAGGGCGATCGTGCCTCAGTCGTATTTTCGGATTCCGCGGAAATCGGGCGTGTGGTCGAGAAGACATGCTGAGGTGGATCGACGACGCCGAAAGGAAGGCAACATGCTGAGGAAATTCGATCCGATCAAATCGAGAAGCGAAATGCACATGCGCGACAGCCGCTTCACGGACCCGGGCCCAGGCGCTCCGCATCAACGGCACGCCAGGTTTCGTCATGGGCGATCAGATCCTGCGCGGCGCCACAGACTTCGAAACGTTACAGGCCATGATCCGCGCCGCGAGAGAACATCGGCAATAAATCGGGATGAAACGTCAACGTGTTGGTGCATATGGAAACTTCGACCGCCTCGATGACCGCTGTATTTGCCGCAGGGACGATTTCATTTCTGTCGCCTTGCGTCCTGCCACTCGTGCCGGCGTACGTGTCGTATATTGCGGGCCAGTCGATGGCGGATTCGACCACATCGAGGGCGCTGATTGTTCGCGCGCAAGCGGTCGGCCTCAGTGCGTGTTTCGTCCTGGGATTTGCGACAGTCTTCGTGATCCTGGGGGCAAGTGCGACGACACTCGGCCAGGCCCTCATTTCCTATCGATATGAACTGAATCTGATCGGCGGAGTGATCGTCATTGGCTTTGGTCTTTTCGCGACCGGGCTGTTGCGTCCGTCATGGCTTCAGCGCGATTTCAGGTTTGACATCGCACTTCCGGGCGGGCGTCCGGTAGCCGCCTATCTCCTGGGCATGGCGTTTGCCTTCGGGTGGACTCCGTGCATCGGCCCGATCTTGGGCGCTATCCTCACCGTGAGCGCAGCCTCGGCTAGGGTGGCGAAAGGGGTGACGCTTCTGGCTGTCTATTCGCTCGGACTTGGCATACCGTTCTTGTTAGTGGCCGTGTTTACGGGCGGCCTTCTCGCGCGACTCAAGTCGATTGGCCGCGTCGGTCGAGTTCTTCAGATCCTCGCCGGCGGAATCATGATTGTCATGGGACTGGCCATGATAACCGGCCAACTCTCGGCGTTTTCGTTCTGGTTGCTGGAGACCTTTCCGCGACTATCTAGCATCGGATAAACGGCGACAAGAGAAATTCTCGACCCCAATTTAGGCCGAGCTTGAAGAACCGCTGCGGCCGACCGGATTGCCTCGATCCTTCGTTCAACGACAGCAGGGAAATCCCATGTCTAAATATCTTTTGCGCGCGGGCTTGCCAGGGCTCGCCATAGCGCTCGTTCCCTTAAGTGAAAGCGCCGCCCATGAAATAGTCGGCAACCGCTTCTTTCCGGCAACGCTCGGCATCGACGATCCCGGCGTCAACGACGAGCTGTCGCTTCCGACTGTCGCCAACCGACGATCCATCGGTCAGGCAGCGCGATATATCGGGGGAGTTTTCCCAACGGATCACCGAGGCTTTCGCGGTGTCGTTTGGATCGACCTTCAGCAGCCTGAAGCCACCAGGAGGATCGGACGGGATGGGCCCAAGCGGATTCCAGAATCTCGATACCACCTTCAAGTACCGCGTCTTCAGGGACCCCGAGCATGAGTTCGTGATCTCGGTCGGGCTCGGCATCGAATGCGGCGGCACGGGCGCGGCGAGCGTCGGAGCGGAGCCGTTCAACACCTACACGCCGAATATCTACTTCGCCAAAGGCCTTGGGGACCTTCCCGACACGCTGTCCTGGCTTCGGCCGGTCGCCATCACCGGGCAGGTCGGCTACGCGCAAAGCGGGACCAATGTCGGCGTGATCGCGCAATTGCACTTCTACCTTGACGACATCGATCCGCGCGGCATCGGCAAGCCGATCTTCGGCAACGCCGTCCAGCCTGCAAATCCCTTTGGAAGGAATTGATGATGCGCCGCTCGAGTCTTATCGCCATAATCCCGCTGCTGCTTTTGCTCGCGAAGGGCGAAGCTTCCGCGCACGCTCTTCTCGATCACGCCGAACCGCGCGTCGGCAATAAGGTCGCGAAAGCTCCCCACGAGGTGACGCTGTGGTTTACACAGAAGCTGGAGGCTGCGTTCAGTACCATCACCGTAACCAATTCGGCCGGTCAACGCGTTGATACCGGCAAAACCCGTGTCAGCGGCAGCCGGATGTCCGTCTCGCTGCGTCCTGGAGGTACTGGGACATACCACGTGACGTGGCGTGTCCTTTCGGTGGACGCGCATACGGCTGACGGCAGTTTCACATTTCAAGTCGGTCAGTGAAAGCACCCAATGGAGTAGTTTGGGTCCGCCGCGCAATTTCCCTTGGTCGTCATTCGCGCAATACATTTCGCCGCCACTGCGACGACAGTCGGAACCTTGATTTTTCAAACCGTGGTGGCGGAGCCCGCTTTGCGTTCGACGAAGCCGGCAACACCGGTTGTCCAGCATGGGTCGGTCTCGCGATCGCGGTAGCATCCGCGGCGTTTTGGTTTCAATTGCAAGCCGTGTCGATGAGTGGACTCTCGTTCGGCGAGGCTATGACACCAGCCGTGCCGTCGACGGTATTGAACGAGACGCAGTCGGGCTGGTCTCGAAAATTCGCTTCGTGTTGGGAATTATTCTGGCCGGTTTGCTTTGCGTACTGCCCGGCAACCCCTACGACGGTCACACCCTGCGTGACGTCATCGAGGATACCCAGAAGCTTACCGGCTGCGAGATCGAGCGCGGCTATGTTGACCAGGGTTACCGCGGGCATGACACGCAGAACCCGCGCCGCGTCTTCATCTCGGGACAAAAGCGCGGCGCCTTCGGCATCATCAAACGCGAGTTGCGACGACGCTCCGCCATCGAGCCTGTGATCGGCCACCTCAAGGCCGAAGATCACCTCGGCCGCTGCTATCTCAAAGGTCGCGCAGGCGACGCCGCCAATGCCGTCCTCTCCGCCGTCGGATACAACTTCCGGCGTATCCTCGCATGGCTGAGGGCCCTTTTGCGCCTATTCCTGATCGCGATCCTGCGCCTCTTGATCAGTCGATCAACGCTCATTCCGGCTTCTTAACGGACGACGAATTAAACCCGAGTCGGTCGTGCCCTTAGCCATCGGATTCCCCGGCATCGCCGAGGCCGTAATGATCGACGCAAAGAATGCGGTAGCCGTCGCAAGTGCGATCTTCTTCATGACAACGATCTCCTGGTTTGTTGTCTGGATTATTCGGGAACGTTTGCGATCTTGTTTAGATCGTCAACGTTCTGGGTATCCTTTAACAGCTTGCTCGCCATTTCGTAGGATTTGTTGATTTCAACGAGCCGGCTCATCTCGAAAGTTGCCTGCAAGTTAGAGTGCTCGATAGCGCCTTGCAAGATGCCCGCATGCGCGAGGCCCTTGCAGGCGGTATGTGCCGAACTTTTCCCGGTCGGGTCGCAGGAGACGGAAACCGGGAAGGCCGTTTCGATCGGTCCAATAATTGACCTCTAATAAACAGTTCTAATAAACAGTTCGGCACCCACGGGAATCGAGTTACAAAATCACGGCACCGTGAAGCAATCGGTAGTTAAATTATTTTTCGACGGTTGTAACCGCGGTGCGATCGGATCCGAATACAGGTATATCTAGTGCATGACGAGCAATGAATCCGAGCTTAAGAGGCTGATGATTGCCGGGCTCGCTGGCGACTCTGCGGCGCACCGCGCGCTGCCAGGGCGCTTAAGCAAGCATTTGCGTGCGTTTTACAAGAACATGATGCCGAGCTATGGGCGCGGCGATTCCGACGCGGAGGATCTTGTGCAAGAGGTGCTAATAGCCATCCATACCCGGCGCCATACCTATGACCCCAACGAGCTTCTGACCCCATGGGTGTACGCGATCGCGCGTTACAAGCTGATTGACTATTTGAGAAGAAATCGAGCATCGCTCGCAAATGTGCCGATCGAGGATGCGGGGGAATTGATAGCCCAGGACGAGAGCGTGGCGTCCGAAAGCATGGCTGATCTCGGGCGCCTGCTGGCCCAGCTACCGCTGAAGATGCGCCGCGCGATACCGTACGTCAAACTTGACGGATTGAGCGTTTCAGAGGCCGCAGTGCGGAGCGGCATGTCGGAGTCCGCAATCAAAGTTAATATACATCGGGGACTGAAAGCTTTGTCGGCATCAATCTCGCGGGAGCCGCAATTATGAGAACAGACGATCTGGTCGAAACCCTCAGCACCAATGTCGAAGCCGTCGACCGCCGGCAGGTTTCGCGTACCATTGCGGGCGCAATTGCCGTCAGCGGCATCGCGTCGCTCGCGGTAATCCTTCTGGTATTCGGGCTGCGGCCCCATTTGGAGCACGGGGCCGCCTGGACTTTCCTTCTTGTGAAGCTCGCGTTCGCGTTCGGCATCGTCGCGCTGGCACTTTTCGCCCTGAACAGGGCCTCCCGGCCGGGTGGCGAGCGCCGAACATCGATAGCCCTCATCGCTTCGCCCTTCGTCGGCATCATGATTCTCGCTGCGATCAGTCTTTTTTCGGCACCGAGTTCGCACTGGGAGGCAATGATTGTCGGCGACGAATGGCTCGAATGTCTTATTTCCATTCCCGTCATCGCCATAGTTCCGTTCGCTGCCGTCATCTGGGCGGTCCGCCAAGCGGCCCCAACCAATCTCACCCGTGCCGGCGCTCTTGCTGGCCTAACCGCCGGCGGCATCAGCACGATGGCCTACGCGTTTCATTGCACCGACGACTCGATGCCGTTCATTGCGCTCTGGCACGGAGGAACCGTCGCTTTATGTACTTCCGTCGGCGCATATCTCGGACCCCGCTTGCTTCGGTGGTGACCCCTCTTTTCCAAGCGTTTGCGGGTTAGATTTCCGGTTAATAATCACGTGCAAAAGGGTTGGGCGTCCCATGGGTATCTTCATGTTCGGTTTAAGTTAATCATTCTCGACGCGAGTGAAACCCGTATAGGCCTCCTGCTAACTAAAGGAAGAGGTTGCCCCTTGAAGAGATGGCCCCTGAATCTGCTTCGCGACCGGAAACCTTGGCTGTCTCGATCTCGCGGAAAAAGAAAAGCATAGGATGGGACGATTTGATTGGAATCCGAAGCGCTAACGTGGGACCGAAAAACACCGGCAAGGTCGCCGCTGCAATCGCGGGCGGCGCTGCTACTTCGCTTGGCTTGATCATTTTTGCATTCTGCGTCCGCGGAGACCTACTGGACGTCGATGTGATGGCATTTGTTGCAGCGAAGCTTGCATTCAGCCTGGTGGTGGTTGGGCTGTCATCTGTTTTTCTGACGAAGCTTGCACGTCCTGGCGGAGAGCTTCGGTCAACACTTGCGCTGACGGCCGTTCCTTTTATAGGCGTGATGATCCTTGCAACGCTAAGCATGGCTGCAGATCCGAATTGGGACGAAATGATCCGTGGAGACCAATGGCTCGATTGCGTTGTTTCAGTTCCAATCATCACGATCGTCCCCTTCGCTACGATCATGTTGGAGGTGCGCCTAGCGTCGCCTGTGGATCTGGTGCGCACAGGCGCGCTTGCCGGACTTGTTGCCGGTGGCATCAGCGTGACCGCCTACGCGCTCCACTGCACCGTCGATCCAGCCCCGTTTGTTGCCCTATGGTTCGGTGGGACAAGCATTCTGTGCATGTTAAGTGGAGCAAAGCTCGGGCCCCGACTTTTGCGCCGGTGAGACCCATGACCTTGGTCTCGATTGAAACGGCACCAGCTCAGCCATTTCCTCGAACACGTCGAAATAACGGCGTGCCTCATGCGCTTTAACGGGACATTTTTGGCCCCGCTTTCGGGTATCCGGGATCGACGGTCAGGCTGGAAGCGCTAGTCGCGGGCGCCTCCACGGCGACTTGGCCGCTCCTGAACCAACTGACCCCCGGCGCATCGGCCATGGCCGCCGCACCGCCGATCGAGGTAGATCTTGTCCCCCGTCGCTCGGGGGACGGTCCTTACGATCTTTTGGCGCCGCGAGCCGATTTTTGTCACTTGTGAGCCACCGAACGCCCAAGGTAATGAGCGGGCGCGGGCCGTCGATCGGGAAGTTTCCCGGATCCGGCTCCCGATCTAGACAGTGTCAAGCGGGTTCACGACGGCGCTGCAAAGGCCAGGAAAGCGCTGGAACATTGCAACAACCGAGGAGTTATGATACCGTAAACAATCTCGTCGCGTGCCTTCAAGAAAGGGGGGCGCCGTGTTCAAGCAAACGTGGAAAGTCGAAGCTTTCGTCGATACAATCAACCTCGCTCTTGGCGTATTTTTGTTTTTGTCGCCATGGATATTCGGGTTCACGTCCGAACTCGCAAGGCACACATCATGGATGGCAGGCGCCACACTCGCTATTGTGGCAGCTCTTGCAATTGGCGACCTTTTGGAATCCATTTCAATTCCTGATTTTTTCGAAAACGAAGAATGGATCAATCTCGCTGTCGGCCTATGGTTGGCGGTCTGTCCCTGGATTATCGGGATGCAGGACGACACGGCCGCAACGCAAGTCCACCTTGGCGTGGGGCTTGTCGTCGCAACAATTGCGGCTGTTGAGCTATGGCTGGTGCACCATACCCCGCCGCACGAAACGGCGTGATGCAACTTGATGTTAGATGCAATTTGCCGATCGTATCGCCTTAAACGATGATGGCACGAAGACGGTGGTTAGATAGACCTTGCGCACGCGGAAAATTTCCATGTGTGTGCAGCTCATTCGTTGACTCGCAAAACTATGGACGGGCTTTTCAGGTATCGTGCGGTACGTACTCGTTCGAACGCGGGCCAGGCAATGAGCGCGTTTTTAAACGCAAAAGCAACCGCTGCGATCGAAGCCGTACCGCTCTCGAAGCTCATTGACCCATCTATCGTTCGGATCGTTCTTGTTGCCGCACGACAGCTCTCTCGTCGTGTACCAGCGAGCTCTCAGGTCACCAGCGTTTTGATATTCCCCATCAAAACTGAACCACCGACGCTGGAATGCTGCTGCGGATCGCGGTTACGACCACGCAAATCGGTCGCGCGGACGACTTGACCGCATGAAAGGTTCGACCAACATGCGCTTCGCAATCCGTCAGATCGCTTGCATTCAGATCGCTTGTATAACACAGGCCTACTCGTCGATACTGCTGCGGAATGATTTAGTCTCGGCTCGCGGCCTCGATGGCATCTCGCAAAATTATAGATAGATTGCGCATCGCGTGGCGCAATGGTCTGAGACCGGCGTCGCCAGCGGCGTTTGGTTTTGCTCTTCTATGCATCACAGCCGCAACAATCGTGTGTCTCGCCGTCGATCTCCTCTTACCCGGGTTCATGACCCACGCAACCTTCTATCCGGCAATCCTCCTTGCCACGCTCGTTGGCGGTGCGTGGGCGGGCGGCTTCGCCCTTCTGCTCGGCGGGATCGTGGGCTGGTGGGTCTTCGGTCCGCTTTATCTTGGGGGGCGGCCGCTTCAGCGCCGACCACACTATCAATTTGTTTCTCTACATCGCCTCGTCGATTGTCATTATTTGGGCCGCTGAGAATTACCGGCGGATTATGCGACGTCTGGACGAAGAGGAGCATTATCGTGGACTCATCGTCGATGAGCTGGGTCATCGGCTCAAAAACAAGCTGGCGAATGTCTATGCGATCCTCGCTTACGAGTTGCGTGGCAACAAGGATATCTGGAACAGCATCGAGGGCCGCCTCCGGGCGTTGGCGACAACCGATGACCTCATCATCAAATCGGACGGGAAAAGCGCGGGTATCACCGAGATCCTGAAAGCCGAGCTCATGCCCTATGATGTCTCTCGAGTTTCTTTGCAGGGCGAACCGGTTCAATTGCCTTCAAGGCTCGCACTGATTTTCCACGAACTTGCTACGAACGCCGCGAAGTATGGTGCGTTCGCCGCACCAGAAGGCCGGCTCACCGTCTCATGGGTAACCGCCGGAGCCGAGCTGCGAATCGGTTGGCTGGAAGCCGGCGGACCGCCGACCATCGCACCATCGCGCCGCGGTTTTGGGAAGCGGCTTCTTGAGCGCGGTCTCGACCCATTTCACGGCCGGGTAGAGATGAAGTTCGAGCAACCAGGGTTCACCTGCCAGATCACGCTATCTTTGCCGAATCAACCTTGAGCAATATGGCGCAGCAACCTCTCAATCGCCGGATCCGACTCGCCGACCCAAAGCGATTTGGTCAACGCTGAGCAACGCTATCAGCGTGGAAGCTATCCGACGCTTGACCCTCCCTCGCGCTGTCCACGCGCAGCTATGCGGTATCGATCGCGAGCGCCGCAATCGCGTCCTCCGAGGCCGCGATTTTGACTAGATGAGCATGAAAGGCCGCATCACCGGAAGATATATTCCAGGCACATTGCTCGATTGGTGGCGGTTGCTAATACCCTTGTTCCCGTGCGGATCGATATTCACGCCGAGCCTAGCAGCCAGATCCGAGTGCTGGCGATGGGCGATGCTTTCACCTTGTCCTTTGGTCGCATTCTCGTTCGCGAGAAGCGCCGTATCCGGCCGCTTCGATCGCCGCGATCAGGCTCGATGGTGCCGCGGTGCCGCTCACGATTGCGACTCCGAGTTCGAGATCGACGGCAGCGGTCGTCACTCCCGGCACGCGACGAAGCCTACGCTCGACCGTCCGTGCGCAGCTTCCGCACGTCATTCCCGTAACAGCGATCGTCGTAGGATTTGTGTTTTCGGCATCGACGTCCATAGCAGACTCACATACACCCCGGTGAACCCTGATGATTGTGGAGCTTCCAACAGATGGCAGGTCAAGCACTCAATAGAGAGGGATTCAGTCTGCGCTCCGCTTCACCATCGATATTGCGTCCTGCATTAAGGGGTTCGGTTGCGAGGACTAGACGAGGATGCCCATTGAAATCATTGATTAGAGCAGGGCATATCAGAAGCCGAATGCTGCCCGTCCCGCAGCCGTGTTCTTATTGATTGCAATTACCAAGCAGAGACAGCTCTAGCATGGCGCCAGGCGCGTTTGCATGACGTGGTGGAGTTTGCCGCAAATCAATCACTTCCAATCACGTCGTCAAGGTGTGGAAAAGCTGACCCCAGCCTTCCACTCGCGGGAAAAACATCGGAACATGTTCCATATAATTCTGATACTCCATGCCAAACCGGTTGATCATTGCTCTCTCTTCCTTCCGCGCCAAGCGGACATAAACAAGGACGATAACCGGAAACAGCGCCAACGTAACGATCGTGGGCCAATGTACAATCTGACCGAACACCGCCAGCATGATGCCCGTATATTGAGGATGACGGATCACGCCATACAGCCCCTCCTTGGCAAAACGCCCTTCTCGTGTTGTCTGGTATACCTTCGTCCAAGCCACGATCAGCAGCGCGATTCCCGTGACAATGAAAACGCCGCCGAGCAACATTTCGATCATTCCGCCGACCATGCCGTAGCCGAGCAACGTGGCCCACAGATGTCCCGGCATGGCGTTTAGCGGTATGTCGACGCCAAGGAATCCGGTTAGCAAGTAGATGGTCAGGGGAAAGCCATACATCTCGGCGTATAGCGCGATAATGAATGCCTGGACTAGTCCGGCGCCAGCCCATTCGCGCCAGCTCTTGGGTGCCACGTATCGGTACAATATCCAAGATGCGATCAACACGAGAATCGCGACCCGCCCCCAATGTCCATAATGTTCTGAAAAGTTAGTCATGTAGCGCACTCCTCGTGACACGTAGGGGTAACGATGCTTCCTGGTAGACGGAGCCTTGGATCCTAATGATGCAGACGATGCATCAATCCCGACGATGCAGACGGTGCATCGACCTTCGCGCTAAACCGGTGCGCATTGTAAGCATCATTAATTGTCCAAGCTCTTGATGACCAATTCGGACGACTGGCGGCTCCGGTTACAACCTCACGACCATTTGAAATGCAAGTAGATCGATGTTGCAGCGCGTCACCGCCCGATGGGTACGGAGTTTCACCTAGTAACGGAGAACCACGGAGCGCTGTTTTGGATCTGTGCCTTTGTGGGCGCGGGGAGGCGGCCCGTACCACACCGCTCGATACGCACCGGTGTGCCCCTCAAATGGAACCATCGATCGTCGCCTGTACAGAAGATTCCCTAAGAGAGCGTGGAAAATGTCGGTCCACACGCCCCTTAGCGGCTCCACCTGACGGACCGATTGTAGAGCATCTTGCGCAGCCATAAACGTCCGGCGCGTCAATCCAGCAACTGCCGGATTTGAGGACGTGAATGATCCGCTGATCACCCGCTGACCGTCGACCCCGCGGCTTACCTCGAGTAGCCGACGCGCTGCTTAGCGCCGTGCCGTGGCCGAGCGTCAAGCCGTAGAAGACAGAGGCGCGCGGGCTCGGGCGATCCGCGCAAGGGTGCCTCCACCTGATTACTTACTTAACTGTCGCTCGATTTCCATTCGAAGCATCCGCTCCGACAGGCCACCGTAGGAAAACAGTTTGCCATTAATAAAGATGCCGGGCGGGAACAAAACGCCTCCTTGCTCCGCCAGGGAGATGCCATCGGGCGAGTCGAATGAGACTGCTGAAACCGACAGCGGGTACTTGCGCGTCAAACGTTCGACGATCGCCTTGGCCGCCTCGCAGGAGGCACAGACCTGCTGCGTCAGAATGACAATGCTTATCGTACTCATTGACTACCGAGCCGCCGTAGCGAGGCCATCCCGGATGTGGGCAACCAGATTGGTGGCCGGAACGAACATCGTAAAGTCCGGCGCACCGCCAAAATCCGCTCGCCAGCGAATCTTGCCGTCAGGGCCGACCAGAATGAAGCTATGGCCATCACGGCTTCGCCCCATCATCCCGAAATCGTTTGCGTGATAGGCTTTCGAGACGGACAGGTCCGGGTCCGAGAGGACCGCAGTGGTCAACCGCATATCCTTCATCTTTCGCGCGATCAGATCGACCGGATCAGTAGTGATGCTGACGATCGTGTCGATGCCGAGGGCGCGGAACTCACCGACATGTTTCTCGATGTCAGCAATCTGGTCCCAACACGGGTGACACATGAGGCCTTCCTGAAAATACAGAAGAACCGTCTTGCCGCGCAGCGTTGCGAGATCGAACTCGCCACCCGTGCTTGCAGCGAGACGGATGGCGGCCGCCTGCTGCCCAGGGCCGGGGCTGCCGACGACGAACCTGAACTGTCCACCGGCGGCGCTGTGGGTCATCGTTGGAGCGCTGCCAGCGGTTCGCGACTGACTGTTCCCGTTGCTGAACCATATGAGACTGAGCGCCACCACGCCTATCGCTATCCCTGCCCCGATCTTGATGGCGGGACGTGACCGCTTCGCATGCGTATTATCTAGTTTCACAGTTGCCTCCTGTACGTGTTCCTGCGGCGTCGCGATGCGGCGGGATTTTCAAACCGCGCAGCCGCGAAGGTGGGCGCAGCTGCCGAAACGCCCGCCATCCCAACAACGCGGCCAGCAATGCCAAAGTTGCGGCAGCGGCCCAATTGGGTATCCAAGACAAGGCGTCGGTTGCCGTCTGACCGTTATGCTGTAGCCACGCCAATAGCCGCAGTTGCCAACCCGTCGTCGCCGGCATGGAATCGTCCGCAAGCCCGACCCAGATCGTTGCGGCGCCCATTAGTGCCAGGAGGAGTGTGCTCGCCAAAGCTGATGCCGATATCGTCCGCTGCAACGGGCCGAGTCGCCATGTGATTGCCCGCGGCCGGAACAAGCGGCTCGACCGCCAGTCATAGTGATCCCAAAGCAGGGAGATGACGAACAGCGGTGCGACCATCCCGAAGACGTAGGCTGCTCCCAACCCCAATGCTACGAGATACGACTGCGCCATGCTCGATAGTGCAATGACGCCGGCAAGCACGGGCGCGCAGCAGGAACTCGTGATGCCGGAAAACAGGCCGAGCGTGTAAACGTTCAGCGGTCCTGCCTTACCGCTCGGCCGGCGTCCCGGCATCGGCAGGTGCAGCTGACCCCCCATCATCGTGTAGAGGGCCATGCCAATGAGAACCAGCCCTGCCGCGACATAGATCGTGGTGTGCTCGGTGGTGAAGAGTTGGCGCAGGACCGACGCGCCCATCGCCAGCGGCAGAATGACCGTCGCAACTCCGGCAAAAAAGACGGCGGTCATCCCGACCAGCACCGAGCGGTTGCGGAAGGAACTGGCAAAATATGCAGGCAACATCACCGAGATGCAGCATGGAGCAAACAGCGCCACCACGCCTGCTACGAAGGCGGCGATTGCCGATCCGCCAAAGAAAAGGCTTGTGTCCATGAACGCTGCATCCAACTGCGGGCGGCTGGCCTAACTAAAAAGGGAAAAAGAGCGCGGATTGTGCCGCGCCCTCGCACCTCGGACAGCTCTGTATCTTCATCTTCCAGTCGGTCACGCCGTCGGCTGTGGCACGATTCGGATGTAGGGCCTCGGCGCCTTCCAACCTTGCGGGTAGGTTTTCTTGGCATCCTCATCAGAGACCGAGCCGGCAATGATAACGTCGTCGCCCTGTTTCCACTGCGCGGGCGTCGCCACCTTGTGCTTTGCCGTCAATTGCAGGGAGTCGATGACGCGCAAGACCTCGTCGAAGTTCCTGCCCGTGGTCATCGGGTAGACCAGAATGAGCTTGATCTTCTTGTCCGGTCCGACGACGAAGACATTGCGCACCGTCTGGTTGTCGGCGGCCGTTCGCTTGGACGCGTCGCCCGAAACCGCTGCGGGGAGCATGCCCCAGGCTTTTGCGATCTCGAGGTCGGTGTCACCGATCATCGGATAATTCGGCGCCAGACCTTGCGTGTCCTTGATATCCGCCGCCCATTTCGCGTGGTTCTCGACCGGGTCCACGGAAAGCCCAATGATCTTGACGTTGCGCCTGTCGAATTCCGGCTTGATGCGCGCCATGTAGCCAAGCTCGGTGGTGCAAACGGGAGTGAAGTCCTTCGGATGGGAAAACAACACGGCCCACTTGTCGCTGATCCAGTCATGAAAGCGGATTTTTCCCTCAGTAGTTTTCGCTTCGAAATCCGGAGCGGTATCGCCAATCTGTAAAGCCATCATAAACCTCCATCGCCCGAGACCGATCTGAGAAATCCGGACCGCGCCCTACTAAAATAGTCCAGGTTACCAGGGTCATTAGCGCCAAAGGGCACAGCCCAGCCGTGCTTCCTTTGCGTGCACCGAAACGCCTGCCGGCAGCATGCCCCCGCCTTTTGCAATCTTCACCCTCTCCGATCACCGGATAGCTCGGCGCCACACCGATATCTGTCGCCCATTTCGCGTGGTTCTCGACCGGATCCGTGGAAAGCCCAAAAATCTTGACGTTGCGCTTGTCGAATTCCGGCTCGATCCGCGCCATGTAGCCAAGTCCTTGGGGTAGGGAAATAACACGGCCCATTCGTTGCCGATCCAGGCATGGAAACGGGTTTTTCCTTTGGTGGTTTTCGCTTGGAAATCCACGCCAATGTGTAAGGCCATAATGAACCTCTAACGCCTTAGTCCGAATACGAAGGTGGGGCTTCCCTCTATTGGAAGGTCAAGGACCCGTTTCTTAAACATTAGTTAATGTTATGGCGTTCGAAGAATTTTACACCCAGTCAGCGCCAACGATGCGCCGGCGCTTGCTCCACGGCACGTCGTGCCCAAGCCTGCTCAGGCGTACGAGCCCAAAGTGCCCGTAAAGATGCGAGAGTGGATAGAAGCCGAGGTTGGGATTGCCATGGGGAACGGCGCCGATGTCGCCATTGAGAGCGCTGCCATCACGCTCCTGTGTAGCGATTTGGACGGTATTGTTCCGGCCCGTCGGCTCTCGCGCGCTACGAAGCAGAATATCCGGCGGAACCTGTTTTTGCGTTCGTGTGCAACACGCTCGCAGTGCCGATTGCCGCCGGTGTGCATTACCCGGCGTTCGGACTTCTGCTCATTCCAAAATCTCCAGCGTGGCGATGAGTCTCAGTTCGATCTTGGTCGTCGGCAATGCGCTCCGACTGCGTTCCGCCAAGTTCTAAGAGGCGCAAGCTGGATTTTGCCAGGAACGCGAATAGGTCGCCGAACGTTTGTAATGAGGCGGTCGGAATAGCCTCTTGACCTTCCAATAATTGGAAGGATTACGTTATCTTTGAAGGTGTTGAAACAATGGAACCGAATAAAAATTCAACGACGGCATCGTCTGGCCCTCTAGCGGCTGGCAGCGGGCACAGTTGGCTCGGCGGGTGGAGCGGGCTTGCGGTCTGCGCAGTCGCCATCGTCGGCACCGTTCTTGTTTTCGGTGGTGCGCTCGGCGGTACGCAGGACGCCGGAACGTGGCTGCGTCTGTTGTTCGTGCTGCCGTGCGCAATCATGATGTTTATGTGCATGAAAAACATTGGCGGCAATCAGGGCGAGACGGGCGGCTCAAATCCCAAAACCGGGACTCCTAGAGCCGGCCCCGACGATGGACGATGACCCTTCTTGAGGCCAAGGCTTGAGGCTAAGGAAAGGCCTTCGCCCGGTGAAGGTTTCGGCCGTCGGTCCGGATAGAGGGTTCGTATTGCGTGAACGCGCTCCCAGTTCGTTTGTGAGGATAGCATGAACCAACTTCCCCCAAGCGGCTTAATGAACATTGGGGAAGCAGCCCACGCCTCCAGCGTTTCGGCGAAACTGATCCGGTATTATGAGAGCATCGACTTGATCCCCAAAGCTGGTCGCACGGAATCCGGTTATCGGGTGTATGCTGAAGCGGAGGTACAGACATTGCGCTTTATCAAGCGCGCCAGAGGCCTCGGCTTCTCCATCAAGCAGATCGGGCAGCTGCTCGCCCTGTGGCACGATCGGTCCCGGACCAGCGCGCAGGTACGGTCCGTTGCGCTGGTGCATATCGAAGAGCTTGAGACGAAAATCCTCGAACTCCGCGCAATGGCGAATACGCTGCGGAAGCTCGCGGACTCCTGCCACAATGACAAACGGCCCGAGTGCCCTATTCTCGACGATCTCGCCAAAGCCAACCCTTCGAGCCCCGCCCACGGCCTGGCAAAGAAGGGAGGTAAACCAGCCGCAGGTCGTCCATTAGCACCAGCCGGTTCATTCCGCAGGAGGAACGGTAGTTCGGGCACATCACGGACAATGCGCACCGGGCGAGGCTGAGGACCGGGGACGGTAAAGCAGGCGG
>WNFB01002470.1_pt1 | contig 16097 bp, 13 predicted proteins | sample 5400501 | NCBI WGS metagenome assembly WNFB01 (sample SAMN13153341, study PRJNA577476) | soil metagenome | isolation source: 200 cm saprolite under Douglas fir tree site 2 hole 1 | place: USA:California | collected 2015-04-18
CCGCTCTCGGTCTTCGTCGCCGCGGAGCTCTTCCTCAACCCGCGCGCGCTCAACCTCGGCTACCGCGGGATCTTCTTCATGCTCGCGATCAACATGGTCATCGCGCTCGTCCTGCTGATCACCTTCGTGCGCGTCCCCCACCGACCGCCGCAGCCGGAGGCCGCCCTCGCCGCGTAGCTCGCTGTATCTGCACAAGGACACGTCCACTCGAGTCGGTAAGTGCGAATGGAGCCCAACTCCCTGCGACGCGGTCGTAGGGAAGCGAGTTTCGGGGCCGAGCCGCGCACCCTGGCAACGACGACCTCGAAGCCGTCAGCGCCGGTCTCTGATTCGGTCCGCGAGGCTGTACCCTTCGCCGCGGTTCGAGCCGTTCGCGACCATCATGCTCACACGGACTCAGCGCTGCGATCTCGCTCGCGCCGCCCGGCCGCCAATCGCAGCGGGGGTCGACTCGCGGCCCCGAGCGTGCGTTATGCGGCGGCGCGCGACCGCGCAAGGAGCGCGCGGAACTCCGACTCTGTCTTCGTCCCCTTCTTCAGGTTGCATGACAAACATGCCGGAAGAATGTTGTCGATCGAATTGGAGCCGCCGCGGGACAACGGGATTCGGTGATCGCTCGTGAGGGGACTCCACGCTTCGCAGTAGGCGCACGCGTAGGCGTACGACAGGCAGAGTCGGTACCACTCCTGGCTGGTAAACGAGCCGTCCGATCCCTCGCACCACGCGCGGCGTCTGTTCTGGTGCAGAAGACTGATCTCGCGAGCGCGTTCGCGATGAGACGCCCGCCAGGCTTTCGAATACGCGGTGCCGCGCGCTTTCACCCAGCGACGCTTTTTGCACGCGTCGCTGCAATTTCGAAAGCGCGTCGGCGGCATCGCAGCCCCGCATCCCTGACACGCGTCTAATCTCTCGATCGACGTATAATAGCACGGATGTGCTAATTGGCCGCAACCTATTCTGAAGTCTGTCTTTGCACAGATACGTCCTGACGCCCGGTCAGCTGCGAACGGTCAATGAGCTCGGACAGATCTGGTGATAGGGACACTCGAGACAGGTCTTCATTCCCTTGGCTGGCGCGGCGGTGAATTCGCGCGCGCGGATCTTCGCCGCGACCGAGGTGACGAGAGTGCGGACCACGCTCATGTCAGCGTCGCTCGGCTCGATCGTCCCTCGCCAGCCGGTCTCCAGGAAGTGGAGCGAGGCACGCGCCGGTCTCGTCCCGTACATCCGCTCGTGGGCGAGCGCGTAGAGCCGCAGTTGCAGATCCTGATTCGCCAGCTGCTGCGGCTTCTCTCCACCCTCGTCGACCGCCGATGACTTGTAGTCGATGACCTCGGCGCCGCCGGCGCCCTGGTCCACACGGTCCCAGCGTCCGACGACGCGATCGCGGCCGAGCATGAATGAGAAGCGCTGTTCGACCAGGTCCGGTGCGCCCTTTCCGATCTCGTCCTCGTGGAAGCGGCGCAGTGCCTCAAGCCCCGCCTGGAACCGCTCGCTCTCGTGCTCCGGGCTGATGAAGCCCTCCGCCAGCCAGGCGGCACGGAAGGTCGACTGCAGATCGGCGAGGCTGGGCTGCTCCCCCTCACGCTTGCGGCGCAGGTAATCGCGGACGGCCTCGTGAAGCGCGAGGCCGTAGATCATCGACGGGCTCGGCAGCACCGGGATCCGCAGCACGTGCTTGAAGCGGTAGAGCAAGGGACAGCGGCGGTAGTCGTCGATGTCGCTGTAGGACACGGTGAGCACGTCGTCAGGCCCGAGCGCGGGGAGCGGGCCGTCAGCCTGGTCGGGCGCGACCTGGAATCGCTGCAGCTCCTCGTACGCCGCGAGGCGCGCCGAGAGCCGCTCGGGCTGACGGCCCAGCGCCTCGCCGATGAAACGGCTGGGGCGGAACGCTCGGGTCCCGCCATAGTCCACGGCACCGGTGAAATAGAAGGAGTCCTTGGCGCGCGTCATCGCGACGTACGCCAGACGGCGCTCCTCGGCGATGTGCGTCTCGCGGGTTGCCGGCGGCGACTTGGCAAGCGCGTCGGGCAGCGGGAGCTCGTCGCCGCGGCTCGAGCCCGGCAGGCGCTCGTCGGTGCAGTGGACCAGGAAGACCACCCCGAACTCCAGGCCTTTGGCCTTGTGGATCGAGAGCACGTTCACGCGCTCGGCCGAGGTCTCGAAGTCGGCGGCCACCGGATCGTCCCCCGCCTCGCGGAGCAGCTCGAGGTACGGGACGAAGAAGGAGGCACGGTCGGTGGGAAGCGTTCGCGCCGCGGAGTGGACCAGCCGGAAGAACTTGGCGACGTTCTGGCCCTGCTCCTCCGCGAGAGCGGACTCCGGCTCGAGGTACTGCGCGAGGAGCTTCGAGCGCTCGAGGAACTCGTAGAGGAGCTCGGCCGTGGTGAGCTCCGCGGCCCGGCCGGCGTAGTAGGCGAGGTCCTCGACCAGGTGCTTGGCCGATGCGACCGCCTCCGCTGAGAAGACGCTCTCGGACGTGGCGATCTCCTCGAACACCTCGCGCAGCGGCTTCTGCCGGCGGCCACTTGCCTCGGTCGCGCGCGCCAGCTCCACCGCCGGGAAGGCATAGAGCGCCGACACCGCCAGGAAATACACGTGCCGCGAGTCGGAGGGCAGCGCGACCGCGGAGAGGAACGAGATCAGTAGGCGGATCTCCGGCCGCTCGTAGAGCTGTCCGCCACCGGAGAAGTGCGCCGGGATCTGACGGCGGGAGAGCGCGTTCAGGAACGGCGTCGCGTCGTTGTTGTTGCGCACCAGGATCGCGAATTCGCCGTACCGCCGCTGCCGGCGCAGCGCCTCGCGCGCGATGAGCGCGGCGACCTCCTCGGCCTCGTCGGCGCCGCTGACGTACTGGAGGTGGTCGACCTCGGTATCGCCCGAGGGCTCGCGGCCGTGGAGGTGCTTGTCGACGCCGAGGCTCGTCTCGAGACGCTTTGGGTTCTTGGTGATGAGCGAGTACGCCGCGTCGAGGATCCCCTGCGAGGAACGGCGGTTTTCGACCAGGGTCACGATCGTCGCCTCGGGGTATGTCTCCCGGAACGAGTCGAAGTTGCCGAGCGTCGCGCCGCCCCAGGCGAAGATCGACTGGTCGTCGTCGCCGACGACGGTGATGTTGCGGTGCGGCTCGACCAGTGCGCGAAGCAGCGTGAACTGCGCGGCGTTGGTGTCCTGGAACTCGTCGACCAGCACGTACCGGTAGCGGCTCTGAAGGCGGCGCGCGGCCGCGGGGTGCTCGCGCAGCAGTCGGAGGCACAGCGCGATCTGGTCGCCGAAGTCGATGACCCCGGCCTGCTCCTTCAGCGCGGTGTACGCGGCATAGACCGCGGCGAGCTCCTCCTGCGTCTCGGCCTCGTCGGCGCGGACGTCGGCGTCGATGCCCTCACCCACCGCCGCCCGGAGCGCCGCCGCGTACGCGGTGTAAGCCTCGGCCGAGACGTCCTCGTCGCGCGCGCGGCCGAAGAGATCGAGGAGCGCACGCACGTAGCGGAGCGGATCGCCGGAGGGTCTGTATCTGCGCAAAGGCAGGTCGTACAGATGCTCGCGGACGAAGATGACCTGCTCTGCGCCGGAGAGGACGCGGAGCTCGCCGCTGCGTCCGAGCTCGAGCGCGAACTCGCGGAACACCTCGTCGCCGAAACCGTGGAAGGTCTTGATGCCGGCGTCGTTCAGGCCGAGCGGCGTGTTGAGGTCGACGCGCTCCTGCATCTGCGCGGCGGCCTTCTCGGTGAAGGTGACCGCGAGGATCTCGTGCGGTTTCGCCGCGCCGGCGGCGATGAGCTGGACGATCCGGGCGGTGAGCACGTGCGTCTTCCCGGTGCCGGCGCCGGCGACGACGAGCAGCGCTCCGGTCCCGTGCATGACCGCGCGGCGCTGCTCCTCGGTGAGCGTCGCGAGGATGTCCGGCCGCGGCTCGGCGCCGAGCCCGAACTCGAGCTGCTCGCTCAAGGGCTAGCCGGTGGGCGGTGGAAGCTTTCCGACCAAACCGCTCATATGTTCGATGCTACCGCGCCGCGTAGCTCTCGGCGAGCGCCACCAGAGTTCGCACCGACGGACCCTGCGGCCCGCGCGGCGCGAAGGCGCGATCGCGATCGGACCAGTCGACGCCGGCGATGTCGAGGTGGGCCCATTCGGTCCCCTTCTCGACGACCGACGCCAGGAACGCGGCGGCCTTGATCGCGCCGCCCTCGCGGCCGGCGCTGTTCCGGATGTCCGCGACCTCGCCCTTGATGTCGTCGAAATACTCGGAGGTGAGCGGCATCGGCCAGACGCGGTCGCCCGCTTCGGTCGCGGTCGCGCGGACGGTGTCGACGAAGGACTGCGGCAGGCCGAAGAGTCCGATGAAGTACGGCCCGACCGCGACGCTGATCGCGCCGGTGAGCGTGGCCACGTCCACCACGCGGGCCGCGCCCTCGCGCTGCGCGTAGGTGAGGCCGTCGATGAGGACGAGCCGGCCCTCGGCGTCGGTGTTGATCACCTCGACCGTCTTGCCGCTCATGCTCGTGAAGACGTCGCCCGGCTTCGTGGCGCCACCGCCCGGGAGGTTCTCGGTGCACGGCGCCACCGCGATCACGTTGACCTTCAGCTTCAGCGTGCCGATGGCACCCATCGCCGCGATGACCGACGCCGCGCCGGTCATGTCCGCCTTCATGTGGTGCATGTTGTCGGCGGGCTTGATCGAGATCCCGCCCGAGTCGAAGGTGATCCCCTTCCCCACCAGGCCGAGGTCGAACCCCTTGCCGCCGCGGCCGCGGTAGCGCATGACGATGAAGCGCGGCGGTTGGTGGCTGCCCTGCGCCACCGAGAGGTAGCTGCCCATGCCCAGCGCGGCGCACTTGTCACGATCGAGCACCTCGACCTGCACGCCGGTCCGCTTCGCGAGCGCGCGCGCCTCGTCGGCGAGGATCGTGGGCGTCATCTTGTTCGCGGGCTCGTTCGCGAGGCGCCGCTGCAGGTTCACCGCCTCGCCCACCGCTTGTCCGCGGGCGATAGGCTGCGTCGCCGCGCGCGTCGTGACGAGGAGCACCGAGTCGATCGGCGGGAGGCGCCGCTCTTCGGCGCGCGTGCGATGCACCTCGGGACGCCACATCGCGTAGACCGCGCCCTCGACCGCGGCCTGTGCGGCGCGGTCCTCCGACAGCGCTCCGTCGCTTCGCGCCTGGGGGCCCCCACCCCCTCTACGCGCCCGGGGGCCTCCACCCCCTGGAACGAAGATCGCGACGCGCTTCGCGTTCCCGCGCCAGAGCGACTTGATGCCTGCCGACGCGACGTTGCGGGCCCGCTCGGTGTCGAGCTCCGCGGCCTTTCCCATGCCCACCACGACAACGCGCGGATCGGCGTGATGCGTCGTGACGCCATACAGGCGGCCAGCGCCGACCTCGTCCTTCGCGATGCGGTCGACGATGGTCTTGATACCGCGTGGCAGACCCGACGGCGCCGTGCCGTCTGAGGCCAGGGGCACGATGACCGCGTCGACCTTGCCGATCGCGGCGGGACGCACGGCGCGGAACTTCATGGTCGTTTCTCCTGCCGGCGGTACGTCATCGGTCCTTCTCCTGCTGGCTGGTGAGCGCGAGGATCCGGGCACGAGCATCGTCCGGAGCGAGCACGAGGATACGGTCATCGCCCTGGCGCCGCGTCAGGCCATGGTCGTCGAGGAACTGCAGCAGCGGCAGCACGTGCTTGCGGCTCGAGCCGGTAAGGTCCCGCGCGCGCGCGACGGTGATGGTGCGCGTGGCCACGAGCTCACCGACGACCGCGTCCGCGAACCGCGCGACCGTCTCGGGCAGATAGACCGCCTCGGTGCCGATGCGCACGAGATCGCCGCGCTCCCCGAGCGCCGCGACGAGCTCGCGATCCAGTCCGAAGTCGGTCTCGAGCTGCGCCGGCGACGGAGGGCGCGTTGGGTCGGCGGAGAGCGTGGCGCGTGCCTTGACCCACGACGCCTCCTGGGCGGGTGACAGCTGCGGGCGGTGCTCGGGAAGCGCAAGCGCTGCGCCCCGTTCGGCGAGGCGACGGTCGGCGACGAGGCGCTGCACGAGCGCCGCGAAGCGCTTCGCGGGCAGGCCGACCGCGGTGCGGACCTCCTCGCGCGGCACGCCCGCACGCAGTGGCGCGCGCCGGTGTCCCTGCGCGCAGACACGCAGCACGTGTGTCGCGAAGGCCTCGAACGCGGGTCGCGCGACGAGCGCGTCGGCGAGCGCGACCGCCTCGCCTGAGGCGAGCGCCTCAGCCACCGCGGCATCGCGCTCGGCGGCGTCGAGTCCGCTTCGCTCCCCCGCTTCGGCCGCGGTCCGCGGCACCTCGAGTGAGGCGAGCAGCCGCGGCAGCGCCGCCGGCGCCGCGCGCCGCTCGAGCGCGGCGACGGTATCGGCGCGGCGACGCGCGCGGGCCGGCGCGAGATCCGCGATCGCGCCGCCGCCGATCGTCTCCGACGGGGAGGGGCGCCGGATCACCAGGCGGTCACCGACCGCGGCCGCGACGGGATCGGCAAGACGCAGCTGCGCCCACGCCGCGCCTCCCGCTGCGATCGCGTCGCCCTCGAGCACGCTGACCTTCGCCATCACCTCCGCAGTGCCGACGTGGACCTTCACCTCCTCGTCGTGCGCGAGTGCGGCGCTCGCGCCGGGGAGCACCGCGATCCGCGCGGCGAGCGCGGTCGTCGCGGGCAGCGTGCCCGGTCGGGCGAGGACCATGCCCCGCGCGAGCGCGTCCTTGTCGATGCCCGAGAGGTTCACCGCGACGCGGCTCCCGGGCACCGCGGTCTCGAGCGCGCGGCGATGCGTCTGCAGCCCGCGGATGCGCGCGCGTGCGCCGGTCGGCGCGATCTCGACCTCCTCGCCGACGTGGAGCTCGCCGTCGAGCAGCGTGCCGGTGACCACCGTGCCAAAGCCGGCCATCGTGAAGGCGCGGTCGATGGGCAGGCGCGGCCGTCCGGTATCCCTTCGCCGCGGCGCGGCGCCGAGCACCGCCTCGAGCGCGGCGACGAGCTGGGGCAACCCGGTCCGCGCGGTGGCCGAGACCTCGACCAGCGGCGCGTCCGCGAGCGCGGTGCCTGCGAGCGCGGCGCGTACCTCACCGCGCGCGAGGTCGGCCCAGGTGTCGTCGACCAGGTCACGCTTCGTGAGCGCGATCACGCCGCGCTCGATACCCAGGAGTCCGAGGATCGCGAGGTGCTCGCGCGTCTGCGGGCGCACACCCTCGTCGGCCGCGATCACCAGCAGCACGGCATCGATGCTCCCGACCCCGGCGAGCATGTTGCGGATGAAGTCCTGGTGCCCGGGCACATCGACGAAGCCGATCTCGACCCCCTCGTCAGTCGTCATCCAGGCGAAGCCGAGGTCGATCGTCATACCGCGCTCGCGCTCCTCGCGCAGCCGATCGGGATCGGTACCGGTCAGCGCAGTGATGAGCGTTGACTTGCCATGGTCGACGTGGCCCGCGGTACCGACGACGCGCGTCGTCACGGCGTCGGTGTGGGCAGCGGCATATCCGACGGCATGCACGCGGCGAACATGTTCGGCACGACGACGAACGCGAGCACCAGCAACACCGCGATCCAGACGCCGAGGAAGATGCCGGTCGCGCGCGCCGGCAGTGGCGACCCCTCCCGCTCCGGCTCCTGCCGGCTCAATGGACCCCGTCTACCGGCGCAGCGCGATGCACTCGATCTCCACGCGTCCGCCGGTCCCCGGAAGCTTCGCGACCTCGATGGTGGAGCGCGCCGGCCGGTGCGTCCTGAACTTCTCGGCGTAGACCTCGTTCATCGCGGCGAACTCGGCCATGTCCGCGAGGAACACGGTCGTCTTCGTCACGCGATCGAGTCCCGAACCCGCCGCCGCAAGCACCGCGGCGAGGTTGTCGAGCACGCGCGCGGTCTGCGCGCGGATATCCCCGCTCACGATCTGCCGCGTCGCCGGGTCGAGCCCGAGCTGCCCGGCACAGAACACCAGATCGCCCGCGACGATGGCCTGGCTGTACGGCCCCATCGCCGCCGGCGCCTTGTCGCTCGTGATGCTGCGAAGCTCCTGACCCATCGCTCACCCCTTCTCGTTCATCGCCGCGATCGTCGTTGCCGCGAGCAGCTCATCATCCTCCGGAAGGATCGCGCGCAGGTCGAGGGCGACGTGATCGTCCACGATGCGCGCGACGATCGCCGGCCGTGCGCGGCGCAGCCGCGCCGCGGCGGACAGTGCGGCGGAGCCGGCGGTCGCACCGAGCGCCACGGCGTGCGAGGGCTGTGTCTCCTCCGGCAACGAACCGCCTCCGATCGTCGAACGTGTCTCGACGACCTCCGCGGGCACGCCCGACGCGGACAAACGGAGCGCGACGGCGCGCGCGCGCCGCGCGAGGTCGGTCGGGCGCGCCGCGATCATCCGCCAGACCGGGAGCTCCGTCTCCGCGCGACCATCGCGATACAGCTCAAGCGTCGCGATGAGCGCCGCGAGGGTCAGCTTGTCCGGGCGGAGCGCGCGCATCAGCGGATGCGCGCGAAGCGTCGCGATCGCAGCGGCCCGGCCGACCGCGAGGCCGGCCTGCGGACCGCCGAGCAGCTTGTCGCCGCTGAAGGTCACCACGTCCGCGCCGGCCGCCACGGCTTCCCCGACGGTCTCCTCGTGCGGCAGGCCGTGACGCGCTGTGTCGGCGAAGGTGCCGCTGCCGAGATCGTGGATGAACGCGACCCCGCGCTCGTGGGCGAGCGCCGCGAGCGAGCGCGCGTCCGGTGAGGCGACGAAGCCGACGACCTTGAAGTTGCTGGCGTGGACGCGAAGGATCGCGCCGGTGCTCCTGCCAATGGCCGCAGCGAAGTCCTTCACGTACGTGCGGTTCGTGGTGCCGACCTCGATCAGCTTCGCGCCCGAGCGGCGCAGGACATCGGGGATGCGGAAGCCGCCGCCGATCTCCACGAGCTCACCGCGGGCGACGATGACCTCACGCCGCGCGGCGAGTGCGGCGAGCGCGAGCAGCACCGCGGCGGCATTGTTGTTCACGACGACGCCATCCTCGGCGCCCGCGAGCTCGCGGAGCAGCGCGCCGGCGTGACCGTGGCGCTCCCCGCGCTTTCCCGCGGCGAGGTCGTACTCGACGCTCACGGCACCGGCGGCCTCGCTGATCGCGCTGAGCGCGCTCGGCGCGAGCGGTGCGCGGCCGAGGTTCGTCTGGAGCACCACACCGGTCGCGTTCAGCACGCGCCGCAGCGTGCGCTCGTCGCGTGCCGCGACGCGGTCATGTGCGGCACGTGCGATCTGGTCGGCGTCGGAGGCGAGGCGTCCCTCCTTGCGCGCGTCTGCGAGGACCTCACGTACCGCAGCGACGAAGCGCGCACGCGGTAGACCGGTCTCGCCCGCGGCGCGCACGACCGCGTCGACGGAGGGCAGGCGCCGCCGGGCATCGGTCTTCATCGCGCGAGCACGGTCAGCGCGTGCGGCCGCACCCGGATGCGCAGGCTCTGCGCGCGCGACGCCTCGCCGTCCATCTGCATCGGGAGCGGCTCGTCGAGCTCGATGTCGAGCGCGGCGGCGCGGTAGGCGATGATCGTTCGGCCGTCGACGTGCGTGCCGCGATAGATCTTCCCGAGCGCGACGAGCGACGCCCAGCGGCTGAGATCTCCACCAACCACGATGTCCAATAGTCCGTCGTCGAGCTTCGCGTTCGGGGCAATGTGCATTCCGCTGCCGAAGTGCGTGCCGTTCGCGGCCACGACAACGAGGTGCTTCCCCCGCTTCGTCTCGCCATCGCGCGTGACGCGCATCTGCTTCGGCCGGTAGGTCGCGATGGAGACGAGGGCGCCCACGAAGTATCCGAGGGTCGGTCCCACGACGCGCGTGCTCGCGATGATCCGCTCGGCCACGTGCCCGTCGATCCCGACGCCGGCCGCGTTCAGGAAGATCCTCCCATTCACCTCGCCGACGTCGATGCGCCGCGGTCGCGCCTGCGCGAGGAAGACGGCGACCTTCTTGCGCTTGCGCGGATAGCCGAGGGCGCGCGCGAAGTCGTTTCCCGATCCGATCGGGTACAGCGCGAGCGCGACGTCGGTGCCGACGAGCCCATTCGCGACCTCGTTCGCGGTGCCGTCACCGCCGACGGCGATGACGCGCTCGTAGCCGTCCTCGACCGCGCTCGACGCGATCCGCGCGGCCTCGCCCGGCGCGGGCGTGCTCACGACGTCGATGCTCATGCCGGAGGCGGCGAGGTCCTCGGCCAGCCGCGCGACGATGCGCGCGCCGGTGCCCTTGCCGGCCGCCGGGTTCACGATCGCGAGGGTCCGCTCGCGCGTCACGGCGTCGGGGCGAGCGCCTTGCGGATCGCGTCCTGCTCCTCGTCCGAGAGCGGGTAGCGCGACCGGCCGGCCTGCACCGGCTTCGCGAAGACGCGCGTCTCGGTGCGGCTGTGGAGGCTCGAGACGACGATCCCGGTGCCCTGCGAATCCAGGAGCGCGATCGCGAAGGATTGATCGCCGCCCGCGTCGGCGAACGGGTTGTAACGGACCACGCCGACCTTCTGGATGGTGCGCTGCGTGATCGCCTCGAGCTCGTGGTGCAGCTTGTTGAGCGCGTCGAGCCGGTGCGTCAGGCCCTCGATGCGCTGTGCCTGACCGTCGAGGACCTGGTCGAGGCTGGTCGCTTCCCCCTCCGGCAGGACGCGGCGGAGGCGCCGGCGAAGAGTGGCCTCAGAACGCTGGAGGAGCGCGACCCAGATCGCGAGGGCGATCAGCAGCGCGCCGAGCACAAGGACCGCCAGGGAGAGCGTGCGTTCGTCGAGCGTCACCGCGGCGACGATACCCGGAACGCTATGCTTGAGCCTCCGATGGCGAAGCGTCACCGCACCCGAACACGTGCACGCCGGACCGGCGAGTCCGCACACCGCGCCGCCGTCCCGCGCATCGATCGCGAGGCCGCACCGGTGACGCGTCCGGCCGCCCACCGCAGCGTCGTCCGCAGTCGCACCGGCTACTCACGCGCGCTCGGCGATCCGTCCGCCTCGCTCGAGCGTGCCGCGACGCTCGAGCGCAACTTCATCGTGAAGGACTTCCGCCGGCTCGGTCTCGTCGTCGGCGTCGCGCTCGCTCTGCTGATCGTCGCCGGCGTCCTGGAGAGCGCGCTCCTCCGCTAGCGCGGGGTCAGCGCGTCGCGCTGGGGCGCGGTGACGCGCTCCGCGTCGGGCTCGGCGCAGGCGACGGCGTCCTCGGCGCGACCGTCGGCGCCACTGTCGGAGCGATGGTGGGCGGAAGCGTTCGGGGGATCGGAGTGGGCTCGGTCGCCGCGCGCGTCGCCTGCACCACGATCGTGTTGAGGTCGCCGGCGATCACCGTGAGCAGCGCATTGGCCGCGATCACGCTCGGGCTGCTGCTCGGCGGCGCCGTCCCGGATGTCGCGGGCGACGGCGACGCGGACCCAGTGATGAGCCCGGAGAGCTGGACGATGCCCTGGTCGTAGCGCGCCTGGAGCTTCTGCTTGGTCTCGTCGACCAGCTGATCGAGCCGCGGACCGGAGAAGACGGCGACCTTGCGCAGATCGTCCGCGGCCGACGCGTCCGCGGCGAGCGTGTTCTGCAGGCGCAGCTGCAGGTCGGCCAGCAGCGACGTCGCCGTGAGCGGCGTGGGCGTTGGCGCGTTCGTGCGCGCCGCTGTGGCCCGCGCCGCGCTCGTCGACGGCGCGATCTCCTGGCGGACCTGGTTCACGGTCACCGCGCCGCCGCCGACCATGCTCGCGGCGAGCAGCACGGTCGTCACGGCGCCGCGGACGGTTCCGACGAAATTGAGGACCTTCATGGCCTTCATCGCGCGCGCGCTGTGCGGCGACGCCGTGATGCCGGCGGCCCGCTCAACGATCTTCACGAAGGGACAGGCTAGCGGCCGGAAGCGGCGTGAACGCCCCCCAAGTGGGTCTCACTCGTTAGAATTCGGTCACACACGGGCTGTTGGCTCAGCTGGTTAGAGCGCTGCGTTCACATCGCAGAGGTCGCTGGTTCGAATCCAGCACAGCCCACCGTTTGAGATAGGTCCCCGGACCCACTACCAGCTTCCGCCGCCGCCTCCACCGCCGCCGCCACCCGCTCCCCCGCCACCCCCGAATCCGCTCGACCCGCTGCCACCGGGCGTCGACGCGATGGCCGAGCCGACCTGCTCGGAGAACGACGAGAGATCGCGCGACATGTTCATCGCCGAGAACGCGCCGACGTTGTTGCCGACGTACCAGGCCGACGTCGCGGCGGTCAGGTCGATGCCCTCGAAGGCCTTGGCCCATTGATCGACGCAGCCGTAGACGATCGCGTACGGCAGGTAGTCGGCGAAGATGTGCTCCTTCTCCGCGAACTTCTGGCGATCCTTCTCGGCGACCTCCATGTACATGCGGAAGCCGAGTGAGCGCCGGTAGAGCTCGGCGCCGGTCTTGGTCTTACGCGGCATGACCGGCGACATCGCGATGAGCGCGATCGCCGGCACGGCCGCGGCGACTCCCACCAGACCGCCGCCCACGATCGCGCCGAGCGCCGAGGCGACGAGTCCGGCGAGGATCACGAAGCCGACGCCCGCGATCGCATACGTCGCACGCACGCTCGATGGATCCGCCGGGAACCAGCCGCGCTTCACCGAGTCGGCATAGAGCTCCTTCTCGGCGCGAAACAGCGTGAGGTAGAAGTGCCGCCGCAGCTCGGAGAGCTTCACCTGACTGCCGACGCGAGGATCGGGCAGATCACCGAGGGCACCGAAGAGCCCCTTCAGGATCGTGCTCTCGTACGCGATGAGTGCGGCGTCGACATCCTTCTTGTTCTCGAGGACCCAATCGCGCGTGCCGAGGAGACCTTGCTTCGGGACCTCGGTGATCGTTAGATAGCCGCGGACCGCGAGATCGACGATGGTCGCTGTCACGTCGAGCGTGTCGGCGCGCTCGTCGGTGAGGAGACCGACCTGCGCCGGCAACAGCTTGTCCGGCGGCTCGTACTCCGGGACGATCGCCTGGCGCTCGCGCTCGTCGCGGCCCGCGGTGTACCAGCGCCAGAAGACCAGGGCCACGCCGCCGACCGCGACGAACATCGCGAGCGCGAGCCACAGCGGTGTGGCGTCGAAGAAGTTCGCGAATTCGCGCGGCCTGTCCTGGAGGATCGGCAGCGGCTCGGGGACGACGCCCTTGCGCAGCCCCGCGACCACGGTGAGCTGCTCGCCCGGGGATAGCGCGCGCGGGCTCGTGAAGAGCGCACCGCCGTCGATGCCCTGGATCGTGCAGCGCGCCTGCGAGTTGGTCGTCCCGACGAAGCACGCGGTCTGGCTCAGCGATGAGGGCGCACGCACCGTCGCGGTCGAGCGCGAGATCGGCACGCCCCAGTCGCCGCCGGTCACGTTCCAGTAGAGCTCATCGTGGTCGCTGAAGCCGTTCAGCGCGCCCTTGACGACGTACGCGATGACGTAGGTCTGCTTGCCGCTGACGGTCCGGTCGGCATCGCCGATCTTGATCTCGAGGTTCGCGCCGACGTTCGAGGTCGCGTACTTCCACGCGTGCTTCTGCGCATCGGTCACCGAGAGCACCTGCAGCTCGTAGACACGCACCTTGTGCGGGTCGCTCGTCCACGCGTACTTCACCGGGATGTCGCGGAAGATCCCGTGCTTCTCTAGGAAACCGAAGTCCACGGCCAGTTGTTCGGTGACGAGCACGCGGCCGTCGGTCTGGATCTGGATGAACGAGTCGAACGAACTCACGACCCAGCCGCTGTCCGCGGCGGTCGCAGGCGACGGCAGAAGCGAGCAGGCCACGACGAGCGCGACGGCCGCGACCAGTCGAGCGGCCCGGATCACCCCGGTGGCAACAGCGAGGACAGGAGCGTCGCGAGGCCGAGGAACGACAGGAACCCGCCGCAGTCGGTGAATGTCGTGAGCACGATCGACGACGAGGTGGCCGGATCCTGACCGACGGCCTTCAGGACGATCGGCACCATCGCGCCCCAGAAGTTCGCGCTGATCATCGACACGACCATCGCGATGCCGATCACCAGCGTGAGCCCGATGCTGTGGCTCCAGAAGAACACGCCGAGCATCGTCGTGAGGGCGACGGCGAGGCCGTTCGTGATCCCAACGCCGATCTCCTTCCCGATGAGCCGCGGCCAGTGAGCTACACGGATCTCGCGCAGCGCGAGGCCCCGCATCGTGACCGCCTGCGCCTGCATGCCGCTGTTGCCGGACTGTCCCGCAACGACCGGGAGCAGGACCGCGAGCGCGGTGTACTTCGCGATGGTGTCCTCGAACAGGCCGACGACCGCGGCGGCAAGGAACGCCGTCACCAGGTTGATCTCGAGCCACGGCAGACGCGAGCGGACCGCGAACAGCACGCTCGACAGCGCACGCTCCTCCTTGCCGACACCGACCATGGTCTGGAGGGACAGCGTGGCCTCGGCCTCGGCTGCGGCGACGAGCTGCCGGTACCGGATCACGCCGACAAGCCGCGAGTCCGCGTCCACGACCGGAACGGTCGAGAGGCGCTGCGCGCCCACGCTCTCGACGATCTCCTCACGCGATGCGGTGACGTTCACCATCAGCGGTGCCGCGCGCACGAGGTCCTTCAGCTTCGTCTCCGGTGACGAGGTCGCCAGCACGCCGAGCGGGACCGCACCACTGAGACGGCCCGAGTCGTCCTGAAGGTAGATGGAGTCGAGCTCCTTCTCCTTGAACGTCCGCATCTTGCGCAGTGCACCGTCGACCGTGGTCTCGTCGCCGAAGGCGGTGATGCGCGGGTCCATGAGCGCGCCCGCGCTGTCCGATGGATACGAGAGGACCTCGCGGATCTCGTTCGCGATCTTCGGCTCGAGACGTGAAAGCAGCGCCTCGCGCTCGGGCACCGGCATCGAGACCACGATCGGTGCGGCGCGGCCGGGGCTCATCGCGGTGATGACGAGCTTCGCGGCCTCGGGCCCGAGACGCAGCGCCGCCTCGGCGGCCACGCGCGGGTTCAGCCGCTCGAGGATCAGCGCGGCGGTCTGGGGCGTGCTGGCCGCGATGAGCGCAGCGGTCTCGGCCGGACCCCTGTCGTCCAGAAAGCGCGCGACCTCGTCGGGGTGCTGCTTCAGATACTCGCTGTTCAGCGCGCGCGCGGCGTCGAGCTCGTCCGTGACGGTCGACGCGGCCGCGAGCGTGTTCGCCTCACCCGACACGGCCCGAAGTATGGCGAATGGCTCAGCGGATGACGAGAGAGCTTGCCCCCGCGTTGACGCGGACGGTCACGCGGTCCTTGGCCGAGGCATACCCGGTCGTCTCGGTCCCGGAGACACGCGGGTTGTCGCTGCGCACGGAGATGACCGCGCCGGTCGTGTTCACCCGCGCCTCCGTACCTTCGGGGACCTCGATGACCACACTCGAAGCGCCCGCGGTCACGGTGATCGCGACATCGCCCGTCGGCTTCGGCAGCACGACACGCAGTGACGCCGCGCCGACGTTGATGCGGGCGTCCGTCACCTTCACATCCCGCAGGTCGACGACGAACGCACCCGCCCCGGCGTTCATGTCGAACGAGGTTGGCAGATCGCTCGCGAGCTGGATGTCGATGTGCATCGGCGCGCTGGCGAAGCGGAATCCGCGGTCGCTCTGGTCCAGACGCACATCGACCTGGTCCGCGCGGTTCGTCGTGCGCGCGCTCAGGTTGTCCTGATCGCTGGTCGCGTGGACGAGGGCATCGGAAGCGCCGCCGGTCACGTTGAAGGAGCCGGCACCGCCGTTGAGGTGGAAGGTCAACGACCTCGCGGGGACGACCGTCCCATCGGACAGCTTGACGGTCCGCGCGACGATCAGGCTGTTCGTGCCGGGCGTGTCGTTCCCATGGAAGAAGACGAACGATCCGTAGGGCAGCGCGTTCGGCTGCGTGGCCACGAGCGTGAGCCCCGCGGCGAGGACGAGGACGTCCGCCGCGAGCGCCGCGAGCGGCCAGCGCCGGCCGATCGCGATGTCGATGCCGATGACGATCAAGATGAGCGGCCACAGGCTGAGGATCGCCAGCGCCGACACCGGCCCGATGAACCCGTAGTTCGCGAGCAGGAAGACGAGACCGACGGTGATGAGGAGCAGCGGCCAGAACAGGCCGCGGCGCGGGGTCATCGCCGTGCTCGCTGCGCGAGGA
>WNFB01002471.1_pt1 | contig 16095 bp, 15 predicted proteins | sample 5400501 | NCBI WGS metagenome assembly WNFB01 (sample SAMN13153341, study PRJNA577476) | soil metagenome | isolation source: 200 cm saprolite under Douglas fir tree site 2 hole 1 | place: USA:California | collected 2015-04-18
GCTCGTGAAGTGCGCTCCTGTCTTCCGGCCTCATCTTGTCAAATTCGTCAATGCATGCTATTCCTTGATCGGCCAAGACGACTACTCCCGCTTCCAACATGAAAACGTTTTTCTCCCTAATAACCGCCGCTGAGAGGCCAGCCGCAGTCGAGCCCCTCCCCGAAGCGAATAAGCCTCGAGGAGCCACCTGGGCTGCGAACTTGAGCATCTCTGACTTAGCGGTATTATGAGAGATGATCCCGTTCGCAATGAACCTATGTCCGTCTGGTACCTCAATGTCGTAGACGTCGGCCGGTCCGTGTCTGGAGATGCTTACGATTCTCTCGCTCCTCTGGCGGTGCACTCTTCCGAAGTTCTGAGCGTCGGCATTCAGACTCTTGAGGATCGCTTTCTTCTTAGCCGAAGCGAACCCGATGTGCTTTGCAAACCTGGACATGTCCTCTCCCCTTCTTATGAGGAGAGCATTGCCGACTATTCTCGAGTGGATTCCAAAACGCAGCAAGAGAACTTGGACGTCCCGAAGCAGTTCGATGTCCTTGGCCTTAATGGAAATTGCTCGTGAGCCCCTTCCTTTCGCAAAGACTGACCCGTCGGCTTCATAGAGCCACGTGAGAAATGATGAAACAACCCTGTTCCCGGACCGGAGTACCATATCTGGGACTCTCTTCTGCCTAAGAAAGCTGAGATTGGCGGCTATGTCCTTATTGCTCATGTGGACGTAGTGCAATGGCACCTTTCTTCCCTTTATCAAGCGCCTCGAAATATTAGGTTCCAAGCCAAAGACCTCCTTCACCACCGTGAGCAACATTGGCATGATGTCCAACTCGGGCTCAGCAACAACGAATCCAAAACGTTCTGAATCGTTGGAAATCCATCCGTCGCCGAGCACGTACCCACAAAAGGCTGCAAGTTGTGGTGTCATTCGGTCTGGGAGTCTGGCGTTGAACTTTGGCCCGAACTTGTGTCTCTCGACCGCAACGAAATTCGTTCTTACGAACTCTCTGATTGTGCACGGGAACCCCGTGACTACGGCCACTCTATCGCCAACCTTGAACCTGTCCAGCCTGTACCACGATCTCACCAATCTCCCATTCTCATTGCATACGCGCAGGAGAGGGTGGTTAGGAGTGCCCTTGATGCTCTTCCCCGATTCCGTCAATATTTCGACTATTCTATGACTCCTGTACATGTGGAATCTAGTTGCCGTTGCTCTCCGACCTCCTCCTTCACCCGTTAGCACCTGAACGTTGAGCGGTTGCAAGTGTTCGTTCCCGACCTGGCCCATCTTCACGATGGCGCCGTTGCCCAAAACCACCCTTTCGTCAGCGACGAGGCAACCAGGATCACCCACGAATAACACGTTAATGTCACCCCTCAGCTTCGTCCCATCCGGGAGATGAGTCGCCACCCCTCCCGCCAGCAGGAGGAGTATCGCTTCCCTCTCCGGCTCGTGGCCTGTTATCGCCGGGGCGATCGAGGCGATGAGCTTCTGATACGCATCCGGGCGAGAAGCGACGCTTCTGATTAGGGCCTCGTCGTCCCTCGTAATCTGCACATGCTCCGGCTCCTTCCCGATGACCTCGATGTGGTTGCAGTCTATCTGCGACTTGAATAGCCTCATCTTGAGCTGCCCGGTCGAGTAGTCCGGAACCGCCCTCATCACCCCCGTCAGGACAACCCTGTCGCCGGGCCTCGCAGAATTCACGATGTCCCCCTCGGCGTTCACGTCGAAGAACTGGGGGAGCTGCCCCGCTGGGAGCTCCTCGGGTAACTCCTGGACTCTCAGGATCTGGTAGTCGATGAACTTGCTGCGTTTCCTGTCGAGTTCGAGGTTCCTTGAATCGCAGGTCTCGCACATCAGGGGCTTCTTCATGAGCATGTCGTCCTGTTTCTGGTATGTCAGATCGCCCTTTTCGCAGACGAAGGCGGCCTCCGTCATCAGAGGCCTCAGCTCCGATGACCTCACAACCATCCCAGAGACGGCGATCATCTTGTCGATGTGGGAGGTATCGACCTTCCTCAAGGGAACCCTATCTGGGATTCCCTTTATCCTCACAGCTAGCAGCCTCGCGATGTGGTCGGCATAGCTCGGGCTCTCCGACCTGAGCGTCTCGAAGGCAGCGGTCCTGAACGACTCGAGAGTCTTGTCGGGCTCCTCCAGGAGTCGCTTTGCGAGTTCGTCGTCGTACCTTAGGAGGTCCTCGTACTCAACGACGAGGGACTTTCCGCCAGACCCCGCCAGCTGTGAAATGCTTGACCTGTAGACGTACTCCCCGCTCTTGTTTGTGACCGTCTTGAGGAACTCCTCGAACTGCTCTGAGAGCTTTCTGGTCGCGAGGGTTGCCAACTATCCTTTCTCTCCGAGAAACACTTTCTTCCACTCCTTCGAGAGCGACTGCGCCGTGGCAAAGAAGACCTTCTCCTCAGGTGTGACCTTGTCGGCGATCGCCGAAAGCGTCGTCGAGGAGCTCGAAAGAGACAGAAGCTTCCCCAGCCTTATCCCAATCAGGTCGTAGCTGCTCGCCCTGAGTCTCTCGTAATCCTCCTTCCTCACCCTCCCCGCTCCCGCCGCCTCGTGTAGGTAGGCGAGCCTCCTCTTCATCCTGAGATAAAAGTCGGGGGCGAGGTTCGAGAGCTGGAAGGCTCCGATTATCTTCTCCCTACTCAGAGACTTCAGTATCTCAGTCTCGAACGGTTCCTCAGCGACTTCTGCGAGGCCGAGGCTAGCGAACTCCTCCGCGACCCACCTGGGGAGTTCTGCTATCTCTCCCTCCCTCAGTTTCTCGACCTTGAGGTCCCCTACCTCGATGTTCTCGACCGCGGAGCGCATGCTCACCTTCACGTTAGACAAGAGGTAATCCCTCTCTCTCTGCTGAAAAAACTCCTTTAGGGGAGAGTCCACAGAACTCAACGAAGACCCTCCGGAATTCCGTCCGAATAATAAAGATTTGAGCGAAAAGAGGAGGCTATCGGGCAGAGTCGGCGGACCCTCTCCTCTTCAAGATTCGCCCGAGCAGGGACTTCAGCCATCCGAGCTTCCCCTCTCCCTCTCGGGTTGATGAATCGACATCCGCTGCTGGGTGTTGGGTGCTGGAGGACCGAGCAATCATCACGAGTTTCCTTCGCGGCAGCGTGGGCGTGGGCCTCTCACGCAATATCCCATCCGGCCTGACCAGAAGCACTATCACGATCAGAGCCGCGAAGGCGATGTCGACTACGTAGTTGGGGTCGCTTAGAGTTGAGGGAGGAAGCACAATTTGGATCTGCGCGAGTCCTTTGAACAGAGCCGTAAAGAAAAGCGCCCCGAGCGCTATGCCAGCGTTATTCGCCGCACCTCCTATGATCACTATCAACCATGGCCAGAAAGTCCAGGCGAACCTGCTCCAGGTGTCAGCTCCCACCGAACCATAGTAGAACGTGACGAGCGCACCAGCCATCCCGGCTATCGCTGAGGCGACCACGAGCACCTTTCTCCTGACGGAAGCATCGTCCTTCCCGAGCGCCCTGGAAGCGTCTTCATTGTCCCTCACAGCCCTCATCGTCCTTCCGAGGGGAGACCTAGCCACCTTTTCGGCGAAGAAGTACACCACTACCGCGAACACGCTGATTACCGCCGCCGCGACAAGGTCTCGGACCCCGATACCGAGACTCGCGAAATACGCATAGGGGTCAGGAACGAAGATTCCCTGTGTCCCTCCGACCAGCGGTCCGAAGCCTCTCAGGAATATCTGAAAGAATTGCGCCACGGCGAGGAGCAACATCCCCAGGTAGTCTTCTCTGAGCCGGATTGCCGGATATGATGAGAGATAACCAAAGACGGCGCCTATCAGGGCTGCTATCACCAACGATAGAAGCACCAGTTCAGCAGCAAAAACGGGGTCAGACGCGATTAGAATATTCACCTGGGTGATTATCCGGGCGTTGAAGGTGATGTAGTCACCATGGGTGTTTATTCCGTAAACGTACGCCGCCAGTCTCCCGGAAAGCGAACCAGCCACCGCCGCCCCCCCGGCGACATACAACACCTTGCCAAAGTTTGGAATGCCCGTGTACCCAGCCTCAAGGTTCAGGGTGAGGCTGATTGCAAAGTAGAGCGCGTAAAAGTTGAGGAAGTCGATTCCGAACTTTACTAGGTCGACACCAAAGAATCCGACCTGCGGGAGGGCCATCTTATTTCGTCCTCTCTCTTCGAAGAAGTTTCTTCCAGTTGATGGAAACCAACCCCTTCGGCATCACGAGGAGTGCGGCGACCATTATCAGGAGCGGCACTGCCTTCTGATAGGCTATGGCCTCTACCCCGAATCCGCCGACGAGCCCCGGCACGAAGGGATCAAGAGAGAGTCCGGAGGCTGCCTCCAAGATTACGTACGCGCTCAGGACGATGCCAGCGACCCCTAGAATCCTGGCCCGGTCTTTCTTCACTCTCCACTGATAGACCGAGGCTAGGAGCAGGAGTACACCGAGAGTCGCTCCCCCAATTGCCCCGAATCCAGTAGTCAGGTCCGTCCCTACAACTATTTCACTACCCCCTATGACCAAGCCGCCTAGTATGGCTCCGAAGATGCTCGTGAGTCCCCCCAGGATGCTCGACGCGAATATCTCCACAATCAAGTCAGACCCTGTGCTCGTCCCTCCCGGTAGCCAGAGGGTATAGAACGCGCCGGCCATGCCGGCGAAACCCCCCGCGAGGATCCATGACACCACGTAGACGCGTTCCACGTTTATGCCCAGAACCTTCGCCAGAGAGGGATTCTCCACCGAAGCCCTCATGGCGACTCCGAACTTGGTCCTCGTCAGGAGTAAGTAGAGCAGCAGCGCGACTAGGGTCAGCGCTGCAGGGGCAACGTAGACTATACCGGGAACTCCTCCAAGGTTGAAGTCGGCTTGGAGCTGGAAGAACTGCTTCGTGTCGTTAAGAGTATACCTATTCTTGAGGTAGTCGGTGTATATGCCGAATATTCCAACGAAGCCGAAGTCGACGCCAAAAGTAGCAATCATCAAAGAAACGAGTGAGGACCCCCTCCTTGCCAGTGGTCTGAGAACTACGAGATACATTATGGCCGAAGATAATCCGGCGAGCAGGAACGCTACCGCGCTGGCGTAGTAGGGAGCTATTCCGTTGATTTTCCACATCGTGTACGACGTGTAAAGCCCTATGGTCACGAAAGAGCCATAAGCAAAATTGGGGACCTTCGTCGTGAGATATGTGAGTGTCAGCCCGATAGCCATGAATGCAAAAAGAGAAGCGTAGACAACCGCTGAGTTGAAGTATGGGACTACCATACACGAAAAACTCTATCACAAACCTGACGAAGGATTAAAATACTTTCGCGGGAACGCCAGTGCACTCAGTTGAAAAAGAGAGGGGTTTCTACAGTCGTAGCAATCGGAACGCTTATTGTGGGACTTCTGATTGGTGCGGGAGTAATCTATGGAGCAGCCCCGTCGCTTGGACTTGGCGGTACAACGACTGTCACCGCTGCCGGCGGTACAGTCACTAAAACGACGACTGTCGGGGGCGGAGGAGGCGGCCTCTGCAACGGTCAGACCGTGACTATCGGGGCACTAAACGACCTCAGCGCCCAACTTTCGTCACAAGGAGCGGGAGACTTGGCGGCCGAGAATCTGGCAATCACCGACGTCAACGCCTACACGCAGAGCGCAGGTTGCAACCTGACCTTCAAGTTGAATGCCGTAGACTACAAACTTGACAATCCCACCGCACTCGCTCAGCTTACGGCGATGGCAGCGGCAGGGATTCAAATCGTGATAGGTCCGCTAAATAGTGGAACTGCGCAAGCCATCCTTGGGTACGCCAACTCGAACCACATCGTGTTGCTCAGTCCATCTTCGACTTCGCCGGCCCTTGCGATTCCCAACGACTACCTGTACAGGACAGCGCCGAACGACGCCGCCCAGGGACAGGCAGACGCTAGGATATTGCTTGACAGGGGAGCGAAGGGCGTGATCATCGTGAACAGAGATGATACCTACGGTAACGGTCTGGCCAACGCCACGAAGACTTTCCTGCAGAAGGACAGCTCAAGCGTCATAATCAAGGGTCCGTACAAGTACGACACCACGACGAGCGACTTCAGCGCAATACTCGCCCAGATCAACACCGACTACCAGGCTCTGGGAAGTCAGGTCGGCGCTACTAACGTGGCGATCTTCGTCGTCTCCTTCGAGGAGCAGGCCACGATGCTCCTCCAGGCAAACAACAACCCAACCTACAAGCCGCTGCTGAGCACTACTCTCCCGTGGTTCGGAACTGACGGGATCGCTCAGAATACCAAACTCACCAACAAGACTACCTCGGGTCCGCTAATGGCTCAGGTCAGATTTCCTTCGACGCTGTTCAACGTGATCAACAACAGTAAGACTAATGCCTTCTTCGCTAGAATCAAGGGTACGCCGGCATACGCAACTATTTCAAGCAACGTATTCTACAGCCTAGAGGGTTACGACGACGTCTGGATCGCAGCACTTTCGATACTCTCCGCAGGGAAGAACGACGGAACGGCCATTCACAGCGTCCTTCCAACGGTCGCAGGGAATTTCTTCGGCCTCACCGGATGGGAGGGGCTTCAATCTTCTGGCGACAGAATCCCAGGATCGTACCAGGTCTGGAAGGTTGTAGCTGTCCCAGGCGGCACTTACAGCTGGGTGCTAGCGGGAACCTGGAACTACGACACCGACACCATTACTTGGATCAGCGCGCCGTAAGTCCCCCAACTCTCTTTTTTGTGGTAAAATGGGTCAGTTGCTGGAAGTACGGGACGTAACGAAGTCGTTTGGAAGCCTCCGAGCCCTCGACGGGTTGACTCTCGACGTGGAAGAGAAGAAGGTCACCATCCTGATTGGGCCTAATGGTTCGGGCAAGACGACCCTGATTAACGTGATTAGCGGTTTCTACACCCCCGACTCCGGGAGCGTCCTCCTTGAGGGGAAGGAAATCACTGGCCTTGCTCCCTACAAGCTTTACGACCTCGGGCTGGCGAGGACCTTCCAGATACCGACACTCTTCTGGAAGCTGACTGTCCTCGAGAACCTTCTGACTGCTGCGAGACGGAATCCCGGGGAGGGATTCTTTGGAGCATTGATCAAACGGTCTTGGTTGAAGGAGGAGACCGAGGCTGCGGAGAAGGCCTTTCGCATCCTTGAGCTGGTCGGTCTCTCTCACGTGTGGGACAAGCCTGCAACAAACCTCAGCGGTGGTCAGATGAAGTTGCTTGAGATAGGGAGGGCATTGATGGCCGACGCCAGAGTCCTCCTTCTGGATGAACCAATCTCGGGCGTCAATCCCACCCTCGCCCATGAGATCTTCTCGAAGCTCCTGAAGCTGAGGGACGAGCTCGGCCTCACATTCTTCATCGTCGAGCACAGGCTGGAGGTGGCGCTGGGATACGTGGACCGCGTGATCGCGATGGCCTACGGAAAGGTTCTTACCTCCGGCGACGCAAACAAGGTCCTTAGCGACACGAGGGTCGTGGAAGCTTACCTGGGTGGTTGAGGTGCTCTCGGTCGAGCAGGTTTCGGCGGGATACGGAAAGCTACAGATTCTCTCCGACATCTCAGTGGAGGCTCATCCCAGAGAGGTTACCGTAATTGTGGGACCGAACGGGTCTGGCAAGAGCACGCTTCTCAAGACGATATCGGGACTGACGACCCTCTATCAAGGAAGGATAGTCTTCGACTCGCGGGTGATCTCCGGATTACCCCCGCACGAGATAGCGCGGCTCGGGCTCGCCTACCTCCCCCAGACCGAGAGCTCCTTCACCCAGCTCACGGTAACCGAAAATTTCAAGATGGCCGGGTACACCGTGAGCAGAGAAGACTTCGAAGCAAGACTTCGAGAGGCCTTAAGGATCTTCCCCCGGTTATCAGAGTACATGGGCACCAAGGTGGCCAACCTGAGCGGGGGGGAGAGGCAGATGGTCGCGATGACTATGGCCATGATAAGAAAACCCAAGGCCATTATGTTCGATGAGCCTACCGCAAACCTTGCACCGAAGATCGCCACCGAAGTGCTTGAGACCATAAAGTCCTTGGCGAGTGACCTGGGCCTTGCCGTCGTCCTCGTGGAGCAGAACGCGAGGAGAGCCCTCGAGATGGGAGATAGGGCCTACCTGCTTGTCGGTGGGAAGAAGGTCTTCGAGGGAGGCAGTAAGGAGCTTCTCTCCCATCAGGAGCTCGCGAGGATGTACCTCGGACTGAAACTCTCGTAAGTCCCCCGAGCCCCCTTACGTGATCCCTAGACGCGCGAGAGAGAAGAGGGAGATGTCTTGCCTTGTAAATCCTCGGAGAGCCAGCTCCGAAACTATCTCGCCGATGACTGGTGAGAACTTGAAGCCGTGACCCGAGCACGGGCTCACCAGCCAGATGTTGCGATGGCGTGGGTGACGGCCGATGACGAAGTGGCCGTCGGGGGCATTGGTGTAGATGCACGTCATCGAGGATATCGGCGTCGTATCGAGGAGCGGCAGGCGGCTCTTGAGGAAGGTCCTGACCGGCGCCTCGTCCTCAGCGGTCACCCTTCTATCGACCTCATCCGGGGGAGAGACCCTGCCGCCGTGGTGGCGCGCGGTCTTGACACCATGCCCCGTGTTCGGGATACCGTAGAAGTACCTGCCTCTCCCGACTTCCCAGAAGAAGATGGGCATCCTCCTAGAGTTGAAGAGCTCTGCCCTCGAAGACGGCCTGAACCAGAAGAGTACCTGCCTCTCGCACTCAAGGGGAAGTCTCAGGTCAGGAAGCAGTGACGCGTTCCAGGGTCCTGCAGCGAAGATGACCTTCTCCGCAAGGTACGAATCCTTTTCAGTAGAAACAGTCACCAGACTCCTCCCCGCCTCCCAACCAGTCACCCTCTCCCCGAAACGAAACTTCGTCCCCTCCTCCTCCGCCATCTCCTTGTGGGCCTCGATGCACCTGTCTGGAAAGAGGATCCCTGCGTTTGGCTCGTAGAGGGCGCTCTCCGAATCGGAGGGGGCGAAGGCGGGGAACCTCTCGGCCACCTCCCTCGCACCCAGAAGCGAGTGAGGCAGGCTGTACTCCCGCGCGCTCCTGAGCGAGCCGACTACAGCAGAGGCAGTGGGCTTACCTATCATAAGGCCGCCTGTGACCTCCAAGAGGCGCCTCCCCGTTTCCTTCTCCAACGCCGACCAGAGCTGAAAGGCCCGCTTCGCCAGTCTGACGTACCTCGGGTCCTCGAAGTATGCCGTTCGAATTATCCTCGTCCTGCCGTGCGAAGACCCATTTTCGTGGTTTAGCTTGAACCTCTCCAGGACGAGGGTCTTCGCCCCCCTCCTAGAGAGGTGATAAGAAATGGACGAGCCCATTCCTCCGCAGCCTACGACGATTGTCTCGAACCGCTTCAACGCCCCGGTGCACCCGGCCTCGACGCCATGTGTGACCCACCCCGCCCTGGTCATGCGACAAAATTAAGCGCTTCTACACTAGCTCCGAATGAGCGTGTTCTGTAGACCCTGTCTTCGGATTATTTCGATCGAATGGGCAGGTCTGATGTTGCGATCATGCCTTATTTACCCGTACATGCTCTACTCGAAGAAGAGGAGGGCTCAGAAAAATGAGCTCAGGCTCAAGGTGCTGACGTACAACCTCTCGATAATCGCCAGACCACCTCACAAATTCGGGCAGCGTGCCAAAGCCGCGAGCGACACAAGACTTAAATTCGTTCAGCAAAAACTGGAGTGAATGATAACTGGAGCGACAATTTCAAACAATTCCTTCCGAGCTGCGGACACCACTGGAGCTGAGAGGATACGAGGCTAACTCCGAAGGAGGTTGAAAGGCTCGTCCTCTTCTCCGCTGCCGAGCTTGCGAGAAAGAGGAAGTCAAGAGGACTGAAGCTCAACCACCCCGAATCGGTGGCCCTCATCTGCGACGAGATCGCTGAGGCCGCGCGAGATGGGAAGTCGGTTGCCCAGTGCATGGAGTTCGGGACGAAGATTCTGCTGAGGTCTGACGTCATGCCCGGGGTTCCCGAGCTCCTCAGCCTCGTGCAGGTCGAGTGTCTCTTCCCAGACGGGACGAAACTCGTCTCAGTTCACGACCCGGTCAGAGGGTAGAAGAGATGTCGGTTGGCGAATCTCAAGTATTTCTTCCTGGTGAGGTCATCTACGGAAACGAGCCGGTTGTGACGAACCGCGGACGCAGGTCTGAGAAACTCGTTGTCAAGAACACTGGTGACCGTCCCGTTCAGGTAGGGTCCCACTTCCACTTCTTCGAGGTGAACAAGGCGCTCGAATTCAAAAGACAAGAGGCCTTCGGGATGCATCTGGACATTCAGGCTGGGACGTGCGTCAGGTTCGAGCCTGGGGACGAGAAGGAGGTCTCGCTCGTGGAGTTCGGGGGAAGGAAGAAGCTCTGGGGTTTCAACGATCTGACGCGGGGCGATATCCGCTCAAGGGCGGTGCGCAGCAGGGCATTCAAGCTGGCGAGGAAGCTCGGCTACAGGGATGCCGGACGATGAAAGAGATCCCTAGAAAGGAATATTCAGAGCTCTTCGGCCCCACTACAGGGGACAAGGTTAGGCTGGCCGACACTGCCCTGATGGTCGAGGTAGAGAAGGACCTCCTCGTACACGGAGACGAATGCGTCTTTGGCGGCGGGAAGACTCTCAGGGATGGTCTAGGCCTGGCCCCAGGTTTTACTTCGGAGATGGGCGCCCTCGATCTTGTCATCACCAATGTGCTGATAATCGACCCAGTTCTTGGTATAGTCAAGGCTGACCTAGGAATCAAGAACGGTCTCATCGCAGGTGTGGGCAAGGCAGGCAACCCGGACACGATGGATGGAGTGGGTAGGAAGCTTGTCGTCAGTGCCAATACCGACGTGATCTCCGCAGAGGGGCTAATCGCCACTGCCGGGGGCATCGACATTCATGTCCACCACGACAGCCCGCAACTTGCCTACGAGGCCCTCAGCAACGGGATAACCACAATGATAGGCGGTGGCCTCGGCCCGGTGACCGTCGGGATATGCTCAGGCGGCCAATGGAACGTTGGCAGGATGCTTCAACACGCCGAGGCGATGCCCGTGAACTTCGGTTTCTTGGCAAAGGGCAGCAGCAGCAAGCCAGAATCCTTGGATGAGCAGTTGAGGGGCGGGTGCATAGGTTTCAAGATACACGAGGACTGGGGCGCAATGCCTGCAGTAATCGGGCCTTGTCTGGATGTGGCCGACGAGCACGATGTCTGCGTGTGCCTCCACACGGATACACTCAACGAGTCAGGGTTCGTCGAGGACACGATTGAAGCCGTCGGGGGGAGGACGATTCACTCCTACCACACGGAGGGTGCTGGCGGGGGGCACGCACCTGACATTATCAGGGTAGCGGGGGAGTCGAATTTCCTCCCATCATCCACCAATCCCACTAGACCCTACACTTTCAACACCGTCGACGAGCACCTTGACATGATCATGACCTGCCACAACTTGAAACCTAAGATTCCGGAGGACGTGGCCTTTGCCGAGTCAAGAATACGGGCGGAGACGATAGCCGCCGAGGATGTCCTTCATGATCTGGGAGCGATAAGTATGATTGGGTCCGACTCGCAGGGAATGGGAAGAATCGGAGAGACCGTAGTGCGCACATGGCAGACGGCTCACAAGATGAAGCTCGAGAGAGGCCAGCTGGCCGAAGACGGGGAGCAGAATGACAACTTCCGCGTGAAGCGATACATCGCGAAGTATACAATAAACAATGCAATCTCCTTCGGGATTGACGAGTACGTCGGTTCTCTCGAACGAGGCAAGATGGCCGACATAGCCCTGTGGAAGCCCGGGTTCTTCGGAATCAAGCCGGAGGTCATTGTTAAGGGTGGTTTTCCCGTGTGGGCAGCGGCCGGGGAGTCGAGCGCCTCCCTCATGACGTGCGAGCCGATCATTTACAAGCCACAGTACGGAGGATTTGGCAAGGCGGTGGGTGCCCTCTGCGCGAACTTCGTCGCGGCGAGCGCCGTACGGGAGGGGCTGCGAAAGAAGCTGGGTCTGAGCAGGATGATTCTACCTGTGAAGGGTACTAGGAAACTGAAGAAGAAGGACATGCTGCACAACGACGCCTTGCCCAAGATCGAGGTGGATCCTGAGACATATGAGGTGACGGTCGATGGAAAACTTGCCACTTCAAAGCCGGCCAAGATCCTACCTCTGTCACAGCTCTACACGCTCCGTTGAGCGATGGTGGCCTTGAGCCTGAGGGTCGAGGCCGTGATGGGGAACGTGTACAGGGACGAAAGATTGGGTCGCCGGTTTCACGACCTCTTGTCCAAGGACAGGGCGGACCGAATCCGACTGCCGCGGAGGGACGCAGCGAAGAACAGGCTGCGCGTTACCAGTCAACGAGGGACCGACGTGCTGATAGACGTGCCGAGAGGTACAACCCTAAAGCACGGCGATGTACTCCATCTGGGCGAGGACGAGATTCTTACGGTGGAGTGGCTGCCAGAAGAGACGATGGTCGTGACCCTTTCCCCTCATGAGGATTGGAGGGAGAGGGTCGAGACCGCGGCGAGGATTGGTTACATGCTTGGTATCAAGCACTTCCCGCTCTTCCCCAAGGGAAATGAGATTGTGATCCCGATTGAAGGGTCTAAGGAAGACCTCTCGAAGGCGCTTTCTAGCTTCGATGGGGTATCCTTGAAGGTTGAAAAGAGGATTCTCGATGTTGAGCCCGAGATACTCGGATATGAGCACACACACTGATGACGATCTCGTCTCCACTCTGCAGTTCTCAGACTCTTTCTTTCCGCTCGGAAGCTACTCTCTGTCATTCGGAATTGAGACGCTCTCGCAACTTGGGCTAGTGAAGGGTAGTGATGACGTATCATCCATCCTCTCGGTCTTCTTGGAACAACTCTCGACCCTGGATTGCGTTGCACTCAGAGGCAGCTTCTCTGCTGCGGGAGAGAACGATCTCCGGCTTCTGGTGGCAATAGACAGGAAGCTCGCCTCATTCAAGAATGTGAAGGAGTTCAGCGAGGCCAGTAGGAGAACCGGACGCGCATTGCTTCGTACAGTGAGCGCCTTGAAGAAGACCGGGATTCTTTCCTCATTCTGGAATTTGGTCGAGTCCGGGAAGGCGCCTGGCAACTATGCCGTCTGTCTGGCAATTGCTTGCAGTACTCTAGGCATCGGCGAGGAACGCGCAGTCATCCTGCTGTTGTACACTTCTGCCGTAAGCCTACTCGGGGCATCAGTCCGTCTCGGAAGCGTGACTCATGTACAGGCACAGCAGATCTTGCATTCGACGAAAGATGAGTTGATGAACTGTGCAAGAAGGAGCACCGCCATCGCCTGGAGGAGCATGCATGCTTTCTCTCCCATGCTTGACGTGATGGGGATGCAACACGTTTATCTCCAATCAAGGATGTTCTACTGCTAGGCACAAGGCTTGGCAAAGAAGATAATCCGCCTCGGCGTTGGTGGACCGGTCGGCTCTGGAAAGACCACGCTGATCGAGAAGCTGACCGTGGACCTGAGCAGGAGAGGGATCAAGTTGGCAATAATCAGCAACGACGTGGTTACCAAGGAGGACGCGATACGGCTGCACGACAAGCTGTGCCATGAGCTCAAGCTCCTCCCGGACGACCTCGTCGTCGGGATTGAGACGGGCGGCTGTCCACACACAGCCGTCAGAGAGGACCCTTCCATCAACATCGACGCGCTGCAGCAGATCGAGACGAGGCACCCCGAACTTGATCTTGTGATGATCGAGGGGGGCGGCGATAACATCACCATCACCTTCAGCCCGGCGGTTGCGGACTTCTTCATCTACGTCATTGATACCGCGGGAGGAGAGAAGTATCCTCGAAAGAACGGGTTGGGAATAATACAGTCGGACTTCCTCGTGATCAACAAGAAGGACTTGGCTCCATACGTCGGAGCGGACCTTGCAGTGATGGAGAGAGATGCCCGAGCGATACGCAAGGGAAAGCCCTTCGTCTTCACGAACTGTAAGACCGGGGAGGGGCTCGACCAGCTCGAGGACCTGATAATGAAGAATGTTCTGCTCATGTGAGCCAGTTGGATCTTGCTTACTACCAGCCGGCGGCAATACCTCCAGAGGTCCAGACCTACGGTGGAAGAGTAAGACAGCTATCCGTGGGCAGTCCAGGCAAGCTCGGCGGTCTCAGACTCGCGCTGGCAAAAGACGAGTCAGGAAAGACCATCATCAAGGATGTGTGGAAGCAGTTTCCAGTGCAGGTGTTGAGGCCGTTTTACTATGACCAGAATGAGCCAGATCTAGCCATCGTCTACATCCTCAACCCAACGGGGGGAACGCTCCAGGGAGACCGCATCCGCATTGACATCGACATGGGAACCGCAGCGAGGGCGCACCTGACCACACAGGCGGCCACGAAGATCTACAGGATGAACTCTGACTTTGCTACCCAAGTCGTCAACGTGAGTCTTAGAGAAGGCTCGTACCTCGAATACCTTCCAGACCAAACGATCCCGTACAGGAATTCCCGATACTACCAAGAGGTAAACGTGGTGATGGGCCGAGATTCTTCGTTCATTTACTGGGAGGTACTGACTCCCGGCAGGAAGGGGCGTGAGCACTTTGAGTTCGACATCTTCTACTCGAAGCTCAAGGTCGAGGACGAGGCTGGGAGCCCATTGTTGTCGGACACGCTGGTCTTGGAGCCAAAGACATCAATTCTGACTCGAAAAGGATTGATGGGAGGCTATGATGTCCTCGGCAACTTCTACGTAATAAGTGAACGCGTTAATCAGCAACTTGTCGACATGATCCAGACGGCCTCTCACGGGGAGGACACGCTTCTCGGCGTTAGCCCAACGGCTATGACTCTAGGGCTGGTGGCACGGGTTCTCGGTCCTTCGTCCAGGGTCGTGAGAAACTGCCTAGAGTCGATGTGGAACATGGCGCGCATCACCGTTCTCGGTTCGCCGGCGCCGAGGATCCGAAAGTGATGCTAGGTCGAGCAGATTCATATCAGTGATACCGTCAAGATAACGGAACAGATATGGCGAGGAGGCATCCTCCGCATTCATTGGGTGATGAAAAGACGAAGGATGAGTTCCTCCTAGCCACGAAGGACAGAAGGATATTTCCAGAGGCATAAGGTTTCCAGTCGAAGCAAGGCTGAAGCGGCCCGTCTCTATGGAAGTCCTCTCCCTAGCAGCCATCGGGAGACGGTTGGGCGTCACGAAGGAGGCTGTGAGACAGTGGATCCTCAAGTTCGAGTCATACTTCTCCTCAAGACCACTCTCCAGGAGGAAGGAGAGGTCAGTAATCCTCCTCGACGAGACTAAGGCGAAGAGGAACGGCAAGATTGCTTGCGTCTCCGCGCACCTTACGGGGAGGGAGATCGTATCCGCCAAATCCTACAGGTCGGTGAGCATCGTCAACCATAGACACCGTGAAGCTGGCCCTGGAGTCGTGCAGGAGGAACCGGTGTTCATTGTCGACCACGCCCCACGGTAGGCATGCGCCTTCGAGTGGCTCGACGTGGACTGGGTGCGCCTGACGTTCAGCATCAGGAACTGCATCGAACGGTGGTATCGGACCTTCAAGGAGAGGACCAAGCGATTCTACCACAACTTCGGCGTCAGGGAGGGGAACAAGGCAATCAAGAGGGTCGAAAGGTTCGTCCATCTGTTCGCATTCTGTTACAATCGCATGAGGCCTCATGAGACGCTGAGTGGAGAGACTCCATTCAGCTTATCTTGTCGGTATCAGAACAATGACGGCTAAAGCTTATTTCCACCATCGCCCATGGGAAGAAGTAATGTGCGGAATAGCCGCGATCCTGTATAAGACGGGCGAGAACACCAGGTCACAAGCCGTTGGTCTTCAGCTGAGGGAGATGCTCTATTCTATGCGACACAGGGGCGTTGACTCGACGGGCGTGAACATTGCCGGCCAGCACTTTGGGACTGACTATGTCGTCCGCGTGGTGGTCTCAGAGGACCAAGGAGCTTCGTATGTAATTGAGGGCGTGAGGAACGCCGTCGCAGCGCTCGGGGGATCCGTCGTCTTCATTGACGGCTTTGGCAGGTTTCACAGGATTGGATTGAACTACTCAGGGGATCTGAGAAAGTTGTCAG
>WNFB01006114.1_pt1 | contig 16094 bp, 7 predicted proteins | sample 5400501 | NCBI WGS metagenome assembly WNFB01 (sample SAMN13153341, study PRJNA577476) | soil metagenome | isolation source: 200 cm saprolite under Douglas fir tree site 2 hole 1 | place: USA:California | collected 2015-04-18
GCTGACCGCCACGCACAAGGCGGTGCATGCCGGCCGCACCTTCTGGTTCTGCTCGGCCGGATGCCAGGACGAGTTCGAGAAGGAACCACAGCGATACCTGAGAGCCATCGAAGCCTGACCGCGATGAGGTCGGCGGGGGTGGTGCTCGCCGCGGGATCGTCGCGCAGGATGGGCAGCCCCAAACAGATGCTGGCCATCGCCCGGCGGCCGCTGCTCGAGGTGGTGGTTGCGCCCCCCAATTCCACTGGCTCCGGAGAGCCTCGCGCGTCTTCTATCAGTGAGCTCAGGTCGGATGCTCTGGAAAACTACCGGCTGGCGAGATGAACCGCCCTCGCACGCTTGCGCGTGATCAGCTCTAGTTGGTTCGACCGCATGAAGCTGGTGTTGATAGGAGCTGGCCATCGAAGGTGACGCGCGTTGTGCGGCCGACCGGCTGCCAGCGCGCATCCACGCTCGGAGACAAACCGTTAATTATTTTCAGTACTTGACAATGAATTAACGACACAATACCCTCGCCAAAGGCTCAGGGCTGCCTGCACCAAGCAGGCATCAACAGCCGGGGAACGTCAAGGGGGATGAGTCTGGTGTCGCTCGCGGACACCCGGTTTCGAGAAACGTTGGCCAGCCATGCTTGAGAGGCGGCAGCCGCGCTTGCTCATTGCCGGCTTACTGACCACCCTCGCAATCACGATCCCTGGTACTTGGCCGGCGCCGGTCTGGGCGGCATCGCCCAGCCCCAAACCCATCACACCTCTGCCGCCCCAATTCCTGGCGCCGATGACACGTCCAACGAGCGCGTCGGCGTACCTCGCCCCACCCAAGAAGGCACCACCGGCGCCCTCGAAAACAACTCCAGTCAAGCCGCCGGATGCGTTGCCACCTGGGTTCCGATCGACCCCAGGGTCGCCGCAACGAGCGGAACGCAGCTGGCGGCTACAGCTGCTGGTGGCGTCAAGCCGATTCACTTCGGAAGCGACTCAGGGCAGCTCATTCAGCTCGATCTCGACGGAGGTCCAGTCACCTTGTCAGCGGCGGGTTTGACTGTCAGCGCGCCATCGCTGAGCGGCAACCAGGTTCTCTACGCAAGTGTCGCAACCGATACCGACCTCCAATACCGAACGCTGCCGGCCGGGGTCAAAGAAGAGCTGATCCTGAAGTCGCCCGCGTCGCCGACCACGTATGTGTTCCATCTCGCTGACCCAAGTGGGCAGCTGGGGGCTGTCCAGCAGCAGCCGGACGGGAGTTGGCGTTTCAGCGTCAAGGTCGACGGCCTCTGGGTCGAGCTGGCTCCGGCATTCGCGTACAAGAAGCCGACCACCGGTCTGCCCGCGATCGATCGCTCAAGCGCACATCTCAGCGTCGTGAAGGTTGGCAACGGTTTTGACATCACCATCAGCGTCGACCCTGCCTGGCTCGTCGGCAAGAGCTTCCCGATCGTGCTTGATCCCAGCCTCAACTTCAACTCGGGCTCGAACACTGGCGTCGACTACTACAAGCCGAGCGGCTGCGGTGGCTGCAATACCGTGATCACCGGTGGCGAGCTCTACGCCGCCAGTTACACCGCTGGCTCATATGATCTCGAGCCGGGTCGAAGCTTCTTCCAGTTCGACCTCAGCCAGATCCCAGCCGGCTCCCAAATCACCTCCGCCCAGCTGAACCTCATGGTCGGCGGTTGCATCCAGGGTCCCTGCACCACGGGCTATGTAATTGAACTGCACCAATTGACGGGCAGCTGGACCTCCTCGAGTACCTGGACCCAGCTGGCAGCCATTACCTCGAGCGGCGTGTTGTCCTCGTTCAACCAGTCCGCAACCTCGAACACCTACTACAACGAACCCTTCTCGGGCACCGCCTTCACCAACCAGGTCCAGAGCTGGGTCAACAGCTCGAGCACAAACTACGGATTTGAAGCTCAGCTGCAAAACGACACGGCAGTAGGCAATTACAACATCGGCGGGCCCTTCTACTGCCTTCATGGCACCTGGTGGTGCCTTAATCCAGGATGGGTGGCGCCGTCGCTTGCGGTCACCTACAACACGGTGCCGGCAGCGCCGCCAACCGCAACCGCGCAAGCCGGTGACCAGTCAGCGGCCGTGAGCTGGACGGTGCCCAACAATGGTGGTTCGGCGATCACCGGCTACGCGGTGCTTACTCAGGACGCGGGCGGCCACCCATTCGGATCACCACTAAATGCTTGCGCCACCTGCACAAGCGCGACCGTGAGTGGGCTTAGCTATGGCCTCAACTATCGATTTGGGGTGTATGCGACCAACGTTGTCGGTAACAGCCCGACCACCTGGTCCAGCTATGTCACCGTCCCGCTACCTGTGACGCTCACCGTCACTGCACCTCAAACCATTTACGCGCGAGGCCAGCTCGTCGGCTACAGCCTTGCGATCAGCAACCCGGCAGCGATTTCAGTCGCGGTCAGCGGGATCACGGACTCAATGGCTCCGGTGCTGAGTCCAGGCGGTACCTCGGTCACGATGGACGGCGCCTCCTGCAGTTCGACCTCATCGCCTTCCTGCACAGTCAGTTCGAGCGCGATCACGATCGGAGCCTTCACCTTGACGGCCGGGCAGTCGCACACCTTCATTTACCAGGCGATCGCCATCGGCCAGGATCGTGGTTGTGCGGCCATATCCGATGCGGTCACCGAGACTATCAGCGGCGGCGCCTTGAACCGCGCGGCGCCGATCACTGTCTGCGACACCGGCCTGGGGATCGAGAGGTGGTGGTCGTACATCGGCCGCAACGTCACCGTCAACTCGACCGCTCAGATCGACATCGCCAACGGCAACCTCGTCGTCCAGGAAACCGACGCCACCACGATCCAGGCACGCGGTCAACTCGCCTTTGCTCTCCAGCGCTCTTACAACTCTGAAGACAGCGGACTTCTAAGCGTTCCCAACTCGCTTGGCTATGGCTGGGTGCTGAGCCTGAGCCAGACGGGAGGTACTGTTGCCTCCGCGGTCGGCCTCTACATCTCGAGCGGCGAAACGGTCAGCAATCCGATGGCGATCACGCTCATCGACGGCGACGGCACCCGCCACGTCTTCCAGCTCAAGGCCATGCTCGCAACTCCGATTGACGTGACCTCCCCATTGAGCGGACCGCTGGGACTGCTGGTGCCGCAAGCGCTGACCCTGCCCGGTGGCTACACCAAGATGTGCGTCGACAGCACTTTCAGCGCCCCGCCGGGCATACACCTCAGCTTCTGGCGCTACCTGGCCTCATCGACACCTTGCTCGAGCCTCAGTCCGAGCACAAGCCTGATCCTCGGCTACGGAGCCGTGCGGCCGGATCGGGTGCGTTACGAGTTCTCGGCTGACGGCCGCATCCTGGACGTCGGCGACGGCAACGGCGACCACATCCGATACGTCTACGACGGCTCCAACCGCATCAGCACGGTCTACGAACCGCGGTCCTGCAGCTACCCACCAGCGGCCACCTGCCGCATCTTCAATTTCAGCTATCTGAGCGCCCAGGAAACCGATGTCGTCGACCCCGCCGGCCGTACGACCAAGTACAAGTTCGACACCGCCACGCCCAAGCATCTGGTCGAGGTCGACAACCCCGACGGCTCCAAGGAGACTTACACCTACGGCGGCTGCACCGGGGCCTCGGCCAACCAGCTTTGCCAGGTCACCGACCTCCGCAACACCCACAGCAACTTCACCTACACGGCGATCACCGGACAGCCGGGCCCGCCGGGGGCCAACGCCATCTTCGATCGCCGCGGCGCCCACACCAACTTGACCTACTGGCGGCCGACGCAGGGCGGCGAGTGGGCCGATTATGTGACCTCCGATCAGGGCGGCGAGCGGCGCACCTTCCTCACCATCGACACCAGCGGCCGCGTAGGTGAGATCCGCGAGGGAGCATCGTCGGACAACTACCTGCATCAGGCCGTTTACACATGGGATGTGACTGGCCAGACCTGCCGCCAGCCCGACAGTGCGGTCGACAACAACCTCTGCCGGCTGCAGCGCATCTCACTCGCGGGCGCCGCGACACCCAACGAAGACACTTCTTACGTCTTCAACTCCGAAGGCATGCAGATCAAGAAGCACCAGGCCAACGGGGTTTCGACTGCGATCGACACCACCGCCGGCTTTCACTCGGCTTCGACGACAGCGTGGCCGGTTCGGGCACGGTCAACTCCGGCGGCTCGGGCGGCCGCTCAGATGCATCGACGCTCTACTACCTTTCCGACCCGACCCAGGCGCTGGATCCGCGCGGCAATGCCGCCGGCAGCGGCTACGGCGCTTACCTCACGACCTACAAGCCCGACAACGTCCCGACGATCAGCGCTGGCGCGGCTCCATCTACAACCGTGTGCTCGTCCGGAGCAGCGACCAACAACAGCGGCCACATCTGCGAAGTTGACGAGCCGAGCTACGACGGCACCCACGCGACCGTCAAGCGCTACACGTATGACGCCTTCGGCGAGAAGGCCAGCTACACGACGCCGGATGCAATGGCTCAGAGCCCGATCGGCGCCTCCTACATCTACAGCTACTACCAGGACTCTGATCTCGACCTCTCCGGCAGTGTCAGTGCCGGTGGCTGGCTGAAATCCGAAACGGACCCTACCGGTCATTTCGTCGTGTTCGGCTACGACCGGGCGGGTAACGTTGCGCGGACCTGGGATCGGGACTCGACAACCGCTTCGGGATTGGCGCTGAGCTCGTTCCCCGGAACCATCGCCAGTCCGCCCAGCGGCGCAGCCGGGGTGGCGCCCTACAAGGAAGTCATGTATGGCGGCTACTCGGCGCCATGGCTGTATGTGACGTGGAGCAAAGATCCGGTCGGCAACCTGACCACGTATACGCTCGATGCCGACGGCAATCGACTGACGACCCGCTCTCCGCGCGGCAATGCCGCCGGCAACTCCACCTTCGACGTCACCCAGACCTTCGACGCCAATGACAACCTCGCAACCAATCAAATGCCGGTGGAAGCGTCTGCCGGCGCCAAAACGAGTTACACGTACAACGCCTTCAACAGCCTGTCCAGCAGCACCGACCCCAACGGAAATGTTGTGGTCTCGACCTACGACACCACCAACCGCCCGACAGGGACGGTCTTTACGCGGGCGGTGTGGCCGTCGGACACGACCACAGTGCCGGCCAGCTGTCGCCAATCCCAATCGACGTCCCCCTCCGATGCACCCATCCCACCCGGCCGCATCCTCTGCTCGACCACGATCGCCTACGACAGCCTCGACAACGTGACCGGGACCACCGACGCCAACGCCCAGACCACGACCATCACCTATGACGGACTGCACCGCAAGTTGGTTGAGAACGTTCCTCGCTATGACGGGACGTTCAACACGTCGCCGACGACGTACAACTACGACTCCGACGGCAACGTCATCGATCTTTGCCCGCCGCGCGAGTTTTTTGAAGGCGCTCTGGTTTGCAGTTCAAGCGGCCAGTACTCCCAACACTGGACCTATGACAAGCTCGACCGCAAGGCGACGCTGACGACCTATCGCAGCGGGACCGGGTATCCCACCAACACGACGACTTTCGCCTATGACGCTGACGGCAATTTGATTTCGACGACCGACCCGCGCGGCAGCGCCTACGCGGTTTCCGACACCTACGATCTCAATGACCGCAGGCTCACGGAGACTAAGCCCCGGGATGCCAGCACGAGCAACACGACGAACTGGACCTACAACCGCTCGGGCACGCTGGCTTCAGAAACCCGCCCGGGCGGTCTGATCACCGCCTACAGCTACGACGCCGACCAGCGACCGGTCGACACGGTCGTCGGAGCAAGCAGCACATCGGCGGCGTCCGCGTGGCCGGTCGACACCACCAACGGCGGCGCCAACATCCGCACGCGAGTTGTTTACGACCCAGACGGCAATGTCATCCAGCGCTACGAGCCGCGCGCTTTCACCACATCATCGGCCGGCGCCGATATCCGGTTCATGAGCCAGACCGACTACGACGCCGACGGCCGCCCGGTCAAGCAGTACGTCCCGCGATACGACAACGCCTCGGGTTCTGCCTATACGGACGAGGCGGTCGACGGCACTCCTGGCAACCCCAGCACGGGTACGCAGGCCTCGCAGTGCCGGACTGGGGTGGCTTCGTATCCGAGCACAGTCGGCGTCTGCGTCACCTCGATCATTTACGACTACGCCGGCAACCGGATCAAGCTCTGGCTGCCAACTTCAAACGGCTCCGGCAACCGCTATCTCGCATACACGTATACAGACGACCGCCTGGTCGCCAGCAACGACCAGCCGTCACCCACTGGGTCTGGCCGGGCTGTGACCACATTTCTTTATGACGCGGATGGCAACCAGGTCAAATCGACCGATCCCCTCGGCTACCAGAACACCCGTACCTACTTTGCCGACGGCCTTTTGAAGCAGACCGTCAGCCAGCCCGATGCCGTCACCCACATTACGAGCTACCGGTACGACGGGAATGGCAACAAGTCTCGGGTCACCGACCCGGTCCTGAACGTTTCTGCCTGGACCTACTACTCGGACAACCTACTCATGTCTTTCCAGGACGAGGCCGGAGACACCACCAATTACGGTCCCGACCAGGTCGGCAACCTGGTCGCGGTCTACTCGCCCTCGGCGATGGCCGCGGACCAAACCAATCCGACCCAAAAGCCCACGGTCAACAGCTATACGTATGACAACCTGCTACTGACCAGCGCCCAGCCGATCACGACCACCCAGTACCGCTGGCACGCTTACGGATATGACGGCGCCGGACGCAAGATCTCCGACCACACCTACCTCACGGACCAGGCCGGCAACCTCACCGTCGATGACGCCAGCCTTGGCTACGTCTACTACAACGACGGTCGCCTTTCCCAGCGCCTGGGCCGCTACTGCTGCTCCGATCTCATCAGCTATCAGTACGATCCCGCCGGCCACACCACGCTGGCGACCGACAACACCAACCGGCCTTACACGACTCCGAACTTCGTCTTCACCTACTACCTCGACGGCAGGCTGCGCTCGTCCCAGGACATGACGTATTTGTTGGCAACGCTCTACGGCTACGACGGCTCCGGGAACCGGGTCGGTCGCGCCGAGCCGGTCAACGGCTCGAGCGGTCGGGCGCTGACCACCTACACCTACAACGACGCCAGCAAGATGGTCTCGATGACCTCGGTCGCCACCAACACGCTGGCGACCACCTTCAGCTACGACCTCGATGGCAACCTGACCCAGGAGAACGACCCCAACCAGGGTGTCACCAGCCTGCGCTACAACCACGATTCCACGCTCTACTCGTCGACGCTCACCAACAGTCCCTACACCCTGGCGAGTTGGATCTACGCCTACGACGGCGACTACCGCATCACCAGCCAGACCTTTAGCGGTTTGGGCGTGGGCGGAGTCACCCCGGTCCAGGGCACCGCCAGCTATTCATACGACGGCGCCGGTCGGATCAGCAATTTGACCCTGCCGGGCCAATCAGCGCAGAGCGTGAGCTGGGACCACGACGGCAACCGGATCAGCTACCAAGGTGTGGCCTACACATACAACATGGACGATTCCATCAACACTGCCGGCTCAACGTCGTTCACGTACTTCCCGACCGGCGCTCGACGCACCGACGGCGGCCACTTCTACTGCTACGACGGCTATGACCGCCTGTTCCGAGCTACCACCGTCACCGACATTGGCTGCAACTCGCCGACCATCAGTTACGCCTACGAGGGATTGGATCGGCAGCGCGCCCACAGCGAGGGCTCAGGGACGACGTTTATCGAGTACGACGGCCTTTCAAGCACGATCTCGGAGGAATATCTCAGCGGTGGTCCCTCGGGAGCGGGCACCGTCTACGCCCTGGCGGGGAGCCGGCGCACGGCAGTGGGCACCTACGCGTCGGGTGGGGTGCAGGCCTCGAGCATCAACTACCTGGCCGACGACGGGATGGGCAACATCAGCACCGCGGTCACCACTGGGGGCTCCATGGCCTGCACCGCCTGGTCCGACGCCTGGGGAGTGCCCATGTCGCCGCTCAGTTCCTCGAATCCCTGCAACACCGGCAGCACCCTCGACACCAGCTTCTACACGGGCTCCCGCCGCGACCAGATCACCGGCGACTACCAGTTCGGGGTCAGAACCTACGATCCGAACACCGGCAGCTTCCTGGAGCCTGACACCTACTTGGGCTCGCAGCCGGGCTCCGAGGGCAGCGTTGTTAGCGACCCGCTGACCATGAACCGCTACGTCTACGTCAATGGCGATCCACTCAACTTGATCGATCCGTCTGGGCACATGGCGATTGCTGACGGCAGCGGGGGAGGTTTTGGCTATTCCGACAACAATACCCCGGCATCCGCCAACAACTACTCGAACCAGGGTGGAGGCGGTCTTGATGCAGTAATTGCGGCGACAACAGCTGTTGTGGACGATAACCGCCTGCGGTGCTTCCGCGACCTGACCTGCCGTCTCAAGTGCCCGCCATTGTGCCCGGCATCGGCGACCAACGACAACCCGGACGGAGGCCGGGCGCAAGACCTGATACAAGTCGGTACAACTGGGTGTAGTACCAGCCTCGTTTCGGCTGCCACTTCTCTAGGCGCGGACCAAAGCATCGCTGGCGCCATGGTCGCGCCTGCCGTTCAATCCGGCCTAGGGGCTGTCCCAGGCCTCGGCATTGATTTACGAATTCCTATGATCGTGAGCGTCTCACCGCGCATAGGTCCTTCAGCATGCATTCAACAGAACACCAACTACAACACCAAGGGAAAAGGACCTGGTGGCGGCGGCCCGTACCCACCTAAGGGGTATCCCGTATTTCCGGGCATCACACTCCGTGGGTTGCTGCTCTTCCTGTTCGTCCTGGCTAACCTAGCCGTGGCGGTGATCACAGGCACATGTATGTACAACGGCTGCATACCGAGCGGAGGCGTATGCCTAGATAGCGGCTGCGTAAAGGGCGGTGGGCCCGCATGCCGGCCTAGCACTTTGCCCGATGCTTCTAGAGCCCGGGCCTTCCCTCAGTTTTCGCCACGCGGTGCGTGTCCTACGCCCGACACCATTGGAACCAAAAACCCACATGCGTAGTGCTAGCCTGGCAGCGAGATTCGCTCTGATGGTGCGGTGGTTGGACGAACGCAGGTTATGGTGGGTTGCCCTCTCTGCCGTCCTTGGCGTAACGGCAATGTTCCTTGTGTTCTCACTCCAGTTCACGCCCCTTAGCACACTTCTCAGTGCAAGCGTCCCGGCTATCTTGGCTTTGGTATTTGTCGCCAGGGGGGCGCGCGTTTCACGGATGATCCTAGCCGCGATCGGCGCCGCTCCGCTACTCCTGGTTGCGGTCGTGGAGCTCCTCGTACCACCTGGAAAGCACCCTGAGATCATTGCTCTACTCGTAGGCGCCGGCCTCTTGGCTGTAGCAGCCGGATTCCCGATTGGCCTTTACTCAGATCCAAGGCCAAAATCGTAGATGACTATGTGCTGTTCAAAGTTGAGAACCCGAAACTAACCAAATCCTTGGTTCCTGCCCACGTATGGCGGGATCCGCCTCTGGCCCTAGGGGGCCTTCGCATTACCCTCAATGTGGGTTTCGTACAGCAATGAATCGCCCTGAGTTTCTTGGAGACTTAGGGGTGTCCTGGCTTAGGTAGAGCCGGGTAATTGGAGATCATGCTGCTGTCGTTGGCTGACGACGTCGAGCTTCGAACTCGACGGGTGTGAGCATACCGAGCGACGAATGGCGACGTTTGCGGTTGTGAAAGATCTCGATGTACTCAAACATCGCGTTAGCGAGCTCAACGCGAGTGCTCCATCGTTTTCGGTCGAGCAGTTCGACCTGCATCCGACTCCAAAAGGCCTCCATCACCGCGTTGTCAAAACAGTCGCCGACCGAGCCCGTCGAGGGCAGAAGTCCCGAGTCGACGGCTCGTCGAGTGAATGCCCAAGACGTGAACTGAGTGCCCTGGTCGCTGTGAATCACGGTGCTGCTGGTCGGACGGCGCTGGTCGATTGCCATACCAAGAGCGTTGGTGACAAGAGCGGTGCTTGGTGAACCATCGATTGACCACCCAATCACGCGCCGTGACCATGCGTCCAGCACGACGGCGCAGTAGACCTTGCCCTCTCTTGTCGGGTGCTCGGTCACATCGGTCACCCATAGCTCATCGGGATTGTCCCGGTGGAACTGCCGCTCCACACGATCGGCCGCAGTAACGACCCCGGGGACTCGGCGGAACTTCGGTCGGCCCGAGATGCCCTGAATGCCCGCTCGACGCATCAGAAGCTCCACCGCTTGGTGTCCGACCGCGACACCTTGCCCCAACGTCAGTTCGGCATGAACTCGTCGGATGCCATAGGTGCCTCGCGAGTCGAAATGTGCTCTACGAATCAAGTCGGTCAGCCAGGCGTGCCGGACGGATCGCACAGAGGGCGGCCGTGAGCGTCTTGCGTAGTAGCCCGACTCCGAAACCTCGACTACGCGGCAGGCGAGCTTCACCGGAAGCCCCTCGGTGGCCATCACCTCGACTGCCGCCAACCTTTTGGGGTTGAGACGTCCTTCAGCAACTCGGCAGCCCTGCGATGGACAGCCAGTTCAGTCTCGAGCTCCCGAATGCGTCGACGAGCAGAGATGAGCTCGGTGCGCTCCGCCGTGGTCAGGCCGCTCTCAAGTCCGCGATCGACGCGGTCTTGCCCGCGCCAGCTGTACACCGTTTGGTCGCTGATACCCAGGTCGCGAGCGATGTCCTCGACGCGGCGGCCGGCCGCGACAAGGTCCAACACCCGTTGACGAAACTCCGCGGTGTAACCGCGTCTTCCCATGCTGTCCTCCCATGTCTTGGTGGGGCAGCAGCATGGCGGATTCCAATAATCCGACTCCAGGAAATCCAGGGCGCACTATACGATCCCGCCGGCCACACCACGCTGGCGACCGACAACACCAATCGGCCCTACACGACCCCGAACTTCGTCTTCACCTACTACCTCGATGGCAGCCTGCGCTCGTCCCAGGACGCCACCTACTCATTGGCAGCGCTCTACAGCTACGACGGCTCCGGGAACCGCGTCGGTCGGGCAGAGCCGGTCAACGGCTCAAGCGGTCGGGCCTTGACCACCTACACCTACAACGACGCCGGGAAGATGGTCTCGATGACCTCGGTTGCAACCAACACGCTGGCGACCACGTTGAGCTACGACCTGGACGGCAACCTGACCCAGGAGAACGACCCCAACCAGGGTGTCACCAGCCTGCGCTACAACCACGATTCCACGCTCTACTCGTCGACGCTCACCAATAGCCCGTACACACTGGCGAGTTGGATCTACGCCTACGACGGTGACTACCGCATCACCAGCCAGACCTTCAGCGGCCTGGGCGTGGGCGGAGTCACCCCGGTCCAGGGCACCGCCAGCTACGCATACGACGGCGCCGGTCGGATCAGCTATCTGACCCTGCCCGGGCAATCGGGTCAGACCGTGAGCTGGGACCACGACGGCAACCGGCTCACATATCAGGGTGTCACGTACGCCTACAACATGGACGACTCCATCGCCAGCGCCGGCGGGACATCCTTCACTTACTTCCCGACCGGGACTAGGCGCACCGACGCCGCCCACTTCTACTGTTTTGACGGCTACGACCGCCTGTTCCGAGCCACTGCCCTCACCGACGTCGGCTGCAACTCGCCGACCATCAGCTACGCCTACGAGGGACTGGATCGCCAACGCGCCCACAGCGAGGGCTCAGGGACGACGTTCATGGAGTACGACGGGCTTTCGAGCACGATCTCGGCCGAGTATCTCGGAGGTGGCCCCTCCGGAGCCGGCACCGTCTACGCCTTAGCGGGAAGCCGGCGCACCGCTGTGGGCAGCTATGCATCGGGTGGGGCGCAGCCCTCGAGCATCAACTACCTGGCCGACGACGGGATGGGCAACATCAGCACCGCCGTCACCACTGGCGGTTCCATGGCCTGCACAGCCTGGTCAGATGCCTGGGGGGTGCCGATGTCGCCTCTGAGCTCGTCCAATCCCTGCAACACCGGCAGCACCCTCGACACCAGCTTCTACACCGGCTCGCGCCGCGACCAGATCACGGGTGACTACCAATTCGGAGTCAGAACCTACGATCCGAACACAGGCAGCTTCCTCGAACCAGACACCTACCTGGGCTCGCAACCCGGGAGCCAAGGAAGCGTCGTTAGCGATCCGCTGACCATGAACCGCTATGTGTATGTGAATGGCGATCCTCTGAACCTCATCGATCCAAGCGGCCACATGGAAATCGTGAATGACTCCGGCGCCAACAGGCCATATGTCGACTTCAACATTCTGGGATCGCTCAATAACTATGGTGGTACGTCATCTGGTTCGACGTCCAATTCCCTAACAAGCTTGGTTCCTCTTGATTTGAGTGCGGGCAGCGCCACGGATAATCGATGCCTAGACCTACGGTCTTGCGGAGGTGGATGCCTGCCATTTTGCGCTCCAACGTCTAATTACGACCTTATTCCAGGCTCTAATGAAAGGCTAAGTCCAGGCTTTAGTGGATGCTCGCCAGGTACGGTTGTCGGGGTCTGTATTGGGGAGACTTTGAAACTCCCACTCGACGAGACTAATCTCCCCACGTACAACCGTGGTGGCGCCGTTATCGCTCTACCTAAGGCGAAGGCCTCGCCGGGCGGATTCCCGCAATTTCTTGCTCTCCTTCTCGCGCTCGCGGCCGCACTGACGATTGTTGAAGACTCCAATCTCAACCTGGCTAGAAAGAAACCAGGCGAATCTCCGCCGATCGTCATTGGTCCAGACGGCAAGATTATCCACAAACCGGTTAAGACCCTTCCTGGGACTCAACAGCCAGATCCGCTTCCGCCGATCCCTCCCGGCCAAGACGTGCCCCCAAAGGACAAAGTCGCAGCGATACTGTGGACCATTGGGCAAGTATTGCGCCGGCTTCACCTACCACATTCTTGATATGAGGTTTGACGTTGTTTCCGTTTAGACAACTGGGCGATTGGCTGATCAGGAGGGGGGGTCCTGGCGGGGCCTTCACCGCGGGCCTGAACAATATGGACAAGGGGAAATTCTCCATTGCAGCTGAGGCCTTTCAAGATGCCGAACGCCTGTACACGGAGCAATTTGGCGCGTCTCACCCAAGGGTGGCGGAAGCAATTGCCTACCGTGCGTGGTGCTATGCAAAATCAAATCGAGAAGCAGATGCGGTGGAGCTCTACAGGAAGGCGATTGAGCTTGAATCGAAGAGGCCAGATAGACGAGGCGACCGACTGCAGCAATTGGTTCAGCAGCTCGCGTGGGCGAGAAGCAAAATGACCAACGGATAGACTGAACGAAGGAGGTTCGCGGCGCGCAGTCCTACAACAAGAGCGCCCCATACTGGTGAACCCTTGAACGACAGTTGGCGGTCACGCGAGGTTCAAATCAGGTCTACTATGGCTGGCGCCTTTGGTCTTTTGTCTCGGCCAGGCTCGGGCTCGCCAGGCGGTGCCTGAAAAGGAAACAACTCAATCGACAACTGTCAATTCCTATGTATTGAGCACAATCAAGAGAAGAAGAACATGACAACACAGGAGTATCTCGAATACCTAAGAAGGCATGGTCGGTGGCCAGGATGACACCTGAACCGAAGCCCAAGGTATTCCTGGGACGCGTTGGAGTTGACTCAGGAACCCTGCTGATTGTCGACCCTTCGTATATCGACGATGAATGGAACAAGAGCATCACCTACAAGGATCTGAGTTCGCAAGTCCGGGCTTACGGGGTGGGTGGCCCGATCAATGGGACTTTTCCAAACTTTGGCGTCGGAGTTCGACCCAATGGCGATGGAGGGTATCCAGTTTGGGGATACGTGGCCGAGGACGGAACGCTGGAGCGGGTTGAGATCGACTTCCGCGCCGATGAGCAGGCAGACGATAATCGATAGCGGTTCGCGGCAACGCTTAACTCCACATGACGGCGCAGATTGGATCAACACAGTAACGTCCGGGTCAGACCGCTGACACCCGTGACCTGGGACTACGACGACAACCGGCTTACCCATAAGGGTGTGACCGTCCCAAGGACCGTAGGACCTGTCGCCCTTCAGCTTCCACAGCTCTAGCCAGCGACGGTCAGGATGGCCAGATGTGGCTAGCCCTAGCTGTCGTGGCGCCGATTGAAGTCTCACGCCAACTATTGCGAGCCCCTCGCGAGACAGGGGCAACCCTAGGCTGCCTCTCACCGCGGACACGTTTTCGTACAGCAACGCGGGCGTTAAACCGTGGCAAACGGCGGCACTCAGCGGCACTCAGCGAATTCAGAGCCGTATTTCTGAACGGAATGCAGCGATCTGTTAACCGCAAGGTTCAGGCTTCGAATCCCTGGTCCGGAGCCAAATCTGAACTCGATTCGCTCGACCCAAAGGATGGGTGGCGGCTGCTTGATAGCAACCGGATAGCAACCGGCGCTAAGGCGACACGCCAGACTGTGTTGTCGAGTGTGCTTCGATTCCCTGTTCCTCAAAGGTGAAGGGTCGGAAGCGACAGGCTTCGCGAAACAAATCATCAGAGGAGAAATCACACATCGCACAAGACTTGGAGATCGAGATCGTCCACGGGGTAGTCCGAGATCTGCCCGTCACCCGAGCTGAAAGCGTTCACGACGTGAAACTCGGTGCGATGGATTTCGTCCACAACCAACCTCGCTAGCCGCCGTCGCTGTTCGGCTCCAGGCTCGAAAGCAGCTTCTTAAGTAATGCGGCAAGGGACTTTAAGCAGCTTCTTAAGTAATGCGGCAAGGGACTTTTGCTCGGCAGCGGTGAGACCGGACACGAGCTCGCGCTCGCGTGAGGTGTCGGCGCTCACGGCCATCTCCAGTACGTGGCGGCCGGAGTCGGTCAGCTCGACGAGCACGCCCCGGCGGTCGTCGGGGTGGCGGCTGCGCTTGACGTAACCGCGCTTCTCCAGCCGGTCGACGCGGCTCGTGATGCCGGCCGATGACAGCATCAGCCCTTTGAAAAGGCGCGTGGGCGAACTCTGCTGCTTGGGCCCGGCAAAACGCAGGGCGGCGAGCACGCCGACCTCGCCGCGGTTCAGGCCGTACTTGCCGAACGACTCCTCCTGGACGCGGGCCACGTGGAGCGCGATCCGGGACAGCCGAGCCGTCACCTCGTATGGCTCCATGTCCTGGCGAGGCTCGAGCGCGGCGAAGTCGCCGAGCAGCGCATCAGTCCAGTCCTTTTGCGCCACATCTCACAGCATACGGAATAGGTTCTACGGGAGCGAGATTCTCGATACCATGTATCTCGCCGCCGAGATATCATCGCCGCCGGCGACCGAAATCGCCCTCCGAGAGTTCGACCACGTCTATTCCTTTATTTATGCGCGGGTTGGCAACCGAGCCGACGCCGAAGACCTGACGCAACAGGTCGCCGTCAAAGCCTTGCCGCGCCTTCGCAGCGGGTATCCAGAACCCGCTGTGCGCGCCTATCTCTACATGACCGCGCGTTCGGTCATGGCGTCCTTCTGGTCCCACCGCGCGCGGGTTCCCGAGGCTGAGCTGGATGACGACATCTGCGTCCACGGCCGCGGGGATGAGCTGGCGCCTTCACAGGCTGCTGCCGCATGGGTGGAGCGCACGCTCAATGCGCTGCCCGCCAACTACCGGCGCGTGCTCGAGCTGCGGTTCCTTCGCGGCTATTCCCTGCACGAGACCGCGGACGAGATGGGCAAGACCGTCGGCGGAGTCAAGGTGATGCAGCTCCGCGCCCTGCGCGCCGCGGCCCGACTCGGTTAGCTGCTCGGCTCGTCGTTCTCCCCGATCACCTCGTGAGCCCGAAGCCGATCGAGGCTTTGCATCCGCGCCTGAGCCCGGGGTCCGAGCCGGTTGAGCACTGCCGTGATCATCGCCTCGACCACCGCCGTCGAGCCCACCAGTGAGTCGAACGGCCCCACCGTCTCGACGCTCGTGACCAGCACCTGGCGGGCGAACGCCGATGCGGGAGAGAGCCACGGGTCCGTGAACAGCACGACGTTGCAGCCCTGAGTCGAGGCGATCCGCGCGCTCTCGATGGTGTCGGCCTGGTACCGGCGGTAATCGAACACGACCAGAAGGTCGCCCTTGCGCATGT
>WNFB01005358.1_pt1 | contig 16092 bp, 13 predicted proteins | sample 5400501 | NCBI WGS metagenome assembly WNFB01 (sample SAMN13153341, study PRJNA577476) | soil metagenome | isolation source: 200 cm saprolite under Douglas fir tree site 2 hole 1 | place: USA:California | collected 2015-04-18
ATGCCCGCGGGGGCCTACGCCATGCCCGCGGGGGCCTCCGCCATGGCCGCGGGGGCCTCCGCCATGCCCGCTGGGGCCTCGACCTTGGCGGTCGGGGGCTTCCGCTTCGCCCGGGCGCGCTTGGGAGCCGCGTCTGTAGGCGTTCCGGCAGGAACCGCAGCCGGCGCCTCGACGGCCGCGGGGGCGTCCACCACAACCGGTGCCGGGAGCGGCACCTCGGGGGCGGCGCCGGGCACGTCCGCCGCCGCGGGCGAGGGTTTCGGGGCCGCTGCCTTGCGCGGTGTCGCCCGCTTTCGGGCCGGTGGTTTCTTGGCTGACTCGGGGGCTACCTCCGCCTCGCCGGTGGGGGCTTCAGCTTCCGGCGGTGGGGTTGTCGCCTTGCGCTTGCGTGTCCGGGTTACCGGCACCGGGGTCTCCGGTGCTCGCTGGTCGCCATCGTCGACCACGTGTCCTCCTCACTGCTCCGGGCGGGCCGGCCTCCCCGTTTCTCGTTGCAAACGTGGGACCTGCCCCGCCGTTCGCCCCCGCTTCTCCCAGGGATGGCCTGCCGAGATCGGCGGCCGTTCCCGTCTGGGCGGGGGCGAAAAATCCTGACGCACCCTATGGACCCTCGTGTGCTTGACCCCGTTGGTCGAGCCGTCGGCCCGGTGCTTACCCGGGAATCCTCCCACGAGGGACCCCCGGGGGCAACGAATGCGCCGGCAACCGTCACTCAGCGTGGCGAGTCACGGGAAAGGGGCACTCCCTTAGATGAATCGACGCATGTGTATGTTCATGAGGATACCGACGGCGCAGAAGCTCGTCAGCAGTGACGAACCCCCGTAGGAGACGAAGGGCAACGGGATCCCGACGACCGGGACAATACCGATGGTCATCCCCACGTTGATGAAGAGCTGGAACGCCAGCATGGCCGCGACACCGGCGGCTAATCGTGAGCCGAACTGGTCCTTGGAGAGCATGGCGATACGGAGCGCTCGCCATACGAGGAACGAGAGCAGGCCGATCAGCAGGATGGAGCCGGCAAAGCCCGTCTCCTCGCCCACCACCGTGAAGATGAAGTCTGTGTGGTTCTCGGGCACGTAGTCGAGGTTGGTCTGGGTGCCCCGGAACAGCCCCTTGCCGGTCAGGCCCCCCGACGCCACGGCGGTGCGGGACTGCTGGAGGTTGTAGGCGGCCGTGTTCTTGGAGCTCTGGTCGAGGAACGCGGTGAGCCGCTTGATCTGGTAGTCGTGCAGGAGCCCGAGGTGGAGCACGAGGACGAAGACCCCCGCCCCCAGGGCCACGAGCAGGGCGAGCCACCGCAGCTTCGCCCCCGCGACCAGCACGATCGAGAAGGCGAGGAAGACGAGCACGAGCACGGTGCCGAGGTCGGGCTGCAGGTAGATAAGGCCCGCAGGGATGGCGGCAATCCCCACGGCCAGCACGACGCGCCCGAGCCCGCTGTTCGCCCCCTTGTCCGCCCAGAGCGCGGACAGGGCGATGATAAGCACGAGTTTCATGATCTCGGAGGGCTGGATCTGGAGGATGCCGAGGGTGATCCAGCGCTGGGCCCCCTGCGTCGTATGGCCGACGGGCGACAGCACCAGGACCAGCAGACCGATCCCCGCCAGGTAGACGAGGGGCGCCAGGCCTTTCATCTGCCGGTAGTCGAACAGCATCGAGATGACGAAAATCACCATCGCCAGTGCCAGGAAGGCAAGCTGGCGCTTGAGGTAGAAGTTGGGATCCCTGCCCAGTGCCAGCAGGCTGGGCCGGGTCGCCGAGTAGATCGCGACACAGCCGATCCCGGCGGCGACCAGCGCCGCGGTGAACAGCGACAGGTCCATGTGGCGCAGGGGGTGCTTCGAGGAGAGCCACCCGGACATGATCTGGTGGCGGCCGATGCTCTCGAGCCGACCGAAGGACACGTCCTGGCTCATCAGTCGGTCCTTGCTGCCGGTGCGATGTTGGTGGCGGGGAGGTTGAAGAGGCCCTCGAGGATCCGCCGGGCGATGGGGGCGGCCGTCTCGCCGCCGTGGCCCGCCTGCTCGAGCATGACGACGACCACGTACTGCGGATGGTCTGCGGGGGCGTAGCTGGCGAACCACGCATAGGGCTGCTTGCCGTTGATGTCGGCGGTCCCGGTCTTGGCTGCGACGCTCAGCTTGTCGAAGGGGAACCCGATGAAGGCGCCAACTGCGGTCCCGAGCGGTTGCTGGACCGCGACGCCCTTGAGGCCCGACTGGATCACGCTCAGCGCCTGGGGGTTCACAGGGAGGTGGCGGGTGATCTTCGGCGTCACCGTCGTCACCGTCTGGCTCACGTCCATGACCTTCATCCCCAGCTCCGGCTGGTAGAGGGTGCCGTTGTTGGCGATGGCCGCGTAGGCATCGGCGAGCTGCAGCGGCGTCGCCAGCAGGTCGCCCTGCCCGATGGCCATCAGGATGGTATAGCCCGGCAGCCAGATGTTGTACGGGAAGGCGACCGGGTTGGCCTTGTGCTCCTTCTGCAGCCAGGCGTCGTCCGGCACCCGACCGGGTTGCTCGCCGGGGATCTCGATGCCCGTAGGCGACCCGAGCCCGAAGTCCCGGGCGAAGGTCTGCAGCTGCTCCCCCTGCCCTGCCCGGAAGCGCTGCCAGAACGTCTGGCCGAAGTTGTAGAAGACGGTGTCGCAACTCTGGATCAGCGCCTGCTGGAGGGAGATGGTGCCGCTGTCGCTCGCCTGCCAGTTCTTGAATAGCTGGTTGTAGAGGGTGACCTGGGAGGGACAGGCGAACCCGCCGTTGGGGTTGGCGATGCCCTCGGTCATCGCCGCCGCAGAGGTGACGACCTTGAACGTCGATCCCGGCGGGTACTGGGCCTGGGTCACCCGGTCGATTAGGGGCTGGGCCGGGTTGTTCTGGAACTCTGCGCTGTACTGGGCGCTGGTGATGCCGACGGCGAACTGGGTGGGGTCATAGGTCGGCGACGACGCCATTGCAATGACCTGCCCGTTGTTGGGGTCCATGACCACGACGCCGCCGGCAGGTGCGACGTAATCCCTGTTCGACACCTTGTCGTAGATCGTCCTGGCTTTGCTCAGGCCGTCGACGAGCGACGCCTCGGCGAGGGTCTGGATGTTCTTGTCGATCGTGGTGACGACGTCGTCGCCGGGCTTGGGCTCCTGGGTGCCGAGGATCCCCCGGACGTTGCCGGACGCGTCCACCTGGTACTTGATGAAGCCGTCGGTGCCGTGGAGGTACTGTTCGTACGCGTACTCGATGCCGCTCCGGCCGATTACTGTCCCCGGCGAGTACCCGTTGTAGCGGGCCCCCGAGTTCTTATCGGTGGCGGTCGGGTAGATGCCGACGGTGCCGAGGGCGTGGGCGGCGAAGGACCCGTTGGGATAGTCCCGCAGCGGCTCCTGGACGTAGGACACCCCGGGGAACTCGTCCTGGTGCTCCTCCAGGTAGACGACCTGGTCCTTGGTGACGTCGGTCGCGACCGGCGCCGGCGTGACCGGGCCCACCTGGGTGGTTTGCAGTTTGTCGAGCAACGTCGCGACCGGCACTTGGAGCAGCTGGGCGAGGTTGCTCATGGTGGCCGTGCCCTTCGGGGTCAGGTGCAGCTTGTTCTTGGAGTCCGTCGTGGCCACCGAGCTCCGGTCCACCGTGACGACCAGCGACTGTCGGTTGTCGACGAGGACCTGCCCGTTGCGATCGAGGATGCGCCCGCGGGCGGCGAGCTTGGGCACGACGCGCACGAAGTTCTGGTCCGCCAGCTTGCGGAAGCTGTCCACGGAGAGCACCTGCAGGAACCACAGGCGCAGCACGAGGGCCACCACCAGCGACAGGAAGACCATGCCGAGGACCGCCAACCGGAGGTGCACCCGGTCCTGACTCATGATGTTCATGCGGCCCTCCCCGGAAAGACGGCTTCCCCGCGGGGACCGCCCCGGCCAGATCCTGGAGGTCCGCCGGCGACGCGGCGGACCACAGGGTAAGCGAACGGCACGAGCAGGGTGTTGTACACCCCCGTCAGTAAGATCACCTGTGCCACCCGGGCAAGTGGCTGCGCCGGCACCCCCAGCAGCAGGGCGAGCACCGTGTAGAAGGCGGTCCCGACGACGCTGCCCGCAAAGACGCCGATCAGCGGCACGGCGACGCTTGAGGACTGGACGTAGGGCCGCACGGCCCCGACCACGTAGCCGACCGTCAGGTATGCGAGGGCCGACAGCCCCGTGGGAGCGTCGAGCAGGAGGTCCCGCAGCATCCCGCCGGCGAAGCCGGCCAGCGCCCCCGAGGACGGGCCCCGGACGAGGCCGACGCAGATGACCACCACGAGCATGAGGTCGGGCACGACCCGGAACAGGGCGAAATGCGGGAGCAAGGTCGTCTGGATGATGAGCGCGGTGAGGATGAGCAGTGCCGTCCCGACGCTTCGGCGCATACCCGGGCGCTACTGGCCCGGCAGCTTGGCGGGCCGGGTGTCGAGCAGGATCAGCACGAGTTGCAGCTTGTTGAAGTCCACGAATGGCTGGACCGACGCCGACTGGTTGAGCCCGTCGGGAGAGCGGCGGACAGTCTTGACGCGGCCAATCGGGATGCCGGGCGGGTAGATCCCTCCGTCATAGCCGGAGGTGACGACCGTTTCGCCCGGCGCCACCGTCGTGGTCACGCCGATGAGGTCGAAGGCGAGGTCGGCCTGCCCGTTCCCGCTGAGCACGCCCGTGTCGCCGCTCGAGGTCAGCCGGGCACCGACGTGGTGCTGGGGGTCGATGGCCAGCAGCACCTTGCTGGACGAGGACTCGACCGAGGTCACCCGGCCGACGAGACCGGACGCCTGGGCGAGCTGGCGCTGCATGTCCGGGACCTGGTTCTGCTGCGCCTGGAGGGCCGAGAGCTGCCGCTTCAGGTTGGTGTTCTCGCTCTGGAGGTGGGGGATGCTCCCGATGGAACGGAACACCTGCCCCACCGGCGATAGGGCGTGGCTGACGCCGGACTGCAACGGGGCGAGCACCGACAGCACCTGGTCCTGGACCTTGCGGAGCGGGCCGCCGGATCCCTGGCGGAAGTCGAGCGTCACGACCGTGACACTGGCCGCGAGGAGCGCTGCGAGCACGACCCGGGACCTGCTGGACCTGCGATATGACATTCTGCTCAAAGCGACCTCCCGGCAATTGGGGGAGGCTGCCGGCTCAGTGGCGGCTCGAAGCGATGAGCATCGGCTTCAGCGCCTCGAATTCCTCCAGACATTTGCCGGAACCGAGCACCACGCACGACAGCGGGTTCTCGGTCAGATGCACGGGCATACCGGTCTCGTGCTTCAACCGCTCGTCGAGGCCCTTCAGGAGCGCTCCGCCGCCGGTCAGCACGATTCCCTTGTCCATGATGTCTGCAGCCAGTTCTGGTGGCGTCCGGTCGAGCGTCGACTTCACGGCGTCGACGATCGCGTTCACCGGCTCCTCGATGGCCCGCCGGATCTCCTCCGACGACACGATGATCGTCTTCGGCAGCCCGGTCACGAGGTCACGCCCCCGGATCTCGGCGTTGGGCTCGTCCGGCAGGGGGAAGGCCGAGCCGATCGCCATCTTGATCTCCTCGGCGGTCCGCTCCCCCAACGCCAGCGAGTACTCCTTCTTGATGTAGGCGATGATCGCCTCGTCGAGCTCGTCCCCGCCAATGCGGATCGAGAGGGCGGTGACGATGCCGCCGAGGGAGATCACGGCCACTTCCGTGGTACCGCCGCCGATGTCGACAACCATGTTGCCGGCCGGCTCGTGCACCGGAAGGCCGGCCCCGATGGCGGCGGCCATCGGCTCCTCGATGATGTAGGCGGCCCGTGCGCCTGCGGCGATGGCAGCCTCCTCCACCGCCCGCTGCTCGACACCCGTGATGCCCGAGGGCACGCAGATGACGACGCGCGGCTTGGCGAGCACCCGGCGCTTGTGGACCTTCTGGATGAAGTACCGCAGCATCTTCTCGGTGACGTCGAAGTCCGCGATGACGCCGTCCTTCAGGGGCCGGATGGCCAGGATGTGGCCGGGCGTGCGGCCGATCATCCGCTTGGCCTCCGCTCCCACCGCCAGGATGGCGCCGGTCTTGGTGTTGATGGCGACCACGGAGGGCTCGTTCAGGACGGTTCCGCGGCCGCGCACGTAGACCAGCGTATTGGCCGTTCCGAGGTCCACGGCCATGTCCCGGCCCATGAATTGAAATGCACGATCAATGGGCATCGTCGGCTCTCCTAGCGCGATGGGCCTGCGACGCGTCCAGCCGCAAGCAAACCCGCTGCGGCCGCTGCCTACCCTACGCCAAAGAGCCGAAACGTGTCGGGGTTGGGGGGATAGAACTCAGCCTTCTGCAGGGGCAAGGTCGGGGAAAAAGAGGCCAAGTTCGCGCGCCGCGGCGGCCGTGGAATCTGAGCCGTGCACAACGTTCGAGTCGATCACCAGGCCGAAGTCCCCCCGGATCGTCCCAGGCGCTGCCTTGACGGGATCGGTGGCCCCCATGAGCGACCGGGCCACGACGTGGGCCTGCGGGGCTTCGAGGGCCATGGCCACGACGGGCCCCGAGGTGACGAAGGCGACGAGGGCGTCGTAGAAGGGCTTGCCCTCGTGCTCGGCGTAGAGGGCGCCGGCGAGGCGCTCGTCGGCCTGCAGCATCCGCAGGGCGACGATCTTGAGGCCCTTGCGCTCGACTCGGTGGACGACCTCGCCGACCAGGCCGCGGCGGACACCGTCGGGCTTCACGAACATCAGGGTGCGCTCCATCGGGCCGCATACTAGCGGCTTGAAGTCTGCGTGCCGTCAACGTTTGGTGGATATTCGTTCGCCGCGAACGAATAGACACCAAACCTCGTCCTCGAGCTACTCCATCGGGCCCACGAGGAGGGTCCGGGCGTCCCCGACCGTCGAGAGGGAGCCGGTCACGACGACCACGCCCTGCGGCCCGGCCAGGCGGCGGGCCGTCTCGAGGGCGTCGGGCAGGTCCGCCACCACCTGCGCCTCGAAGCCCTGGGCGGCGGCCGCCTCGGCGAGGCGCTCGGGAGCGGCAGCCCGCGGGTTTGAGTTGCGGGTGAAGATCGTGTGGGTGGCCGCCGGCAGCAGGCCCTCCAGAATCCCCACGATGTCCTTGTCCTCGAGGATCGAGACCACGAAGGTCCGTTCACGGCGGCCGAAGGTCTCCTTGAGGGCCTGGCGGAGGACCTCGGCCGCCTCGGGGTTGTGGGCCCCGTCGAGGACCACCAGCGGCTCCCTGGCGACGACCTCCATCCGGCCGGGGGAGGTCACCGCCCCCAGCCCCGCGGCAACGGCCTCGGGGTCCAGCGGGCGGCCGAGCATCTCTTCGCAGGCGGCGATCGCAAGCGTGGCGTTGAGGGCCTGGTGGCGGCCGAGCAGCGGCAGGAACACCTCGTCGTAGACGGCGCCCGCGGGGCCTTCGACGGTGATGAGGCGTCCACGAAGGGCCAGTTCGTCGGTACGGAGCCGGAAGTCCCGGTCCGTCAGCACCAGGTTGGCGCCCACGTCCGCGACCGTGGCAGCGACAAGTTCCGCGACGTCGGGGTCCTGCACCGCCGACACGACGCGGGCCCCGGGTTTGATGATGCCGACCTTCTCCCTGGCGTTGTCGAGGGGCGTGGGGCCGAGGAGGGCGGCGTGGTCGACGGCCACGTGCGTGAGCACGGCCACGTCGCCGCCGACGATGTTGGTGGCGTCCCAGGCGCCGCCCATGCCCGCCTCGTAGATGCCCGCCCCGACGCTGTGGTTGGCCATCCACTCGAAGGCGAGGGCGGTGGTGAGCTCGAAGTAGCTGACCGGCTCGCCGGCCTTGTGCTCCACCAGGTCGACGAACGGCAGCAGGTACTCGACGAGGCCCGCGAACTCGTCCGGGGCGATGTGCTCCAGCGAGATGGCCCCGTCCTCGGTCGGCCCTGCCAGGAGGTATCGCTGGCGGATGCTCTGCAGGTGAGGGGATGTGTACACCCCCACCGTCAACCCGTGGGCGGCCAGCAGCGTCCCGATGATGCGGGCCGTCGAGGACTTGCCGTTGGTGCCGGCGATCTGCAGCGTGGGGTAGGACCGCTCCGGATGGTCGAGGAGGTCCGCCAGGGCCTCGATGCGGCTGAGGTCGGGCCGGATGCCCTGGCCCCGTGCCTCGATCAGGGCCCAGGCCTCCCGGTACGAGACCGGGGCAGCAGGGATGCCGGGCACCTCCGGCGTGCTAACCGCCGATCTCCCCCAGCTGTGCCCGCAGCTTGTCCTCGGTGGCCATCGCCTCGTCAAGCTTGCGCTGCTCGTCCGCCACGACCTCTGGCGGCGCCTTGGACCGGAACTGGCCACTCGCAAGCTTGCCCTCGAGCCGGTGGATCTCCGAGCGCACCTTCTCGAGAGCCTTGGCGAGGCGGCTCCGCTCGGCCTCCAGGTCGAGCAGGCCTTCCAGCGGGATCACGATGTCGACCGGGCCCGCGACGAGGCGGGTGGCCGCCCCCCCATCGTCCCCCGCTCCGCCGAGCGAGACCTCCTGGACCCGGCCCAGCGACGCAATGGTCGCCTGCTGGCGGCGGAGGGAGTCGAGGACGCCGTCGGTGGGGGTGGTGAGGTGGACGCGCATCTTGGCACCGGACTCCACGTGGTGGTCGGCCCGGAAGCGGCGCAGGGCGGAGACAACCTCACGGACACGGTCGAAGTCCTCTTCGGCCCTCGGGTCGATGAGCTGCGGGGCCGGCGACGGCCACGGCGCCCGCATGATCGACGGCTCGGCGCTCTCGCCGGCCCCACCCGGCATGCGCTGCCAGATCTCGTCGGTGATGAAGGGCATGAAGGGGTGCAGCAATCGCAGGATCGATTCCAGGACGTTGCGCAGCACCTGCCGGGCAACCTCCTGGCTCCGGCTGCCCTCCTCACGCAGCGCCAGCTTGGCCACCTCGAGGTACCAGTCGCAGTACTCGTTCCACACGAAGGAGTACAGGCTGCGGGCGGCGAGCGAGATCTCGAACGCTTCGAGGTTCGCCGTGACCTCCGCGATCGTCGATGCCAGCCGGGACAGGATCCAGCGATCGGCGGGCGACAGGTCGTCAAGGGCGGGGGGCTCGTTCGACCGGGGAGTGTCGCCGAGGTTCATGAGGACGAACCGGGAGGCGTTCCAGAGCTTGTTGGCGAAATTGCGGGCGCCGGCGGTCCATTCCTCATGGAGGAAGATGTCCTGCCCGGTGGCGTGCTCGGCCAGCATGAACCGCAAGGCATCGGTGCCGTAACGGTCCATCAGGTCCAGGGGGTCCACGACGTTGCCGAGGGACTTCGACATCTTGCGGCCCTGGGCGTCCCGGACGATGCCGTGGACGAAGACCCACTCGAACGGGACGTCGCCCATGAAGTGCAGGCCCGCCATGATCATGCGGGCAACCCACAGGTGGATGATCTCGTAGCCGGTGACGAGCACCGAGGTCGGATAGAAGTAGTCGAGGTCCGGCGTCTGCTCCGGCCACCCGAGGGTCGAGAACGGCCAGAGCTGGCTCGAGAACCAGGTGTCGAGGACGTCGGGGTCCTGCCGCGGTTTGGCGGCCCCGCAGGAGCAGCAGTGCTCCGGGTCCTCGAGGGCGGCCCAGGCCTCCCCGCAGACGTCGCAGTAGAAGACGGGGATCCGGTGCCCCCACCAGAGTTGCCGGGAGATGCACCAGTCCCGGATCTGGTTCATCCAGTTGAGGTAGTACTTCGTCCAGCGCTCCGGGTAGAAGCGGGTCTTGCCCGACTCCACCGCCTCGATGGCCGGGCGGGCGAGGGGCTCCATCCGGACGAACCACTGCTCCGAGAGCCAGGGTTCGACGATGGTCTTGCAGCGGTCGCACCGGGCGATGGCGTAGCGGTGCGGCGTGGTGCCGACGATGAGGCCCATCTCGTCCAGCGCCGATCGGACCGCCTCACGGGCGTCGTAGCGGTCCATGCCGGCGAAGCGGCCCCCGTGCTCGTTCACCCTGGCCCGGGTGTCGAAGATGTTGATCTTCTCCAGGCCGTGGCGCTCGGCGATCTCGAAGTCGGTCTGGTCGTGGGCGGGGGTGACCTTGACCGCACCGCTCCCGAAGGAGGGGTCCACCGCCTCGTCGGCGACGATGGGAAGGCGTCGCTGCTCGAAGGGGTGGATGGCGTGGCGGCCGACCAGGGCGGTGTAGCGCTCGTCGGAGGGGTTCACGGCGATGGCGACGTCGCCGAGCATGGTCTCGAGCCGGGTCGTGGCGACGCTGATGGCGTCGCCTTCATCCGCGTCGCCTGCGGCCCCCTCCAGCGGGTACCGGAACTCGACCAGCTCGCCGTCGTGGTCGCTGTGGTCCAACTCGACGTCCGCGATGGCGGTGCCGCAACGGGGACACCAGTTGATGATGCGGTTGCCCCGGTAGATGAGGCCCTCGTCGAACAGGTCGACGAACACCCTGCGCACGGCCCTGGACAGCCCCGGGTCCATCGTGAAGCGGATGCGCCCCCAGTCGCAGGAGCAGCCGAGGCGCTTGAGCTGGGCGACGATCCGGTTCCCGTACTGCTCACGCCATTCCCACACTCGTGCGATGAACCCCTCCCGCCCCAGGTCGAGGCGGCTGAGGCCCTGCTTGGCAAGTTCCCGCTCGACGACGTTCTGCGTGGCGATGCCCGCATGGTCCGTACCGGGGATCCAGAGGGCTTGGAACCCCTGCATACGCCGCCACCGCACGACAATGTCCTGGAGCGTCTCGTCCAGGCCGTGGCCCAGGTGCAGGGCGCCGGTGATGTTGGGTGGGGGCATGACGATGGTGAACGGCACTGCGGCGGGGTCGGGCCCCGCGTCGAAGTAGCCGCCCTCCTCCCAGAACCGGTAGAGGCGGTCCTCGACCTCGTGGGGGTCGTAGACCTTCGGCAACTCGGACATCGGCGCCAGTGTAGCGGAGGGCCCCCGGGGCTCCGCCCGACGGGGTTGGCGCGACCGGGCTCCCACCATTACCAACGCCGATGCCCTCGCCATTTCACCGCGTAGTCATTGGATCCAGTCTACGCGGGCGAATGCGCCGTGGAATCCACGTCCTCTACCCCAAAAGGGGTACCGGATTTGGTCAGTGCTAGCTATTCATGAGAGAGCATTCATGACCGACCTTAGTGAAAGTAGTTCGTCGGGTTTCGAGTCGGCCCCATGTCGAGGCCGCACCAAGAGAGGGAGAAACGAATGCCCATGCCGAAGCTCGTCATGCCGTTTGCGGGAGGAATTGTCGGTGTCGCCGTCCTCGGCGCCGCCGCCTTCGGTCTCGCGTCGGGGGCTGGTAGCCACACCGATACCGGCAAGTCCAACCTGTCCGCCTCCACTGCCGCCAGCGGTCCCGCAGGGTCCGCCGGCGTCAAGGCCAACGCATCGATCGCCCCGGTCACCCTGCCCAGCACCGGCTCGGTCGTCGGCACCCTGCCCGTCATCCCGAGCGCCACCGGTGCCGTGAACTCGGCGACCGGTGCCGTCAGCGGGGCACTGAACGCCGCAACGGGTGCGGTCAACGGCGTCGTGAACTCGGCGACCGGTGCGGTCAACGGGGTCCTCAACACAGCCAAGGGCGCAGTCAACACCGCGACTGGTGCGGTCAACGGCGCCGTCGGGACCGTCAACGGCATCGTCGGCGGCGTGCTGCCGGGCGTGCTCCCCTCCGCAAGCGCGTCGGCCGGCGCCGGCGTCTCCACCGGGTCGAACAAGGCAGCCGTCACCGGCTTCCTCACCCAGCTCCCCGCCGCGGACCTGACCTCGCTGCTCGGTCACCTGCCGGTTGCGGTCCCGAACATCGCGGGCCTCGTCGCCAACCCGACGTCGATCCTCGGCGCCCTCCCGCTGCCCGACCTGCAGTGGCTGATGAACACCCTGCCGATCGCAGTCCCCACGGGCCTGTCCGGCCTGCTGGGCAACCCCACCGGCCTGCTGGGCAACCTGCTGCCGACGCTCACGTCGCTGCTGGGCAACCCCACCGCCCTGCTGAGCGACCCGACCTCTCTGCTGGGCAACCTGCCGATCGGTGACCTCAACGGCCTGCTCTCGGGCCTGCCCGTGCCGGTCACGAGCCTCACCCAGCTCCTCAACAACCCCACCGACCTGCGCTTCCTGCTCTCGAACTTGCCCGTCCAGGTCCCCGGGAACCTGCTCCCGTAGTAGTCCTTGTCCAAGACCGGCGGCCCTTCGGGCCGCCGGTCTTTGGTATGGGATAAGGGGTTTTGCGAAGGTCGCTGCAGGCGTGCTAGGCGGAGCGCTCGCCCCGCTCCGGGCGCTTCGGGCGCTCGGCGGTGCGAGGGACGAGGGTGGGGTTGACTTTCTCCAGGACGGTGTCCTTGTCGATCACGCACTTGCCGACGTCCTTGCGGGACGGCAGGTCGTACATGACGTCGAGCAGGACCTCCTCCATGATCGCCCGCAGGCCCCGGGCGCCGGTGCCCCGCAGCATCGCCAGGTCGGCGATGGCGGCCAGCGCGTCCTCCGAGAACTGCAACTCGACCCCGTCGTACTCCAGCACCTTCTTGAACTGCTTGACGAGGGCGTTCTTGGGCTTGGTCAGGATCTCGATGAGGGCCTGGCGGTCCAGGTTGTGGACGTAGGAGATGACCGGGAGGCGGCCCACGAACTCGGGGATGAGCCCGTACTTCAGGAGGTCTTCGGGCAGCACCTGGGCCAGGATCTCGCCGATGTTCTTGTCCTCCCGCTTGCGGACGTCGCCCCCGAAGCCGATCCCCCGGGCCCCGACGCGGGACTCGATGATCTTCTCCAGCCCGGCGAAGGCACCGCCGCAGATGAACAGGATGTTCGAGGTGTCGATCTGGATGAACTCCTGGTGGGGGTGCTTGCGTCCCCCCTGGGGCGGCACGCTGGCCGTGGTGCCCTCCAGGATCTTGAGCAACGCCTGCTGGACGCCCTCGCCCGAGACGTCCCGGGTGATGGAGGGGTTCTCGGACTTGCGGGCGATCTTGTCCGCCTCGTCGATGTAGATGATCCCGGTCTCGGCCTTCTTGACGTCGTAGTCGGCGGCCTGGATCAGCTTCAGCAGGATGTTCTCGACGTCCTCGCCCACATAACCGGCCTCGGTGAGGGCCGTAGCGTCGGCGATGGCGAAGGGGACGTTCAGCATCTTGGCCAGCGTCTGCGCCAGGAGCGTCTTGCCGCAGCCCGTGGGGCCGAGCAGCAGGATGTTGGACTTCTGGAGCTCGACGTCGCCGTCACGGCGGTTGTCGGCCTGGATGCGCTTGTAGTGGTTGTAGACGGCCACGGAGAGGATCTTCTTGGCCTGCTCCTGGCCGACGACGTAGTCCTTCAGGAAGTCGTAGATCTCCCGGGGCTTGGGGAGCTCCTCCAGCTTCAGCTCCGGTGACTCGGTGAGCTCCTCTTCGATGATCTCGTTACAGAGGTCGATGCACTCGTCGCAAATGTAGACGCCCGGTCCGGCGATCAGCTTCTTGACCTGCTTCTGTGATTTGCCGCAGAAGCTGCATTTGAGCAGATCACCTCCATCGCCGAACTTCGGCATCCCCTCACTCCCCTCCGTCGGCTAGGCGGTTGCTATGGCTAAGCCGTTACTTCTTCGAGTTGCTCAGCGAGGACGTCGGACTGCTCTCGGGCTGTGATGATCTGATCGATAATACCGTACGCCAAGGCCTGCTCGGAGTTCATGATGAAGTCTCTATCGGTGTCCCGGGAGACCTTCTCAAGCGTCTGGCCGCTGTGCGTGGCGAGGATCTGATCCAGCAGCGCCCGCATCCGCAGGATCTCCTTGGCGTGGATCTCGATGTCCACCGCCTGGCCACCGAGGCCCCCCACTTCGGGCTGGTGGATGAGGACCCGGGAGTTCGGCAGGGCGAAGCGCTTGCCCTTCTCCCCCGCCGCCAGCAGCACGGCCGCCGCACTGGCCGCCTGGCCGATGCAGAGGGTCGCCACGTGGGGCTTGATGAACTGCATGGTGTCGTAGATGGCCAGCAGTGCCGTGATCGACCCGCCGGGCGAGTTGATGTAGAGCCAGATGTCCCGATCGGGGTCCTCGGACTCGCAGAAGATGAGCTGGGCGGTCACGAGGTTGGCGACGTTGTCGTCGATCGGGGTCCCCAGAAAGATGATGCGGTCCTTGAGCAGGCGCGAGTAGATGTCGAACGACCGCTCGCCGCGGTTGGTCTGCTCAACGACGACGGGCACGAGGTAATTGTTCATCCAAACCGCTCCTTGCTTTGGGTGGTAGTGGAGACCGATCAGCCTTCTGTGGTGGCTTCGTCGGTGATGGTGGCTTGCTCCACGAGATAGTCGAGCACCTTTCTTCGAAGGATATCACCGGCCAGAGCCTCAACCCGGCCTGCCTGGACGACGTCCCGGAGCAACTCCTCGGGCGTCTTGCCGGCCCTGGCGGCGAGATGCTCGACTTCATCGTCGAGTTCCGCCCGGGTGACGTTCATTCCTTCGGCCTTGGCGATCTCGTCAAGGAGGAAGTCCGCGCCGATCGACCGCTCCGCGGCACGGTGCTGGGCCGCTCGCAGCTCGCCCTCGGTCATCTTCAGCACGTCGAGGTAGTCCGGGAGGCTCATGCCGTGCTGGCCGACCTCCCGCATCAGGGAGGCCATCCGGGCCTCGGCCTCGGCCTCGACGAGGCTCTCGGGCACCGGGACCTCTGCCAGGTCGATCAGCTCGTCGAGGAGGCGGTTGCGAACCTCACGGTCCGCCTGCACGCCTTTGTACTCCTCGATGCGGTCCCGGATCTCGGTTTCCAGCTCCTCGATCGTGTCGAACTCTGAGGCGGTCTTGGCGAAGTCGTCGTCGATCTCGGGCAAGCGCTTGGCGTTGACCTCCTTGACGATGACCGCCATCGTCACCTCCTTGCCACCGTGCTCCTTGCTGAGGGCCTGCGGGAGGGTCGTGTTGAACTTGAGGATGTCGCCGGCGCGCTTGCCAGCCAGCTCCGCGTCCAGTTCGGGGGCGAGGGTCCCGGCTCCCACCTCGTAGAGGAAGTCGTTGGCGCTCGCCTCGTCGATCTTTTGGTCGTGGATGCTCGTCATGACGTCGATGAGGACATGGTCACCGGTCTCGGCGTTGCGCGACACCGGGTCGAGGGTGGCGAACCGCTTGCGGAGGACGTCGAGGCGGTCGTCGATCTCCTCCCGGGTCGCCTTGGGGCTCGGGCGCTCGATCTCCATCTCCTTGTAGTTCGGCAGGCGGATCACGGGGCGGACCTCGACGGTCGCCGTGAAGGTGAGGGTGTCGCCCTCGAAGTCGGTGACCTCGATGTCGGGCGTCGCCACCGGCTGGAGGGACTCCCCCTTGGCGGCGTCGGTATAGAGCCGGGGTAGGGATTCCTCGAGCATCCGCTGGCGGATGGTGTCCTTGCCGAGCCGGGATTCCAGGATCTGGCGAGGGACCTTGCCTTTGCGGAAGCCGGGGACCTTGAACTCCTGGCTGAGCTTGCGGACGGTGTCCGAGGTGAGCTTGTCGATCTCGGACGGCTCTACCTCGACGAGGAGGCGGACCTTGGTGGGACTCTCGCGTTGGACTGTCGTTTTCATAGGAGCGCATCGTAGCGCAGAGTTCTCGCGCCCCGGCGGCGGGGGGCCGGCTCCCAGCCCGCTCCCGCGGCGGGGGCTGCGGCGGGATAATGGTTGGCAGCCCGGGGGTTCGGGCGTTTGCGGGACGTAGCGCAGCTTGGCAGCGCGCCTGCTTTGGGAGCAGGAAGTCGGGAGTTCAAATCTCCCCGTCCCGACGTGCCGTGCAGGATGCTCGCCCGGCGCGGGCGTAGCTCAATGGTAGAGCTCCAGCCTTCCAAGCTGGTGGTGAGGGTTCGATTCCCTTCGCCCGCTCTCTTGGTTCTTTTGTGTCCTCGCGGAACGTGTCCTTGGGGAACGGGGCCGGTGCTGGCCGGCGGGCAGAAAGGGATCCGATGACCGACCATGCCAAGATCCGGCAGTTCGTCGACACCAACGGCCGACGCTTCGTCGACACCCTGAAGGAGGCGTGCTCGTTCCCGAGCATTTCCGCAGAGGGCCTCGGGCTGGAGCAGATGTCGGGCTGGCTTGAGGACCGTTTGAAAGGCATGGGGGCCACCGTGACCCGGCTGGAAGTAGCGGGGGCGCCGCCGGCGCTGCTCGGTGAGTTCGCCGGGGCCGGGGGGGCGCCTGGG
>WNFB01002473.1_pt1 | contig 16082 bp, 14 predicted proteins | sample 5400501 | NCBI WGS metagenome assembly WNFB01 (sample SAMN13153341, study PRJNA577476) | soil metagenome | isolation source: 200 cm saprolite under Douglas fir tree site 2 hole 1 | place: USA:California | collected 2015-04-18
TCCGGCACCTCGAGCTTGGCGAACCGCGGGGGAGCGCCCCGCTTGAGCACGTGCCGAGGGTTGAACGAGACCAGGTCGTCGAGGACGAGGATGTCCGCCTGGTAGCCCGGAGCGATGGCGCCGAGGTGCCACAGCCGGTGATAGGTGGCGGGATTGATCGTGGCCATGACGATCGCGTCTTCCGGGCTCACGCCGTCCGCCACCGCGACACGCACTATCTGATTGATGTGACCCTCCTCGACGATGAAGCTCGGTTCGCGATCGTCCGTGCAGAACATGCAGCGGTCGGTGCCGTACTTCTTGACGAGCGGAAGCAGATCGCGCAGGTTGCGCGCGATCGAGGCCTCGCGCAGCATCACCCACATGCCCAGGCGACGTTTCTCCAAAGCCTCGCCATAGGTCGTCGCCTCGTGATCCGAGCGGATGCCCGCGGCCAGGTACGCGTTGAGAGCCGGCCCCCGGACCCCGGGTGCGTGCCCGTCGACGTGGTCGGTAAGGCCCGTCGTGAGCTTGGCCACCTCTGCCTCGTCGCCCGCGATCACGCCCGGGAAGTTCATCATCTCGGCCACGCCTATCGTGCGATGGCGGCGCAGAAGGCTCTCGATGTCTCCGGTCGTGAACGGCCGCCGAGGCGATTCGAAACGCGACGCGGGCACGCAGGAGGACGCCATGACGTACACGTCGAGAGGCAGGTCGGTGCAGCAGTCGAGGAGCCAGTGGATGCCGTCGGTGCCGAGCACGTTGGCGATCTCGTGGGGGTCGGCCACGACCGCCGTGGTCCCGTGGAGCATGACGGCCCGGGCAAATTCGTCGACCATCAGTTTCGACGACTCAATGTGCATGTGGGCGTCGATGAATCCAGGCACGAGATAGCAGCCGGCAACGTCCTGGCGCTCGCGACCTTGGTAGCTGCCGAGCCCTACGACGTGGCCGTCCTTGATGGCAACGTCGACCTCGAGCCACTCTTTGGTGAACACCGAGAGCACCCTTCCACCGGCCAGCACGAGGTCGGCCGGCTCATCCCCCCGCGCGACTGCCATCCAATGCGCGTCGATGAGGGTCAAGGATAGCGCGCGCGCGGCGGGTGGCCAGAGTCGAGCCCACGAGGACGAGCACGAAGCCGAAGCCCATCCCGGCCGTGAAGCGCTCGTGCAGCACCAGGATTCCGGCCACGGCCGCCACCGCGGGGTTGATGTACGTGATCACAGTTGCCCTCACGGGCCCGATCTCGGCGATGAGGGCGAAGAAGAGCAGGAACGCCAACGCCGTGCAGATGAGGGCGAGCACGCCGACCGAGGCGAGCACCCCGGCGGTCGGAACGGTTCGCGGCCACTGAAGAGCCGCCACCGGCGCATACACGACGGCGCAGATCGCCAGCGACGCCGCGATCACGCTGACCGACGGCAGACCCGACAGGTGTCGGGCCAGGATCGCCGGTCCGATCGCGTAACAGATCGCGACCACGGCCATCTCAGTAAGCGGCAGCCAGCCCGTCGAGCGAAGATCGAAGCCGACGATCGCCGCCACGCCTCCAATGCCGAGAAGCAGCCCCATCAGGTTGAGGGGCCCGATTCGCTCACGGTTGCCGAAGACCGAGGCGATCACGACGCCCACGAGCGGAACGGCCGAGATCAGCAAGCCCGCGAGTGAGCTGGAGATGTGCTGCTCGGCTGTCGAGAGCGCGAGCCAGGGGACGCCGATCTCGATCGCGGCGAAGATGATCAGCGGGCGCCACTTCTCGATTAGGTCGCGCAGCCCCCCTCGCCGAATCGCGATCGGGAGGAGCACCGCGGCCGCGACTCCCGTGCGCAAGAACACAAGCGTCGCCGGCGTCAGCTCGCTAACGGCGATGCGGATGAACAGGTAGGGAATGCCCCAGATCACGCACATCGCAGCGAAGAGGAGCAGGCCGCGGCGAGTCATCCCGCTCGAACCTTAGTCAAGACGTGCCTTATTCCGCGACGTTCGCGATGTAACGTGAGCAAAGGAGGTGTTCATGACCACACCAAAACCCGAAGGCAAGACCGCATGGGCGCAGTTCGAAGCCGACATGAAGGCTCTGCGCGACGAATTGCGACGTCAGTACGAGCCGGCCGCATCAGGAAATCCCGACCTTCAATCCGCGCTCAACAAGCTGGGGAAGGCTGCCGATGAAGTTTTCGACTCCCTTGGGCGCGCCACGCGCGACCCTGAGGTTCGTGACGGGACGCGCAAGGCTGCGCGCTCCTTCGGCTCGGCGCTCGCCGAGACGTTCCGCGACGTGGCTGACGAAGTGGCGGCTGCGATCCGGCGGGGTGATGCCTCACACTCGTGACCCTGGGGTGACCCTTCGGTGCTCGTTTCCCGACCGATTCAGGAGGCTGGTGCTGTGCTGAAGAAGATCTTGCTTGGCGAGTCGGACATTCCGGAGCGCTGGTACAACATCCTGCCCGACCTCCCGGCGCCACCGTTCCCGTACCTCAACCCGCAGACGCTGCAGCCGATGGGCCCCGCCGACCTGGCCCCCATCTTCCCCCAGGCCATCATCGCCCAGGAAGTTTCCGCGGAGCCCTGGATCGAGATCCCGGAGGAGGTGCGCGAGGTCTACAAGATCTGGCGGCCGAGCCCACTGTATCGGGCCGAGCGCCTTGAGAAGGCTCTTGACACGCCTGCGCACATCTACTTCAAGTACGAGGGAGTCTCGCCGGCCGGGTCGCACAAGCCGAACACCGCGGTGCCGCAGGCGTACTACAACTCGAAGGAGGGCGTGAAGCGCCTGACCACCGAGACCGGGGCCGGTCAGTGGGGCTCGGCGCTGGCATTCGCGGGGGCGCTGTTCGGCCTCGAGGTCACCGTTTACATGGTCAAGGTCTCCTACGAGCAGAAGCCGTATCGCCGGGCCATGATGGAGACCTGGGGTGCGACCGTTTTCGCGTCCCCGACCAACCTGACCAATGCCGGGCGCGGGATCCTGGCCGATGATCCGGACTCGCCTGGCAGCCTCGGGATAGCGATTTCAGAAGCCGTCGAAGACGCCGCCACCCACGACGACTCGAAATATTCGCTCGGGTCGGTGGTCAATCACGTCCTCCTGCATCAAACCGTGATCGGGCTCGAGGCCAAGAAGCAGATGGAGATGGCAGGCGAATACCCGGACGTCGTCATCGCATGCGTCGGTGGTGGCTCCAACTTCGCGGGTCTCAGTTACCCATTCATCGGGGACAAGCTCAAGGGCCGCCAGCCAAAGACGCGGTTCATCGCGGCCGAGCCGGCTGCGTGTCCGACGCTGACGCGCGGGGTTTACGCATACGACTTCGGCGACGCGGTCGGCATGGGTCCCGTGGTGAAGATGTTCACGCTGGGCCACAGCTTCGTGCCTGATCGAATCCATTCCGGCGGCCTCCGCTATCACGGCGACGCACCGTCCCTGTGCCTGCTCGTCGACAAGGGGGTGGTCGAGGCGCGCGCTTACAAGCAGAACGAGTGCTTCGCCGAGGCGGTCCGCTTCGCGCGATCCGAGGGCTTTCTACCGGCGCCTGAATCCGCACACGCGATTCGTGCGGTGGCCGAAGAGGCTGCCGCGGCTCGGGAGGCGGGAATCCCACGGACGATTCTTTTCGGGCTGTCCGGGCACGGCCACTTCGACATGTCTGCGTACGACGCCTACTTCGCCGGCAAGCTTGAGGACATCGAGCTGTCGCAGGCCAGGATCGACGCCGCGATCGAGGAGCTGCCCAGAGTTCCGGCCATGCCGTAATAGGAGACGCGCGCACGACCCTGGCTTGTGCGAACATTTGTTCAACAGTGGCCCTTGAGCTCGGCCTGAACACAGCCGACCCCACGACGCTGGTGGTCGACCTCAACTGCGCCTTCGCCTCGATCGAGCAGCAGCACGCCCCAGCGCTACGCGGCCGGCCGCTGGCGATAGCGGCTTACGCGACTGATGCCGCCACGATCGTCTCCGCATCCAGAGAAGCGCGGGACCTTGGCATCAAGACCGGGATGCGCGTCTTCGAGGCGAAGGCGATATTTCCTTCGATCACGATCAAGGAGCCCAACCCGCCCCGCTACCGCACGGTGTCCGACAAGCTTGTCGAGGTCATGAGGCGGCACAGCCCGGACGTGCTCCGGATGTCAATCGATGAAGCGTCGCTGAACCTGACAGGGACGCCTGACCTGGTCCGTCTCGGCCCGCAAGGTGTGGCTCGCGCAATCAAGGTTGCGCTGCGTCGCGAGGCCGGCGAGTGCATCACATGCTCGGTCGGCGTCTCCACCTCGATCTGGATGGCCAAGCAAGCGTCCAACCTGAACAAACGCGACGGCCTGGAGCGGATCGACCACACCAATCTCGTTTCGGTCTTCGAGCGCCTCCGGCTCACCGACCTCTCCGGCATCGCCGAAGCGTCCGCTCGGCGCCTGCTGCGGGCCGGAATACGTACGCCCGTCGAATTTCTGACCACAACGGCCGACCGGCTGCGAGTCGCGGGCATGCAGCCAGCGGTCGCGGACATGTGGCTACGCCGGCTGAGAGGATTCGAGGTCGGCGCGTTCGAGGGTCCGGCGCGCAAGAGCTACAGCCACTCGCACGTGCTCGCGAGATCGACGAGCTCGCAGCGCGATCTCGAGGAGCTGTTGATGCGCCTGTCGGAAATGGTCGGTCGCCGGCTTCGAGCCGCCGGTCGCCGCGGTAGGGTCGTCTCGGTAAATGTGGTCTATCGACCAGATACCGATCGCTTCTCGAGACAATCAACCATGGCCGGCCCGATTGCGATGGGCGAGGAGATCTACCGCGCCGCACTCGCTCTCCTGGCCGGCCGCGACACCAGGCGAGCTGTTGGAACCCTGGGGGTTGGTCTCGCGGGCTTGACCGATCCGAACGACGACCAGCTCGACCTGTTCACTGCCGTCGCTCGGCCGCGACCCGAACGCCTGGAGGCTGCCATGGACGCGATCCGTGATCGCTTCGGCGAGGACGCCGTGCAGAGGGCACGGCTACTCGGACGAGCGCCGGTGGTTAGAGACCGGATCGCCTTCGGTAACACCGGCCACCCCGAGGACGCCTAGGACCCGAATACCTTCAGACCGCGCGGGCGCGCCTGGCGTTGGTCGAATGCTTGGTCAGCGCCAGCTTCGCGGCTTCCTTCCAGTGTTTGCTGGCAGCCCGAGTGTCGCCGCGCGCTTCCAGAACGTCAGCGTATGAGGCATGACTCTCGGCCAAGCGATCTGCCAGGCCTTCTCGTTGAAACAGGCGCATGGCGACGCCGAACTCTTTATCGGCCACTTCGCGATGGCCGGAGCGCTCGTGCAGCAGAGCCAAGAGCTGGTGGCCCGCACCGAGCGCGAGGCGCTCGTCGAGCTGCTTCGCCAGCTCGATCGCCTCATGGACGACCGCAATGCCTTGCTCGTACCTCCTCGCGTTGAGCTGAAGCTCGCCGAGGCTGAGGAGCACATGGCTCTTGGCTCGCTCGGTCCCAGCCTCTTCTAGATGTGCCAGAGCACTCCGAAAGACGTCCTCGGCTCGCGAAGCCTGTCCTTCCTGCATCAGGAGGAGTCCGAGCTCGTTCTCTCCACGCGCCATCAGGGCTTTGTCGTCTTCCAGCGCATACAGCGCGAGCGCTTTATGCGTGAACTCGATGGCCCGGCCGACGTCGCCTCGCTCTTGGTAAGCGATGCTCAGCCCGTGATACGTCCTGCCCAGTCGGGGTAGGTCTCGCACCGCCCCGGCAGTTTGAAGTGCTTCCTCGTAGTAGGCGATGGCTCGATCGAACGTGTGGTTCTTGACGTGGATGGTGGCGATGTGCTCCAGGATCCTCGCCTCCGTCCCGGGGAGGCGAGGTTTGGTGGCCCGACATAGCTTCAAAGCTCCTTCAGCGACCGCGAGCGCCCGGCTGTCCTCTTTCAAGTAGAGCGCACACGCCTCCCAGTCGGCGCATTCAACCGCAAGCCAGGGATCGGGCTCGGCCTCGAGCAGCATCTGAGCCCGGCGCAGGTGTCCAAGCGCTTCGTCCGGTCGCGAGGAGCGCACGAGGGCCTGGCCGACGTACTGATGCACGTAGGCCTCTGCCTTCAGGGGCATCGGCCGCTCCAGCATCTGAAAGCCGAGCGCCGTGGCCTCGTGAAACCGTTGCTGCAGGCACAGCGCCTGCAACTTCCCCACATCGGCGTAAGCCGAGACTGGGGCAGCCGAAAGCAGGTCCTCGCGAGGCGCTCGCAGGAAGGAGTCGACCGGCCTGCCGGTGCGGCTCGCAAAGATCTCCAGGGTGCGCATGGACGGGCGTGCTTTTCCGGTTTCGATCAATGAAACGGCCTGCCGCGTCAGGTCGGACCCGGCCAGCTCGGCCATCGTGAGACCGGCCTCGAGCCTTGCCCGGCGAACGTAGGCGGGATCGACTTCGACCCCGGGGAGGCGCTTGCGTGGCGTGGTGTGACGCTTTCTGATGGCGGCGAGTTTTATATCACGCCAGCCGGGTGGACGCCATGTCAAGTAGTGCCACGCAAGCCTCCCAACTTGACTAAACGCCAGGACCCGTGCTGTCCGCCAGGACCGTGACCGCCGACAGCACCAACATGGCGAAAGTCAATACGGACGACAGGACGAACTTGCGCATGGCAGCGCCTCCAAGAACGGGCCGGACAGGGCCGGCCGTTGGACGCGATATAACAGCCACGCGTGCGAACGGTCAAGCCACTTCTTCAGGCAGGCCAATTCAATTTGACTTAACAATTCACTTGACAACACTTGTCAAACCAAGTATCAACACGCTTACAAGGCTGTGCGGTCAGCCTAAGGCGTCTGATCCGGAGGATCGGGAGGGGCACCATGGCACCGGCGGCCAGCTATCGGCTTCGTGCTTTCAGGCTTGTCCTGGCGGTTGCTATTTGCGTGGCTCCGACCCTCGCCAACGCTCCGACCGCGTTGGCGTTGCCAGCCGGAAGCCAGAACGTCGCATACGTCTACGACTTCGGCTTCGGGTCGCCCGGGAGTCATGTCTGTTCCGTCGACGCCGGCGGGACCGGCATCAACGACCTGAATCGGCCGGGCTGCGGCGCCAGCATCTTCAGAAACGCCGTCACTGGCGGAGTGATCGGGGCCGGAAACACCGGAACCTACGAAGGCGTCAACTTCACCAACGTCCTGGTCAGCGCGGTGGACGCCAACCCAGCGACTGCCTTCAACGGCTTCGACAGCGTGATGCTCTATATGGTGTGCGACATCCATTCGCACCCGAATCTGATCTCTGCACTGAACGCCTTCCTGAACGGCGGCGGGAAGGTGATGATCTACGACGGTGACCGCTGTGCAGCATCCGCCGGCGGGCCGGCCGACTACACGGGGTTCTTGTTTCCGTTTGCAACCAACAGCCCTGGACCCACCGGGCAGCCGGCTGGTATGTACACATCGATCGACGCCAGCTCCCTGACTGCCGGCCTTCCCCTGTACACGGATGGGCCCATACAGGATGCGATGGCCGATGCCAACATCTTCACCACGTTCAGCGGCTCGTGGTGCAAGTCGATCACTGGCACAAACCTGAAAGGCGTCAACGGGTTCGTGGAGGCGTACGCCACGACCGTCGGTGGCGGCCTGGCGATCTATGAGGGCGAAGACAACTGGTTCACATTCAACGACAGCTCCGGCGTCAACCCGCACTATCAGCAGGTATTCGATCTGGTTCTACACCAGAAGTGGAATCCGGACGGCCTCCCATGTACGCACCCCGCCTCCGGGATCAAGTTGACGCCGCTGACGTCGACGCACTTTGTGGGCGAGTCGCAGGTGCTGACGGCAAACGTGTTCGACGTCAACAACAACCCCAAGCCCGGGATCGTAGTGAACCTGACCATCAACGCTGGTGGTCCCGACGCGGGTCAGCCCCCCTTCGCACCCCAGACGACGGATGCGAGCGGCAACGCAACCTTCACCCTGACCAACACCGGCGGCGCCGGCACCGACAAGGCAGTGGCCAGCTTCGTGGACATCAACGGCATGACGCATCTGAGCAACACCGCGTCGGTCATCTTCAACCCGCGGCCGACGGCCTTGACAGTCAATCCCGCGACGTCCGACTTCAACGACCCGGGCACCGTCTCGGCCGTGTTGGTCGACACGTCAACGTCGATGCCGGTGGCGTCGAAGACCATCGTGTTCACGATGGGCGCTGAGACCTGTTCGGCGACCACAGACGCCAGTGGCCTCGCAAGCTGCCAGATAACACCGAGCGAGGCGGCGGGGACGTATGCGCTCAAGGCCAGCTTCGCTGGCGACGTCAACCACGTGGCGAGCACGGGCTCCAACAACTTCGTGGTCACACTTGAGGAAACCACTCTCACCTACACCGGTCCGATCATCATTCCGAACGGATCCGCTGCCACGCTGTCCGCTCTCCTTCAGGAGGATGGCGTCACCCCGATCGGCGGGAGTCGGCCGGTAACTCTCACGCTCGGCAGCGATGGCACGGCCCAGAGCTGCCTCGGACACACCGCCGCAAGCGGCTCTGCCAGCTGTGTCATCCCCGTCGTCAACCAGCCGCTCGGCCTGGGGACGGTGTCGGCTGTCTTTGCCGGCGACGCGTTCTACCTCCCGTCGTCGGACCGCCGCTCCACTATGCAGTTTGCGTTCCTTGCCAGCGGTTCGTTCGTGATCGGCAACGGCAGCTTCACCCCTGGCACCACCGTCAATTACTGGGGTGCTCAGTGGGCGAAGCACAACAGCCTCAGCGGTGGCCGAGCGCCCAGGAGTTTCAAGGGCTTCGCCGACTCCACGAGCCCGCCTCCCGCTTGTCTGGCGGACTGGAGCACCGACCCAGGCAACAGCTCTGATCCACCTGACGCCGTGCCGGAGTTCATGGCGGTCATCGTTTCCAGCTCGATCGACAAGTCCGGCAGCACGATTTCCGGCGACACCGTGCACATCGTCGTCGTCCACACGAATCCCGGATACGCGCCCAACCCAGGTCATGCCGGCACCGGGACGGTCGTGGCCGTCATCTGCTGAATTCGTTCCCAACGTGGAGGGGGGCGGCGCGGACCGCCTCCCTCTCACACCTCCCGATCAGCAGCGGCCTGAACCTGGTCGTCGGGTTCGGTGACCACGACCCGTATGCGCTGGACCGAGTTGTTCTGAACCCCTTCGCGGCTCCAGCTCTGCTCGGTGGGCTGGACGTTGCCGGCGCCGTCGGTGGCGCGCACGCTGAGCTCATAGTCTCCGGGCCGGGTCGCATCCCACTCGTAGGTCCACGGGCGCCACGCGAATGGCGAGACCGGATCGCCGAGCTCGCCGGCGGCCCACGACCGGCCGCCGTCGGTGCTGACCTCGACCTTTGTGATCGGCGCGCAGCCGGACCATGCCCTGCCCGTCAGAACCTGGCCTGACGGCGCCAGGAACCGGACGCGAGAAAAGAAGTCAGGAATGCCGGGAGGCACCATCAGCGCTCGAGGCAGGATGCGCTTGACCGGAACGCCCGAATCATCGTCCGCGAGGCGGAAGTGATAGGCCGTCACCTGCTGGTAGCCGCCAAAGCCGTTCGCCACAACGGTTATCCCGCGCAGCCACTTGACGTGAGCCATTCCGTACCAGCCCGGGACGATGAGCCGCAATGGAAAACCATGCTGCGGAGGCAACGGCTGTCCGTTGATCGCGTAGGCGAGGAGCACTTCGTCGCGACTGGCCTCAGCAAGCGGGAGGCTGCGCTCGTACTGCTGCTCGATGTCGCCTTGAATGCCGCGATCCATGCCCGTGAACACAACCTCACTCCCAGGATCCAGCGGCTCGGCTTCGTCGAGCAGGGATCTCAACGGGATGCCGGTCCACTCCGCAGTGCCTACAGCTTCAGTCAGCCACGGTTGGCTCAACGGCCGCGGCGCGAGGCGCGCGCGCCCGTTGCCTGCGCACTCGAGCGTCACCGCAAGCGTTATCGAGGGCCTTGACTTGATCTCTTCCAGGTCGAGTCGCAGGGGACGTTTGACCCGCCCTCCGATGGCAAGCGCCCACTCGGCGGGATCGACGTCGGGGATGTCGAAATGTGTCAGCAGGTAGTGGAGGCCGATCGGGGTGATGTCGTACCGGAGAGCCTCGATTGGCATCGAATGGTTCCGAACCGCCAGCTGAAGCTCGCTGGGAGTGAAGTCCGGGCCGTCGATCAGGGTCGCGGCGGCCGGGGAGTCCGGGACCTTCCTTTTCATCGGCCCGCAGTCTAAACCCACCTTTAGGATTCCAGCGACGTGATTGACATCACAGCGCGCCGCCTTCGAGCCCAGGGGCTCACCGGCAAACCATTCGCGTCGCCTGTCGACGCCGTGCGCTGGCTGGGGGCCGTGCAGTCTCAGGACTATGCGGGCGCGAAGTGGGCTCTCGGGCAGCGCACTCGCGCCAGCACCGACGCAGCGATCGATCGCGTTTTCGATGAAGGCGCGATCCTGCGCACGCACGTCATGCGTCCGACGTGGCATTTCGTGGCCCCCGAAGACGTCGGCTGGCTGCTCGACCTGACCGCGCCCAGAATCCGGCGTGGGCTCGTGGCCAGATATCGCGAGCTCGGGATCGATGCGAAGCAGTCCGTGCGCGCCGCCGCCGTTTTCGCCGCGGCCCTCGCCGGCGGCAGGCACCTGACTCGAACCGAGCTCGGCCGCGTGCTCACCGCCGCCGGCATCTCGCCAGAAGGCCAGCGACTCCCCCACCTCTTGATTGGCGCCGAGCTCGACAAGGTGATCGTCAGCGGGCCCAGACGCGGTAAGCAGTTCACATATGCGCTATTCGAAGAGCGCGCCCCCAAGGCACGTGAGGTCGAGCGTAGTCAAGCGCTTGCGGAGCTGACGAGCAGGTACTTCCGCAGCCACGGACCGGCGCAGATCCAGGACTTCACATGGTGGTCCGGTCTGACCACGGCCGAGGCGCGCATGGGCATCGAGCTCGCGGGCGCGGCGCTCGGGCATCGGGTCATCGAGGGCAAGGACTACTGGTACGCGGCCGCGGCGGCCGCCTTGCGCGGGACCGCGCCCGTCGCCCATCTGCTGCCCAACTTCGACGAGTACACCGTCGGCTACCGCGACCGGTCCGCGTTGCTGCCCGCCGGCGGTCGATTCGATCCATCGCTCTTCTCCTTCGGCAGCATCCTGTCGAACGTCGTCACCATCGACGGCATCGTGCGCGGGGCTTGGCGCCGATCGTCCGCGCGCGGCGGTTTGCTCATCGAGATGCGTTTATCCGAGAGACTCGCCGCCCGCGAAACGGCCGCGGTCCAGGAAGCGATTCGCCGTATGGCTTGCTTTCTTGGGCGCCCTGTGAAGCTCGCTCTAACCCACGGCTGATTTCAGCCACTCGGTGATCGCCGGCGCCCGGTCTGGGCCTCGATCTCGCCACGCCACCCGGTTTGCAGGCGCGCCACTGCGTCGCTCAGCGGAGCGACCGTGCTCACGCCGGCTGCAGCTCGTACAGGGTGGAGATAGCCGATATGTCCAGGTTTCCGGCGGACATGGCCGCTCGCTCGTAGAGCTCGTCGGTCGCACGCGTGAGCGGCGTGCTGGCGCCGACCTTCCTGTAGAGCTCCACCGCCATCCGGACATCCTTCAACGCGTCGCGCAGAGCGAACATGACCGGTTCGTATCGATGATCCACGAAACCTGCCTTGCGTGCGTTCAACCCAGGCGCTACGCGGCTGATCACCCAGAAAACGTCGTCTGGCTTCAGTCCAGCAGCGGTGCCGGCCGACTGCAACTCGGCGGCGAGGGCGCTGACACCCGCCAGCATGCTGTTGGCGACGAGCTTCAGCTTCGCGGCGCTGCCCAGGCCGCCGACCACATGGACTTCACCGAGCGCCTCGAGCACAGGACGGGCACGTTCGATCGCGGCCTCATTGCCGCCCGCGAGCACGACCACCGAGCCGGCTTCGACCGCGGGCACGCTGCCCATCACGGGCGCTTCGATGAACAGTGCCCCCGAGCGCTCGATCACAGGCGCGACTTCAGTCGCGACGTCCGGACCAGCCGTGCTCATCTCCACGAAAACTTGATTTTGGGCCGCCGATGCAGCGCCGCTTTTTCCGAGGTATGCCGCGTGCACGGCGTCGGCATCGGTGAGCATCGAGATCACGATCTCGGCTCCCTGCGCAGCTTCGGCTGGAGTGGCCGCGACCTTGCCCACTCCGAGCGACTCCGCCCGCTCGCGGGTCCGGTTCCACAACGTCAGCTGGTGGCCTACCGCATTGAGACGCCGCGCCATCGCGCCACCCATCTTTCCAGTGCCGAGAATCGCAACACGCATCACCAAACCTCCTTGACTGGGCGGGCAGTTCGATACTGGCCGTATCGTTTCTATCGTGCTTCTGCTAACTTCAACGCCATGGCCCGGACCGCTATTCCGACGAAGCCTTCTGGCAGGCCCCGCAGCAAAGCGTCGCGGGCGAAGATCTTGAAGGCGGCGGCCGCCCTCCTCATCACCCAGGGCCCTCGGCGCATGACCATCGAAGGTGTCGCGGACAAAGCAGGCGTCAGCAAAGCCACCATCTACCGCTGGTGGGAGTCGAAGGGCGAGCTGGCGCTGGATGCGCTGGTGGGCGAGCTGGTGGCCAGGCTCCGGAATGTTCCGGACACCGGCAGCTTACGCGACGACCTGCGAGGCTACGTGCGCACCGTCGTTCGTGTTTACGGAGATGAGGTTGTCGGCCCGACGCAGGCGGCGATCATCGGCGAGATGCAGTCCGACGTCGCGCTTCGAAAGGCCTATCGGGACCGCGTCACAGTGCCGTTGCGCTTACAGAGCCGCGAGATGTTCGTGCGCGCGGCGGCTCGCGGAGAGATCGCGTCGGATACGGATACCGACCTGGTGCTCGACATGCTGGTCGGCGCGGTGTTCCTCAGGCTGCTCTTCGTCCGGGGTCCGCTCAATCTCCGATTCGCGGACCAGCTGGTCGATATCGTGCTCGAAGGCGTACTGGGGAAAGCGCCTTAGCCAGGCCTTCCCTCGCTCGGACCAGACCGTTAACCCTCGGCGATCAGGATCGAGTACGAGCGGCTGGGCCGCCGGGGCGATCCCCCGATCCTGCTCATCATGGGGTTGGGCGCCCAGCTGACGAGCTGGGACGACGACTTCTGCTGGAAGCTCGTGGACGCGGGCTTCGAGGTGGTGCGCTACGACAACCGCGACTCGGGCCTGTCGACGCACCTCGACGAGCTCGGGCCTCCCGACCTCCTGGCAGCCCTGTCTGGAACGGTCGCCTCGCCGTACGGCCTCGAGGCGATGGCCGAGGATGCCGCCGCTCTCATTTCGCGGCTCGGCTTGGCGAGCGTTCACGTGGCCGGAATCTCGATGGGCGGCATGATCGCCCAGCTACTTGCGATCAGGAGACCGGAGAGTGGGCCACGACATGCCGCCGGCCGAAGCCCACAGTGTGCTCGACGCGATAGTCGCCCTGGCCCGCTCTTGATCAAGCCGGGGTGGGGACCGGTCCGGCCGAGACCAGTTCGCTTCCGTACGGCAGCTCTTCGGGCAGCGGGGGCGCGATCTCCTCAATCGTGGCTAGTAGGTTGGCCAACGCCGGCGAAGGGTTGTCGAGGGCGTAAGCGAATCCGTATTCGATGAACGGTGTCGGTATCAGCGGCCGGTACTCGAGGCCGTCCGCCCGAGCGATGATCGCGCGATGCTCGGTCATCAGAGAGATGGCGCTACCGGACTGGGAGAGCGCCGCGGCCATCTGATCCGGCGGTTCCTCTCGGACGACGTTTGGAGTCTCGCCAGTGTGCCGGCCGAGCCAGGCGAGGCTCGCTGCCGCCAAAGCCGGGTTGATTGTCGGCGTAACTGCAACGACCGGCTCGCCGCGAAGAATTTCGACCGGCACGCGCTCGAACCGCATCAGGTGATGAGTCGGCGGTATCACGAGCACGATCTCATGGCGGTCCAGCGCACGCATTCCGATGCCTTTGCGCGGGGCGACGGATGCGCCGATGAAAGCGAAATCGACCTCGCCCGCGACGAGGCTGTCCATGTTCGGCTGAGACCAACCGGTCGACATGTCCAGCTTCACCGTCGGATAGCGGCGGCGATACTCCGCAACAATGTCCGCGGGCAGGCCACGATCCCAAAGGGTCAAATAGGAGATGCGCAGGCGGCCCGCGATACCGGCCTGATGGTCGCGCAGGGCGGCCAGCGCGCGATCCTCGATCTGCACGAGACTCCGCGCGTGCTCGATGAGGGCCTCGCCCGACGGAGTCAAATGAACCTCAGCGCGTTGCGAGTGAAGAGCTGGACCCCGAGCTCGCGCTCGAGCACCTGGATTCTTTGCGTGATCGCCGGCTGCGTGAGCTTCAGGCTTGCGGCCGCCCGGCCATAGTGGCCGGTGTCTGCTATCGCGACAAAAGCGCGTAGGTGGCGCAACTCCAATGCGGCACCATCGTAGAGGTTGCAATCGACATCGGATTGGACCCGGGACGCGCATCGTAATCACGAATTCGAATCACAAAATCACTTTCTTGCAGATTTACGCACATAGTGGTTACTTATCGGTACTCTGCCAAAGCCGGTGGCACAACTTCGCGCGCGCGTCCTGATGGTCGACGATGAGCCGGCCAACCTCCTGCTGCTCGAAGAATTCCTATCGGACACCGCGACCGAGGTTTACAGCACCACCGACCCTCGCGAGGTCGAGCAGGCGTTCAAAGATTTTCAGCCGGATATCGTGCTGCTCGATCTTCACATGCCCGAGGTAGACGGCCGCGAAATTCTCAGGCGGCTCAGGGGCCCCCGTGACAGCCTCGGCTTTCTGCCGGTGGTGGTGCTCACGGGCGATACCAGCCGCGCAGCTCGCAACAGCGCCTTTCTACTCGGCGCCAACGATTTCCTGACCAAGCCACTGGACAAGACCGAGGTGGTCCTGCGCGTCCGCAACCTTCTAAGGACGCGCGAGCTGTATGTCGAGCTGGCGGAGGCGAACGCGGCCCTGGAGCAGGACCACCCCTAGGCGTCTTCCACCCGGCATCATTTAAGAATGACGACCCCGCAAGGCGGGATCTTCGCCCTCGGAACCGCCTCCCACGCCTACCTGGAGTTCGACGCCGTGGCGGAGCAGGCGGCGCCGAACCTCGTGACGGCGGTCGCTGCGCTGCGCGAGCCGCGCACCACGATGGGCGGTGTCAACCTGGTCGCCGGATTTCGGCCCGAGCTGTGGCGTCAGGTCATCCCTGATGACGCACCCGCCGATGTTGAAGGCTTCAACAAAGACTTGACGGGCGTGGATGGATTCGTGATGCCGGCGACGCAGCACGACGCGGTGATGTGGATCTCAGGCAGCGCGTACGACGTCGTCTTCGACATGGCCCGCGAGGTGATAGCGGGCCTTGCGGCGCTGGCGACGGTTGCCGAGGAAACGTCGAGCTGGCCTTACCGGCACGACCGAGACCTCACCGGTTTCATCGATGGCACCGAGAATCCGACGCTCATCGAGGCTCCGAGCATCTCGTTGATTCCTGACGGAAATCCGGGAGCGGGTGGCTCGGTCCTTCTCTTGCAAAAGTGGATCCACGACGCGACCGCATGGGAGTTGCTTTCGGTAGATCGACAAGAGAGGGTGATCGGGCGCCGTAAAGATGACAGCGCCGAGCTCCCCGACAAGCCTTCCGACTCGCACGTCGCGCGCACTGACCAGGACACGTTCGGCAAGGTGTTCCGGCGCAACATGCCGTTCGGGACGGTGACGGCGCACGGCACGATGTTCGTCGGCTTCAGCTCCGAGCAGCCAAGACTGGCGAAGATGCTGGCGAGCATGGGGGGTGCGGCCGATGGCGTCAGGGACACGCTGACGATCTACACCAGGGCCACCAGCGGTGCGTACTACTTCATCCCATCGACCGACGCGCTTCGGCGGCTCAGCGGGTCTTAGCTCGGCAGATCAGCCGCTGCTGCTTGACGCCGCCGCCGCCGCCTTGAGCCCGGTCGCGGCGAGGATCTGCTCCTCGCCGAGGGAGTCTTCTTTCAGAAGTGCCTGAGCGAGGGACTCGAGTTGCTGCCGGTGCTCGGTCAGGAGCTGTATCGCTTCCGCAAAGCACTCATCGGCGATGCGCTTGACTTCGGTGTCGACGTCACGCGCGGTCGCCTCGCTGTAGGGCCGCGCCAA
>WNFB01002474.1_pt1 | contig 16080 bp, 14 predicted proteins | sample 5400501 | NCBI WGS metagenome assembly WNFB01 (sample SAMN13153341, study PRJNA577476) | soil metagenome | isolation source: 200 cm saprolite under Douglas fir tree site 2 hole 1 | place: USA:California | collected 2015-04-18
CCATTTCGGGTTGTCCTTGGCCATCTCCAGGATCAGCACCTGAAGCTCTAGATCGAGAGTTGGCCGACCTGGCCCTCGCCGGCGGCCGAAGGCCGCCCACTTTCTGCGCACCAACTGGCGATGCCAACCAAGCACCGTCTCTGGCTGGACCAGCATCCCGACCCAAGCTGCCCGGCTCACTCGGTGGCTCAGCGCGGCCATGATCGCCCGGTCGGCCATGTCGAGGTGCGGCCGCTTCACGTGACGGCGAACGACTCGCAGCTGGTGGCGAAGAAGCAGCAACTCCGCCTCAGGGTCGCGAACCCGCAAGCGCACGTCGGCGACGTCGAGGAGGAGGCGCACGCGGGGGTAGACAAACGCGATCAACATCGGAGGCGATGCTAGCGGCTACGTGGAGCCACTCCGGGTAGCCAACCCCAACGACGAATAAGTGTGCCCCTCACGCAGAAGCTTCGGGCAGTATGAATCGGCGAACGCGTGTCACATGGGAGCCGGGAGAGGGCGCGCTTGGGAGGAGCGACTCGGCCTCTGGGCGCCCTCGAAGTGGGACCACCGTGCAACACACGGGGCGCCGGATCAAACCGTCTTAGTGACTAACCGTTGGTAATGTGCAGAAAAAAGTGCGCGATCATTGCGCCAAAGACAACGGCCAATATAGCCGCAAACCACGGGTACGCAATCATGAATTCATTGAGGTAGTACCCGACAGGGTGGCGGCGTTTAATGGTCAAACCGAGGTCGATACCGGCAACCACTAGCAGTATTCCGGGCAGAACGGCGACGAGGATCAGGAATCCGACCCTAGACAGCATTGGATTCCTTCCGGCGCCAGAGCCAATCATCGCTTGGATACCACAGCCAGTTACCCATCAATAGCCCGACCAGAAAGGCGGCAACATCCGCAGGCAGCCCGGCCAGCGACGCTGGCAGAAAGGCGTGGTCCGCGGCCGCACAACGCACGTAGGAGGTAATCGGAGGCGGGTTTCCATTCATCAGAAGCGCATACGTTTCGTAGCCGATTAGGCAGGCTATCCCAATCAGGAAGAGCGCCAGGACCATTTGCAACGGTCCGCCAGTTCGGATTACCGGGCTCTTGACCACCGCCGGCGCCTGGTGAATCACCTTCCGAACATATGCAGCGGCCCGGCCTCCGACAAAACCTAGGATCGTGACGCCAGCAAGTAGGGGCCCGGCTGGGCTATTGGCGGTGAGCGGCGCGCATTGATTGATGTCACCAGTTAGAGCCCTATAGACGCCCCATATGAAGAGCATGGACAGTACGAAGATAAGACTGCTCAGGACGCCGATTTCGAGTTTCCGATAGCCAACTTGGTGCTTTCCGACCTGGTTCAGTACTGCCAAATGAACCAGCCTCCGATGATGCCAGCCAGTACCGCTGCAGGAATTGCGAGGTCGAGCGAAAAGTGAATGTTGGCTGGAATGGCCCAAAGGTACGGCCAGCCGAATCTGCAACTTAGCCAGTTGTACAGCGCCACTAGGGCAAGCACACCGACGGTGTAGGTAGCGAAACCAGACGCGGCAATAGAGATTGCTGTCGCCCAGTCGTCGCCAAGCGCGAATTTCAAGGCCAACATCCATATGCCAACGCCGATGGCGCCGACAGCAATGGTGACCGCGAAGTATTGCCCCAGCCGTAGGGGTCGCGCACTAGTCGCTTGGCAGTCTGAGTGCCTTGGGCTCCCCTTTTCAGATGGGGCATCGGACGCTGAATCAATCGTCAAGGGTATGCCTAGGCTTGCGCTGTCCGGCCATTAACGGGCCCCACAGCCTTGCCCTTCGGGCACGGCTTGTCAAGCGACGGGATTGCCGCTTGATCCTGGATTGTCCAGGTCAGCGATGACGGCGGATCTTGGACCGTTGATTGGCGACGCTCCACAGTTGTCTATATGCGAGACACCATCGCGAGTTGGGCGTCCATTACCCCGGCGGGTCTACTAGTATCTCTTGTCAATGCGACCGCCAAGGATCTTTTCTGAGGCGAGGTGAGTAAGGTCGGCATCGCCGGGGACTGAATCTCCCCATGACGGGAATTGGAAATAGTCGACGACCTTCTCGGCCATATCGATCACAGCGCACCCATGGTTCAGCCACTGCTGCTCCATGCCGAGCTTCACGACTGGATCGTCGTAGGCGACCTCCAGAAAGCGAGGGTCATAGCCGTCTCCGGCAGGGAGCTCGAAGGCACTGCAGCCAAGAAGCCGGCACTTGTTCACGCCTAAGGTGCCCGACCTGAACAGCGCCAAGCTGTGCTCGTGGCCCCACAGCCACAAAGCGATTTTGGGAAAGAAGTCCTCAAAGGAGTGCTTCAGATCCCAGTTGAAATACTCATCCCTGAACGAGAGAGGGCCGTTGAGAGGCGAGCGCGCAGAAAACAGCTGGTGATGACTCAGCATGATTGTCCGAAGGTCACCTGACTTGCTCAGTTTGTCGCGAACCCATGTGACATCCGTCCGATCCAAATGCGGGGCTCGATAAAACGGCTCGAATGCCAAGCCAGGTATGTGATCGTAACGACCAGTGTCGATTCCCAAGAACTGCCAGTCGTCCGCGGTTCGAAGGCAGAAATAGCTTGCTTGCTGCCGTTGGTCATGAGCGTTGAGCTGCTCGATCGAGTCATAAAAGCCGACTCCGCCTGAGTAGTAATCGTGGTTGCCGGGGATCGTAAAGACGGGCGGCCGCGGAACTCCGGCTCTGGCGCAGGAGCGATCTATTGCGCCCACGAAACTGTTCCGAACCTCCTCGACAGTGCCGGAATAATAGACGTCGCCAAGATGGATCAGTGCTGTGGGCCGGGTCTTGCGGATGAGGGCTGTCAGCATGGCCTCCGCGTCGGCCAGACCCGTACCCCAATCACCAATCACGCCGAGCCTCGCGTCGGCCGGGAGCACGTACTTCACAACTCCGAATTCAAGATTCTCCTCTGTCTGAGTCCAATCGCGATATTGCGGTTTCGACGCGATGTAGTAGCGAATGAAGTTTTCCACGCATGAGGTTACGAATTCCACATCCTGATCACTGAAGCGCCGAATGAGGTCTCTCGCTGCGTCCAGGTTGAGCGCCCTGTTATGGCCCTTTACCTGCGCCTGCACAGTCGCGAGTGCGTGGCCGAGTAGTCGTTCTTCATCCGTTGCCGTTTGGGCTGGATCGATCATTCGCGCATGGAGAATGCTTCGCGTGGCAGCGAGGTTGTTTATGGCAACCGCATACGGATCCGCCTTCTGGCTCAGCGACGGTCCATCCTTCGGTTGTCGTTCCAGGAGAGTCTGATGGACGGCCGACTGCCAAAGCGAGAGGGTCGGGTGCGGCACATGCACGGTGGGCCGCTGAACGGCCTGGGCGCTCATGGACTCATCCCCCTTGGCCGATGAGACCGCAGCCAGGACACCCGTTACTCGCAACCCAGAAGCTCCATCGACCATTCAGTTGCTTCGCAGGACGCGACCCAGACATCCTCGACATCGTGGCACTACGCGAGCTCGTTGACAAGTGAGCTTGTCAAGTGCCACACAAGCTCGCGAGGATCGCACTTGACATCTCCGGTTCACAGGCGACAATGTCGATGGCTCTTCGTCGGTTGGGAAATGGAAGATATCGGTTACGCACAGCGAGTTGTTCCGTTCCGGGCGAGCGATGGGCTCGAGCTCAACCTTATCAACGTCAGCGGCAAGGAGCCGGCGAGCCGGGGTCCGGTGCTGCTGGTGCACGGCGCGGGCGTAAGAGCCAACATCTTCCGCGCGCCTGTGGACACCTCGATCGTCCGATTCCTGGTCGACCGCGGATACGACGTCTGGCTCGAGAACTGGCGCGCGAGCATCGACTTTCAACCCAACGAGTGGACGCTCGATCAGGCTGCCGTCTACGACCACCCCAGCGCGGTCAAGATGGTGCTCCAGGAGACCGGCGCTTCAAAGGTGGACGCCGTGATCCACTGCCAGGGATCGACGAGCTTCATGATGGCGGCCGTCGCCGGGCTGCTGCCGGAGGTCAAGACCATCGTCGCCAATGCGGTCTCCCTGCATACGCTGGTCCCGGCCTGGTCGCGCCTAAAGATCCGGTACTTGTTGCCGATGGTTCGGCCTATCCTCCCCTACGTCAACCCTCAATGGGGACTGAAAGCTCCCAACGCGGTCGCTCTCGCGCTTTCACTCGGCGTGCAGCTCGTGCACCACGAGTGTGACAACGCGGTGTGCAAGATGGTCAGCTTCACTTATGGTGCCGGGTTCCCCGCCCTCTGGCGCCACGAGAATCTGAATCCAGCCACCCACGAGTGGATCAAGCAAGAGTTTGCGAATGTGCCGATCAGTTTCTTTGCGCAGATGGAGCGATGCATCCGGCGCGGCCACCTGGTCAGCGTCGAGGGCTTTAAGCAGTTGCCCACTGACTTCGTGGGCCAGCCTCCGCAAACCGACGCCCGCTTCGCATTCTTCGCCGGGCAGCGGAACCAATGCTTCCTGCCGGAGGGCCAGAAGCGCACATACGAGTGGTTCGCCAACCAGCACAAGAACTACCATGCGTTCTACGAACTGCCCGGCTACAGCCATCTCGACGTCTTCATCGGCAAGTCGGCGGCTCAGGATGTCTTCCCGCTGATGGCGGCCGAGTTAGAGAAGAAGGTGGCGTAAGCGTTTGGGGATACCAGCTCGGTTCCGTAAGCAGGAGGGCCGGCACGCTCTGGTCGATGGCATCCCGTTCCGCATGCCGATCGCGGCCCACAACACACCCGCCCTGATGGCCGGCTTTACCATCGATTTCGACAAAGCCGCGGCGCTACTCCCGCACTCGATCCACCCGCTGCGAATGGGCCGCAAGTCGGTGTTGGTCGTCACCGTCATCGACTATCGGCAGACGGTGATCGGTAAGTACATCGAGTTCAGCGTCGCCATCGGTTGCACGCGCGGCGCGCGCCCGGCCCCGCCCCTGCTACCGCTCATCTTCCAGGGTTTGTACGGGATGGGGCAATACGTCTACGACCTGCCCGTGAGCACTGAGATCTCGGTCAAGGGCGGCAAAGGCATCTTCGGGATGCCCAAGCACCAGAGCAACCTCGACTTCAAGATCGGCGAGCGCACCGTGAGCAGCCAGTACGACCAGGACGGGCAGATGGCCGTGCGCATCGAGATCGATCGGCCCGGCCGCGCCTGGCTTCCGATCACAGTCGCCGCGATCAACTACTGCTCGTTCCGCGGCATGATCGTTAAGTCGACCATCTACTCGGCCGGCAAGGTTGGCTTCTCGCTATTCAAGAAGGGTTCCGCCAAGTTGTGCATTGGTGAACATCCGCGGGTCCAGGCGTTGAAGGCGCTGGAGATCAGCCCGAATCCCATTTTTACCGCCTTTTTTCCCGAAATACACGGCATGCTCGACGACCACATCGAGTCCTGGTACGCGACATACACCGAACCGCCGAAGACCAAACCCGAAGGGATGGAGAGTGTCATCAACCTGGGTCTGAGCGAGGCGTGGCTGCCGCCTCCGCATGACCTACCCGACTGCAAGCCGTGAGCCGCGTTTTCATTCTCAACGACCTGCTGCTAATGCTTTTCGTCTCGATGTACTTAGGCACCGGGTGGTCGCTGGTACTCTTCTCGTTCCAGATAGCGCCGAGGCTCACTGTCGACAACTACTACCTGCAGTTCGTACCCCAGGTCACCGCCGCCACCCGCTTCTTTGCGGTTATGACGACGCTGATGATCGTTACCGCCGGAGTAATGATCCTATCGCTCTGGGGTACCGCGCTGGCCTGGCTGCCCGTGCTCGTGATCGCCGGCGTCATCGCGGCCACGCTCCTTACGGTGATCTGGATCCTGCCCCTCAACAATCAGATGAGCGCCGGCATCAAAGATCCCACGCTGCTGCAGAGCATCATTGGCCGCTGGATGGCGCTAAATCGCGTGCGGGTTGGGATCTGGACCGTCGAGTGGTTGGCGATGGCCGCCTTCTTCGGCATCAAGGCGCAATGATCGGCACCGGCGCTACGAGCAATCTCAACCTGCAGCTCCGGCGGCTGGTGCTTGCGGTGGCGGCCATCACCGCCATCTCGGGCCTGTTCCAGATGCTGCTGCCTGACATCGTGCTCCATTTCGTGGGAGCATCCAGTGCCCCGGCCGCGCGGCACTTTTTCAGCCTGGTCGGGATGTTCATGCTGATCGTGGGCGCGGCCCTCTGGGTGGCGGTCCGCGAAGGCAGCAGCGGGGTCGTCCTCGTTCTTGCGGCGCAGAAGGCGGGCGCAGTGGCCGGCGTCGTCATTGGTTTTGCTAACGGCATCTTCGGCCTGACCGCGTTGACGGTGGCGGCCTTCGACGCTCTCTCATGCGCCCTGATCTTGTGGTATTGGCGACGCACTCGGCCCTGAAGTGGCCGGCGTACCTGTTCTTCTATGGGTACGTCTTGACGCTTATCGCAGCCGGCGCCTTCGGAATGTTGCTTGCCCGGCTGGACGTCCGCTACCTGCTCGGCCTCGACCTCAACCAGCTCTCGCCTTTAACCGCTGCCACAACCATGAGTCAATACCGTTTTCTACGCGCCATCGAAGTGGGCTTCGGAGCCTTCGCCTTCACCTTCCGGAATGAAATCTTCGGCGACCGAATCTTCAACCGCCTGTTCCTATCAGTCATGGCATGCGGCGTCGCCAGTCGGGTTCTGGGCTTGATCTTCGACGGTTCGCCGTCAGTCCCGATGCTCTTCTTCCTTTCCTTCGAGCTGGTGGGGATCGTGCTGATCTTCGCGTACACGCGGACTACGGTCCGGCCCGGATGACCGCCGCGGCGCACATCCCGACCGCGGCACCGCCGGCGGGCTATGACGGCCCCCGCCGCTCGCTGATCTTGGCCGGTGGCGGCATGCGCGTCGCCTACCAGGCCGGGGTCGTGCGCGCGCTGCTCGAGGCGGGGCTGCACTTCGACCACGCCGACGGCACGTCGGGGGGAACCATGAACCTGGCCATGCTCCTGTCTGGGCTCTCAGCCGAGGAGATGTGCGAGCGCTGGCGGACGCTCGACGTCAACGACTTCGTCACTCTGCTCCCCTTACGCATGTACGCGCGCGGCCCTGCCGACCTGCCCGCGCTCGGAGGCGCGGAGGGCGTGGTCAAGCGCGTGTTCCCGCACCTCGGCATCGACATCGGCAGGATCCGCGCCGCACAGGGCATGCAGGGCACTTTCAACGTCTGCAACTACACGCGCAAGACGAGCGAGGTCATCCGCCACCAGGATCTCGATCTGCCGCTCCTGGTGGCCGGTATCTCACTGCCCATCTTCATGCCGCCGGTGCCGCACAACGGGTCGCTGTATCTCGACGCGGTGTGGATCCGCGACGCCAACCTGGGTGAAGCGCTACATCAGGGCAGCGACGAGATCTGGGTGGTCTGGTGCATCGGAAATATGGGCGAGTACCTGGACGGGGCCTTCAACCAGTACGTCCATATGATCGAGCTCAGCGCCAACGGCAACCTCTTTAAAGAGCTGGAGCAGATAGCCGAGCTCAACCGGAAGCGCCCGCGGCCGATCCGCGTGCACGTGATCAGGCCCGAGTATCCATTGCCCCTCGATCCCGACTACTACAAAGGCCACATCGACGGCGCCACCCTGGTCGACCGCGGCTACCGCGACGCCGCTTCCTACCTAGCTACGAAAAACGAAGACGGCGCGCCCCTCGGCCCCGACGCCACCCGGATGCGCGACCCGGTTCCGGGAATAACGCTGCGTGCCTCGCTGCGCGGCAGCCTGGGCGGTGAGCCGTGCCGCTTGGTCTGCGGCGTCGAGATCGATAACCTGGACGCCTTCCTTGCCGACCCCACGCATCGCGCCCGGCTGAGCGGACGAATGACCGCTGTAGGACTCGGCGCCCAGCAGCCGGCGACCGACGGCGAGGCGCGCTTCGGGCCCGAGATACAGGTCGACCTCGGATTCAAGCGTGACGGCACCCTCGTCCGCCTGGCGGCTACCGGCAACCGCACAATGACGGCACGCCTCGAATCTGCGACGGGGGCGCTGCGTCTGGCATGGCTGGCGGCAGCGCTCACGATCCACGCCACCGGCGTGCATACCCTGGTTCAGCGTCTGCGCACGCTGGCCCGCTTCTGGGCTTTCCTACTTCGTGGCCGCTGAACCCGGCGGCCATCGGCCGTTCCTCTTCGGGGTGGCCACCGCCGACCACCAGTGCGAGGCCTACGACCCTGCCCACGAGGACATCCGCGACGTCTGGGAACGCGAACAGCACCAGACGCCCCGTGGACGCGCCACCGACTTCTGGAATCGCTACCAGGAGGACGTGCAGCTCGCCGCTGACCTCGGCTGCCGCGCCTTCCGCTTCTCGGTCGCCTGGTCGCGCCTTGAGCCCCAGCCCGGTCGCTTCGACCCCGCCGTGCTTCAACACTACTGCGATCTGGTCGACGCGATCGCCGCTCACGGGATGGAACCTATTCTCACCCTCCATCACTTCACGTGGCCGGTGCATGTGGAGCAGCGCGGCGGAATGATCGCGCCCGAGTTCCCGGACATCTTCGCGCGGTACACAGAGCAGGTGGCAGCGGCGCTGTCGGGCAAGGTGCGCTACTGGATCACCTTCAACGAACCCAGCCAGCTGGTCTACGGCTACATCAAGCCCTGGTCGGAGAGTGCCTACATGATGCCTCCCGGACTCCCCGCTGCCGCCGAGGTCGACGAGCAGATAGCGGCGGTCCAGCAGTTGATCCCCAACCTGTTCCGCGCCCACACCGCAGCCCGGCGGGTGATCCAGGGCCACAACTCGCACGCCCTCGTCGGTGTCAACCCATTTCTGCTCGGGCTGCCACCGTGGCTCCAGCGCTTGGTCGACCGCTACCTACGCGGCCTTAAGTCGCCGGCAGACTTCACCCGCCACGGGCGGCGCCTGGCGCGGGGTCCCTTGCCGGCGGTCGCCAGGATCGGCTTCCTGCGGCCGGTGCTGCGCATAGTCACCATCCTTACGACCGCCTTTTCCGGGAGCTGGTGGCACCTGGGGATGGCCGGCCAGCTGCCCGAATTCCTCTGCCCCCGCGAGTGTCACGGCCAGCAGGACTTCGTTGGCTTCGACTACTACTGGGGCATCCGCAGCCTCGGCTTCGCCTCGCTTGGCCGGCTCGCAGACGCGGCCGCCGGCCGTTTCGACCGAGCGCCGGTCTGGGCAGGCGTGCTCTACGGAATGATCAGGTATCACGCCCGCCTCTTCCCCCGCCTGCCGCTGTTGATAGTCGAGAACGGCTGCGTCGAGGCGGCGGACGGCGTCGATCGCACGACGTACCTGAGGCGCCACTTGAATCAAGTCCGGCGGGCGCTAGGGAAAGGCGCCGATCTGGCCGGCTACATCTGCTGGAGCATCACCTCCAACCGCGAGTGGGGCCTCGCCTTCGGGCCGAGCTCCGACTTCGGCCTCTACCACATCGATCTCGACGGGGACCCGCAGCTCACGCGCCGGCGAACGCCGGCAGCTGATGCCTACGCAGAGTTGATCAGGGAGCTGGCGCCGCCTCCTTAGCAGTGGCCTGGCGTAGGTTCTGGAGCAGGCGCGGGAACACGTCTCGCGCGGCGTCTTTGCCGACCAGAAGGTCCACGTGACCGTACCCCACGATCAGGTCGGCAGAGCCGGCGGGCACGCGCGGATCGGCGGCCCCGTAGATCAATGTCACCGGCACGTCTACATTGGCCGTGTCCGGCGACGCACCGTCCTGACGGGGACTTCCGTACAGCTCGTGCAGCGATTCGTGCGTGGCCGGGTTGAGCTGCGCGTGCTCGAACAGGGGTCCGTAAGCGGCGCCGATTTGGCGGCACGCCACATTGTCGCAGGGCTCCAGGACCGACCCTGCCCGTGGCGCCGACAGTGGCCCGCCAACGCATGCCACCGATTGGACTCCGCTCAAGCCGCCGGCGACCGCCGCCAAGACCGCTGGGCCCGCGCCGCCGTGCGCCACCACCTGGACCTGCTGGCTCGCGGAGACCGCCGCTACAGTCGCCACCGCGGCCGAGTAATCGCGGCCGTCGAGCACCCAGGCGTCGTAGCCCTGCGCGCACAGGTACTCGACCAGGTTGGTGTCCACGGTGTCGTGCGCGAAGACTTCGCCGAATGACCCCGGTCCGGGGAGCAGCAGCACCGCGCCCTGGTTGCCGCCACGGTAACGCGTCAACCACTCCGAGCTGCCACCGGCTGCCGCCACTCCGTGGACCTCGGGCGCGGGCGCACGCAGCGCGCGCCGCTGGCGCGGCGCGACGGCGTCGTTGAAGACGCTGGGCCGCGCCCACACCCGCCCGTACGTCTGCATGAGCGCGCCGGCGAAGGTCTCGCCGAAGCGCAACTCGGCCATCAGGCGCGCCTTGAGGTCGGGCGCGTTGGTCGCTCGCATGGTTGTCAGTTGCTTTAGGAAGTCCGCGGGCTCGATCACCAGCACGCCCTTGCCTAGTACTGAGCTGGTCACATCCGCGCCCTCGCGGACCGTGATGTAAAGAGTTGTCGTCTGCGGCCAGGCCTGGAGTGGGCTCGATTCGCGCATCAACTTGAAGCCCTCGAAGTAGCGGATCGCGCCGTCCTCGGCGGTCATCCGCATCCGATAGAACATTCGGCGCGTCCCTGGCTGGGTGGGATCGTCGACGAAGAGGTTGAACTGCCCGTCATCAACGCTCATTGGCTGCGGGGAGAGGGCGGGCGCCACAACTGTCCCCGTCATCCGAGCCGTGTGCTGGGGGTCGGCGAGCATCTTCTCAAGATCCTCCGAGACGATGGTCAAGATGAAGCGGAGACTCGACCCGTCCCGGGCACCCTCCCGGCTAGCGGCCTCGTAGTCGTCGAGCACCTTCGTCGAAAAGTAGCCGGCCATCGACTCCGTGAACTCGATGCCGACCGCGGCCGGCGGCCCGGTCAAAGGCGCGGTCCGCGAGGGCAGCGAATAGTCGATCCCCCAACCGCGATCGGCAGCGAGCAAAGCGCAGCAACGTTCGCTTACCGCGGAGATAGTGAAGAGGGGGTTAACTCCCAGAGGCCGCGGCATGACCGACCCGTCGGTCACGTAGAGGCCGGGATGGACGTCGGTGCCCTCTGGCCCGGCGAACACCTGGCCTTTGTGGTTGACGACACCGCTCCCCGCATCGTCCCCCATCACGCACCCGCCAAGCGGGTGAACGGTGATGAGCGAGTCGCCGGTCACTTTGGACCAGATGGGATTCGCTACGAAGGTCGCCTGGATTGCCTTACTGGCCTGGTCGAGGCGGTGGTTGACGAGTTGGAAGATTTCCTCGTGGCCGACCCTGGCCCAGTCCACGCGGACGCGGTCGTCCTCCAGCCGGATCCGGCCGTCATCGTCGTCGTGCGTCATCACCAGAAAAGTCTGGGTGCGCGCGGTGGCGCCGTGATAGGGCCCGAAAAGGAGGCTCTCGCCCTCTCGAGCCGCGACCTCTGCCCGGTAGCGCACGCGAGCGTCCGGGCGTCCAAAGAGGTCGGAGGCGGCGGCTAAGGCGGCGGGTAGGAAGGTCGCCACCGCACCCGGGATCGAGCCTTCTTCGATCACCATGCCCTGGCCTAACTCCGCCTGCCCGCGCATGTCGACGATACCTGTGATGCAGGGACCGACCGGTGCCTGGTGCCCTGGCTTACGGTGTCCGAAGCCGATGCCGTCGACCGGCTGCTCCGCGTTGTAGGCGAAGCCGAGGACGTCGCCGTTACCGGTGAACCGCTCACCGACTCGATCGGAGGTCGGCAGGCCGCGCTCTCGCGAGCGCAGCAGGATCTCCGTCGAGCCCAGTGTGCCGGCCCCCAGGACCACCACCTCGGCACTGACGAACAATTCCGGGCCGGCGAACTTTTCGCGGCCCACGTCCAGCAGTTGATAGTGAACCAGCCAGCGGCCGCCCTGGCGCTCGACACTCCGCACCGCCACCTTGGTGTAGATCTCAGCGCCGTGGTTGCGAGCGTCCGGCAGATAGTTCATGAGCACCGTGTTTTTGGCGCCGTAGTTGCACCCGGTGACGCAGTCGCCGCACAGGGTGCACGCGAACTGCTGCACGCCCATCTGGTTAACTCCGTCCCTGAAGGTCACGTTGATCGGCGGTTTATAGAAGTTGGCCCCAATGCTCGTGGCCGACAGTTGCAGGGCACGGGTCTTAGCGAGCGCCGGAAACGCATCCGGATATGGGGTCGGCGAGAGCATCTGCTCCGCCAGCCGGTAGCCCTCGGCCAGGCCGGCATCGATGTCGTCGCGGAGTGCCTGCGGCCAACGCAGGTCCTGGAACACGCGCGGCTCCGGCTTGAGCGAGACATTGGCGTTGACCAGTGAGGTGCCGCCCAGTCCGCATCCGACGAACACTGAGATGCCTTCATTGACGCGCAGGTCGTAGAGACCGGTGGCCGGCCCGGCGTGCGCGGCCGGGCTGTCGACCTGGAACTGTTTGAGCGCGTCGGCCTCGCAGTTCGGGTACTCGCCTGGCTGGAACTCATTGCCCCGCTCCAGCACGCAAACGTCCTGCCCCGCGCGGGCCAGGCGCGAGGCGGCGATGGCCGCGCCGTACCCGGACCCCACCACCACAACGGTGTATTGCTCCTTCATGGTTTCGATCGGGGAAGAGAGTCGGGACATGTTGTCTAGGCCTCCTCGCGCGCGAACGCGCGCCTGATCCGCAGGATTGCCATCAGTTCGCCGCCGACCTGGGTCGAGAACAGGTCGGCCGCCAGATATCCGGCCGGGCTGCCGCCACGACGATCAAGCGCCATCAATTGCTGGGACACGCCGGGCACCCGAGACTCCTATCCACCGGTAGTGTGCGACTGGCCGCGTCTGGCCCATAGGGGGACGCAGTTGCACTCTTATCCGCTTTCGTTCCACCTTTGTCAAGTGGCACCCGGCCGAACCTCCCTGGGATTGTAAAGTGAGCGGCTCTGTGAGTGTTCGCATGGCAAGCGCACGACCCAGCCCGATAACTAATCTCGCCCCTCAGACTGTCGTCCGCGATACTAAGAAGGACTCTTTTCAACGAGAGGTATCAATGCACACCGCCACCGCCGAAGCGGGCCACCTCCCCAGCTGCGTAGAGGCCGGGCACTGCCTGACCGTCTGAGCTCAGAGCCCGCAAGTCCAGGTCGGTGTGATCACATTCGCGTGCCTGGGCGCGCTGAGTCCTACATCGGCGCGCTCGGAGGTGGCCATGATTCGCAAGCAATACAGACGGGGCCGCCAATGGTGCGGTGACGGCCTTCGATCGCCTCCGCGCCAGCTACGCGGGATTGTGAGTTTCGACCTCAATTCAAATCGCGCTGACCGGTAAGATGGCTAGGCTTGAAGATCCAGGCCGTCAAGCACGCCGTCCCCAATCGCCGCATGACCAACGACGGTGTGGTGGAGGCGGTTCGCGAGCGGAATCGGCAGAAGATGGACTCGGCGCAGCTGGCGGCGGTCGAGATGCGGCTGCGGCGGCACCTTGCGCTTGCCGGCACGGACGTACGCTACCTTTCCGACGGCCGCGATCCGATTGAGTATGCGCGCGAGGCGGGCGAGCAGGCGCTTGCGGCGGCAGAACTGCCATCGCGCAGCATCGAATTCCTTATATATGCTGGCATCGGCCGTAGCTGGATCGAGCCAGCGATGGCGAACGCGGTGCAGCACAGGCTCGGGCTGACTGGCGCCACGTGCTTCGACGTCCTCGATGCCTGCGCCAGTTGGCTGCGTGCACTCCAGATCGCACACAGCTTGCTTCGCACCGGCACCTATCGCTGCGGGATGATCGTGAACAGTGAGGTTGGTCTACAGCGCTTTGCGGACCTGGACTTCGCGCAGGCCGACGATGTCGACGCGAAGCTCGCGACCTTCACGATCGGCGAAGCGGCCACCGCAACGGTGGTCACCGCCGATGCGGGGGACGATGACTTCTATTTCATGTTCAAGAACTTTGGTCAGCACTACGGACTGTGCATGATTCCGCTGGACGGAGGCATGAAATTCTTCAGCCAATCACCCGAGCTGATCCGGACGACAGTCAAGGAAATCATCAGTGCCTACCGCGCCGACATGAACCTGTCGGGCGCAACCTATGACATCTGCTTCGGCCACACGGCAAGCCAAAAAGCCAACGAGATCATCAGCCGCCGCCTGGGCCTGCCGGCCGAGATTGAGTTTCAAACACGCGCCGACTACGGAAACACTGCGGCCGCCTCGATCCCACTCGGCATGAGCCTGGCAATCGAACAGGGACGCCTTCGCCGTGGGCACCGGACTCTCTGCATCATGGGCAGCGCTGGGATCACCGTCGGCTTTGCCAAATTCACATTCTGACGCCGACTTGGTCCGACTCCTTCGTGGCGCGATGCACCTAAACGGTCGGGCGTCGTTCTACGTCTGGCTGGTCCCTCGTGTCACCAAATCTCGTGGGCTGCTCAGTCTAGTTGCTTTTGGTAAGCGCAGCCGCCGCTGTCGTCGTTTCAGGCTGGACGGTTCCTGCACCGTCGATTGCCGGTAGGTGGGGCGGCGCTGTCAAGGGCTTTCGAGGGAGCTCAGCCGGGGCACCCGGTGGATTCAGGATCAGGTCGACGACACGTTTGATCAGGGTTCGCAGCACGTCCTCCCGATATCCGCCGACAAAGGCGATGACGTCGTAGCTGATGCCCTGGATGCCGGACGTCGGCGTAGCTGAGACGGCCACGCTGCCACTCGCCAGGACGCCGCCCAAGAAGATAAGGTACGCGACGCTTCCCAGGACGACGGCCATAAAGGGTCGTGCGATGTGCCAGAAGAAATAGCTCGGATCCCAGTCGTCGGCATGGCGAAAAACCGCGGTCAGGCTGATCGTCACCCCTCCGAGCGCCGCAAACCAGGGGATGATGATCGGGACTGCGCCGAGATCGTGCGAGAAGAAGCTTTTGAACGGTGGCCAGCTTGCGTAGGCGGCGCCGAGGCTCAACAGTAAAAGGAGATAGCCCACCTCGATCAAGAACACGGTTTGCCGATCACCGCCCCAATTGCGGATGTAATTGAATGTCAGCGAGTTGGACGGCGTGTCGCCCACGTAAACCGTGACCAGGGTATTGCCGCCCACCCGGGGCTTGGGGCTGAGAGTGGCGATCTCGGCGTCGGAGTGAACTGAGACTAGCTCGCTCTGGTCAAAGCCGAACTTGACTTTCGTCGCCCGGGCAAGTCCCGATCCTCGGATGAGCACCGCCGTGCCGCCGTCAAGCGGCCCGTATATGGGCGAAATGGCCTCGATTACTGGCGGTGCCATTGAGATCCTGAGAGTGTCAAGCAACTATAGGCCGAGCGTCCCGAATGTTCAATTGACGGTTGGCCAAGCGCTTGAATCAGCTGAGGGGTCAGGTGAGTTGGCGACCACATGCTGGCGCTCTGGGAACCTCTGATCGCCATCCTCGCCCTTCCGTTAGTGGCCGGTAGCCACCACCGGTTGTAGGGGGGCAAAAGTGCATCGGTCATGCCGCCCTCGCGTACGAGTGATGAAGTCCGCCGAGAATCGGTCGCGCAACCGATGGCGCCGTGCGAGGTTGGTTGGCTCGGCACCGGCGTTTCAAACTCCAGGGCGCGGTGGGGTCGATCACGGTTGTAGTAGCGCACCGGCGCGGGAGGATATCAGAGGGCAGCGCACGCCACTGTGTGCACGACCCTGATCGACTTTTGCCGCCCTTCACCCGGGCTTATATCCGTGACCTCTGAATGCCATTTGCCCTTGGGGCCGTCCGCAAGAGTCTGTCAGCGTCGTTTCGCTTTCAGACTTGATAGCGACCTTGCCTGATTAATCCGCAAGGGTCGGGCAAAGTCCACCGGGTAGCCTGTCCAAAATGGCCTGTCACTTTTCGCGGGTTCGTTGACCGACTCCACCGTTAGCTCCGCGAAATCCGACCCTGTGTTGGTCAATCACGAGGAGCGCCTCGGTGTACATTCGCTTGCTGTGGATGCCATCGACCAGGTCCTCATGAACTCGAAGCTCCATTACCTAGGGAACGCAGCTCGCATCATCGAACCGATGCGACATCTGGCGATCCTGACATGCATGGACGCTCGCATCGACGTCAGTGCCCTGCTAGGGCTCCGCCCGGGGGACGCTCACGTCATCCGCAACG
>WNFB01002610.1_pt1 | contig 16076 bp, 14 predicted proteins | sample 5400501 | NCBI WGS metagenome assembly WNFB01 (sample SAMN13153341, study PRJNA577476) | soil metagenome | isolation source: 200 cm saprolite under Douglas fir tree site 2 hole 1 | place: USA:California | collected 2015-04-18
CGGCGTGAAGCCGGGCGATGCGGTGCTCGTCGCGGGCAGACCCGACCCGGATCTCGTGGCTCGCGCGCGGAAGAAGGCGGGCCGCCGGGCCGCGCGCGCGGGCGAGCTCGCGGACCTCGTCCTGTACTGGCCGCGGAGCGCGAGCGCGGTGACCGCGGAGCTGCGGGCGCTGCGGAAGCGCATCGTCGCGGCCGGCGGCATCTGGGTGATCAGCGCGAAGCGCGGACAGGCGCGAGCCGGCCGGCCGTATCTGGCGAGCGAGGTGATCGCGCTGGGTCTGGCTGCGGGGCTCGTAGACAACAAGATCTGCTCGGTATCGGTGAGCGACACGGCGATGCGCTTCGTGATCCGGAGGTCGGACCGCCGCTAAGCCGTCAGGCGTAGACGGCGACGGCCCCCACGATCTCGTCCTTCGCGTCCCGCATGGGGCGTGCGGAGACCTTGAGGACCTTCATCGCCGGCGGATCACCGACGATGCAGGAATACGGCTCGGGCGCGACGGTCTCGCCGCGAAGCGCGCGAGCGATCGGGAGATCCCATCGCTCGACCCGGATCTTCATCCGGCGCGCGGCATCGTTCATCCGCACGATCTGGCCCTGCGCGTCGACGATGACGACCGCGTTGGGGATGAGCTCGAGCACCGGTCCGAGCTCGCTCGGCATCTGCATGCGCCTGCGCTCGGCCACGAGCTCGGTCACGTCCACCGCGAACGACACGATGCCATTGACCGCTCCGGCCTCGTCGTGGAGCGGCTGGATCACGAGATCGATCACGCGTGACTCGACGCCCTTGCCGCGATCCCACTGGCGCTCGACCTCATGCTCGATCACGGGCTGACCGGTCGCGTAGACGGTCTCGACCGTTTCGAAGACGCCTTGCCCTTCGAGCTCAGGGAAGGTCTCGCGCATCGTTCGCCCGATCATCGGCCGGTTCCCGACCGCCTGCGCGAATGCCTCGTTCGCCGCTTCGTAGCGCAGATCAGGCCCGCGCGCGATGCAGATCTGCGGCTGGGCGTTGCGGAACAGCTCCGCGACCCACTCACGCGCGATGCCGGCGCCACCGGTGAGCTCCATCCGCGAGCCAGCCTCAGCCAGCGCAGCACGATTGGGCACGTCGAGCTTGTGCATCAAACGCGAGACGTGCTCCTTGATGGCCTGTTCGCTCACGCCGAGGGTGTTCGCGATGGACTTGTTGCTCGCCCCGCGCAGGACGAGCGCCAGTACCTGGAGCTCACGCGGGGTGATGTGGGGAGGAGCCATACGACTTATGTATTGGAAGCGCCCAATAACGAGGCGCATCCCCTACGAACGTAGGTAGGTGCTCGTTCGGCGGCTGATCCGTCGCTCAGGCGGCGGTCGTGGATGACGCGGTCAGATGCGGATTGAGCTGTTGAAGCAGCTTCTCCTTCGGCATGTAGCCGACAAGGCGCTGCGTCTCGCGTCCGTTCTTGAAGAGGATCATCGTCGGGATCGAGCGGACCCCGAAGCGTCCCGCGGTGATCGGATTCGCGTCGACATCGAGCTTCACGACGCGGAGCTTCGCGCTCTGCTCGTTCGCGATCTCTTCGAGGATCGGTGAGACCATGCGGCACGGGCCGCACCACGTGGCCCAGAAGTCGACGAGCACAGGCTGATCAGACTTGAGGACCTCCGTCTCGAAGGTCGGGTCAGTCACAACTGTTGGCTTCGTCACATTCGTCCTCCAGGGCCTTTCACCATTTGAACGCTAACTGATGACCGCTTTGTTCCACCGCAGGTTCGAGGCCAAGAACGGGTTCGAGCCCATCCAGGCTTGCTTCGCCGTCCGCCAGGAAGCGGCGCAGCGGATGCCACTTTACGAATCGCCAGCCCCTGCGTCGAACCACCTCCGCAAGGGCCGGCGAGCGCTGGAGCCTATCCTGGAGAAGCCCGGTCCGTTCGTCCGCGACGGCAAGGAAGCGGAACACCCGGTCGTCATCGGGTATGGCCTCACCCAGAGAGACCACGCTCCGATGCAGGCGCGCGGTCCACTCGACCTGCCACAGGAAGACCATCCGGCCGCGGTCGTACCAGACGCAGTCCACGAATGCGAGCGCGTCGGCCGGGCCGCGGACGCTCTTCGCCGGTCCCGACAGGCGTTCGGCGTCGGTCATGAGCTCCACCAGCGTGCGCCCGCGCTCCTGATGCGACGCCGGCGCAGCGCGCCGCTGCAGGTCGCGGCCGACGTGCACCTTGAACCCCAGGCGATGGCCGGCATCGATGAGATCGGCGACGACCTGCGCCTGTGAGGCCTGACGCGCCACCAGAGCGTCCACGTCGGCCAGGCGCCAGCGGCCCTCCTCGGATTGCACGGCGTACGAGGCGATGCAGCGCTCGATGAGCTCGCGGTCGGGCGTTTCGACGCCGCGGAAGAGCGCGTATGTCCGTTTCAGGAGCGAGCGCGTGTCCACTTCACGCGTCGCCGATAGGACGCCCCAGACCGCCCACTCGACGCGGTCGTCGAGCGGCGACGCGTCGTTGGCGTCCTTCACCACATAGGCGATCTCCTCGGGATCCGTGGACAGCGTGACCTTCTGCAGGCCGTTCCGGCGCCCGTCGGCGAGCGCGGAGCGGAAGTGATCCAGGAACAGCTCGAGCTCGGACACGCCGCCCGCGCGCGCGAGCGCCAGCGGCGCGAGGAGCGCCTCGGCGGACAGCGCCTGGAGTGCCGCCGACGCGGCGAGATCCTCGCGAATGGGCTCGCCGCGCGCGAGGAACGCGTCGCGGACCCCGTCACGGATGGCGTCCTCGATCTGCGCGCCATCGGCGGTGGACTGATCGCGGAGCAGCGGGACGTCGCGGTCGAAGTCGCAGGTCGCGGCGGCGGCCCCGGCACCGTACGCGCCGGGGAGCGCGTCGCGCTGATAGAGGATGGTGCGCAGCCGGTAGCCCGCGCCGGCACCCGCGAGGACGACGGCCGCGAGCGTCGCCGCATCGGCGTGCGGCACGTACACCACCGCTGCGGCACCGGATGCCGACGCGCGGTGTCCTTCGATGAGCGCGGCGCGCAGCTGGCGAAGAAGTCGCTCGCGTGAAGCCAATCTGCCCTCTCCGGTCTCGATCGGCCGCAGCGTCTTGGCGCCGAGCAAAAGCGCGCTCGCGACCGTCGACCATCCGCCGAGCGGGTCTTCGACCGGCGCCTGGCAGAGGACGAGGTCGGCGTCGCCGGCCTCGAGCTCGACGACGTTCCGCGAACGCGCCGGCTGCTGTACGAGCCACGCGACCAGCTCGCGCACCGTGCGCTCGTACTCGAGCCAGACGTTGGTCTCGCGCGTCTGCGCGGCGTGCCCGCGGCGCGCGCGTCCCTTCTCGATGCGCAGCGGCGCGCCGTGTCCGGCGACGGCGTTGAGGCGGCTGCCCGAGACGATCGTCTCGAGGAGGCAGAGCCGCAGGAGCGCCTGCGCTTCCGGCGACGCGTCGGCGGCGGTCTCGATCGCCCGCAGCGTGGCCATGAGCGCGGTGACGTTGCGCGGCGTGTAGAGCGACGCCACCGACTCACCCAACGCGGCCGCGGCCGGGTCGGGCCCGAAGCGCTCGACGAACTGCCAGTACGCCATGCCGCGCGGCTCGAGCCGGCGCGTCCGCTCCTCGTCGTCCTGGTCGACCGGCTCGATGAGCAGGGCGCGGCCGTCACGCGCGCAGACGCCGCAGCGGAAGGCCTTCTTGCTCGGGACGGGCGCGTCGCGCTCCCAGAGGAACGCCTCGACCACGACGGGCGCGCGGCAGGTCGCGCAGCGCGAGCCGTACAGCTCGCGCATCGCGACCCGATGCGGTGTGCCGATGAGCGCGCTGTCCGCGACGCGTTCGAACGCGGCGATGATCTCGTCGCTCGCGGGCGCGTTCGCGACGACCCCGCGCGCCCAGGCGCCGAGCGGCTCGCGGGAACGCGCGATGCCGCGGCGATCGGCGCGCTCGGCCGCGTCCGCGGCGGAGGCCGGATGCGCGAGCGGATCGAGCACCAGACCGCGATGCGGCGCGTACGCGCCGGCGAAGGTCTCGGCCAGCGACAGAGGGAATGCGGAGCCGAAACGGTGGAGCGGTCGCGGGAGCGGCGTCGTGTCGATGGCGGTGAAGGACAAGACCCGCTCGCGCAGGTTGCTCATGCACCTGCAGAGTAGGGCTAGGGCAGCTTGAAGAGCACCGCCCGGCGCGCGTCGGAGATCACGCCGATCCACTTGCCGTCGCGCGAGGCGACGAGGTCCTGGATGACGCCGACCGGCGCGAGCGTGTCGGGCGCGCCGTCCGCGGGCGCGAACGCGACGAGCTTGTCGGTGCCGTCGAGGACCACCGGACGGCTCACGACCGCGAGCCTGCGGCCGTCGACCAGCGTCTGGCTCCAGCGGGTCGCCCCGTCGGTCGAGACGGCGGTCAGCTTCGACGCCTCCAGCAGGTAGAGCGTGCCGTCCTTCGCGAATGCGACGTCGCGCGCGGGCGCGCCGACCCTCGTGAGCGTCTTCGACGGGTCGGCCGCCTTCAGCGAGAAGCGGTACGTGCCCTGATCGGTGACCGCGGCGGCGTAGGAGCCACTTGGATCGACCGCGAACGCGCTGCCGGTCCCGGGCACCTGCAGCACGCCGCGCGGCGTGCGCTCCCGGCCAACGTTCAGCACGCGGATCTCGAAGCCGCGCGGCACCTGCACGCCGATGAACAGCTCGCCGGCGTCGCTCGCCGCCAGGATCGCGCCGCTCGAGCCCGTGTCGATCGGGAACGGAGCGGAGAGCGGGACGCCGTCGGGCGCGCGACCGCCGATGATGCCGGCTGAGGACGCCGCGAAGGCGTAGGCCTTGGGCACGAAGACCGCGGAGATGGACGCCCCGTTGAGGCGCATCGGCTCGCCGACAAAGAATGTGGGCCGCGGCATGATCCACGTGACCATCAGCTGGCCGCCGCCGAACAGGAAGCGGCCGTCGTCGGTGAAGACCAGTTGATTCACGCCGGCGTTGAACCGCGGCAGCGCGCGCAGCACGCCGTCGTTGGTGTAGATGGCGATGAAGCCGTCATCGGCGCCGGTCGCGACGAGTCCGGCGTCCGCGGACATGGCCACCTTGCGCGCGCCGGCGTGGGTGTCGATGAAGCGCTCCGGTTCGCGCCACAGCTCCGCATCGGGGCTGAGGCCGGAGCGCTTGAACGCGTACGAGGTCTGGTCGATGACGATCGCGGCGGTGCCCGCCTTCTGCAGCGCGGTCGCGGCGGCGTCGGCGGAAGCGCGGTCCTTGTAGCTGATGCGCACGACGAACGGGTCCGTCGTCGCGGACACCGCGTTCGGCCCAAGCGCCTTCGCCTGCTCGGCGGCCTCGGCGGTCCCGGCGAATGGCCCCACCGTCACGAGCGCGCCCTGCGCTGGGGCGGCAGTCACCTTCATACCGGTGCCACGCGCGATGGTGTTGTCGAGCGTGCCGTCGTCCTTGAGCAGACTCTGGAGATCGCGCACCAGCGCCCAGCACTTGTCGACGTCGCCGAGGATCCGCGCGAGCGCGTCCGCGCCGCGCACGTCCGAATACACGAGCGCGTCCTTCCGCAGCTCGGAGAGCGAATCGGCGAGCGTCACCAGGCGGTCGTGGATCGGACCGGCGGTGTCGACGACCGACGCGATGATCTTCGTGGCGTTGTCGGCGACGACCTGCGCCTGTGCGCGCGCGACCGCGGCATAGCGCTCGGGGGTGACGACGCGTACGCGCTCACCGTTCAGGCTTCCGACGACGGCGTAGTTATAGGCGGAGAAGTTCAGGAGGATGGACGCGATCTCGCGCGTGATGGGTCGGGCATCGGCGATGTCGTGGGAGGGCTCGGGCTTGACGGTCGGTGACGAGCAGGAGGCCGTCGCGACGATGAGGATCGTGAAGATCGCTCCCCACCCGGCGCGTCGCATCAGCTCACCCCTTATTACTCGTCCTCTTCGTCGTCCGAGTCGTCGTCGTCGGCTTCCACGACCAGCGGCTCCTCGTTGGACTCGGCCTCCTCGAGCACTTCCTCGCCGGTCGGGGCCTCGGCCTCGTCCTCGCCGCCCTCGGCGTCCTCGCCCTCCTCGTCCGCGTCCCGCCCGAAGCGGAAGAAGTTGCCCTTGATGTAGGCACGCTCCTTCGTCTCGGCGGGGCGGTGGTGACCGGGGAACGAGATACGGCTGGCGTTCTCGGCGCTCTGGAATACCTCACGAATGGCAACGCGCGCGTTCGCCTGGTCGTTACTGACCATCGCGGCCACGTACTGGTTGCCGGTCCGGATCAGGTCGAGGAGGCGCCGACCGACCTTCGGCTCCAGGAAGCCCAGGAGCTCCCCGTCGCTGGCGTGGACGGCCAGAAGACCCTCTTGCTCGCGAAGCTCGCATTCAGACCCGGGGCTGTAGCGGGCCAGGATGTACGCCGGGGCCGGGTTGATCAGGCGGAGGATGCCGGTCTTGCCCATGTCCTCGATGAACAGGCGCGGCTGCGTCCGGGTGGTCGTGGTGACCGACTTGGACTTGTGCTCCAGCAGGGCCGTCGTCCGCTGGGTCCCGCGGATGGCGATCGAGTTGTAGGGCTCGGCCTTGAGGACCTCGGCGAAAGATGCCTTGGCCTCCTCCAGCTTGCCCTGCTCGATGAGGGCGCGGCCCAACCGGTTGTGGGCATCGACGTCGTCCGGGGCGGCCTCGAGGATCTTCGTATTCAGGTCGACCGCGCGCGTCCAGTCCGCGTCCAGGGCGGCCGCGACCGCCTGATCGGAAAGGGCGCGAACGCGCAGGCCAGCGTCGGCTGAAGGCGTCATGGGACTTCATTGTCCCATATCGCGCTACCCTTCGCGCGACATGCCGTACCTCTCCGAGATCCAGCATCGACGCGTCATCGAGCCCAATGGGAACGAGGTCGGCACGCTCAAGGACCTGGCGGTCGTGCCCCAGGGTCAGTTCCCGGCGGTGCAGTGGGCGATCCTCGCGACCGGAGACGGGGAGCAGGTCGTGAAGTGGGCCGACATGGCACAGGAGATCGGTCACCTGCGCCTGCGCGGCCGCCGCGAGGGCATGCAGATGGTCACGCTTCCGCCCGATGCGCTCCGCCTCAGCCGCGATCTCCTCGACAAGCAGATCGTCGACACGCACGGCGCGAAGGTCGTGCGGGTGAACGACCTGCAGCTCTCCGAAGTTGACGGACAGCTGCGTCTCGTCGGCGCCGACGTCGGCCTGCGAGGGCTGTTGAGGCGCGTCGGAGCCGAGAGTCTCGCGGAACGCGTGCTCGGTCTGGCGGGCCGCAAGCTGCCGCGCGGCATCATCCCGTGGCATCTGGTCGAGCCGCTCGACACGCCCGACGCGAAAGTGCGGGTCACCGTGCCGCGCACGAAGCTCGCGCTCCTTCACCCCGCGGACATCGCGGACATCGTCGAGGAGATGGCCGCCGACGAACGGCGCCAGGTGTTCGAGCAGCTCGACATCGAGACCGCGGCCGAGGCGCTGTCCGAGGTCGAGCCCGAGATGCAGGCCGCGATCGTGAGCGACCTCGACGAGGAGCGCGCCGCGGACATCCTCGACGAGATGGCGCCGGACGAGGCCGCCGACCTGTTGCAGGACCTGCCGGAGGACCGCCGCGAGGAGCTCGTCGACCTGATGGAGAAGGACGAGAAGGAGGACGTCGAGGAGCTCCTCACCCACGACGAGGACACCGCCGGCGGGATCATGACCACGCAGTTCTTCGCGTTGCCCGCGGACCTCACCGCGGAGCAGGCCATCGACCGGCTGCGCGAGCTCAAACCCGACCCCGAGCTCACGTATTACCTCTACGTGGTGGATGCGCAGGGCCGGCTCGACGGCGTCATCAGCCTTCGTGACCTCGTCGTTGCCGAACCACAGGCGAAGCTCTCCGAGGTGATGGACCCGCACGTCTTGAAGGTCGAGGCCACCACGCCGAAGGAGGAGGTCGCCTCGCTCATCGCGAAGTACGACTTGCTCGCGCTTCCGGTCGTCGACGCGCGCCGCACGCTCCTCGGCACAGTCACCGTGGACGACGTCGTGGAGATCATGCTGCCCCGGGGTTGGAAGAAGAGGTCGCTTAGGTCCATCGCGCGGTGAAGCGCGCCTCGATCCTCGCATTCCTCGCGGTCATGGGTCCGGGCATCATCACCGGCTTTGCCGGGAACGACGCCGGTGGCGTCACCACGTACACCGCCGTCGGCGCGCACTACGGCTTCGCGATGCTCTGGCTCCTGGTCCTCTCGACCGTCGGCCTGGTCGTCATCCAGGAGATGTGCGCGCGCATGGGCGCGGTCACCGGCAAGGGCCTCTCCGATCTCATCCGCGAGCGCTTCGGCGTGCGCTGGACGATCGTCGCGATGCTCGCGCTGCTCATCGCCAATGGGAGCAACATCGCTGCCGAGTACGCCGGCATCGCCGCAAGCCTCGAGCTGCTCGGCGTGCAGCGGATCGTCTCGGTACCGCTGGCGGGGGTCCTCATCTGGTCGCTGGTGGTCTTCTTCAGCTACCGGTTCGTCGAGCGTGCCCTCTTCGTGCTCGTGCTGGCCTACGTGGCCTATCCGATCAGCGCCTTCATCGTGCATCCGGACTGGTCCGCCGTGGCCAAGGGCCTCGTGATCCCGGCGCTGCCGGCCGAGCAGGCCGCGCTCGTCGCGGCCCTGGCACTCGTGGGCACGACGATCACGCCGTACATGCAGTTCTACATCCAGGCCTCGACCGTGGACAAAGGCATCAACTGGGAGCAGTACCACCTCGCGCGCATCGACGTCGTGCTCGGCGCGCTGCTCACCGGCATAAACGCGTTCTTCATGATCGTGGTCGCCGGCGCGGTCCTCTTCCCCGCGGGCATCCACGTCGAGAACGCCTCCGATGCCGCGGCCGCGCTCGGTCCGCTCGCGGGACCGCAGGCTCAGCTGCTCTTCGCGATGGGCCTGTTCGGCGCGTCGCTGCTCGCCGCGACGATCATGCCGCTCTCCACCTCGTACGCGATCTGCGAGGCGTTCGGCTGGGAGTCCGGCATCAGCAAGAACTTCAGCGACGCGCCGGTGTTCATGGGCCTGTTCACGCTGCTGCTCGTGGTCGGCGCGATCGTCGTGCTCATCCCCGGCCTGCCGCTCATCCCGCTCATCCTCGTCTCGCAGAACGTGAATGGACTGCTTTTGCCGATCGTCCTCTTCTTCGTGCTGCGGCTCGCGGCGGACAAGACGATCATGGGCGACAAGCGCAACGGGCCACTGGCCACGGTCATCGGTACAGGAACGGTGCTGCTCGCCTCGACGCTCTCGGTCGCGCTCGTCCTCGTGACGCTGCTCGGCAACTAGCCCGCCGCGACAACTGCGCCGCTCGTGTCGTTAACTCCTGCGTATGCGTTGGGTAGCGCTCATCACGATGATCGCGTCGGTCGCTTGCTCGGCGCTGCCTGGACCCACCGCTGCTGGCGCCACAGTCACGCCGACAGAAGTGGCGACGCCGACGCTCACCGCCACGCCAGCGGCCGGCTCTCCCGCGCCTGCCGCGTCGGCGACCTCCGGGCCGGTGCGGATCGTCGTGTTCTCGCGTGAGGCGAATGTGCCGTCCGACTTCCGATACGTCGAGGCGGCCGAGACCGCGGCACTCCGCGGCGCGTTCCTCGTCGACATGAACACCGGGGTCGTGACGAGGGTCGTCACGGTGAGCGTCGGGCCCTCGGGCTTCGCATCGTTCTCCTATTCGGCGGACGGCAGGCGGATCCTCGTCTCCGTGACTCGGCCGGATGCGCACGCGACCATCTCGATCGTTGACGTCGAGACCGCGGCCGTGAGGACGTTGTATGAGGACCCGGAGCTCGGCGCCAACTACTCGTTGGCGGCGCGGCTGAGCCCCGACGGTTCGCAGTACGCGTTCCCGGACGCCGCCGGCATGCGCCTTGGCACGATCGGCGGCGGCGCACCGAGACAACTGGTGGCGCATGTCGATCCACGCATGGTCGGCGGCACATGGTCGCCCCTCGAGTTCTCACCCGACGGTAGATGGCTCGCGATGGGTCGTTCCTCCGAAGCCAGCAACGAGATCGCGATCGCCGCGATGGACACCGGCCGCGTCGTCACGGTCGGGGCCGGCACCATGGCGACCTGGCGGAAGACCGCGCCGGAGTTGCTGGTGATGAGTGGCCGCAACGCGTTCGGGGGCCGAAGCATGTCCTACCTGTACGACGTCGCGTCTGGCCGGACCACCTCGCTCGAGCCGACGGGAACCGAGGTCCGGGGCGCGCCGCGCTGGAGCCCGCCGGAGGACCGATTCCTATACCTCACCGCCCCCGAGGTCACATTCCGCGCATCGGCATACGTTCGCGTACTCGCCGAAACCACAGCGAAGAGGATCGATCCGCGCACCGATCTCATCGACGCGTGGTGGTCGCGAGATGGCTCGAAGATCTATGCCCTCGTGCCTCGGCAAGACGCCTTGGGTTCGAGCGCGATCGGTAACTACCTCGCCATCGAGATGCCATCGGGCCGCGTCATCGCGACCGTCTGCCGGGGAGATACCCGCGCGGCCTGCCCTTAACGCGGCTGGTCGAGCACGCCCCCGCTCGCGTCGAGGTAGCGGTCCGGGTTCTCCTGGAAGATGCGCTTGCACCGCTCGCTGTTGAAGGCGTAGTGCTGGCCCTCGTAACGGATCCGGATGGGATGGTCACCGAGCGGCTGTTTGCAGATGACGCAGCGCGGCTCGGTCATCACTCGAGCTCGATGATCGGTTGGTGGGCGCGGACGAGCTGCCCGTTCTCGACGATGATCCGCCGCACCTTTCCGCCCGCGGTCGAGCGGATCTCGTTGAAGAGCTTCATCGCCTCGATGAGGCCGATCACGTCGCCCTGCGCGACCTGGCTCCCGATCTGGATGAACGCCGGCGCCTGGGGCGAGGGCGAGCGGTAGAAGATGCCGGTGAGCGGCGCGTTCACGGTCGGGTACTCGCGCGCGGGTGCGACGGCGACCGCGGGCGCGGTCTGCGCGTCCGCAACCGGCACGAACTTCTGGTGCGAGCCGGGCCCCGCGCCGTCCTTCGACACGCGCACCCGCAGCGGTCCGCGGCGGACCTCGAGCTCATGCACGCCCTCGCCACCCAGCCGCTGCAGCAGCTCGGCCACGAGCGCGTTCGCGTCGGCGCGCAGCTTCTTCGGATCGGGCATTACGGCGCCCCGTTCCGGATGAGCAACGACGCGTTGTGCCCGCCGAAGCCCATCGAGTTCGACATCGAGATGGCGACCTTCGCCTTCCGCGCGGTATTCGGCACGTAGTCGAGGTCGCAGGCCGGGTCGCGGCTCTCCTGATTGATCGTGGGCGGCAGCATCCCGTCGCGCATGCCGAGCACGCAGAAGATCGCCTCGATGGCGCCGGCCGCGCCGAGCGTGTGCCCGGTCATCGACTTCGTGGACGACACCGGCAGAGCGTAGGCGTGCTTCCCGAACACCGTCTTGATCGCGGCGGTCTCGGCGCCGTCGTTCGCCTGGGTGGAGGTGCCGTGCGCGTTCAGATACCCCACCTCGGTCGGCGCGATGGCCGCGTCCCCCAGGGCCATGCGCATCGCGCGCACGATGCCCTCGCCGCCCTCGGCCGGCGCGGTGATGTGATGCGCGTCCGCGGTGGCGCCGTAGCCAACGATCTCGGCGATCACCGTCGCGCCGCGCGCCTTCGCGTGGTCGAGGCCCTCGAGCACCAGGCACCCTGCTGCCTCGCTGAACACGAATCCGTCGCGGTCGCGATCGAACGGACGCGACGCCCTCTGAGGCGCGTCGTTGCGGGTCGAGAGCGCGCGCGCCTGGTTGAACGCCGCGATCGCGATCTTGATGAGCCCGGCCTCGGAGCCGCCGGCCAGCATCACATCGGCTTGGCCGCGGCGGATCATGTCGGTGGCCTCACCGATGGAGTGCGCGCTGGACGCGCATGCCGACACGTGCCCCATGTTCGGACCCTTCGCCCCGTACTTCATCGCGATCTCGCCCGCGGCCATGTCCACGATCATCATCGGGATCATGAACGGCGAGACCTTCTTCGGATCCTTCGCGTGCGACAGCACGTTGTCCACGAGCGTCGACACCCCGCCGATGCCCGAGCCGAACGCGACGCCGATACGCGGAGCGTTCTCAGGGGTGAGCTCGAGTCGCGCGTCCTTCAGCGCCTGGCCCGCGGCGGCCACGGCCATCTGCGCGAAGCGGTCCGCGCGGCGCACTTCCTTGCGGTCCATGTAATCGGTCGGCTCGAAGTCGCGGACCTCGCCGGCGATCGTCGTCTCAAGACCGGTGGTGTCGAAGCGCGTGATCGTGCCGATGCCGCTCCGGCCCGCGAGGATCCCCTCCCAGGTCTTGTCGACCGACGCTCCCAGCGGCGTGATCATGCCGAGGCCGGTCACCACAACGCGTCGGCGCTCGCCTCTCTGCACGCTGTTAAGTCTAGGGAAGCGCGACGAGCAAGCGAGGGTCCACGACCGCACGGTCCGCGAAGACGACGCGGTCGTCGGGTGACTTGAACACGAGGACCCGGCCGCGCCCGCGCACGTCCCAGCCCCCATCGCGGCGCAGGAGCGCGGTGTCCTCGTCGATCCCAAGCAGGCGATGACCGGGCGGCATGAGGTCGGACCACGCGCGCAGCAGGCGATCCGGAAGGATGTCGAAGTGCGGCGCGACGATGACACCCTTCACCAGACCGAGCGCCGGCCGCACGACGGCGCGCGTTGGCAGGCCGTCGGGCCCGCGCTCGAGGGGCACGAAGGTGCTCTCCCCAAGCATCATCGCGCCCGCGCTCGAGCCCGCGAGGATCGCGCCGGCACGATGACGGTCCATCACCGCCGACCAGAACGGCGAGCCCTGAAGCGTCTCCACGAGATGACCGGGGTTGCCGCCGGAGAAGTACACCCAGTCGGTATCGGCGACCGCTTCGCGCCAGCGCGGATCGCGCGCGTCCTCTTTGTTCAGCACGCGCAGGCCCACCGGCTCCGCCCCCAGCGCACGGAAGTGCGCGGTGCCCTTCGCGATCCATGAATCGGGCGTGTCCTCGAGACCAGCCGCCGTCGGCACGATCGCGACGCGCGCGCGCGGGCGCAGGCTCGCGAGCAGCTCGCGGTCGATTTCGTTCATCGCCGGCGTGAACTCGCCCGAGCCGGCGAGGAGCAGGACGCCGCTCATGTCCCGATGCCGAGCGACGAGAAGCGCCGCACGAGGCGATCGTAATTTCTGCGGCTGCGCTTCTGCCGCTCGTCCTCCGCGAGGCGCTCCCACGCGCGATGCTCGTGTCGGATCGCGAGGCCGTCGCCAGCCGCGATCGAGGACCAGCCGCGCTCGCGCAGGGCGAGCGAGACCGCGATGTCCAGGTTGCGATAGAAGCGGTAACGCTCGTCGAAGCCGCCGACCGCAAGAAGTCGCTCGCGCCGCGTCGCGAAGCAGTACCCCTGGATGGCATCGCACACGCCGACGGTGACCTCGTCGAACTGCTTCAGGTGATCCGTGGCACGAAGACCCCACGGCCCGGCCGCACCCGCGCCGCGGCGCAGCGCCTCGCCCAGCGCGCCGAAAAGATCTCCGGTGAGCTCGACCGAGGGATCGAGCTGCAGCAGGTCTCGACCGCGCGCGATGCGCAGCAACGCGTTGCGCCCGGCGCCCTCTCCCAGATCGCGGTCCGCGAGCACCACGCGCACGCGCGCATTGGCCCCGAGACCGCGCGCACGATCCGCTACCGGCCCGTCCGAGCCCTGGTCGAGGATGAGCACCTCGCCATCCTTCGGTAGGAAGCGAAGCGCGGACGCGACGCAGCGATCGAGATCGTCTGCGAACTCGCGCGACACGATGCATGCGGACCACGAGCGTATCGGCACGTCGGCGCGCAGGTCGGGAAGCTGCGCGGCGGACGAGATGCGCGCCGCGCCGCGCGGTCCGAGCCGCCGCGCCGCGCGTGAGAGCAGCTGCCGCGCGCCGGCGAGGTCGTCCACGCGCCAGCCGTCGAGTCCGCCACGCAACGCGTCAGCGTCCCGCAGGCGCAGCGCGGTGCGCGCCTGCCGGTGCGCCTCGGCGACGGCGCGGATGTCCGCCGGCGCCTCGGTGTGTTCGCGCGAGACGGCCACCAGGTCGAGGCCGAGCACGTTGTCCATCTGCGCGAGCGCGTCGAGGCGATCGCGCGCGCTCGTCGCGGTGTCGGCGACGCAAGCCTGGGCCACCGCGAGCGCGCCAGGCAGATCCAGATCGTCCTCGAGGCGCTCGTTGAAGCGCGCGACCCATGCGCGAGCGGCGCCGCCGGAGCCAGGCGCACCGGCGAGCTGCGCAAGCAGCCGTACCCGCTGGCGCAGATGGTCGAGACCCTCCGCGGCTTGGCGCAGCGCGGCGACCGTGAAATGCATGCGCGAGCGGTAGTGCGTGAGGAGGCACTGGTAACGGAACGCGAGCGGGTCGATGCCCAGGGCCGCAAGATCCGCGATCTCGGTCGTGTTGCGCGCCGACTTGGCCATCTTCACGCCGTCCGCGAGCAGGTGCTGGCCGTGGACCCACGTGCCGACCACCGCGTGCGCGAGCGCGCCCTCGGACTGCGCGATCTCGTCCTCGTGGTGCGGGATGATGTTGTCGACGCCGCCGGTGTGCAGATCGAAGCGCTCGCCGAGGTAGCGCGTGCTCATGGCCGAACACTCGACGTGCCAGCCGGGATAGCCCTCGCCCCACGGCGACGGCCACACCAGCGCCTGGCGTCCGGGCTCGGCGCGCTTCCAGAGCGCGAAGTCGGAGGGATCCCGCTTCGCGGGGTCGACCTCCGCGCGCACTCCCTGCCGCAGCGCCTCCTGCACGTTGCCGGAGAGGCGTCCGTATCCGGGGAAGCGCTTCACCGCGTAGTAGACGGTACCGTCGACGACGTATGCCAGACCGCGCGCGACGAGCTTCTCGATGATCACGATCATCTCGGGCACGTGCGCGGTCGCGCGCGGATATACCGTGGCCGGGAGGATGCCGAGCGCGCGCTCGTCCTCGTGGAAGTGCGCCTCATAGGCGGCCGCGATCTCCATGGGGGTCTTGCCCTCGGCCAGCGCCGCCGCGATGACCTTGTCCTCGCCGCGGTCGACGGCGTCCTGCCGCATGTGGCCGACGTCGGTGATGTTCTTCACGTGCGTGACGTGCCAGCCCTTGGCCTCGAACGCGCGGCGTAGCCAATCGGCGAGCAGATACGAACGGAGATTGCCGAGATGGACCGCGCGATAGACGGTCGGGCCGCACGTGTACATGCGGACCTCGCCCTCGGTCAGGGGGACGAACGGCTCGACGCGCCGCGTGAGGGTGTTGAAGAGTCGGACGATGACCTCCCCCGGTCCACAGCCTACGACCGCGCAACGGGCGTGGGCGCGGGACTATTCCGCGCGCCGCCCAACGCCTGTTCGTTAACCTATCGAAAGTCAACGGCGCGGAGGCAATGTGTCGAACGTCACAGACTTCCTGACCGCGGTGACGCGAGGCGACCGGGACGCCGTGGAGAAGATGCTCCGCGCCGACCCGAGCATGCTCGGCGCACGAGACGAGCACGGCACCTCAGCGCTCCTGCTCGCCTACTACCACGGCAAGGCTGAGGTGGCCAACGCTATCCTCACGCACCAGCCCGACCTCGACATGCGCGAGGCGGCGACCGTCGGCGATGCCGCGCGCATCCGCCAGCTCGGCGCGCGCGATCCGGCATCGGTGAACACGTTCGGGGACGATGGCTTCCATCCACTCGGGCTCGCGGCGTTCTTCAAACGACCCGAGTCGGTGCCGACCCGCACCTGGCGTCACGTCCCGGCGGGTTCACTGCGCTGCACTCCGCGGTGGCGGACGACACTGGTGGGGCGGCGAAGGAGATCGTGCGTATGTTGCTCGACGCCGGCGCGGATCCGAACGCGCGGAGTGCTTCCGGCGGTACGCCGCTGCACACCGCCGCGTTCACCGGCGACCTGACCATGGTCCGCACCCTGCTCGCAGCTGGCGCCAGTCCGCCGGTCGAGGACGAGAGAGGCCGCACGGCACTCGACCTCGCGCGGGAGCGGAGCAACGCCGAGGCCGCCGCGCTCCTGCACGACGCGGTGCTCGGGAAGAAGCCCTAGAAGAGCACGACGTCGGCGATCTTGAACGCGCCGCCGGGCAG
>WNFB01007474.1_pt1 | contig 16071 bp, 18 predicted proteins | sample 5400501 | NCBI WGS metagenome assembly WNFB01 (sample SAMN13153341, study PRJNA577476) | soil metagenome | isolation source: 200 cm saprolite under Douglas fir tree site 2 hole 1 | place: USA:California | collected 2015-04-18
CCGGTTCGAGCCCGAGCCAGCGCGCGGCAAACACTCGGAGAAAGTGTCCGCTCGAAAAGAGCAGCACGTCGACGCCCATTGCCCGCACCCGGCGAGCCACCCGGTCGGCCCGTGCTCCGACCTGGTCCGGGGACTCCCCTCCCGGGCAACCGTCGCGGAACAACTGCCAGTCAGGGCGCTCCGTGCGGATGTCGGCCCTGGTGCGACCTTCGTACGCGCCGTAGTTCCATTCGAGGAGGTCAGGCTCGAGCTCGGCGGCGGCGCCGAAGCCAGCCAGCTCGCACGTCCGGACCGCCCGCTGCAAGGGGCTCGTGAGCACCCCGGCGAAAGACAATCCCTGGAGCCGCCCTCCGAGGTGGCCCGCCTCGACTTCGCCCCGCGCGGTCAGCGGTAGGTCGGTCGTGCCCGTGTGCTGGCGAGAGATGGTCCACGCGGTCTCGCCGTGCCGCGCCAGGTACACGACAGGAAGCGCGTCGCTCACGTCAGTCGCTCTCTCCCTTGCGGCGGTGGTCATACGAGATGGAGTAGGCGGCCGAGCGAACCAGCAGAATCGGATCGGCCGAGAGATCGATGCCGTCCGTCCGGTTGGTGGGGTCGAACACCAGGCGGCGCTCGTCGGCCGCGCTCGTCGGGGAGATGGCAGTCACCTCCAGGCGCCCCAGCTCAGTCAGGGGCCGGTCCTCGGGCCACAAGGCCGTCACGTCGTCCGTCGGATCGTTCTGCGCGGCCAATTGCAAGAGAAGGCGGAAGACGGCCGGGCCGCTCCGCAGCCGGTTCTCCAGCTCGGCGCGCAGAAAGTTCGGGCTTCGCCGGCCCGCATCGTCGGGGGCGAGATAGGCTTCGCCCGCCTCGGGGATCCATCGATAGCGGCCGAATCGGCTCGTGCCGTCCGCGGCCGTAAACCGAAAGGCGTGCTCGGCGTGGTAGCTGGCCTGGGCGTAGCTGGCCGGCACCGGCTTCTTCATCAGGCGTTCAACGAAAGCGCGGGCGGTGGGATGCCCCGCCAGAAAGCGGGGAACCGCATCGGGCGCGGGCTTGCCGGTGACCGGCTCCGGCAGCTGAGCGCGGAGGAACGCGAGAAATTCCTCGGGCGTGCGCACGGGAAACCCTTCGATGGAGTTGGCCAGGACGTCGGCGACTTTGCCATCGGGTAGCTGAAATTTCACCGACAGCGCTCGCTGGCCGGCAAGGCCATCGTGCACGTCCGGATTCCCGCTCGAATTGGAGAAGCGGATGACGGTCGGGATCGTCTGGCCCTGCAGGTGCGGCGCCCGGGTCACGCGGCGAGCATCGGGTGACGCGCGAAACGTGCCCGAGCAGACGATGCCCTTGGCGTGCGCGGCACGGAAGCCGGGACGCGAGCCGGCAAGCGCCCTCAAGGTTTCGACGAGCTGGGCGACGACTGTTCCCGGTGCGCTTGATTCCGACATGGCAGACCTCCTGTGCCGGAGCCAGCGTCGCGAAGCTGCGGGAGCGCGGCCCCGTTGACGCGTTGGGTGCCGAGCACCTTGACGTCGTAGAGCTGGGCGAACTCTTCCGGCGTGAAGGCGTCCGCGACGATGACATTTCTCATGATTCCTCTGATGGGCTCAGGCATAACCGCCGTTGGCCCGGAGCACCTGCGCGTTCACCCAGCCGCCATCCGGGCCGGCCAGGAACGAGACCACGTCGGCAACGTCTTCAGGCCGGCCGAGGCGCTCGAGCGGCGCGAGCTTGCGGAACTGCTCGATCTGCGCCTCGGTCTTGCCCTTCAGGAAGAGCTCGGTCGACACCGGGCCGGGGGCCACCGCGTTGACGGTGACCTCGCGCCCGCGCAGCTCGTTGGCGAGCACCGGGACCAGGCCCTCCACGCCGGCTTTCGAGGCGATGTAGGGGCCGTAGCCGGGAAATGACTTGGCGATGACACTGCTCGAGAACACGATGATGCGGCCACCCTTCCCGAGATGCTTGGCCGCCTGGCTCATCACGATGAAGGTCCCTCGCAGATTGGTGGAGGTCAGCCGGTCGAACGCCTCCAGACTGCTTTCGGCGATCGGCCCCATCGGCATGATGCCGGCGCTGTTCACCACCACGTCGATCCGGCCGAAGGCGCCGAGCGTCTCCTGGAAGAGACGGTCGACGGCCGCCGCGTCCGACACGTCGGCCCGAACCGCGAAGGCGTGTCCGTTGGCGGCCTTGATCTCGGCCACCGCCGATTCGGCATGGGCGGCATTGCCGGCGTAGTTCAGGACGACGGCGAAGCCGTCGCGAGCCAGTCGCAGGGCCACCGCGCGGCCGATGCCACCCGAAGCGCCGGTGACGATGGCAACCCTTGCTTGTACATCAGTCATGGAAGTCCTCCCGGAACGGTTGGTCTGTGTTTGCTTCTGCTAGGACGCGATGGCGGTCATCGGCGACACTCCGAACATGGGTTTCCGCAAGAACGAGACAGCACGAATCCGTTCACCACGACCGCCGCCACGCAGACGAAGGGCAGCCAGGCGAGCAGGAACGACGATCTCGCCTGGAGCACCGCGCCGATCAGCGCGCCCGCTCCGTAGACCAGGAAGACCGAAGCCAGAAGGCGCAGATGCCGCGAGGCCGAGCCGGTCACCATCTCCGCCATCAGGCTGGTCAGTGTGCCCGTGATGTACGTCGACGCCACGCCGGGGACGCCGAGATAGCGTACCGCCGCGGCCTGGATCCCCATGGCGAGCCCCGACAGCGCGATGAGCACGAGTGTCGGGGCATCGGAGCGTGGTGCCGGCCCCTTCACGTGCCACATCACCGCGAAGACGCCCAGCGCCACCCCTTCGAGCGCCAGCGTCGCGGTCACGATGGGCGGCCACTCCCCACGCGCCCGGCCGCGCCGGAGGACCATCGCGGCCCCGGCCGCACCCCCGCTGAAGGCCAGGAGCGCGAGAGTCGATCTGAGCGCGGCCATGAGCTCACCCTGGCCGATGGCCAGGGCCAGCAGCACCGTGTTCCCGGTCATCATCGCGGTGAACACGTGGCCCATCTCCAGATAGCTGATCGCGTCCACGAGGCCGGCGGCGCACGTGAGCACGAGCAGCATGATGTCGCGTGTCGCGGTCCCGCCGCGGATCGGCTCGCTCGACCCTCCGTCCCTTTCAGTCACCCGGGAACGGGACCGCGGCCTTATCGCGCCGCCTGGTGGCCGACACCGACCTCGAGCGCATAGGCACGTTCCTCCCGTTTCTTAGAGGGCGTCGCGCACCAGCCGGCGATGTGGCGCGATCGTTTCAGCAAGAATTCGACACTGCCGCGCTCCTCCGGGTCTGGCTAGCTCGGCGTGATATCGTCCTTGGTGAGATGGAACCGACGGGTCCTGTCATCTTCGTGGTCGACGACGACAAGTCCGTTCGCGATTCCCTCCGGAGGCTCCTCACCTCGGTGGGGCTGAGCGTCGAGGTCTTCCCGACCGCGCAAGCGTTCCTGAGCCGTCCCCGACCCGACACGCCGGGATGCGTCGTGCTCGACGTCCGCCTCCCGGGGCTCAGCGGCCTCGACCTCCAGCGTGAGCTGGCCGGCACCGACGCTCCGCTGCCGATCGTCTTCCTCACCGGTCACGGCGACATCCCCATGTCGGTCCGGGCCATGAAGGCGGGAGCGGTCGAGTTCCTGACGAAGCCGTTTCGCGAGCAGGAGCTGCTCGACGCGATCCGCCAGGCGATCGAGCGCGATCGCGCCTCCCGCCGGGACCGGCAGGAGCTCGCCGAGCTACGCCGCCGATACGACGCCCTGACTCCGCGCGAGCGCGAGGTCATGGCCGGCATCGTCGCCGGTCTCCTCAACAAGCAGATCGCGGCCGACTTCGGGACCAGCGAGGCCACCGTCAAGGAGCAGCGCGGACACGTGATGGCGAAGATGCAGGCCGGATCGGTGGCCGAGCTGGTCCGGATCGCGGCACGCCTGGGCGTGAGCCCGTCGCGGGCCGGGAGCGCGTGAATGGCGGAGGCTCCGACCCGGCCGCGCCGGCTGCCGGTCCCGCTCCGCTGGGGGCTGGCCGTGGTCAGTGTCGCGGTGGCGGCCGCGCTCACCACCGGCCCCGGCGGAGAGCGGCTCTTCCCGGAGCCACCGGAGCGCTTCGTCCACGGCGTCACCTTGCTGTACGCGGCGGGGGTGCTGAGCGCCTGGCTGGGCGGGATGGGACCCGGGGTGCTCGCGGCCCTCCTCGCGGCGGTGGTCGTCGACATCTTCATCACGCCTCCGCTGTACTCGATCACGCTGGACTTCGACTTCTTTTTGCGCGTCGCCCTCTTCGCGCTGTCGGCCCTCCTCGTCGGCTGGTTGAGTGTCCGGCGCCGCCGCATGGAGGATGCGATCAGGCTCTCGCGCGATGAGCTGGAGGTGCGAGTCCAGGAACGGACGGCCGACCTCACGCGGAGCAACGAGCGGCTCCAGGCCGAGATCGCCGCGCGGGCCCGCGCGGAAGAGACGCTCCGGGAGCAGGCGGCGTTGCTCGATCTCACGCACGACACCGTCTTCGTACGCGACGAGCACGACGTCATCACCTACTGGAACCGCGGCGCGGAAGAGCTGTACGGATGGACGAAGGCGGAGGCGCTTCGCGCCGTTTCCCACACCCACCTGCAGACGGTCTTCCCCGCCCCGCTGGAACAGATCATGGCCGAGCTGACTCGCACCGGGCGCTGGGAGGGCGAGCTCGTCCACACGCGACGCGACGGGACGCCGGTCGTGGTAGCCAGTCGCTGGTCTCTGCGGCGCGCCGCGCCCGGGCGCCCTCCGGCGATTCTGGAGACAAACAACGACATCACCGAGCGCAAGCGAGCCGAGGACGCCGTGCAGCAGGCCCAGGCCGAGCTCGCCCACGTGACCCGCGTGACGACCCTGGGCGAGCTCGCCGCCTCGATCGCCCACGAGATCAACCAGCCCCTGGCCGCCATCATTGCCGACGCCAGTGCCTGCCTTCATTGGCTGGAGGCCGACCCCCCGCTCCTCGACCAGGTCCGCGGGGCGCTGGCCGCCATCGCGGACGACGGAAACCGCGCGGCGGAGGTGCTTACCCGGATCCGCGCCCTGCTGGCCCGCTCGGGGGTGGCCCGGGAACCCTGCCAGCTCGCCCTTATCATCGCCGACGTGCTGCCCCTCGTGCGTCCCGAGCTCCGCCACCACGGCATCTCCCTGCAGATGTCACTGGACGTGGACCTGCCATCGGTCCTCGGCGATCGCATCCAGCTCCAGCAGGTGCTCATCAACCTCCTCGTCAACGGGGCCGAGGCCATGCGCGATGTGCCGGCCGAGCGACGACGGCTCGTCATCGGCGGCGTGCACGAAACCATCGATGAGCACGCCTGGGCGGTCATCACGGTCGAGGACGCCGGCGTCGGGCTCGGCGAGCTGAAGCCCGATAGCCTGTTCGAGCCGTTCTACTCGACGAAGCCGGGCGGCCTGGGCATGGGCCTGTCGATCAGCCGCTCCATCATCGAGAGGCATGGCGGCCGCCTCTGGGCCACCGCGAACCCCGACCACGGCGCCACCTTCCACCTGGCGCTGCCCGGCGTCGCCTGACCCTCGCGCGCGGGCGGGCCGCCGGAACTCAGGGCTTGGCGGTCACTCGATCACCTTGAGAGGGCAATCCTCCGGCCACTTCCCGCCCGCCCCGCCCGAACCAGCGCCGAAGCCAGCGAAGGAGCCGTCTCATCTGACGTGGCATTCATGAAACATGGAGGGCTTCCTGGCGGGGCGGAATCGTCCGGCCCGAGATCGGCAGCCGCGCCGTCGCATGCCCGCCCGCCTCACAGATGCCGCCGAAGTCGGTATGGCAGGCCCCGCACGCTCGGAGGTTCCGGACGAACGCCGCGAGGTCCCCGAGATGTGCGGGTGGGATCTGTGCGGTGGCCGCCAGATGCTCCAGGCAGTACGCCGGAAGAGTCCCCGGAGCGTGACTCCCGAGGATCTCTCGGACCCGAGCCTCCTGGGCGCGGGAGAGCATGGTGGGGCTATGGTAGCCGAACAGCACCACGCGGGCCAGCGGCCCGGAGCGTGGCCCACCGCGCTTGAGAAAGAAGCCCGATTCCCCTTCCGGGGAAAATTCCGCTGCTCGTAAACTGTCTAGCGGGAGGAATCATCACGACATGGCGAAGAAGAAGCGGACCTCGCCGAGCGCGGGCATTTGGGGATTCACGAACGCGCATTTCGAACACATGAAGAACGGCGGCAGACTCGTCGCACAGTTCGAGGGCAGGGAGTATCTCTTCATGTTCAAACCCGGACAGATCTCGAAACGACCGGTGTTCCCGACTATCGTGGCTGAGGCAAAGGGGGCGCGAGCCCGCTGATACTGAGCGCGCGCGAAGCGGAGTTTTCTCCGTCACGTCGCGCAGTTGCTTGCAACACGAGCGGCCACGGATCATAATCCCCGGCATGGCGAAGTGGCGGGTGTTCCCGGACGAGGAGCCGGCCAAGCCGGTGCTGGTGCTGGCCGACCAGGTCGAGCGCGACGGCGGCTCGGTGCTCGCCATCTATCGCGAGCCGGTGGGTGACCACTGGCAGATGTCATGTCGCCCCGGCCCGGGGTCTACTGGACGCCCAATGGCAACCACCGGCGCACGGTGCTGACCAAGCTCAAGGCCAACGTCATCCCGGCCATCCTGGTTCCCGAGCCCGAGGTGGCCTTCCAGATCCTGGCGCTCAACACCGAGAAGGCCCACAACCTCAAGGAGAAGTCCCTCGAGGTGATCCGCATGTACCGCGGCCTCGTGGAAGAAGCGCCGCAGTCGGGCGAGGAGGGCTACACCTTCCAGTTCGAGTCGGCCCACTTCATCACGCTCGGACTGCTCTACGAGCAGAACAAGCGCTTCGCGGGCGGCGCCTTCGCCCCGATCCTGCGCCGGGTGGACAAGTTCCTGAAGGGCCACTTCCCGAAGACCCTCAAGGAGCGCGAGGAGCGGGCCGCGCTCGTGCGCGACGCCGACGAGGCCCTGGGCGTCGCGGTCGCCCGGATCAAGAAGCGCGGCATCAACCACCCCTACGTGAAGAACTTCGTCCTCGCGCGCACCACTCCGCTGACGCGCCAGCGCAAGACGCTGCCCGGCTTCGAGCAGACCTTCAAGAAGCTTGTCGAGAACATCGAAGCCTTCGACGTCGCCAAGGTGCGCTACGAGGACATCCAGCGCTCGGCCATCATGGGGGCGCCCGCCGCGGGCTAGACACTCCAGCATGGCCCGGCCCCCCAAGCTCGCCGACGCGGACGTGACACAGCGCCTGGCCGCCCTGCCCGCGTGGACGGTGAAGGACGGCAAGCTCCACCGCGAGCTCACCTTCCCGGACTTCACCCAGGCCTTTGCCTTCATGACCGACGTGGCCCGCGAAGCGGACGCGCTCGATCACCATCCGGAGTGGTTCAACGTGTACAACCGCGTGGTCATCGATCTCGCCACCCACGACGCCGCCGGCATCACCACGCTCGACTTCGAGCTGGCGCGGCGGGCCGAGGACCTGGCCCGCGGCCGCGCGCGCCCCGCGCCGTGACGGGCCGCGTCGCCGTCGTCACCGGAGGCACCGGCGCGCTCGGCCAGGCGATCACCACCAACCTGCTCGAGGCCGGCGGGAGCGTGGCCATTCCCTACGCGGTGCCGGAGGAGCTCGAGGGGCTCGAGTCGCGGCTCACGCGGGAGCTGCGCGCGCGCCTGCTCGCCCTGCCCGCCGACGTGACCCGCGAGGACGCGATGGGCAAGTTCGTCCAGGCGGTGCGGGACCGGCACGCCCGGGTGGACGGCCTCGTCAACGCGGTGGGCGGCTTCGCGGGCGGCGACCTGCTCGCCACGCCATTGGCGGAGTGGGAGCGCATGATGGCCCTCAACCTCACGTCCGCGGTCATCGCCTGCCGCGCGGTGCTGCCGGTCATGATCGCGGGCGGCGGCGGCCGCATCGTCAACATCGCCTCGCGGGCGGTGCTCGCCCCCCAGGGCGGCTTCATCGCCTACACGGTGTCGAAGGCGGGCGTGATCACGCTCACCCAGGCGCTCGCCCAGGAGGTGAAGAAGCACCGGGTCACCGTCAACGCGGTGCTGCCGAGCACCATGGACACGCCGGGCAATCGCCGCGCCATGCCCGACGCGGATCGCTCGGAGTGGGTCCGCACCGAGGACGTCGCCCACGTGGTGGCCTTCCTGCTCTCCGAGCGGGCCGCCGCGGTCACCGGCGCCTCCCTCACCGTCTGAGCGGAGCCGCGCCATGGATCGCTTCGATCTCGTGGTGATCGGCGCCGGCGCCGCCGGCATCACCGCCGCCAAGACCGCGGTGGGCCTGGGCGCGCGGGTGGCGCTCGCCGACCGCGGCCCCCTCGGCGGGCTCTGCGTCAACCGCGGGTGCATCCCGAAGAAGGCGCTGGTGACCGCGGGGCGCGTGCACCGGCTGGTGCGCGAGGCGGGCGGGTTCGGGACCTTCTCGGGCGCGGTCCGGCTCGACTGGGACGCCGTGCAATATCGCCAGAACGAGATCGTGGACGCGCACCGCCCCGCCGCCGTCGATCTCGAGAAGCGCGGCATCCGGGTGGCGATCGGGGAGGCGCGCTTCACCGACCCGCACATCGTCGAGGTGAACGGCCGGCCCCTCGGGGCCGAGCGCTTCGTCATCGCGGCGGGCTCGCAGCCGGTCATCCCGGACCTGCCGGGCCGTGAGCTGCTCATCACCTCCGACCTCGTCCTCTTCCTGCCCGTCTTCCCGGCCTCGCTCACCTTCATCGGCGCCGGGCCGGTGGCCCTGGAGCTGGCGGGGGCCTTCAACGACTTCGGTACCCGCGTGACCGTGCTGGCGCGCGACGCGGAGATCCTGCCCGGCGTGGACGCGGACATCGCCCGGAACCTGCGCAAGCGCATGGAGGAGCGCGGGGTGACGTTCCGGCTGCAGACGACCGTGACCAGCCTCACCCCGGCGGCGGACGGCGTGCGCGTCGCTTTCGACAGCGCCGGGATGGCGAACGAGATGACGAGCCGGCACGTGTGCGCGGCGGTGGGGCGCCGCTTCCACCCGCGGACCATCGGGGCCGCCCGCATCGGCCTCGAGATCGGACGGCTCGGTCTGCGCACGAGCCCGTACCTCGCCACCTCGGTCCCGCATATCTACGCGGCGGGCGACGCAGCGGGCAACCGACAGCTCACCACGGTCGCCGCCCACGAGGGGCGCATCGCCGCGACCAACGCCCTGCGGGGCGACACCGAGCGGACCGACGAGGCGGTGATCCCCCAGGTGATCTTCACCACCCCCGAGGTCGGCCTGGTGGGCGTCGCCTACGGCGAGGCGCCCGCGCACGGCGTCCACGCCGCGGTGGCCCGCCACGACGCGCGGGGCAGCAGCCACAGCCTCGCCACCGGTGAAGACGGGGGCTACTTCAAGCTCGTCTTCGACCAGGTCTCCCAGCGGCTCGTCGGCGCCCAGATGGTCTCACCCGCCGCGGAGGACCTGATCCAGCTCTGCGCGCTCGCCATCCGCTCGCGGGTGCCCGCATCCCTGGTGGAGACCCAGATCTCGGTGCATCCGAGCCGGACCGAGCGGCTGATCAAGGCCTTCGGGCCCGAGCCGGGCGCGGGCGCCCGGCCCGTCGAGGGCGCCGGCGTAGTAGAATCGCGCCCGTGATCCGATCCGCCTCGCGGCGCGCGGTGCCGTGGCTGGCCGTCGCCCTGGTCGTCTCCGCCTGCGCCGGATCCGGCGCGCGATCCTCCTCGCCGGCCCCGGGCGCCGCCGAGGCCGAGCTGCCCCCGCCGGCGCGCCAGGTGCTACGTAACGGGATGCGGCTCATCGTGCAGGACCACCGCGCCTCCGACATCGTGGCGATCTACCTCTTCGTGGGGGTCGGGGTGCGTCTCGAGACGCCCGACCAGCTCGGCTACGCCCACTTCCAGGAGCACATGCTCTTCAAGGGCACGGACCGCTTCGGCCCGGGCTACGTGGACCGGACGGTGGAAGGCGTGGGCGGCCGCTCGAACGCGGTGACCTCGTTCGACTACACGTCGTTCTACCTCGTGCTGCCGAGCGACGCGACCGCGACGGGCATCGAGCTCCTCGCCGACATGGCGTTCCGGTCCAGCTTCGTCCCCGACGAGATCGGCCGCGAGCGTGAGGTCATCTTCGAGGAGGCGCGCATCGAGCAGGACACCCCACGGTCGGCGGTGGTGCGCCAGCTCTACGGCCTGGTCTTCGCGGGCAATCCCTACGGCCGTCCCGTGCTGGGCACCCGCGAGACGATGCAGGCGGCCACCCAGGAGCGGCTGCGCGCCTTCAACCGCCGCTACTACGTGCCGGAGAACATGACCCTGGTGGTGGCGGGGCCGGTGAGTCCGGTCACCGTGCGCGGCATCGTGGACCGCACGTTCGGGGGCATGCCGGCCACCGGCTACAAGCCCGCCCCGGCCCCGGCGCCGCGGCCCCTCACCGGTGGGGTACGCCGCACCGTGGAGCGCGACGAGCAGCAGGCCCACCTCGCCCTCGGCTGGCAGGCCCCCCGCTCGGACGACCCCAACGGCGACGCGGTGGACCTGCTCACCACGATTCTCGCGGGCACCGAGAGCTCCCGGCTCGCCCAGCGGCTGCGCGATCGGGAGCGGCTGGTCTCGACCGTGACCATGAGCTACTCGGCGCTCGTCGGCGGCGGCATCGTGAGCCTGCGGGCGGAGCTCGAGGCCAAGGACCTGGAGCGGGTGGAGCGCATCATCCTGGAGGAGATCGCGCGGATCCAGGAGAGCGGGCCCACCGAGGAGGAGCGCCGCCTCGCGGTCACCAAGTTCGAGGCGCAGCACGCCTTCGACACCGAGACCTCCGAGGGCCTGGCCTACGCCTACGGCCTCGCCGAGACCACCTGGACGCTCGACGCCGAGCTGCGCTACGTGGATCGGCTCCGGCGCGTCACCCGCGAGCAGATCCGGGACGCGGCGCGCCGGTATCTCTCCCGTACCGACTACGCGCGGCTGGCCTTCGTGCCGAAGCCCGGTACGCGATGAGGCACGGTCGCGCGCTGGTGGTGGCGGGCCTCCTCGCGCTGCTCGCCGCGCCTGCGTGGGCTCAGAGCCCGACGGTCGGCCGGGCGCGGCTCCCCAACGGGGTCACCGTGCTGGTGCGCGAGAATCCGACCGCGCCGGTCGTCGGCGTCTCGCTGATGGTCCGCATGGGCACGCGCTGGGAGACTGTCGACAACGCGGGTATCTCCAACCTGGTCCAGCTCATGATCGTCCGGGGCACCACCACGCGCGACGGCGGCCAGATCGTCGAGGCGGCCGACGCGATGGGCGGCAGCATCGAGGCCACCGGCGACGTGGACCACGCGGAGATCGCGGCCACCGCGCTCTCGCGCCACTGGGTGGAGATCCTGGAGCTGGTGGCCGACGTGGCCCTGCGGCCCACCATGCCGGACGGCGTGGTGGTGGCGGTGCGCGACTTCCTCCTCCGCCAGGTGCGCAATCGCGGCGACAAGCCCTACGACGTGGCCCTCGACACGCTGACCGCGCGCATCTTCGGCCGCCACCCCTACGCCTGGGATCCGATCGGGCTCAAGGAGAGCCTCGAGCGGCTCGACCGCAACGCGCTCCTCGCCCACTACAAGCGGCACTACGTGCCGGGCGGCCTCGTGCTGGCGGTGAGCGGGCGCGTGAAGGCCGCCGAGGTGATGGCGCAGGCCTCGCGGCTCTTCGGGCCGATGCCCGCGGGCATCGCGCCGGTGGCGGCCCCGCCGCGGCCGCCCGCGCCGGCCCCGTGGCGCGAGGCGCGCGTGGTGCCCGGCGCCCAGGCGCAGATCCTGATGGGCGCGCTGGCGCCCCCGCTCACGGACCCCGACTATCCGGCGGTCAAGGTGCTGGCGAACGTGCTGGGCGGCGGGATGGCGGGACGGTTCTTCTCGGAGCTACGGGACAAGCAGGGCCTCGCCTACACGACGGCGGCGCAGTACCCGGCGCGCGTGGACAGCAGCTACTTCCTGGCCCAGCTCGGCACCGCGCCGGAGAACGTGGCCCGGGCGGAGGCGGCGCTCCGGGCGCAGCTCGAGCGGGTGCAGCGCGAGCGGGTATCGAGCGAGGAGCTGCGGGTGGCCAAGGCCTACGTGCTGGGGAACCTCGCGATGGACCGCCGCACGAACGCCCGCCAGGCGTGGTACCTGGCGGCCTACGAGGAATCCGGGGTGGGCTACGAGTTCCTGGACCGCTACGTGGCCGCGGTGCGCGCGGTCACCGCCGCCGACGTGCAGCGCGTGGCTCAGCGCTACCTGGCCGTCCTGCGCACCGTCATCGTCCAGCCTACCGCGCCCTGAGGCAACCGCCTCAGGGCATGCGGGTCATCTCGATCCGCACCGGCGAGCTCGTGTAGAGGAACTGGCCGATGAGCCGGTCGCCCTGCAGCGTGAACGAGGCCGCGAACGGCCGGCCCGGCTCGGTTCCGTTCACCCACATGTCGGTCTCCGAGACGGACAGCTCGATCGGCGCACCGAACGAGGACCTCTGGCGGATCGCCAGCGGGACGCCCTCGGCCACCTGCGAGTCCCTGAGCACGAGCACGCCCTGGCCGGTGGCGCCGTCGACCGTCAGGAACGCCTGCGCCACGCCGCCCCGCAGCGAACGGAACATGCCGTAGCCGCTCCAGGAGCCCTCCCATCGCCCGGCGACATTGGCCCGCGGGCCGACGAACGGGGTGCTCCGTCCCCACCAACCCTCGCTCTTGGCCGTCTCCATCATCTCCGGCGTGACCCGGGGCGCCCCACCCACCACGTTGCTCATCGAGAAACCCAGATGATTGCTGGTGGCATAGTGCGTCGGATGGGCCCGCCAGACCTCCCACTCGCGATGGGTGGCGGCGCAGCCGGTGGACAGCAGGACTATGCCCAGCATGAGCGGCAGGAAGCTCCGGTGGCGCATTGGCGAGTTCCTCCAATCAAAACGCATATGGAATCACAGTCTTGCACACCGGAATTTTTCGCCCAAGCTATTCGAGCAGCTCGGGAAAGGCGCGGATGATGCGGTGCGGCGCCACCGAGCAGGATTTCGGGAGCCCCTGGCCCGGGGCGTCTACCCAGACCCCGCGGAGACCCAGGCGCTGAGGCGCCAGCACGTCCCATTCGAGGTTATCCCCCACCATCCAGGCGTCCTCCGGCTTCACCCCGAGCTTGGAGAGGGCGTACCGGTAAACGACCTCCTCGGGCTTACCCACGCCCATCTCGCCCTCCACGACGATCACGTCGAAGAACCGCTCCAGATCGTGCCGGTCGATCTTGCGCCGCTGATGGGTGGCGTCCCCGTTGGTGACCATGGCCAGCGGGACGCCGCGGGCGCGCAGGGTCTCGAGCGCGGCGGTGACGCCGGGGAACAGCGTCATGCGCTCCCATCGGCGCTCGGCGAAGTCCGCCGCGATGCCGGCGGCCAGCGCCTCGTCCGTGCGCCCCAGGCGGCCGAGGGCGTGCGCGGTGATGCGCGTCCAGGCGCGCAGCATGTCGGCGCGCTCCGTGCGGTGGCGGCCCGGGTCGCTCCAGAACCAGCGCCGGGTCTCATCGATCGCGGCCATGAGGCCGGGCGGGTCGATGCCGGCGGGGCCGGCAAGCGCCTCGCACGCGTGAAGCCAGCACTCGTCCACGCCTCCCGAGTAGTCGAGCAGCGTGTCGTCGAGATCCACCAGAAGGGCTTTCAGGTCGCGGCGTCCTGGGCCGCGGCGAAGGGCGCCAGCTCGGGGCGGCAGACCGCCCGGAAATTGCACCAGCGGCAGATGCGCAGCTCCTCCGTCTTCTCGAAGCCCGACTCCTCGGCGAGATTGCGCTCGGGATCCTTGAGGTAGGCCTTCATGGAGCGGACCGAGAGCCGGATGTGCTCGCGAACCCGCTCGAGGCTCGCGTCATCCCACGGGTGGGTGGTCACCTTGCCCTCCCGGAGGTTGACTTCCAACAGGTCCACCCGACCCAGGTCCACGCCCAGGACCTCGAGGGCATAGAGGGCGTAGCCGCCGAGCTGGAGCCCAGCGCCCTCGCCGCCGCCCCCGGTCTTCCAGTCCAGGAGCTGCAGCCGGTCGGAATGGCTCCAGTAGCCGAAGTCGGGGGCGCTGAACACGCGGGTGCCCTCGAAGGGGAAGGAGCCGATGTCCTCGATGAAGACCCAGCGCTCGGTCGGCGTGCGCTTGATCTCGGTCAGCACGGGCAGCCGGTGGAAGTTCCGCAGGCAGCGGACCACGTGATCGCGCAGGGCCTGCCACTCGCTGTCGCGGATGGCCACGCCGTACTCGTGCTCGAACAGCGACGGCCGCTTCGGGGCCTGCCGGTAGACCCCGGCGCGCGAGCCCTTCCACTCCTCACGCATCTGGCGCACCGTGTCCTCGATGAGGGAGGCCTCGCTCAGGCCGTGGCCGTCGCGCAGGGCCAGCAGGGAGCGCTCGATCGCCTCGTGGACGAGGCGGCCCGCCCACATCTGGCGGGTGGCGAGCTGCTTGAGGATGTACAGCCGGCGGACGAGCGGGTCGGCGTCGGCGTCCCAGCCGCCCCAGGTGCCGTAGTACTGGTAGTAGTAGCGCCGGCGGCACTCCTGGAAGGCATTGTCGCGGGTGCGCGACCAGGAGAATTCGTTGACGAGGTCGGCCACGGCTAGAGCATAGCATTGCGGCCGCGCGGAACCGGAGGGGCCAGTCGGCGGTTGTTAGCCCGGCGCGCCTTGTCCGCTGGTTGGGGCCATGGTAGCCTCTGCCCCGCCTCGCCAGAGACATGCGCGCACGTCCCTCACCCGAACCGATCAAGGAGGCACTCATGCCCAAATCGAAAGCTGCGGGATTGACCCGGCGCCAGATGCTCAAGGTCGGCGGCGCCGCCACCTTCGCGGGCTACGCGGTCGGCGTCGAGAAGGCACTCGGCCAGGTGATCAAGACCGACACCCAGGGGATCGTGGCCGGCGACGCCGAGGTCGCGATCGGCGGCTACCAGATGCCGGTGTACGAGGCGCGCCCCGAGAACGCCACCAATGCCCCGATCGTCATCGTGATCTCGGAGATCTGGGGCGTCCACGAGTGGGTGAAGGACGTCACCCGGCGCTTCGCCAAGGACGGCTACCACGCGGTGGCGCCCGAGCTGTTCAAGCGCGAAGGCGGCGTGGGCCATCTCCCGAACGTGCCGGACATCCTGAAGATCGTGTTCGCGGTGCCGCGCAAGCAGGTGCTCGGCGACGTTGCGGCCGCGGTGGACTGGGCCAAGAAGCGTCCCGGCGCGCGCGCGGACCGGGTGGGCGTCACCGGCCATTGCTGGGGCGGCTCCACCGTCTACCAGGTGGCGGCGACCAACCCCGACATCAAGGCGGCGGTGGCATGGTACGGCCCGCTGGCCCGGCCCTTTCTGGACACCCCGAACCCGGTGACTGGCTTCGACGTGGCCAAGGATATCAAGGCGCCGTTCCTGGGCCTCTACGGCGAGAAGGACACGAATCCGACCCCGGACGACGCCAAGAAGTTCGGCGAGCTGCTCAGGCAGACCAACCGCAACTCGGAGATCGTCATCTACCCCAACGTGGGGCACGGCTTCTTCGCGGACTATCGCCCGTCCTACAACGCAGAAGCGGCCGCCGACGCCTGGAAGCGCTGCACCGGCCTCTTCGCCAAGAGCCTGAAGGCATAAGGAGACGGCCATGGATCTGGAACGCCGCGATTTCCTCAAGCTCGCCGCCGGCGCCCTGACCTACTCGCTCGCCACCGACGCCGCCTGGGCCCAGACCAGCCCCCAGACTGGTAAGGTCCATGTGCAGTGGCTCGGCCAGGCCTCCACCAAGATCACCACGCCGACCGGCAAGGTGATCGTGATCGATCCCTTCATCACCCAGAACCCCAAGACCCCACCCGCGCTCAAGAACCTCGACGCGCTCGGCAAGGTCGACGTGATCCTGGTCACTCACGGTCACGGCGACCACACCGGAGACGTCCGAGAGCTGGCCGCGCGCACCGGGGCCAAGGTGCTGGGACCCGCGGGCCTCATCGCCACCATGACCGACCTCGGCTGGGTCGCGCCCGACCAGGGCGTGCGCTTCGGCAAGGGCGGCAAGGTGCAGCCGATGGGGCCGCAGATCACCATCACCCAGACGCGCGCCGAGCACTCGTCCGAGGTGACGG
>WNFB01002476.1_pt1 | contig 16068 bp, 16 predicted proteins | sample 5400501 | NCBI WGS metagenome assembly WNFB01 (sample SAMN13153341, study PRJNA577476) | soil metagenome | isolation source: 200 cm saprolite under Douglas fir tree site 2 hole 1 | place: USA:California | collected 2015-04-18
ATTGGCTCGATGGACACGAAATTTTCCGATAGCAACTATTTTACGAGCGACGATGAATCGGCGTTCATTCCGTACACCGCCGCCGGCGACCTGTGGGACGCGCGTTACGCCAGCGTGATGCTTTTTGAGCCGGTCGCGCCCAATTTCGAACCCGCCGCCATGCAGCAGTTTCGCGCCGCAATCGCCAATCGTCAGCGTTTCTCGCCGAACGACAAGCGCGCCATCACCATGTTCGGAAGGGAAGAGTTCAAACCCATCTATGAGGGAATTACCCTGGGCATTGAGGCGCTGCTCTTTTTCGTGGGCGTGCTCACCCTCGGCATCGGCGGCGTCGGCGTGATGAACATCATGCTCGTCTCCGTGGAAGAACGTGTTCGCGAAATCGGTCTGCGCCGCGCGCTGGGCGCGAAGAAGTCTCACATCCGCTGGCAATTCCTGATGGAAGGGCTGGTGATGACCCTGGCTGCCGGCGCGGCCGGCATGCTGCTCTCCGCAGCCATCACCTCCGCCATCGGCACGATCCCCTTCCTCGGCCCGGCCTATGAAGACGATTCCGGCAAGGTGGATATCCACCTTACGCTCTCGGTGGTGACCATGATGCTGTCAACCGCCATACTGATCCTCGTCGGCGTGATCAGCGGTTGGTTTCCCGCCATGCAAGCCGCCAAACTCGATCCCGTCGAAGCCCTCCGCTACGAGTAACCCTGAAAGACACGGCGCCTCAACGCGCCTCACCCACGCTGATGCCGATGGCTATCCTGCGCGAAGCGATGGATCTCCGTCGCAAGTACGCTTCCTTGGAACTTTAAGTTGAGAATCTTCGTCGTGCCCCGGCGGTTCGCCTCAGATGGAAAATGGTGGGAATGAACTTACGACGACAGATCAGCTCTGTCCGAGGATGGCGTCGAAGTAGGCGCGCATATCCGGCGAGTCCCACTGCTGCGGACCGATCACTTTGCGGGCAATCTTCCCGCGGCGGTCAATGATGTACGTTTCCGGGTACATCGACGTGCCGTAATCCAACGCAGACTTTCGCGAGGGGTCGCGGTAAGTGGGAAAGTTGACCGCTTGGTCTTTCAGAAATTTCTGGTAGGCTGCCGGGTCTTCATCGACGCTGACCCCAAGGACCATTCCCCCGCGCGAATCGATATACTTCTGCAGCCGGTTCAGCGCCGGCGTTTCTTCCACGCAGGGCGGGCACCACGTTGCCCAGAAATTCAGCACCACTACTTTGCCCTTCAGGTCGGCGAGGTGCCCGGGTTTGCCGGAGATCTCCAGCGAAAAGTCCTGTGCCGTCTTGCCCGCAATCGAGGCCTCGCCCTGCCGGTACATGGGCATGGCGAAGAACACAATCACCAGGGCGGCGAGAGCCACCACGCCCCAGGCCACTATTTTTCGAAGGATTTGCATCGCATCCATTGCGACCCAACGGCGGTCAACTGCTATACTAACCTATCCATCCGCGATCCGGAAACGGCCTTCCACATCTAATAGGCGATGCCTGACGACACCACCAATTCTTCCACCTCCAGCACACCCGCGGTGCAGGCTGCTGCGGCCGTTGTGACCGCGATTATTCCTGCGCGTAACGAGGAAGCGGTCATCGCGGCTTGCGTCGAATCCCTGGCGTGCCAGCCGGAAATCGGCGAAATCGTGGTGGTGAACGATCAATCTACGGATGGAACCGCGCACGTCGTCCGCCGACTGATGGTGAGGATTCCTCGTTTGCGACTGGTGGAATCCGATGGATTGCCCGACGGTTGGGTCGGCAAAAACCATGCTTTGTGGATCGGCGTGCAGCAGGCCAAAGGTGCATGGCTCCTCTTCACGGACGCGGACACCGAGCATGAGCCGAATTCCGCCGCTCGCGCTCTCCAGATCGCCCAGGAGCAGAGTGCGGCTCTGGTTTCCTTTTCTCCGGAGCAGCTCACCGGCGCCTGGTATGAAAAAGCCTTGATTCCCTATATTTATTTGCGGCTCGCGAGGCGCTTCTCCTTTGACAAAGTAAATGATCCGGCCTCCCGCGCCGCCGCCGCAAACGGCCAGTTTCTGATGATGCGCCGCGAAGTGTACGATGCCATCGGCGGCCACGCCGGCTTGGCGGGCGAGGTTTTGGAAGATGTCGCGCTCGCCGTCCGCGTGAAAGCTGCGGGGCATCGCATCTGGTTCGGCGCGGGGAAGGACATCGTGCGCGCGCGAATGTACCGTTCCTTCGGAGCGATGTGGCAGGGCTGGAAAAAAAACCTCTACCGGCTGATGGGGGGCACACCGGGAGCGGTGCTTCGCGAAGCCGAGTCCAACTTGCCCTGGATTCCATTCCTGCTGATGGTCGCGGGGCTGAAGTTTCCTCTCTTGCTTTTTCTGGGTGTTCTCTTGCTGCTCGCCCGCCAAACCAGCTACGGCGTGCATCTCGCCCGTAACCATTTCCCCTTCTCGTTCATCTTCTATTATGTGCCTGCAGTGGCGCTCTATATTGGTGTGCTCTGGGCGTCCTACCGGAGCCACGCTCAGGGAAGAATCGAATGGAAAGGCCGGGAGTACTCCATTGAAGCTCCTGAATCGTTGAGGTAAGCGATACGCCATGATCCTTCTTACACGAAAAATCGAGTTCTCGGCCTCGCACCTCTACCATAACCCGACTTTTTCGCCCGAGGAGAATCGCCGAATCTTTGGAAAGTGCAACAACCCGCACGGCCACGGGCACAATTACACTCTGGAAGTGACCATCGCCGGAGAGCCCGACCCGGTGACCGGCATGGTGCTGGACCTGAAGGAGCTGAAATCCATCCTCGAGCGCGAAGTGACGCAGCGCATGGATCATCGTCATTTGAATTATGAGGTGCCGGAGCTGGCCGGGCAGATCCCGACCTGCGAGAACGTCGCGCGAGTCATCTGGCAATTGCTTGAGCCGAAAATCACCCAGGGCCGGCTGCACCGCGTGCGGCTATACGAGTCGCCGGACCTCTTCGCTGATTGTTACCGCAATGGCGCGGGGACGGCGGGGAAGCGATGAGTCACGCGCTTCAGATCGAGTTGGGCCGCCGCTATCTTTTCTCGGCGTCACACCGGTTGCACAGCCCGCTTCTATCGCCGGAAGAAAATTGCCGGATCTTCGGGAAGTGCAATAACCCTTACGGCCACGGTCATAATTACGTCTTGGAAGTCAGCGTGTCCGGAGACGTGGATCCGGCCACGGGCATGATCGCAAATCTGGCAGATCTTGACGCTTTCGTCGAACGTCACGTGCTCGGACCATTCGATCACAAGTCGCTGAACGAGGACGTCCCGGAGTTTCGCGAAAAAGTGCCTACCACCGAGAATTTGTGCATTGAGATTTTTCAACGCCTGAAATCCTTCCCCAAAGGCAGGCTCGAGCGCGTCCGAGTCGAAGAGACCGGGAAAAACAGTTTTGAGTACGCCGGGGACCATTCAGAAGGGAATCCGCTGTGACCAAACCAACCGAAGAAATCGTGCTTCACGACGGCCAGGGTGTGAATGCCCGGGCGATCGCGGACCATGTGCGCGAAATCATCAAACTCCTCGGCGAGGATCCCAATCGAGATGGATTGCGCAAGACGCCGGAACGCTTCGAGAGAGCGCTGAAATTTCTGACCGGCGGCTACCACCAGAACCTCGATCACGTTCTAAACGGCGCGACCTTCGCCGTGGCCTACGACGAGATGGTCATTGTGAAGGACATCGAATTCTTCAGCCTTTGCGAACACCACCTGCTCCCGTTCTTCGGCAAGGCGCACGTGGCCTACCTGCCGAATAAGCGCGTGCTCGGCCTCAGCAAGATCGCGCGCCTGGTAAACATGTTTGCGCGCCGCCTGCAGATTCAGGAACGCCTGACCAGTCAGGTCGCGCAGGCCATCGACGAGAAGATCGCGCCACAGGGCGTGGGGGTCATCATCGAAGCCCGCCATCTGTGCATGCAAATGCGGGGAGTGGAAAAACAGCACGGCTCGGCAGTCACCAGCGCCATGCTCGGCGCTTTCCGCCACAATCAGCAGACTCGCGAAGAGTTCCTCGCCCTTATCCGCCCCAGGAGAAGCTGAACTCTGGATTGTTGGCAATGGGAGAGCGTCCGGCGCACGCCCTGCCAGGCTTGCTGTTTCGCGAGAGTACAGATCGGGCGCGGCGCACGCGGGCACGGTTGCCGCAAGTGCGGTCATCGCACACCACACCCATTTTACGTTTCCTGACACCGAGGAGAGCGGGCGAATGTCCAATTTGGTTCTTGGGCTCTCTTCCGTAGATGAGACAACTACATCATGAGCGCCGAATCCTCCGCCACTGCTGTCCGAGCCTCAACGGCATCCGTCTCCGCACCGGTGCGCAGCCCCGCGCGGCGCCTGGAGGTGCTCCTCGCCTTTTTTGCCATTTACGCCATCTGGGGCTCCACGTATCTCGCCATCCGTTTCGCGGTGGAGACCATTCCCCCGTTTTACACCGCGGGCATCCGCCATTTTGTGGCGGGGATCATTCTCCTGGCCTGGTGTCTTGCGAAGCGCCTGCGGCCCACCCGGGCGCAGGTTCGCGCCAGCATCATTATCGGCGCCTTCTTTTTCCTGGGCGGCCACGGCTCGTTGCACTGGGCCGAGCAGAAGCTGCCTTCCGGCCTCGCTTCTCTTCTTGTCGCTAGCGAGCCCCTCTGGGTCTTCCTCCTCTCCGCCGTAGCTGCCAAACAGTGGCGCTTGAATGGGACGCTACTCGCGGGAATTGTTCTCGGTTTTGGCGGGGTGGGTCTCTTGATGGGCAGGAGCGCCCTGACAGCCGGCCCCGGAGTGTTCGCGGGATCGCTCGCCGTGCTCTTCGGTGCCCTTACCTGGGCTGTGGGTATCGTGTACTCCCGGAGGTCGCATCTCTCGGGTCATCCACTGCTATTATCTGCGCTCTCCCTGCTCGCCGGTTCCATCCAACTGCTTCTCCTCGGTACGGTTGCCCGCGAATACCGCGGCTTTTCCCTGGCTTCGGTCTCTCTGCGCTCGTGGCTCTCGCTTGCCTACCTCATTCTCTTCGGTTCGGTTGTGGCCTTTACCGCCTACAACTGGCTTCTCGAGCATTATTCTCCCACGCTCGTTGCCACGCACACTTACGTGAATCCTCTTATCGCCGTGCTGCTGGGCTGGCTTCTGGCTGGCGAAGCCTTGACCCTCAACGTGCTCCTTTCCACCGCTCTGGTTATCGGAGCGGTCATGCTCGTGGATCGCGGCACCGCGCGACTGCAACGAGGCCATTAGAGTGGTTGCCGTTTCCTACTTGCCACAAAAATGAAAAAGGTGCGCTGATGACTCATTCAGCGCACCTATTCCGTTTCCAAGTTCGCTCCTCACTACATCTTGGATATATCCACTGATGCTCGCGTCGTTTCCCAGTCCATCCGCAGCGTACAGCCGCCGCCTGACTTGTCGAACGCGATCGTGAAGTTCTCAACGGCTGACGGCAGGTCGGCGGCCTTCATGTCAACCCTCGCGAAATCCTGGTCTGCGCCGGGATAAGGAATGCCCCATTCGCCGGTCTTCTTGCTGATAATCAGCGTCCACTTGTCCTTGTTGGGAATCGTGAAGATCGTGTAGCTGCCGGCAGGGACGTGGGTGCCCCCCACCATCAGGTCGGCTGTCGTCACGAACGTAGTGGCCTCATTGGCGCCCGCGCGCCACACCTCGCCGTAGGGCACCAGGCCGCCAAAGATCTTGCGCCCCTTTGCCCGCGGGCTTGAGTAATCCACGGTTATCGTTTTGCCGTCTGCCAGCGCACAGGTCGCTTTCGCTGCGGGACTCGGGCGCGCAGGCTTTTCCGCCTGAGCGTACACCAGTGCCGCCGGCAAGCCGAGTGTCAGACATCCCACCGCCAGAACTGCCAATCGTTTCCGCATCATTTCTCCCCCCTTGAAGTTACCCGATAGCATTGAACCTGATTTACGGGTGGCGCGCAATATCGGGCGCATGCAACCTGATCAGACGGATTAAAACAAGACGCGTTTCCAATTTTTTTGCAGCCCCCTCGCTCCCAAGGGCCCGATGCCAAGCCTCTCCGGTGGTTCGCTCCCCCTCTCCAACCCGCTCTTCCCGAGGTTTGACTTCGCTTTACACGTTTATCAAAATTGTGCTAGCCTGAGTGAGTCGAAGAGAAGAGGAAAAATTCAGGGGACGACGGAGAGGGCACTTGAGCGCACCGAAATCAGTGTTGATCGAACAATTCCGGACCCATGTCAAGGACACAGGCTCGCCTGAAGTGCAAATCGCGCTTCTCTGCGAGCGGATCAACTATCTGACTACGCACCTCAAGTCCCACGTGAAGGACCACGCATCGCGGCGGGGGTTGATCATGATGGTCAATAAACGCCGCCGTTTGCTGGACTATCTCAACCGCCGCGACCCGGATCGGTATCGCGAGATTGTGGAACGTCTCAGCCTGCGCAAGTAACCATCCTGCCGTTGGCCCGAAAACAGGGTGGCGCCCTTTGCGTTCTTACGAAATGACACATTCCAATCGGAGTCTGTCTTCAGGCATCCGGCCGAAGTAACGCCGGAGTTTCTCGTGGTGTAGTCCGGCTCATTTGGTTTGGCTCCTCGATAGTTCTTGCCTCTTTTCTTCCTTTTGAAAACAGAGACAGGCGTCTCTGGATGGCCGTTCGCTCGGCGAACGCGTCCGAAAATGCTCCTTCTTGAGGAGGGGCCAAAGGAAACGATTCATGTCTGAAAATACGCATCTTCCCGCAGCACATCGCGTTTCGGTCGAGGTCGGCGGACGTCCCCTGATTCTGGAAACCGGCAAGATTGCCAGGCAGGCCAATGGCGCTATTTTGGCGCGCTACGGCGACACCGTCGTGCTCACCACCGCTTGCATGGCCTCGACCGTCAACGACCGCGACTTTCTCCCCCTGACCGTGGACTACCGCGAGAACACTTACTCCGCGGGAAAGATTCCCGGCGGCTTCTTCAAGCGCGAAGGCCGCCCCTCCGAAAAGGAAATTCTTACTTCTCGCTTGATCGACCGCCCCCTTCGTCCGCTTTTTCCCGAAGCTTGGCGCAATGAGACTCAGATCGTCGCCATGGTGCTCTCTGCCGACAGCGACAACGATCCCGATGTCATCGCCGTCACTGGAGCCTCCGCCGCTTCCTATTGCTCGGATCTGCCGTTCGAGAAGCCCGTGGCCTGCGTCCGCGTCGGCCTGCTGGATGGCCAGCTCGTCGCCAACCCAACGGTTGCGGAGCAGAAGAAGAGCCTTCTGAATATCGTCATCGCCGGCACCGAAGAAGCCATCGTCATGGTCGAATCCGGCGCGCTCGAAGTCTCCGAAGAAACCGTTGTTGACGCCCTCGAATTCGGCCACGCGCAGATCAAGAAGATCGTCGCCGCCATCAAGGAGCTCCACGCGCAGCTCAAGCCCAAGAAAGTTGTCGTCGACCCGTTGCCCTTCGACGAAGCCATCTACAAGGAACTTCAGAAAAGCTACGGCGGAAAGCTCCACGATGCGCTGAACACCGAAAAGCACCCGAAGAAGGAAAGCTATCACCTCGTCGACGCGCTCAAGGAAGAGATCATCAGTGCCATCCCCGAAGAGCCCAAGAAGGAGATGGACGAGAAGCGCACCCTGACCAAGCGCGCCTTTGAGCGCCTCCGCGAAAACCTCTTCCGCGATGACGTTCTCAACGCCCGCCGCCGTCCCGATGGCCGTCCGTTCGATCAGATTCGCCAGATCACTTGCGAAGTCGGTTTGCTTCCCCGCGTGCATGGCTCCGCGCTCTTCACCCGCGGCGAGACCCAGGCGCTGGCCACTCTGACTCTTGGCACCAAGGAAGACATGCAGCGCCTCGACCTGCTCTTCGAGCAGGACCAGTTCAAGCGCTTCATGCTGCACTACAACTTCCCGCCGTTCAGCGTCGGCGAAGTGAAGTTTCTCCGCGGTCCCGGCCGCCGCGAAATCGGCCACGGCGCTCTCGCCGAGCGCGCCCTCGTCAATCTGCTTCCTGCCGAAGCGGACTTCCCTTATGCCATGCGCCTCGTTTCCGACATCCTGGAATCCAACGGTTCGTCTTCGATGGCCACCGTTTGCGGCGGTTCGCTCGCACTGATGGACGCCGGCGTTCCGATGAAGGCTCCTTGCGCCGGCATCGCCATGGGCCTGGTCGTCGGCGAGGATCACAAATATTCCATCCTCACGGATATCGCCGGCGCCGAAGACCACTACGGCGACATGGACTTCAAGGTCGCGGGCACGCGCGCAGGCATCACCGCGCTCCAGATGGACATCAAGGTCCTCGGCATCAGCATCGCCATGATGCGCGAAGCCCTCGCGCAGGCGAAGAAAGCCCGCCTCCAGATTCTCGACACCATGGAAAAGACGCTCGGCGCCCCGCGCAAGGAAATTTCCGCTTACGCGCCGCGTCTCTACAAGCTGAGTATCCCCACGGACAAAATCCGCGACCTCATCGGTCCCGGCGGAAAGAAGATCAGGTCCATCATCGAAGCTACCGGCGTCAAGATCGACGTCCTCGAAGACGGCACCGTGCACATCTTCTCCACCAGCGGAGCCGGCGGCGACGCCGCCCTGCAAATGGTCCGCGACGTCACCGCCAGCGCCGAAATCGGAAAGACCTATCTCGGCAAAGTAGTTCGCCTCGCGGAATTCGGCGCTTTCGTCGAGCTTTTCCCCGGCACCGACGGTCTCCTGCACATCAGCGAAATCTCCGAGCATCGCATCCGCGACGTGCGCGATGAGCTGAAGCTCGGCGACCAGGTCCTCGTCAAGGTTCTCTCCATCGAGGGCAATAAGGTCCGTCTCTCCCGTAAAGCCCTCATTCGCGAAGCCCGCGAAAAGCAGCAGCGCGCCGCCAGCAGCGGGGCCTCCGCCACCACATCGTCCGACGTCAGCCACGGCCACGACAACCCTGGCCATGGCAAGTCCGGCGACGGCGAATAACCCTTCGACTTTTTTGCCTTTGGCAACTTGCGTAGGGGCTCTGTTGTTTGTGTAGGGGCGGGCCTTGGCCCGCCCTTTTTTCTGCTTTCTTCACCCAAAACAAAAAGCCCCCGATCCAATCGGGGCCGTTTCATTTCCGCGTCATCCCCTCCTCGCGGCGGTGCCGCAGGTTGCGCCCTATCTGCAGCCCGTGCGATTCCTTCAGTGGCACAGCCCCACTTGATTGTGCTCTTCATGCGGCGTACTCACTCGGAGCATGGACCCGCTCGATATCCGCGCCAACAGCACGCAGCTTCTCTACGATCCCCTCATACCCCCGATCAATGTGATACACGCGCTCAATTATCGTCTCCCCGCTCGCCACCAATCCCGCCAGCACTAGCCCCGCGCTCGCCCGCAAATCCGAAGCCTGCACGGTCGTCCCTGACAATCGCGCCGGTCCGCGCACCACCGCCTTCCGCCCGTCGACCGAAATGTTCGCGCCCATGCGCACCATCTCGCTGGCATGCAGGTAGCGATTCTCAAAAATCGTCTCGGTAATTGCCGACGTGCCTTCTGCCTGCGTCGCCAGCGCCATGTACTGCGCCTGCATGTCCGTGGCGAAGCCGGGAAACTCCTCCGTGGTCATGTACGACCCCACCAGTTTCTTGGCGCCCCGCACGCGCAAAGTGGTTTTGTTCACCGTTTCCATCGGCACTCCCGCCTGCTCCAGCTTCGCTATCACCGCGCCCAGATGTTCCGGCGCACAATTCTTGATCGTCAGGTCGCCTCCGGTAATCGCTCCCGCCACCAGAAACGTCCCCGCCTCGATCCGGTCCGGAATCACGGTATGTTCCGCCCCATGCAGTTTCTCGACGCCGCGAATCCGCAGCGTCGAAGTTCCATCGCCTTCGATCTGCGCGCCCATCTTCCGCAGCAGCGCCACCAAATCCGTCACTTCCGGCTCGCGCGCCGCGTTCTCCAGTATCGTTTCGCCCTCCGCCAGCGTCGCCGCCATCAAAATGTTTTCCGTCCCGGTCACGGTAATTCTCTCAAACACGATGTGCGCGCCCTTCAATCGTCCCCTGCGCGCCCGCGCCTCGATGTACCCGTGCTCCGTTGCGATCTCCGCGCCCATCTGCTCCAGCGCCTTCAAGTGCAAATCCACCGGCCGCGCCCCGATCGCGCAGCCTCCCGGAAGGGACACATGCGCCACGCCCGCGCGCGCGACCGCCGGCCCGAGCGTCAGGATGGAAGCGCGCATCGTCTTCACCAGTTCATATGGCGCCACCGCATGGTTCAGCGTTTTGGCTTCAATGACGTAGTCGCTCGAAGGCAGATCCGTCACCGAAACTGTCGCGGACATGCACGCCAGCAGTTTGGCCATGGTGATCAGGTCGCGCACCTTCGGGACGTTGTGCAGCGCTACCGGTTCGGCCGTGAGCAGCGCGGCCGCCATCGCCGGCAGCGCTGAATTCTTCGCCCCGCTGATTGCGACCGTCCCCCGCAGCGCCTTCCCGCCCTTAATCCGAAACTTATCCATTGCCTCTCTCGCTATTCCCCCAACGCCTTTCGCAAATCATCGCCCGCTGCTTTTAATCTCTTCTTCGCCTCTCTCGCCTCCACTCCCCGCTTCAGCATCACCAGCGCCACCCGCATATTGTGTCCTGACTGCCGCAGAGCGTGTTCCGCAGCAGACAGCCTCTTCCCACTGGCCTCCGCCAGGATCCGCCGCGCCCGGTCCCAGAGCTTTTCATTGGTCAGCACGGCATCGATCATCAGGTTCTCGTAGACATGCCCCAGCCGCGCCATCGCTGCGGTACTCAGCATGTTCAGCACCATCTTCTGCGAAGTCCCCGCTTTCAGCCGCGTCGATCCCGTCAACACCTCCGGCCCCACCTCCGGCGCAATCACGATTTTTGCCAGGCGCCCCACTGGCATCTGCAGATTTGAGGTCACCGCCACGGTCGTGGCGCCCCGCCTCTGCGCAAACTTCAGCGCCCCCAAGACGTAGGGCGTCGTCCCGCTCGCCGCGATTCCCACCACCACGTCGTTCCGTCTCAATTTTTTTGCACGAAGATCGCGCTCGCCGTTTCGAACCGAATCCTCCGCGCCCTCCACCGCACCCGTCACCGCGCGTCTTCCTCCCGCAATCAGCGCCTGCACCAGTTTCGGCGAAGTTCCAAACGTCGGCGCGCATTCCGCCGCATCCAGCACCGCCATCCGTCCGCTCGAGCCGGCCCCCACATAAATCAGTCGCCCGCCGTTTCGAATCCCGCGCACAATCGCATCCACCGCGCGCGCAATCGCCGGAATCTCCCGTCCCACCGCCACCGCCACCTTGCGGTCTTCGCGGTTCATCAACCGCACGATCTCCCGCGCGGCCATGCGGTCAAGATTCTTCGACGCCGCGTTCCTCTGCTCCGTGCGTCGGTGATCCGTGTGCCCTCGTTCTTTCCTGTGCGAAGTCATTACCGCATTATACAGGCTGCGGAAAAAGCGCCGCGGCGCAGCCCATCTCGGCTGTGCGCTTCAAATAAGCGCAATTCATGGGGCACAAGCACGGGGAATCACCGCCCATTTCGCGTGATTCGAAGAACAGCAACTCACCGTCAACCAATTCACTCCTGCGGGAATCAGCTATGATAGAAAACAGTAAGTGTCAGCGCTCCGTCAAAAGGGAATCGCGGGGAATCGTATTCATGGATGTTCTCAAACGGCTTTTTGAACAGCATTTCCGCTCCCCCGTCGAGCGGATGGAGCCCCTCCAGGGCGAGCTCGGCGGTTCGGGGCGCAAGATCATCCGCCTTGCCGCCGAAAAACGCAGCGCCATCGGCATTTTGTATGGCGTACGCGAAGAAAACGTCGCCTTCCTCGAGTTTTCCAGACATTTTCGCCGCCACGGCTTGCCGGTGCCGGAAATTTATGCGGAAGATTTGAGTCACGGCGCGTATCTCGAGGAAGACCTCGGCGACACCTCGCTTTTTGAGTTTCTCTCTAAGAACCGCTCCGGCGAAAGCATTGCTCCTCAGGTCGTTGAAGCCTACCGCAAAGTGGTGGCCGTCTTGCCCCGCTTTCAGGTGGAAGCCAGCCGCGATTTGAATTACGCCGTGTGCTATCCGTGCGCCAGCTTTGATCGCCAGTCCATCGCCTGGGATTTGAATTATTTCAAGTATTATTTTCTCCGCCTCGCCGGCATCCCTTTCAGCGAACAAGCCCTGGAAGACGATTTCGGCCGTTTGACGGATTTCCTCTTGGGCGCCCTCAGCGATTACTTTCTCTACCGCGATTTCCAGTCACGCAACGTCATGTTGCCCGGCGGCCAGCCGTTTTTTCTGGATTACCAGGGCGGCCGCAAAGGCGCTCTGCAATATGACATCGCTTCTCTCTTGTACGACGCCAAAGCCGACCTGCCCCCGGAACTGCGCCAGCAGCTGCTCGATCATTATCTTGACCGGCTTGCCTGTTTCATCAAGCTGGACCGCGAAGCCTTCCTGCGCCACTACTACGCTTTTGTTTACGTCCGCATTATGCAGGCGCTGGGCGCTTATGGCTTCCGCGGGTTTTATGAGCGCAAAGCCCATTTTCTGCAAAGCGTGCCGTATGCCCTGAAAAATCTCCGCTGGCTGCTTCACCACGTCAGGCTGCCCGTCCCCCTCCCGGCGCTGATGGACGCGTTTAAAGGCATGTTAGCCTCGGAGAAATTGCAGGGCCTCGCTTCCGAAGCGGAAAACCTGCTCGTGCGAATCTTTAGTTTTTCATTTCACCGCGGCTTGCCGAAGGACGAAACCGGGCACGGCGGCGGATTCGTTTTCGATGGCCGCGGCCTCCCGAATCCGGGACGCGAAGAGCGTTTCAAAAATTTGACGGGCAAAGACGCCCCGGTAATCGAATACCTCATTCAGCAGGAGAGCGTGCATCAGTTTCTCGCTGGTGTTATGTCCCTTGTGGACGCCAGCATTAGCAATTATCAGAGTCGCGGTTTCAAGAGTTTGATGGTCTCGTTCGGCTGCACCGGGGGCCAGCATCGCTCCGTCTTCCTTGCCGAGCAATTGGCCAAGCGTCTGCGCGCCAGGAACGGTTTGGAAGTGGCGGTGCGGCATCTTGAGCTGGAGAAACTGGGCAAGCGGAGAGCGCTCCAATGAAGGCCCCTCCATGAAAGCCATGATCCTGGCCGCGGGCCTCGGCACTCGCCTGCGCCCGCTCACGGACAATCGCCCCAAAGCCCTAGTGGAAGTCGCCGGCCGCACCCTACTCGAAATCACCCTCGCCCGGCTGCGCACCTTTGGCGTCACTGAAGTGATTGTCAACGTCCATCACTTCGCCGACATGGTTGTCGATTATCTGAAGACCTGCGCCAACTTTGGCATGCGCGTCGAAGTCTCCCGCGAGGACGTCTTGCTCGACACCGGCGGCGGCCTGAAGAAAGCCGCCTGGTTTTTCCTCGAAGATTCCAGCCGTCTGAATGAGCCGTTCCTCTTGCACAACGTCGACGTCATCAGCAACATCGATCTCGCAAGGATGCTCCGATTCCACAACGACAATCACGCTCTCGCCACACTTGCCGTGCAGGATCGTGAGACCTCTCGATACCTGCTCTTCGACGAGCACCTTCAGCTCTGCGGCCGCCGCGCCGGCCCCAGTTCTGGTCAAGGCTCCCATCAGAAATCGGAACTCGTTCGCTCTTCACCCCCGCCGTCGCAGCTACAGGCTCTGGCCTTTTCCGGCATCCACGTGATCTCGCCCCGCCTCTTGCCGAGGATCACGGAAGAAGGCGTTTTCTCCATCATCCCCAGCTATCTTCGCTTGGCCGCGCAGGGCGAGAAAATCCTCGCCTTCCGCGCCGACGAATGCTATTGGCGCGATCTCGGCCGCCCCGCCGACCTCGCTCAAGCCGCCCACGATTTGCAGCAAAACGTTCTTCTGTGATGCGGCACTAGCCCCCGGCAATCGCCCCTAAGATGACAAGGGGTTCGGCCCCCGACGCGACCGCTTCGGGCAGCGGCGCATCGGGCGGCTCAAGCGAGAGGTCTTCCTCGCAGGCGAAAAACCGCAAGAACGGACGGCGCTGCTGCGTGATGTGTTCGCGGATCGTGCCGCGCAGCATCGGATAGCGGGCCTCCAGCGCGTCGAGGACCGAGCGCTGCGTGACCGGACCCTCGACCTCGAGCTCCACTTCGCCGCGAACTCTCGCCAGCCCTCGCAGATGTGGCGGAAGAATGACTCGAATCATGGCAGTGTCTGAACCTCGACGGAAAGCACCGCCGGAAGATCTCGCACGATGGGAGCCCAGCTGTCTCCGGCATCGGCCGATGCGTACACCTGCCCGCCGGTGGTTCCGAAATACACGCCGCATTTATCGAGCGAGTCCACGGCCATCGCGTCGCGCAACACGTTCACGTAACAGTCGCGTTGCGGCAGGCCTTTTGTCAGCGCCTCCCACTCGTTTCCTCCCGTGCGGCTGCGGTACACGCGCAGCTTGCCATCGGGAGGGAAATGCTCTCCATCGCTCTTGATCGGCACCACGTAAATCGTCTCCGGCTCGTGCGCGTGAACGTCGACCACGAACCCGAAGTCCGTGGGCAAGTTCCCGCTGACCTCTTTCCACGAATCCCCGGCGTTGTCGCTGCGCATCACGTCCCAGTGCTTCTGCATGAACAGCACATTCGGGCGCGACCTGTGCATCGCGATGCGGTGAACGCAGTGGCCGACCTCCGCCGTCGGCTCGGGAATGTATTGGGAATGCAGTCCCTTGTTGATTGGTCGCCAAGTCTTGCCGCCATCGTCGGTACGGAATGCCCCTGCGGCCGAGATGGCGATATAAATTCGCTTCGGATCTGCCGGATCCAGAATGATGGTGTGAAGGCACATTCCACCAGCGCCGGGCTGCCAGCGTGGCCCTGTGCCGTGACCGCGCAATCCAGCAAGTTCCTGCCACGTCTTCCCGCCGTCGATGGAGCGGAACAACGCGGCGTCTTCCACTCCGGCGTAGACGGTGTCCGCATCGCTCAGCGAGGGTTCGAGGTGCCAGACGCGCTTGAACTCCCACGGGTGTTGATTCCCGTCGTAGAACTGATGAGTGGTGAGAGGTTTGCCGGTTTGTGCGGAGGTGTCGTAAACAAACTTGTTGCTCTCGCCCTTGGGCGTTCCCTCGGGAGTGGTCCGCTCCTCCGGCGGCGTCCCTGGTTGTGTCCAAGTTTTGCCGCCATCATCGGACCGCTGAATAATCTGCCCGAACCAGCCGCTGGTTTGCGATGCATACAGCCGGTTCGGGTCCACGGGAGATCCCTTGACGTGGTAAATCTCCCAGCCCCCAAAGTGCGGGCCGCTGACATCCCACCGTTCGCGCTTTCCGTCCGATGTCAGGACGAACGCGCCCTTGCGTGTGCCCACCAGTACTCGTACCTTGCTCATGCCGCATCTCCTTTCTGAGTTTGTCCCCGTGCTGCGAGCCCTGCGAGCCCGCCAGCGTAAACTGTTTTCGCGCTCGCTTCTCTGCCCTTGGCCGGCTGTTCGCATTTCACGCAGCCTTCGTCTGTTGAACGACTGAAATGCCTATTTTGCAACAGCTTTCGCATTGTCGTAGGCTTGCTTCAATCCATTTATGTCAATTTTCTCCATCTGAAGCATTGCTTTCATGACTCGCTTCGATTTTTCAGGATCGGGGTCACTCATCAGCTTGCCTAAAGCCGTAGGAATGATTTGCCACGAGACTCCAAATTTGTCTTGAAGCCACCCGCACCTGTTTATCTTTCCTCCCGCGGAGAGTTTTTCCCACAATTCATCCACTTCTTCCTGGGTCTCGCAGTTGACGAAGAACGATATGGCCGGCGAAAACGTGAATTGTGGGCCGCCGTTTAACGCGATGAATGGTTGTCCATCGAGCTGGAACTCCACGGACATGACGGATCCCTTCGGCCCACGCCCTCCTTCTCCGTACCGTCTCGTGGTTCCCATCCTTGCGTTCTTGAAAATCGAGACATAAAAATTCGCGGCCTCTTCGGCTTTACCATCGAACCACAAGAACGGGGTAATTTTTTGCATCTCAGTTCTCCCTTTTGACTTTTTTTCGTTAACCTACGGGCCGCTGATCCGTTTGAGTTTGCAGAGGAACGAGCGCACGCACCCGGTCATCGCGCAGGAACAGTCCTCCCCAGACC
>WNFB01002477.1_pt1 | contig 16061 bp, 16 predicted proteins | sample 5400501 | NCBI WGS metagenome assembly WNFB01 (sample SAMN13153341, study PRJNA577476) | soil metagenome | isolation source: 200 cm saprolite under Douglas fir tree site 2 hole 1 | place: USA:California | collected 2015-04-18
GAAGGCTCGGACGTCCACGCGCTGGAGCCGGCCCTCTCGCCGAAGATCCGCCACGCGATCTTCGTCAGAGGCGATCACTGGCTCAATAACCAGCGCCTGGTGCTCGCCTACGCCCAGGCGGCGGCGGCGGCCGGGGTCGAGCTCAGCACCGGCTGCAACGTGTCCCGCCTCGTCGTCGAGGGGGGCAGAGTCCGGGCCGTCGTGACGGAGGGCGAGCGCGTCGAGGGCGATGCGGTGCTGCTGGCGGCCGGCGCCTGGAGCTCGGAGCTGCTGGCGCCGCTCGGCGCCTCGCTCAGAATCGAGCCACGCCGAGGCCAGATGATCGCCCTCGCCCACGTGCCCCCCGTTCTCACATACTGCGTCCACGGCGAGGCCTACATGGCGCCGCGGCCGTCGGGGGAGCTCGTGGTCGGCGCCACCGTCGAGCGCGCGGGTTTTCAGCGGGCCGTCACCGCCGAGGGCATCGCCGGGCTGCTTCGTGCCGCGATCGAGCTCGTGCCGTCGCTGCGAGAGCTGCCGATCGCGCGGACGTGGTGCGGATTCAGACCCTGGGCGCCGGACAGCCTGCCGGTGCTCGGCCCATGGCCGGGCGTCGAAGGATTGTTCGTCGCCACCGGGCACTTCCGCAACGGCATCCTGCTCGCGCCCATCACCGCGCGGGTCATGACGGAGTGGATCACCGGCGGCCAGCCGACCGTCGCGGTGAAGGACTTCCTCCCCGACCGCTTCGTCCGACGTTCAGCCCGGTAGGCGACGCCCCCTGGCCCTCGGATATTTCCCGGTCGCCGAAGTTTTCACACGGGATTCGGCCCATTGTAGCTAACATAGCCATATGAAGAAGGCCAAGATAGCTATCTTGAAGAACAACCTGTCGCGCTACCTGGCGCATGTCCGCGGCGGCGGCTCCGTGCTCGTGCTGGACCGGGACCGGCCGGTCGCGCGCCTGGTGCCGTTGCCGAGCTCCGGCGTGCGGGGAGCGTCGGAACGGCTTGCCCGCCTGGAACGTCAGGGACTCATCCGGCGCGGCACGATCGGCCGGAGCGCGGGGCTGGCGATGCGCAAGCCCGCGCGGCTGCCCGGCGGCGTGCTCCGAGGGCTTCTGGAAGAGCGCGAGCGGGGCTGGTGAGGTTCTGGGACACGTCCGCCCTGGTGCCGTTGTTCATCGCCGAGCGCGAGTCCAGGTCCGCCGTGCGCTGGCTACGCGAAGATCCGGAGGTGGTGGTCTGGACGCTGGCGCGCCTGGAGCTGCTCGCGGCGCTCGCGCATCGCAGTCGCGACGAGCCCGCGGCGTCCCGGCAGCTCCGGCTCGTGCGGCGGCACTTCCTCGATGCGTGGGAGCGCTGGTCGGAGGTGACCGCGGCGGATATCGTCCGGCGCCACGCCGAGCGCATCGTGGGAAGCCATCCGCTCCGGGCGTCGGACGCCCTTCACATCGGCGCCGCCCTCGTCGCCGCCGAGCACGAGCCCGGCACGCTCGAGTTCGTCACATTCGACCGGCGGCAGGCCGCGGCCGCCGAGCGCGAGGGCTTCCACGTGCTCGGCCCGTAGTGAGGCTCAGCCCGACCCGCTCGACCGTCGGATGTCGAGCATCGGCGGGAGGAACCCCTGCGCCGGCACCTCCTCGATCTGCGTGATCGCGTTCATGCGGATGATGATGTCCTTGACATTGTCGATTCCCTCCCTGGCGCGCGCCGCCCACTGAGCGTCCTCGCTGTCGGGGGGCAGCCGCCGGGCGAGGATGGCGAGCCCACCGGCGACGATCATGAGCGCGTTGTTGATCTCGTGTGCCGCCGCGCGGGCGAGGAGCGTGATCGCGCGCAGTTCGGCCGCCTCGCGGCGGGTCGCCTCCGCCGCCTGGGCGTTGGCAACGTCGGTGAAGAGTCTCGTGAAGCCTCCGACGCCGGCGATGCTGATGACCAGCAACGGCAGCCACTCGCGCGCGAACATCTCCAGGCCGCGGGCGCCCAGGAGAAGGAACGAGGCGAACGTGACCACGAACACGGCACCACCCAGGGCGAACGCGTGGCGCGCGCGCACACCCCCGTCGCGGCGCGCCCACGCCAACGTCAGCGTGGCCGCTCCCGCCGTCGCCAGGAGCCAGAGCACGCCGGCCAGGGAGCCGGAGCCGCCGAGCCACAGCCGGTAAGCCGCGGCGACGAGCGCTGCGACGAGCCCTGCCCAGCCCCCTTCGACCAGAGTGACCAGCGCGATCGGGACGGCCCGCGCGTCGACGAAAATGCTCGAGCTGATCTCGATCCTCGAGATCATCAGCGCGACCGTCAAGAGCCCAAAGGCCAGGCCGTTCAGCAGAGGGCGGAGCCGGCGGTCGATCCGTCGGGTCGACGCGAGCCACCGCCCCGTGTATGAATAGAAGACGAGCCCCAGGAACATGATGCCAGCAGCTTCGGTGACATGGTGGACGTCCATGTTCCCCTCTCGACTCGAGTGAAATCCGGTTCCGCTAGTATGCGGGCGCGGTGCGGCGACCGGCAGTAGAATGTCTGGCGGCTTCCACAAAGGCGTGCGCCACGGAGAGCATTGACATGACAAAGGACGAGCTGAAGCACCGGGTCTATCAGGCGATCGATCAGCGCGGCGAGGAGATCATCGGGCTCGGCGAGCAGATCCGGCGCCACCCCGAGCTCGGGTTCAAGGAGGTCAAGACCGCCCGCCTCGTGGAAGAGACCTTCAAGAAGCTCGGGTTGGTTCCCCGGGCGGGCCTCGCCCTGACCGGGGTGCGGGCCGACGCGAACGGCCGCGCGGGTGACGGGCCGACGTTCGCCGTGCTCGGCGAGCTCGACGCGCTGGTCGTCGCCGGCCATCCCGAGGGCGATCCCACGACGGGGGCCGCGCACGCGTGCGGCCACAACGCCCAGATCGCCGGCATGCTCGGCGCGGCGATCGGACTCCTGGACGCAAAGGCGCTCGACCGGCTCGCCGGCCGCGTCGCGTTCTTCTCGGTTCCGGCCGAGGAGTACGGCGATATCGAATGGCGCGTCGCGCAGGCGCGGGCGGGGAGGCTCGAGTTCCTGGGCGGTAAGCCCGAGCTCCTGCGGCTCGGACATTTCGACGACGTCGACCTCGCGATGATGATCCACACGACGCCGCGCACCGAGGACGGCAAGGCGGGCGTGCCTGCCTCGAACAACGGCTGCATCGTGAAGACGGTGCGCTACGTCGGCCGCGCGGCGCACGCGGGCGGCGCACCGCACATGGGGATCAATGCCCTGTACGCCGCCCAGATCGGCCTGATGGCGATCAACGCGATCCGCGAGACGTTCCGCGACGAGGATACGATCCGGGTCCATCCGATCATCACCCACGGCGGCTCTCAGGTGAATGTCATTCCGGGCGAGGTGAGGATCGAGACGTACGTTCGCGGCCGCACGATGGACGCGATCCTCGACGCCAATCGCAAGGTCGATCGCGCGCTCCGAGCGGGCGCCCTGGCGCTCGGCGCCAAGGTCGAGATCGAGACGCTCCCGGGCTACATGCCGATGACGTGTGACCCGATCATGACCCGCTACTTCCGGGACATTGTCAGCGGCCTCCTCGGTGAGGAGCACTACCGGCAGATCGGCCACCGGACGGGCTCGACCGACATGGGAGACCTCTCCCAGGTGATGCCGATACTGCATCCCTACATCGGAGGCGCTCGCGGCACCGGCCACGGGGCCGACTTCGAGATCGTCGACAAGCCGCTCGCGTACCTCGGCCCCGCGAAGGCGCTCGCCGCGATGGTGATCGACATGCTCTGGGACGGCGCCGCCGCCGCCCGCGAGGTGCTGGCCAAGGCCAGGCCGCCGATGACGCGCGCGAGCTATCTCGCGGCCCAGCGCGGACTTGCTCGGCGCGAGACCTACGAGGGGTAAGCCCGGACCGGCGAGCGCTCGTCAGCGAATCGGTCGGGCGAAGCTCTTCACCGCGAGCTCGCCAATCTTCTTCCCCATCGCGGTGCCGACCTCCGTCGAGTTGCGGTAGTGCACCCCGTCGTAGATGCGCGCCACGGCGACTTCTTGCACGAAATCGCCGAGGCTCGTCCAGGTGTGAACGGCACCGCCCGCGGTCGAGCTGGCCGAGCTCAGCTTCGGCACCGGCCCGCTGCCGATCTCGGCCTGGAGGACGGCGCCGAGCGATCCGGACACGATGCAGTGGGCGCACGGATACTCCGGGTGCATCGGCGTGTCGATGAACGGCGTCCAGCCCGGATCGCGCGCGGTGGCGTCGTTGCCGTTGAGATCACCGTTACGAATGGCCGTGATCGGACGCCAGAGGTTGTAGGTGTACTTGGCGTCGAAGACGGCGATCAGCGCGTCGTCCATGGCCATCGCCGCCACCGCCAGCAGGCGCGCGTTCTCGGTCACGTCGCGGCCTGGCGCCGTCGCCACCGATCGCGCCACGGGCCAGTAGACGGCCGGGGCCGTCGCTTCCCAGAATCGGGCGATGGCGGTTTGCTCCGGCGTGCGCTGAGTGCTGTTCTTCGCGCCGATCGCCTTGACCTCGTTGTAATCCCGCGTCCACGTGTCACTGGTCAAGCTGGGCGGGGCGCCCGGGCGGAACTGGCTGCCACTGGCCATCACCCAGGGCCTGCGCTTGCCCCAGTGCGGCACCGCCGGAAGCAACGTCGGCACGTACGCACCGGCCGCCGTATGGGGGCGATAGACGTCGGGGGCGACCATGCCATCGTCGGCGCACAAGGCGAGGAGGGCCGTCGCCGCTAGCTCGCCGACCGTGATGCCGTCGGCCTTCGCGGGTCCGTCGGGCAGCGGTCTCAGGGCGGCTTGATAGTCGGCATCGATCGCCGCCTGCTGAGCCGGCATGAGCTTCGACAGCGCCGTCCGTGTCGCTGCCGCCACGGCGGCCTCGACCGAAGCGCGAGGTGCCTGCTGGATCTTCGCGCGATAGGCAGGATAGCGCCCGGTGATCGCGTTCACCGCCTCGAATACCGAGACCTGGACGATGGCCATCGTTCTCACGGCGATGGGAGTCGCCGGATTCCTGGAGGCGACGTCGGCGGCTTTCGCGTTCGCATCGGTGACGACGTCGGCGCGGGCGCCCTCTGCGCCGGCCAGCACCAGGGCTGTAAGGACGAGAACGACGATTCGATGGTTTTTCACATGCATGAGCGATCCTCCTTCATGCTCGAGTTGAGCGCCGATCGTGGTCGGCACCTGGAGTCCAGCTCCGCTTCCGAAGATCTTTCGGGCGGGCGGAGACTGAAGCGGCTCGACTCCAGTCGGTCCGTTGCCGATCACGTTACTCCTCCTGCGGTCGGGTCGATGTCGGTGGCAGTCGAGGATCGTCTGTCGGGCACGATGGCAGGCCCCGGAGAACGCGGCAAGCCCAAAAAATGGACTTGCGGCCCTGAGCGCCACCTCCTAGAGTCGGCCTCACAATGCGTGGCTACGGCCAGTTCTGCCCGGTTGCGGTGGCGTGCGAGGTCTTCGCCGAGCGGTGGACCCCGCTGATCCTGGGCGAGATGTTCTGCGGAAGCCGGCGTGGGACGTCCACCGTCGAATCGCCGCCGAGCGGCTGCCAGCCGAGCGCGTGGCGGCGCGCTTCGACTTCCGGGGCCTGCCGGCCCGTTCCCGCGACCTGAGGCGTGTACGGCGAGAGCGCGGTCGAGTTCCCACGCCGCATCGTCTGCCTGACGGCCGAGACGGCCGAGATCGCGTTTCTGCTCGGCGCCGGCGACCGTGTCGTCGGCGTCCCCGGCACGGCGCGGCGGCCGGAAGCGGCACGGGAGAAGGCGCGCATCGGCGGATTCACCACCTTCAGGCTCGACCGGATCCTGGCGCTCGAGCCCGACCTGGTCCTGGCGTTCTCCGATCTCCAGCGGGACATCGTTCACGACCTGATCGGCGCCGGGGTGACCGTGCTCTGTACGAATCAGCGCTCGTTCGACGACGTCCTCGGCGCGATCCTCCTCATCGGCGGCGCGCTGGGCTCTGAACGCCAGGCGCGCGAGCTCATCGCCGACCTACGAGACGAAGTCCGACAGATCCGCGAATACTCGGCGGTGTGGCCGGACCGCCCGCGCGTCTACTTCGAGGAGTGGATGGACCCGCTCATCGCCGGTATCCGCTGGGTGTCGGAGATCATCGAGATCGCGGGCGGCCGCGACGTCTTCGCCGAGTTGCGCGACCAGCACGCGGCCCAGGGCCGTGTCGTCGCACCTCACACTGTCGTCGAGCGCGATCCCCAGATCATCCTCGCCTCGTGGTGCGGCAAGCCGGTCGATCCGGCCCTGATCGCGGGCCGGCCCGGCTGGGAGCGGATCGCGGCGGTGAAGAACCGGCAAATCCACGAGATCGACGGCGCCGACATCCTGTCCCCCGGCCCCTCGCTCGCGCACGGTGTCAGGCGCATCCACGAGATTATTCAAGCCTTTCAGACGACTGGTTAGCTTTCAGCCGCCAGGCCAGCCTTCACCGGGCAGGTACAATGAATCTATAGGGAAGACCGAACCCAAAAAGTTTGGGGCGCGGCGGGGCGCACGATAGGATTGGCCTCCGACGAGCCCGGAGGCCGAACAGCTAATGACAGAGCTTGCGCGCACGCGTCCTGAAAGCTTCTTCTCCGACCGCTTCAACATCACCTCAGGGCTCATGGACCGCGTCCTCGGCGGAAATCTCATCGGCAAGGTCGATGACGCCGACATCTACCTCGAGTACCGTATCAACGAAGAGCTGGTACTCGAGGAAGGAACAGTCAAAAAGGCCTCCCGCCACGTGAGCCAGGGGGCGGGGGTGCGGGCCCAGGCCGGCACTCGCACCGGCTACGCCCACACCGACGAGATCTCGATCCAGAACCTCGACGAGGCCGCGCGTCAGGCGCGCGCGATCGCGGACCGGAGCGGTGGATCAGGCGCGCTGGCGCTGCCGACTCGCGGGCGGCCTCACGATCTCTACACCCTGGCCGAGCCGCCCATCGTCACCGACCTCGCGCGCAAGCTCGACCTCCTCAGGCGGATCGACGCGGAAACCCGCGCGACCGACGCGCGCGTCAAGCAGGTCATCGCGTCGATCTCGAGCGAAGAAGTCATCATGCTGATCGCGACCGCGTCGGGCTGGACGGTCGGCGACATCCGCCCGCTCACCCGGCTGAACGTCACCGCGATCGCGGAAGAAGGCGGCAAGCGCGAGATCGGCTCGTACGGCGGCGGTGGGCGCGTGACCTTTGACTTCTTCCTGGAAACTGGCCGATGGCGCCGGTTCGCCGCGGAGGCCGCGCGCCTGGCGGCCCTCAAGCTCGGCGCGGTGGACGCACCCGCGGGAGCGATGACAGTCGTGCTCGGCCCGGGCTGGCCGGGCATCCTCCTGCACGAGGCGATCGGGCACGGGCTCGAGGGCGACTTCAACCGCAAGGGCACGTCAGCCTTCGCGGGGCGCATGGGGCAGAAGGTCGCATCCGAGCTCGTGACGGTGGTCGACGACGGGACGATCCCGAATCGCCGTGGCTCGCTCAACGTCGACGACGAGGGCACGCCAACCGGCCGGACTGTCCTCATCGAGAACGGGGTCCTGACCGGCTACATGCAGGACCGGCTGAACGCGCGGCTCATGGGCATGAAGCCGACCGGCAACGGGCGCCGCGAGTCCTACGCTTATCCGCCGATGCCGCGGATGACCAACACGTTCATGCTGGCCGGGGAGGATGACCCCGAGGAAATTGTGAAATCGGTGAAGCGCGGCCTCTACGCCGTGACCTTCGGCGGCGGCCAGGTGGACATCACGAACGGGAAGTTCGTCTTCTCGGCGAGCGAGGCGTACCTGGTCGAGGACGGGCGCGTCACGGCGCCGGTCAAAGGGGCGACGCTGATCGGGAACGGCCCCGAGGCCCTCACGCGCGTCTCGCGTGTCGGTCGTGACCTGCAGCTCGACGAGGGTGTTGGGACGTGCGGCAAGGACGGCCAATCCGTGCCGGTGGGCGTCGGGCTCCCGACGATCCGCATCGACGGCATCACGGTCGGCGGAACCGCGGTATGAACGAAGACCTGCTCGTCTCGGTGCTCAAGCGCGCCTCGCAGCGCGGCGCCACAGCCGCCGACGGCTACCTCGTCGAGGAGAGTCGCTTCGGCGCATCGGTGCGGATGGGCGAGATCGAGACCCTCAGCCACTCACGGGAGCAGCGCCTCGCCCTCCGCGTCTTCGCGGGCCAGGCGTCGGCCGCCGCGTCGACCTCAGATCTCTCGCGCGAGTCCCTCGAACGGGTCGTCGACGAGGCGACGGCGCTGGCGAGGATCACAGCGGAGGATCCGCACGCCGGGCTGCCGGAGCCATCGGCGTTGATCGAGCGCGTGCCGGACCTCGACCTCGAGGACAGCGGCGCCGATCTCTCGCCGGAGGAGAAGATCGAGATCGCTCGCCGAGCGGAGGCCGCGGCGCTCGAGAGCGACCCGCGCATCACGAACTCGGAGGGTGCCGAGTACTCCGATCGCCGGGCGCACTACGCGTACGCGACCTCACACGGCTTCGTCCGGGGCTACGCGACGACGAGCTTCGGGATCAGCGTGGCGCCGATCGCGTCCCGGAATGGCGAGATGCAGAGAGACTACTGGTACTCGGCGGCGCGCAAGCGTGCTCGGCTCGAGGACCCGGCCGCGGTTGGGCGGATCGCGGCCACCCGCGCGCTCCGGCGCCTGGGCGCCCGGAAGATGAAGACGGTCGAGGTGCCCGTCGTGTTCGACCCGGACACCGCAGCAAGCCTCGTGCGCTCGATCGCGTCGGCGGCGAGCGGCCCGAGCCTCTATCGGCGCGCCTCGTTCCTGCTGGACCGGCTCGGCACGAAGATCGCAGCGCCGGCCGTGACGATCGTGGACGACGCGCTGATCCCGGCGGCGCTCGGCTCGCGGCCGTTCGACGGCGAGGGACTGGCGACCGGCCGGGCCGTGCTGGTGCGGGAGGGCGTGCTCGAGTCCTACCTGCTGGACACCTACAGCGCGCGGAAGCTCGGGCTCCAGTCCACGCATCACGCCGGCCGGGACGGCAGCGGTGTGTCGGTCTCGACGAGCAACCTCATGCTGCTGCCGGGCAAAACGTCGCCGAAGGAACTCATCGGATCGGTCCAGAACGGGTTCTACGTGACTGAGCTGATTGGATTCGGAGTGAACGGCGTGACGGGCGATTACTCTCGCGGCGCCGTGGGGTTGTGGATCGAGAACGGCGAGCTGGCGTATCCAGTGGAGGAAGTGACGGTGGCCGGCAACCTCCTGGCGATGCTGGCGGCGATCGACGGCGTCGGCGACGATCTGGTCCTGCGCGACCGGACCGTGGCGCCCACGGTGAGAATCGGTCGCATGGTGGTGGCGGGAACCTGAGAGAGGACGCGATGGTCATCGACAGCCACTGTCACCTGCACGACCGGGCGTTCGCCGATCTGGGGGAGACGCTCCGGCTGTCGTTGACGCACGACGTGTGGGGAGCCGTCGCCGTCGGGTGCGATGCCGAGACGAACGCGCAGACGCTCGCGGCGGCGGCGGCGGCCCCGAAATCGATCTGGGCGTGCCTGGGCTTTCATCCCGACTGGACCCGTCTCACGGACGAAGACCTCGATCGCGTCGAGGCGCAGGTCGCCGCCCACCACTCGCGCATCGTGGGTGTCGGAGAGATCGGTCTACCCTGGTATTCGCTGGAGGGCGCGCCGGACGCGGCCGCGATCATGGCGCGGGGCCGCGAGCGGCTCGACCGGCTGCTCGGTCTCGCCTCGCGCTGGGATCTGCCGGTGGCCTTGCACGCGCCTCACGGCGCCGCCGTCCATGCCCTCCAGGCGCTGAAGCGCCACCGCACCGAGCGGGCCGTCTTCCACTGGCACAAGGCGCCGGTCGAGGTGACCCACGCGATCGTCGATGCGGGCTACTTTGTCTCGGTCACCCCCGACGTCGTCTATCGCGAACGCGACCGCGAGATGGTCGCGGGGGTGCCGCTCGACGCCCTGCTGGTCGAGAGCGACGGGCCGTGGAAGTATGGGGGCGAGTTCGAGGGCATCGAGTCCGGTCCGTGGCTCGCCAGCCGCGTGGCCGAGGAGGTGGCGAAGCTCAAGCGGCTGCCGGTCGATGAGATGATGTTCCAGCTCTCGACGAACACGTGCCGACTCTTCGACCTCATCTGGGTTTGACTCCGGAACGCTCGCCCTCGTCCTCCATCTTCCCGAATCCGGTCGCCTCAGGCCCACAACACGAGGGCGAAGATGCTCCCGGCGAGGAGCAGTCGGTAGACGACGAACGGTCGAAGCGAGCGGGTCTTGAGATAGCGCACCAGGAACGACACCGCGAACCATCCGCTCACGAACGCGACGCCCAGCGCGACCGCCAGCGGCCCGAGCTCTTCCGCGGGCAGGCCGGTCTTTCCCAGATGAAGCGCCTTCACCATGCCGGCGCCGGCGGTGATCGGGATGCCGAGCAGGAAGGAGAAGCGCGCCGCCGTGGCGCGGTCGACGCCGCCCAGGAGCGCGGTGGTGATCGTGATGCCCGAGCGAGACGTGCCCGGGATCAACGCGAGGACCTGAGCGCACCCGACCGCGAGCCCCTGGCCCCAGGAGACTCGCTCCAGCGGATCGCCGGGCGCTACTGGGGCGGCCGCGGCGCGGCGATCGGCGATCCACATGACGATCGCCCATCCGCCGGTGGAGATCGCGATGACGATCGGCCACCGGAGCTCCGTCTCGATGAGTTTCCCGAAGAGGATGCCTGCCGCGGCGCCCGGGATCGTGGCGACGCCGAGCATCGCGGCGAGCCGACGCGGAACCGCCCCTGAGGCCATCCCCAGGAGCTCGCGCCGGAAGTACGCCAGGAGCGCTGCCAGCGTGCCGAGGTGCATGACCGCGTCGAAGGCGAGGCCCTGATCGGGCCAGCCGAAGAGGTACGGCACGAGGATCAGATGACCGGAGGACGAGACGGGCAAAAACTCGGTCAGGCCCTGGACGAGACCGAGGACCACGCCCTGCGTGTAGCTCACCCGACGATGTCTTCGCCGCCGTCGACGCCGATCACGTTGCCCGTGATCCAGTACGTGTCGGGGTGGGCCAGGACCACGATGGCGCGCGCAACGTCCTCGGTCGTCGTCATCCGTCCGCTCGGGTTGCGGCGCCGGGCCTCGGCGATGATCGCCTCATGGCGCGGAATCTTCTGCAGCGCGGGCGTGTCGGTCACGCCGGCGCGGACCGCGTTCGCGGTGATCCCCTGCGGGGCGAGCTCGGCGGCGAGCTGCCGGACGTGCGACTCGAGCGCCGCCTTCGCCGCCGACACCGGGCCGTAGAAGGGCAGCACGCGCGAACCCCCGGACGACGTCATCGCGTAGATGCGCCCGCCGCGCGTCATGAGTCCACGCCCGACGACCTCCTGGACCCAATAGACGAGGCTGTGCGCCATGACGTCGAGCGTCATGTCCATCTGGGCCGGGGTGACGACCTCCTTCATCGGGTCGGCGACGTAGAGCTTGAGCGTCCCGAACGCGAGCGAGTGGAGGAGGACGCGAACGGTCCCCACTTCGCCGCGTTCCTCGAGCACGCGCTCCATCTGGCTCACGACTTCGGCGCGCTTGTCGGGGTCGGCGGCGTTCACGTTGAAGAACACGGCCTCGTGGCCGAGCGCCTTGATCTCGCTCACGATCCGCTCGACGTTGCCCAGCGTCGCCTTGCGATCGAGGTGGACGCCGAAGATGTTCAGTCCGGCGCGCGCCAGCGCCAGGCTCGTGGCCTCACCGAACCCTGATGACGCGCCGAGCGCGAGCGCCCAGCCGCTCAGTTGGATCATCGCATCTCCTTCCCGTGGACGACCGTATTCTAGCATCGTAGAATCGCCTGGGGCCATGCCGAAGACCGCGGGAATCATCCTCGTTGGCAACGAGATTCTCTCCGGTAAGATCGCCGACGCCAACGCCGCGTACCTGTGCCGCGAGCTCCGCGCGCTCGGCGTCGACGTGCGCCGCATCGCGGTCATTCCCGACGAGATCGAGGTGATCGCCCGCGAAGTCGCCGCGTTCAGTCGGGACCACGACGTCGTGTTCACGTCGGGCGGCGTCGGGCCGACCCACGACGACGTGACCATCGAGGGCGTGGCGCGCGCGATGGACGTCAAACTGGTGCGCCATCCGCTGCTCGTCGGCATCCTCGAGCGGCATTTCCGGGACCGGCTGAACGACTCGCACCTCAAGATGGCCGCGATGCCCGAGGGCGCCGAGCTGGTCGGGGGCGAGACGGTGCGATTCCCGACGGTCCTGATGCGGAACGTGTACATCCTGCCGGGGGTGCCCGAGATCTTCCGCCAGAAGTTCGAGGCGATCCGCGAGCGGTTCCGCGACCAGCCCATTCACCTGAGCAACGTATTCGTCGCGATCGGTGAGGGAACGCTCGCCGACTACCTGAACGGGCTCCTCTCGGACTTCCCGCTGCTGCTCCTGGGCTCGTACCCCGAGTTGTCGAATCCCGAGTACAAGGTGAAGGTGACGCTGGAGTCGCGTGATCGTGGCTACCTCGAGGGCGCGCTGGCGGAGTTCCTGCGGCGCCTGCCGGCCGACGCGCTCGTGAGGGTCACCTAGCTCGGTCGGTCGGTGCGGGGCGTCCCTCTCGGCGTCGCCCTCGTCGCGATCGGCCTGTACTTCGTCGGGCTGGGTGTCGCGCCATTCCTCGATCCCCCGGAGGGCTTCCACGCCGAGGTCGCGCGCGAGATGGTGCTCGGCCGCGACTGGGTCACGCCTCGGGTCAACGGCGTGCGTTACTTCGAAACGCCGCCGCTGCTCTACTGGTTGATGTCGGCGTCGTTCGGCGCGGCGGGCGTCACCCCGTTCGCGGCCCGGTTCTGGACGGCGCTGGCCGCCGTCGGCTGCGCGGCGGTGACGGCGCGGCTCGGCGTGGTGCTCGGCGGTCCGCGCCTCGGGCTGCTCGCCGGGCTCATGGTCGCCGCGAACCTCGGGATGTTCGTCTACGGCCGCATCGTCTCGGCCGAGGTTCCGTTCATTCTCTGCCTGACGGTCGCCTGGGCCGGCTTCGCGCTCGCGTATGTCGGCGGCCGCCGCCGGGGGCTCGCGGTCTTCTCTGCGGGCCTCGGCCTCGCGATGCTCACCAAAGACGTCCTGGCCGCGGTCGGCCCGTTGCTGGTCGTCGCCGTCTTCTTCTGGCTCACGCGCGAGCGACCGGTGGGCCCATGGATCCCCTGGTGGGGGGTGCTGCTCGCCGTCGTGATCGCGCTGCCATGGTACCTCGTGATGGAGGCGCGTAACCCGGGCTTCCTCTGGCATACGCTGGTCGACAACCATCTCTACAGCCTCACGCGCCAGCGCCCCTTTCCGGACGAGAACGTGCCGCTCGGGTCGCTCGAGTTCCTCGTCGTGACGCTCCTCGCCTTCCTGCCCTGGTCGCTGGCGCTCCCGTGGGCGCTCGCGCGAGCCTTGCAGCGCCGATGGGAGAACGCGACGGCGCGGCTCTGGCTCCTGTTCGGGCTCTGGGCGGTCGCCGTCCTCGGGTTTTTCACGGTGGTCCCCTTCAAGCTGCCGCACTACGGGCTCTCGGCGTTTCCCGCCTTCGCGTTGCTGGTCGCGCGCGCCTGGGACGAGGCGATCGAGGGTGCGCCGGGCGCGCCGTCCGTGCGAGCGCTGCTCGCCCCCGTGCTCGGCCTGTTCGCGCTGGTCACGGCCGGGTTCGTGGCCGCCGCCGCGGGCATCCTGCCGATTCCCGCGGACGCGCTCTCGAGCCTCGACGTCGCCACGCGGAACCTGATTGCCCGGGGCCAGCGGGCTCCAGGGGTGCCCCTCGAAGCGTGGGCGACGCTCTTCTATTCCGGCGCGGGGATCTTCGCGCTCGCCACGTTGGCGCTCGCCGTCGCGGCATGGCGGCGCTCCGTGGCACTCGGCATCGGGGTCACCCTGGCGGCGACGATTGCCTTCCTTCCAGCGATCGCGGCCAACGGGATGACCCAGTTTGCGCGGAGCCGCTCCGCCCGTCCGCTGGCGGCGGCGCTTGTCCAGCGACTCAGGCCGGGCGATCGCGTCGTGCACGAGGGCGGAATCGTGAACAGCGCCTCGGTCCTCCTCGTCGTGAGCGACCGGGTGCGCGTGGTCAACGGACTCTATGCGAATCTGGCGTTGGGCGCGACCTTCCCGGAGGCACGCGACAGCTTCTGGGATTCGCCCCGGCTCGAGCACGCCTGGTCGGGCCCGGGCCGCTACTTCCTCATCTCGGCGGTCGACCCGGATCGCAGCGTGGTGCGCGCCCTGCCCCCGACCGCGGTCCACCTGATCGCCCAAGCCGGCGGACGCCGGCTCTATTCGAACCTTGCCGATGGGGGGCCAGACGCCCGATGATAAAGCGATGAGCGACGCGAGCAGCGTTCCCAAGGTCGTCGTCGTCATGCCCGCCTACAACGCGGGCCGGACGCTCCGCCTGACCTACGAGGAGCTGCCGAAGGACGCTGTCAACCTTGTCATCCTCGTCGACGACGGCTCCACCGATGCGACGCTCGAGGTCGCCCGGCAGCTCGGCCTGGAGATCTTCGTCCACAACCGAAACTACGGCTACGGCGCCAACCAGAAGACGTGCTACGCCGAGGCGCTGCGGGCCGGGGCCGACGTCGTGGTCATGGTGCATCCCGACTACCAATACGACCCGAGGCTCGTTCCGCAGATCATCGAGCCGATCGTGGTGGGCGAGGCCGACGTGGTCCTCGGCTCGCGACTCAAGAGCGGCTCGGCGCTCGCCCAGGGGATGCCGTGGTGGAAATACGTCGCCAACCGCTTCCTGACCGGCGTCGAGAACCGCGTGTTCGGTCTGTCCCTCTCCGAGTACCACACTGGTTACCGCGCGTTCCGCCGAGAGGTGCTGGAGACCGTAAACTTCACGGCGAATTCGGACGGCTTCGTGTTCGATCAGGAGATCGTCGCGCAGGTCGTCGCGGCGGGCTTCCGGATCGCCGAGATCGGGGTGCCGACCCGGTACTTCCCGGAGGCCTCATCAGCCAGCTTCCTGGCGTCGGCCGCCTACGGATGCCGGATTCTCGCGGCCCTCTTCTGGTTCACGCTGAACCAGCGCGGCCTGCGGCGCTCGCGCCGCTTTGACAGTCTCCGGGCACGGTACACCCGTCTGCCCTGATCGCGCCGAGCCGGTCAGGGCGCCGTCTCGGGCGCCGCGTCGTCGGGCGCCGCGCCCAGGACGTGCGAGGCGTGGTGGTGGATCATGCGCCACCCCTGGGGCCCGCGCTCGAACAGGTTGGTGGCCAGCACCGAGGTGACCGCGAGCCGGCCGCGAACCTCCGAGAAGATGTTCTCGGTGCACGTCACCCAGGCGAGATCGCCGCGCGCAGCGGACCGCACGTCCGAGAGCGTGAACCGCATCTCGGCCGTGTTCTCGAAGATCGTTTTCCATGACGAGCGCACCGCCTCCCAGCCGACCAAGAGGGGCCAGCCCGGGTGGACGCACTTCACGTGCTCCTCGTGAGCCCACACGATATCCATGCGTGCGAGGTCGAGCGTCTCGAACGCCTGGTAGAAGCGCGCGTTCGCCTGCTCGATCTCGGTGAGGTCACTCATCTCGAGCCGGCGCGGGGGAGACCGCGGCCGCCGGCAGTCGCACGACGAGCGTCTCGCCCTCGAGGGCCAGCGGCAGGGCGGTCAACCGGTCGCCGACGCAGGGGCCCGCCGTGCAGAGCCCGCTGGTCGGCTCGTAGATGGCGCCGTGAGTCGAGCAGATCAGCGTGCACCCATCCTCGCTGAAGAACTCGTTCGGCCACAGGTCGAGCGGGGTGCCCACGTGCGGACAGCGGTTGACGTACGCGCGGTAGTGGCCGTCGTGGTTCACGACGAAGCCGTTCACGGCGCGCCCGGCGCGCTCGAGGCGAAACGTCGCGCTGTGGCCGGGCGGCACCGTCGCGGCGGCGCAGCGCCACTCGTCGGAGCCCGCCATGGCCCGGATGGTATCATCCCGGGGTATGCTCGCGATCGACGCGCGCGATGTCGAGAAGACATTCCGTTCTGGGTGGCCTCGCCGGCGGGAGACCCAGGCGCTACGCGGTGTCTCGCTGACCGTGGAGCGCGGCGCGATCGTCGGGGTCCTCGGCCCCAACGGAGCGGGCA
>WNFB01002479.1_pt1 | contig 16048 bp, 18 predicted proteins | sample 5400501 | NCBI WGS metagenome assembly WNFB01 (sample SAMN13153341, study PRJNA577476) | soil metagenome | isolation source: 200 cm saprolite under Douglas fir tree site 2 hole 1 | place: USA:California | collected 2015-04-18
GGGCGGTCGGGTCGGCGGCGCTGCTCGGCCTCTCGCTGCTGGTGGTCGGCCCGGCCGGCCTGGGCGCCTACCTGGAGCGGCTGGGCACGGCCTCGGGGTCGCCCAAACCGTGGATCGTCAACGACAGCATGACCGTGGCCGCCCTGCTGGGCCGAGGCCCGCTGGCCTGGGCGGCCCAGCTGCTGCTGGCGGCGGCGGCCCTGACGGTGGCCCGCATCCATCGCGGCCGCGGGCCCGAGATCCCGATCGTGGCCGGGATCCTGGGTTCGCTCCTGCTGAGCCCGTTCCTGCACGAGCCCGACGTGGCCGTGCTGCTGCCGGCGGCCTGGCTCTACCTGCGGACCACGCCGCCCGCCTGGCACCAGGCCGTGGTGGCGGCTGGGTGGCCCGCCGCCCAGCTGACCCTGGCCCAGAAGGGCTGGTTCCTGATCGGGCTGGAGGTCCTGCTACTGGGCGCGCTGCTCGCCCAGCCACTCAGCCGCGCTGCTCGATCGGCTTCGGAGAGCGCGCGGGAGGCCCGACGTATTCGGACTGGGGCCTGATCAGGCGGTTGTGCCCGACCTGCTCGAGCACGTGGGCGCACCAGCCCGCGACCCGGGCCACGGCGAAAGTCGGCGTGAAGAGGTCGCGGGGCAGGCCCACCGCCTGCAGCACGCCGGCCGAGTAGAACTCCACGTTGGTCGCGTTGGGGCGCTCGGGGTGCTCCTCCTCCAGGATCCGCAGCGCGTGCTCCTCGACTTCTGAGGCCAGGGCGTAGAACTTCGGGTTGAGCCGCCGCGCCATCTCCTTGAAGATCCGCGCCCGGGGGTCGTAGGTGCGGTAGACGCGGTGCCCGAATCCCATGAAGCGCACCTTGCGGGTCCGGGCCTCGCGCAGCCAGCGCTCCGCGCCGGCCGGGGTCTGGATCAGCTCCAGCTGGTCCAGGACCAGGCCCGGGGCGCCGCCGTGGGCGGGCCCGCGCAAGGCGCCCAGGGCGCCGGTCAGGGAGGAGGCGAGATCGGAGTCGGTGCTGGCGATCACGCGGGCGGTGAACGTGGACGCGTTCATGCCGTGGTCCGCCAGCAGCACCAGATAGGTGTCCAGCGCCCGCGCCAGCTCCGGCTTCGGTTCCTTGCCGTCGAACAGGTAGAGGTAGTTGGCCGCGTGGCTCAGCTCAGGCCGGGACTCCAGCCCTGGCAGCCCCCGCCGGCGGCGGTGGAACCGGGCCAGCATGACCGGCACCGCCGCGGCGTAGGCGACGGCCTGCTCCGCGTCCGGCTTGCGCAGGTGAGGCGAGCTTCCCTGGACCGAGATCGCGCTGCGAAGGACGTCCATGGGGTCGGTGTCGGCCGGCAGCGCGTCCAGGACGGCTTCGGCGGCCGGGCTCAGCCTCCGGCCCTTCGCCATCCGGGCGCTGAAGTCCCGCAGCTGGGCCCGGGTCGGCAGCTCGCCGAAGATCAGCAGGTGGGCGACCTCCTCGAAGCTCATACGCTCGGCCAGGTCGGCGATCACATAGCCTCGGTAGAGCAGGCGCCCGTTCTGCCCGTCGACCATGGAGATCGAGGTCTGGGCGGCGACGATCCCCTCCAGCCCGGGGACGAACTGCGTCACTGCCGGGCGGCGGCCTTGCCTCGATCAGCGATCGGAACCGGCTTCCGCGTAGGAGGCGGCCCCACCCACTCGGACATCGGCCGGATGATGCGCAGGTCCTTCATCGACTCCAGCACGTGGGCGCTCCAGCCCACCACCCGGGAGATCGCGAACACGCAGGTGAAGAACTCCTTGGGGATGCCCGCCCCGGCCAGCACCACGGACGACCAGTAGTCCACGTTAGTCGCGTTGGGACGCTCGGGATGCCGCTCGTGCAGCAGCCGGATGGCCGCCTCTTCGGTGACCCTCGCCGTCTCGTAGAGCCCGGGGTTGGCGCTGCGGGCAGTCTCGCGGAGGATCTTCGCGCGCGGGTCGTAGGTGCGGTAGACACGGTGGCCGAAGCCCATCAGGCGCTCGTGCCGATCGAGGGCCGCGGCCAGCCAGGGCTCCGCGTTCTGTGCGCTCCCGATCTTCTCCAGCATCTTCATGGCGCCGGTGGCCGCCCCGCCGTGGGCCGGCCCCTTGAGCGCGGCCACCGCTCCCACCAGGCACGAGCAGAGGTCGGAGCCGGTGGAGGCGACCACGCGGGCGGTGAAGGTCGAGGCGTTGAGCCCGTGGTCGGCCAGCAGCAGCAGGTACTGGTCGACCCAACGGAGCTGGTCGGTCGTGGCCTCCCTGCCCAGCATCATGTAGAGGAGGTTGGCCGCCTGGTCGAGGTCGGCGTGCGGCGCGACCGGCGGCTCGCCCTGCCGGCGGCGGTAGGCGGCGCCGACGATCGTGGGCAGGCAGGCGACGTAGCCGACCGCCTCCTCCAGGCTGGGTCGGGTCAGGTCGGGTTGGGCGCCCTGGGCCGAGAGGGCGGTGCGCAGCACGTCCATGGGGTCGGCCTCGGGGGGCAGCGCCTGCAGCGCGGCGGCGGCGGCCGGGACCAGCTCCCGCCGGCCGGCCAGGTCGGACCTGAAGGAGCGCAGCTCGGCTGCCGTCGGCAACTCTCCGTGCAGCAGCAGGAAGGCCACCTCTTCGAAGCCGCAGGAGGCGGCGAGGTCCTGGATCAGGTAGCCGCCCCGATAGATCAGGCGCCCGTTCTGGCCGTCTACTTCGCTGATCTCCGTTCGGGCGGCGAGGACGCCCTCCAGTCCGGGGCTGAACTCGGACATCCAGCTAATAGTAGGGCGGAGCCCGGTGAGGCTAAGATGGCCCCCACCCATGCTCCGGATCGGCATCTCCGGCTTCGGTCACTGGGGTCCGAACTACGCGCGCATCCTGGCCGGGCCCCTGCCCGGCGCCCGGCTGGTGGCTTGCGTCGACCGGTCAGCCGAGAAGCTGGCCCAGGTCCGCGCCCAGTACCCCGACGTCCGCATCTACTCCGACCACCGCCGCCTGATCGCCGAGGGCGACCTGGAAGCGGTGATCGTCGCCACTCCCACCTCCACGCACCGCGCCCTGGTGGAGGACTTCCTGGAGGCAGGCCTGCACGTGCTGGTCGAGAAGCCGATGGCGACCACCGCCGCCGACGCCGAGGCCATGGTCGAGCTGGCCGAGGCCCGGCAGCGGGTGCTGATGGTCGGGCACACCTTCCTCTTCAACCCGGCCGTGCGCCTGATCAAGCAGTACATCGACGACGGCCTCCTGGGCGAGGTCCTCTACCTCTACTTCCACCGCACCGGCCTGGGACCCATCCGCCAGGACGTCAACGCCCTCTGGGACCTGGCGCCGCACGACCTCTCGATGCTGCGCTACTGGCTGGGGGCGGAGCCCGTGGACCTGGTCTGCCGGGGCGAGGCTTACCTGAAGCACGCGACCGAGGACGTCGTCTTCCTGACGCTGCGCTACCCGAACAATGTGATCGCCAGCATCCACGTCAGCTGGCTGGACCCGGTCAAGGAGCGGCGGGCGACCGTGGTCGGGGACAAGAAGATGGTGGTCTTCGACGACGTGCACGCGACCGAGAAGCTGCGCGTCTACGACAAGGGCGCCAACTACCTGCCCGCGGGCGGCGAGTTCGCGGAGTTCGTGGCGGCGGTCCGCGACGGGGACATCCTGATCCCCAAGGTGTCGTCGGCGGAGCCCCTGCGCGAGCAGCTCATGCACTTCATCGACTGCGTCCGGCACGGCCGGCGCCCGCTGACCGACGGCCAGGACGGGCTGTCGGCCGTGCGCATCCTGGAGCAGGCGCAGGCGGAGCTGGAGCGGACGGCGGCGCCGGCGGTCGCCAAGTCGTGATCTACCCCAACGTCGAGATCGGAGAGGGGACGGTCGTCGAGGAGGGAGCCGTCGTCGGGCATCCCCGCCGGGGCCTGGAGGCGGGCGCCGAGCCCACCCGGATCGGCAGCCACGGCGTCATCCGCTCCGGCACCGTCATCTACGCCGGGGTCGAGATCGGCGACCGATTCCAGGCCGGGCACGGAGCGCTGATCCGGGAGAACAACCGCCTCGGCGACGACTGCAGCGTGGGGACCAGCGCCGTGCTGGAGCCGGGGAACCGCATCGGCGACCGCACGCGCATCCACTCCGGCTGCTTCCTGGAGAACGTCACCCTGGGCGCCGGCGTCTTCCTGGGCCCCCACGTCGTGTTCACCGACGACCCCCACCCGATGTGCCCCCGCTACCTGGAGTGCGTGCTGGGCGCGACGCTGGAGGACGAAGTCAGCGTCGGGGCCAACGTCACCTTCCTGCCCGGCCTCCGGATCGGGCGCGGCGCCTTGATCGGGGCCGGCAGCGTGGTCACCCGCGACGTAGAGGCGGAGACGGTGGTGGCGGGGAACCCCGCCCGGATGGTCAAGAGGGTCAGCCAGCTGGTCTGCTTCAAGGGCTACTTCGAACGGCCCTACGAATGGCGCGAGACGAGATCCCGCTCGTCGATCTAGTCCGCCAGCACTCAGACCTGAGGGCGGAGATCGACACCGCCATCAGCGGGGTGCTGGCCTCCAGCGACTTCATCCTCGGCCGCGAGGTGGAGGAGTTCGAGGCGGAGTTCGCCGCCTACTGCGAGTCGCCGCACGCGGTCGGCCTGGACAGCGGGATCTCGGCCCTCGAGCTGGGGATGCGCGCGCTCGGCATCGGTCCCGGGGACGAGGTGATCACCCCGGCCAACTCCTTCATCGCCTCCTCGTCGGCCGTCTCCTTTGTCGGCGCCACCCCGATCTGGATCGACGTCGACCCGCAGACCCACAACCTCGACCCGGCGCTGCTGGAGGCTTCGCTCACCCCGCGCACGAAGGCGGTCATGCCGGTGCACCTCTACGGCCAGCCGGCGGACATGGACCCGATCCTGGAGGTGGCCCGCCGGCACCGGCTGCTGGTGGTGGAGGACGCCTGCCAGGCTCACGGTGCCCGCTACCGCGGCCGGCGGGTGGGGACCTTCGGCGACATCGCCGCCTTCAGCTTCTACCCCGGCAAGAACCTGGGCGCGCTGGGCGACGCCGGGATGCTGACCACCCCCCACGGGGAGGTGGCGGACAAGGTGCGCATGATGCGCAACTACGGCCAGCGCCGGAAGTACGAGCACGCCTTCCTGGCCTGGAACCGGCGCCTGGACACGCTGCAGGCGGCGGTGCTGCGGCTGAAGCTGCGCCGGCTGGACGGCTGGAACGCCGCCCGCCGCCGGGTGGCCTCGCTCTACGACGAGCTGCTGGCCGGCTCGGGCCTCGAGCTGCCTTACGCCGCTCCCGACCGGGAGCACGTTTACCACCTCTACGTGGTGCAGGCGGACGGGCGCGAGAAGCTGCGTGAGCGCCTGGCCGCCCAGGGCGTGGCGACCGGCGTCCACTACCCGCTGCCGATCCATCTGCAGGAGGCCTACCGGGACGCCGGACCCGCGCAGCGGCGCGGCCCTGGCTCCTTTCCGGTCAGCGAGCGGGAGGCGGCCCGGGTGGTCTCCCTGCCCATGTTCCCGGAGCTGACCGAGGACCAGGTCCGCCGCGTCAACGCCGCAGCCCGAGCCTGATCAGCAGCACCGGCCGGAAGTAGCCCCACCAGTCGATCACGGCTCGGGCCCGGGTGTAGGTCCGCCCGCGCTCGGGGTAGGTGATGTCGACCGGGACCTCCTTCCAGCGGTAGCCGAGCAGCAGGGTCTTGGCGAAGAGGTAGGTCTCCACCTCGTAGCGGCGCAGCCAGGGCTGGTCGAGGTTGATCCGCCCGTCGTCCAGCACCCGGAGGCGGTAGGCCTGGAAGCCGCCGGTGGCGTCGGTGACCCGGCTGCCGCTGAGCAGGGAGAAGAGGAGGGTGAAGAGCTGGATCAACCAGAGCCGGTGCCAGGGCATGTTCTCGTGGTGGCCTCCGGGCAGGAAGCGCGAGCCGCGGACCAGGTCGAGGCCCTCGGCGGCCAGCGGCCCGACCAGGTCAGGCACCTGCTCGGGCTGGTGCTTGCCGTTGGCCGCCATCGGCACCGCTACCTCCAGGCCCAGCTCGCGGAGGCGCTTCAGGCCGTCGCGGATGGCGGGCCCCGGGCCCCCGCGCTGGGGCCGGTCGACCACCTCCACGCCCAGCCTGCGCACGGCCTGCGAGGTGTCGTCGGTGGAGCAGTCGTTGACGACCACCACCTTGTCCACCTCGCGCGGGACGCGGGGGAGCAGGCGCTCCAGCGTGCGGGCTTCGTTGTAGGCCGGCACCACCAACCCGACCTTGAGGCCGGCGATCAATGCGCGTGGGGGTCGGTGCCGGGGTCCATGTGGATGTCCACCCGCACGGCCGGCACCCGATGCTCGATCTCCTGCTCGACCGCCATCGCCAGCTCGTGGGCTTCCCTGAGCGAGCTCTGCGGGCGGCAGTCGATGTGCATCACCGCCACCAGCTCGCGGCCGACCCAGCGCGCGCGCACGTCGTGCACGCCGAGCACCCCGGGGACCTCCCTGGCCACCGCCTCCATCTCCGAGATCAGCCTGGGATCCACGGCGTCCATCATGCGCAGGAAGAGGTCGCGGACGGTGCCGGCCAGGATGAAGAGGATGGCCGCGGTGATCAGCAGCCCGGCGATGGGGTCCGCCAGGCGCAGGCCGAAGCCGGCGAGGCCGATCCCGGCGAAGGCGCCGGCCGACACCACGGCGTCGATCCGCGAGTGCATTCCGTCCGCCTCCAGCGCGCGCGACCGGATCCTCCTTCCGACCCGGACCTTGTACTCGCTGGCGACCAGGTTGGCGGCGACGCCGACGGCCGCCGCGGCCAGGCTCCAGGCCACGGCACGGTAGGCCTGGAAGGAGAAGAGCCGCATCACCGACTCCGCCGCCGCCACCGCTGCCGTGATCACGATCACGGTGACGATGAGGAGGGTCGCCACGTCCTCGATCCGCCCGAAGCCGGAGGGGAACCCACGCGTGGCCGGCCGGCGAGCGAGCGCGAACGAGGCCAGCAGGATGAAGGTGGTCAGCACGTCGCCCGCGTTGTGCAGCGCGTCGGCGAGGACGCCGGCCGATCCGCTGACGACCGACGCCGCAAACTCGATGGCTGCGGCGATCCCCAGGAGGACGGCGCTGACCACCACGGCCCGCACCGCCTCCGGGCTCTTGTAGGCCCCGCCGTGGTCGTGTGAGCGGATCGCCACCGCCGATATTCTGCGGAGCGCGTCCCCTCCCTAACCCGGCCCCGGCGGGCGGCTCACCGGCGCCGGACTCCCCAGAGGGGAGGGTGAAGGTGGCTAGACCATCCCCAGCTCCCACCGGGCCTCTTCGGTCATCCGCTCCGGAGTCCACGGTGGGTCGTACACCAGCTCCACGCCGGCGTCCTTGACGCCGGGCAGGGTGAGCAGGTGGTCGCGCACGTCGGTCATCACCTCGCCCGCCATCGGGCAGCCGAGCGCGGTCAGGGTCATCTTCACGTCCACCCGCTCGGGCTGGATCTTGATCTCGTAGATCAGGCCCAGGTCCACGATGTTGACCGGGATCTCGGGGTCGAAGCACTCGCGCAGGACCTCGAGCACGTCGGCGTCGGTGACCTGTGTCTGCTGGCTCATTCCTTCTCCAATGGTAAGCCGGCTTCCCGCCAGGCTTTGGTGCCGCCCCGGAAGTTGACGACGTCCTGGGTCCCCAGCGCGACCGCCATCTCGGAGGCCACCGCCGAGCGCTCGCCCACCTCGCAGACGAAGATGCTGCGGTCCCGGAACGACTGCACCTTGGGGTTGGCCAGGATCGAGCCCAGGACCACGTGGCGCGCGCCCGGCACGTGGCCCTTGCGCCACTCCCAGTCCTCCCGCACGTCGACCACCTCGTAGCCCTGGTCGATCAGCTTCCTGATCTCGTCCAGCTTGAGGTCGCGGTACGGCGTCTCCTGCGCGGTCATGACTCCTCCTCGTCGCCGGGCCAGCCCGCGATCCCGTACGCGCCCGTCTTCAGGACTTTGAGCGAGAGCAGCGCGCACTTGAGCCGGGCCGGGGAGATGTCGATCCCCAGCTGTTCCAGAACCTCATCCTTGCTGATCTTCTTCGCGTCGTCCAGCGAGATGCCCTTCAGCCGCTCCGTCAGCAGCGAGGCCGACGCCTGCGAGATGGCGCAGCCGCGGCCGTGGAAGCGCACGTCCGCGATCTGGCCGTCTCTGAGCTTGAACTCCATCGCGACCACGTCGCCGCAGAGGGGGTTCTCCTCTTCGTGGCTGATGTCCGGGTGCTCGAGGCGCCCGAAGTTCCGTGGGTTCTTGTAATGGTCGAGGATGTATTCGCGGTAGAACTGATCATCAGCGGTCATACGTCGAAGATCCTCTTGGCTTCCTGCAGGGAGCGGACCAGGCGGTCGACCTCATCCTTCAGCGTGTACACGTAGAAGGAGGCGCGAGCGGTGCCGGGGATGTCGAGGCGCGTCATCAGCGGCATCGCGCAGTGGTGGCCGGAGCGCAGGCAGACCTGGTCGCGGTCGGCGATGGTGGAGAGGTCGTGGGGGTGGATCCCCTTCAGCGTGAAGGAGATCACGCCCGCCCGCCGGCTCGGCGGCGGGCCGTAGATGGTCAGCCCTTCCACCTCGCTCAGCGCCTCGTAGGCATACTCGGTCAGCTCGCGCTCGTGGGCGCGGATCGCCTCCATGCCCAGGCCGCTGACGTAGTCGATGGCCGCGCCCAGCCCGATCGCCTCCGCGATCGCCTGCGTGCCCGCCTCGAACTTCCAGGGCAGCTCGTTGTAGGTGGTGCCCTCCAGGCGGACGGCCTTGATCATGTCGCCGCCGGCGAGGAACGGGTCCATCGCCTCCAGGAGCTCGCGGCGCCCGTAGAGGATGCCGATGCCCGTGGGGCCGCAGATCTTGTGGCCGGAGAAGGCGTAGAAGTCGCAGCCCAGCGCGCGCACGTCGACGCCCTGGTGGGGCGCGCCCTGGGCGCCGTCCACGAGCACCGTCGCGCCGGCGGCCTTGGCCGCCTTGGTCATCTCGGCCGAAGGGTTGATGGTGCCCAGGGAGTTGCTGACCTGGCCGAACGCCACCAGCTTCGGCATGCGCTCCAGCAGCGCCTGGAACTGGTCCTGGCGCAGCTCGCCGCGCTCGTCGATGTCGACGTACTCGATGCGGGCGCCCCTCTCGGCGGCCAGGATCTGCCAGGGCACGATGTTCGAGTGGTGCTCGAGGATGGTGAGGACGATCAGGTCGCCGGCCTGGATGTGCTTGCGGCCCCAGGCGTAGGCGACCAGGTTGATCGCCTCGGTGGTCCCGCGCGTGTACACGACCTCCTTGCTGGAACGCGCGTTGAGGAAGGTCTTCACCTTCTCCCGCGTCTCCTCGTAGCGGTCGGTCGCCACCTCGGCGATGTGGTAGGCGGCGCGGTGGATGTTCGAGTTGTACGTCTGGAAGTACTCGACCATCGCGTCCACCACCTGGCGCGGCCGCTGCGAGGTGTTGGCGGAGTCCAGGTAGGCGATCCCGGTCTCGAAGATGGGGAAGTCCTCGCGGACCTCCGCGGCGTCAAACCTCGATACAGACGTCGCCATCGCTAACCTCGACCCGGAAGGTCTGAGCCGGGATCACCGCCGGCAGCCCGGTCACGGCCCCGGTCTCCAGGTTGAATCGCGACCCGTGCTTCGGGCACTCCACGTCCAGGCCCCAGATCTCGCCCTCGCTGAGCGAGTAGTCCTCGTGGGTGCAGACGTCGTTGAGCGCGTAGAAGTTGCCGTCCTCGGCCCGGGCCAGGCAGAGGGTCAGGCCGCCCGCCTCAACGCGCCGGAGGGACTCTGGCGGAACCTCCTCGACCCGGGCGACGCAGTGCCTAGCCAACCCTCAGCTCCAGCTCGTGCTCCACCAGCTCCCTCGCCTGCTGGATCGGAATCCGTTCCAGCACCTGGCCGAAGAACCCCTGCACGATCATCCGCTCGGCCGCCCCGCGCGGGATGCCCCGGCTCTGCAGGTAGAAGAGATGCTCGCGGTCGACCGGTCCGACCGTGGCTCCGTGGGTGCAGCGGACGTCGTTGTTGAGGATCTCGAGCATGGGGATGGAGTCGGCCTTGGCCTGGTCGGAGAGCAGCAGGTTCCGGTTCGCCTGGTAGGCGTCCGAGCGCTGCGCGTTCTCCTCGATTCGGATCAGCCCCGCGTAGAGGCTCCGCGCGCGGTCGCGCAGCGCCCCCTTGAACAGGAGGTCGGAGGTGGTATGGCCGACGCGGTGCTCCTGCAGCGTGTGGAAGTCGAAGAACTGGTCCTGGGAGCCGAAGAAGAGGCCCTTCAGCTCGGCGGTGGCTCCGGTCCCGACCAGGCTCGCCTCCACCCTGGTCTTGGCGAAGCGCCCGCCCAGCGCCACGTTGACGATGCGGACGTGCGCGTCCCGCTCCACCCGGGCCCTCTGGTTGGCGAACTGCCAGGCGTGCCTGCCCCAGCGCTGGAGCGCCAGGTAGGCGACGTTCGCGCCCTCGCCGGCGAAGACCTCGGCCGAGCCGCTGGTCAGGGCAGGCCGGTCCAGGTCGGGGGAAAGGAACTCGTCCACGTAGTTGAAGCTGGCGCCGGGGCCCGCGATCACCAGGGTGTGGGGGAGGACGGCGGCGCCGCCGCCGCTCGACCAGAACTGGCTGACGATCGGCTTGTCCAGGCTGACGCCAGGCGGGACGTAGAGGAAGGTGCCGCCGCTGAAGAGCGCACCGTGCAGGGCCGCGAACTTGTCACGCTCCGGCCGCACGCCCGAGAAGAGGTGCTTCTCGACCAGCTCGCGGTGCTCCCTGGCCGCCTGCACCAACGGCATGAAGATCACGCCGCGGCGGGCCAGCTCGGGGTCGAGCTCCACCTGGCCCGCGATCGACCCGCGCTGACGGAGAACGCCGGCGGCGTCCTCGATGGGATCTCCTGGCGCTGCGCCGTCAGGTTCCTCGAAGGGCGCGAAAGCACCGAGGTCAAGGCCCTTCAGGTCGCTCCGCCGCCACTCCTCGTCCGTCTTCGACGGCAGCTGCATCCGCTCGTAGACTTCGAACGCCTGCCGGCGCCGGGCGCGCAGCCAGTCCGGTTCGCCGTGGAGGGAGGCGATCTCCTCCACGGCCTCCTTCGTGAACGCCATTAACCTACGCTGCCCTCCATCTCGAGCTGGATGAGCCGGTTCAGCTCCACCGCGTACTCGAGGGGCAGCTCCTTGGTAAAGGGCTCGATGAAGCCGTTCACGATCATCGTCTCCGCCTCCGCCTGGCTGATGCCGCGGGACATCAGGTAGAAGATCTGCTCGTCCGAGACCTTGCTCACGGTTGCCTCGTGGCCGAGGGTGACCTTCTCCTCGTCGACCTCGATGTAGGGGTAGGTGTCGGAGCGCGACTTCTCGTCCAGCAGCAGCGCGTCGCATTTCACGAACGACTTGGCGTTCTCGGCGCCCGGGTAGATCTTGACCAGGCCGCGGTAGGTCGTGCGCCCGCCGCCCTTGGAGATCGACTTGGAGGTGATGGTCCCGGTCGTGTTGGGCGCGACGTGCACCATCTTCCCGCCCGCGTCCTGGTGCTGGCCCGGGCCCGCGAAGGCGACCGACAGCACGTCGCCCTTGGCGCCGGGCTCCATCAGGTAGACGCTGGGGTACTTCATCGTGATCTGGGAGCCCAGGTTCCCGTCCACCCACTCCATGGTCGCGTCCCGGTAAGCGACCGCCCTCTTGGTGACCAGGTTGAACACGTTGGTCGACCAGTTCTGAATCGTCGTGTAGCGGCAGCGGGCATCCTTCTTGACGATGATCTCGACCACCGCCGAGTGCAGCGAATCCGTGCTGTAAATCGGCGCCGTGCAGCCCTCGATGTAGTGCACGAAGCTGCCCTCGTCGCAGATGATCAGGGTCCGCTCGAACTGGCCCATGTTCTCGGCGTTGATGCGGAAGTAGGCCTGCAGCGGGATGTCCACCCGAACGCCCTTGGGCACGTAGATGAACGAGCCGCCCGACCAGACCGCCGAGTTGAGCGCGGCGAACTTGTTGTCGGCGGGCGGGATGATGGTGCTGAAGTATTCCTTGAAGATCTCCGGATGGTCGCGCAGCGCAGAGTCGGTGTCGGTGAAGATGACGCCCTTGCGCGACAGCTCCTCGTGCAGCGAGTGGTAGACGACCTCGGACTCGTACTGGGCTGACACCCCGGCCAGGAACTTGCGTTCCGCCTCCGGCACGCCCAGGCGGTCGTAGGTCTTCTTGATGTCCGCCGGCAGCTCGTCCCAGGTCGTGGACTGCTTGTCCGAAGCCTTGAGGTAGTAGTAGATGTTCTCGAAGTCGATCACCGAGAGGTCGGCGCCCCAATCCGGCATCGGCTTGCGCCGGAAGATCTCCAGCGAGCGGAGCCGGAACTTGAGCATCCACTCTGGCTCGCCCTTCATCATCGAGATCTCTCTCACGATCTCGGGGTTGAGGCCGCGCTTGGCCTTGAAGACGTAGTCCTCGGGGACGAAGAAGCCGTACTTCTCCTTGTAGTCGTCGCCGACGCTCACCTTGGGAACCGCTGCCATTACGCGCTCACCTCCTCAACCGCTGTTTCGTCGGCCCATTCCGCGTAGCCCTCGCGCTCCAGCTTGTCTGCCACCTCGGACCCGCCCGAGAGGACGAAGCGTCCGTCCACCAGCACGTGGACGAAGTCGGGCTTGATGAAATTCAGGATCCGCACGTAGTGCGTGATGATCAGCACGCCCAGGCCCGGCCCGCGCATGTGGTTGACGGCCTCTGCGACGTACTTGATGGAGTCGATGTCGAGTCCCGAGTCGGTCTCGTCCAGGACCGCGATCTCCGGCTGCAGTACGGCCATCTGGAGGATCTCGGCGCGCTTCTTCTCCCCGCCCGAGAAACCTTCGTTGATGTAGCGCGAGAGGAAGGAATCGTCCATCCGCAGCACCTTCAGCTGGTCCTTCAGCAGCGCGCGGAACTCCTTGGGTGCGATGGCTTTGGAGCGGTCCTTGCCGTCAAAGCCGCGCTTGGCGTTGAGCGCCGTTCGCAGGAAGTTTGCCATCGTGATCCCGGGCACCACCACCGGGTACTGGAAGGCCAGGAACAGCCCCAGCCTTGCCCGCTGGTCGGGCTGCAGCTCGAGCAGGTTGGTGCCCTTGAACTGCACCTGGCCGCTGTCGACCTGGTAGCCGGGGTGGCCCATCAGCGTGTGTGAGAGGGTGGACTTACCGGATCCGTTCGGCCCCATCACAGCGTGGACCTCGCCCTTCGACAGGCCCAACGAGATGCCCTTCAGGATCTGGCGTCCTTCGACGCTGACCCTGAGGTCACGGATCTCGAAGTCAGCCACCCCTTCTAACCTCATAGGTACAGACCGGCTCGGCGTCTCCGGCCCAGCTCGTGCGCCTGACCGGCGTCCCCAGCAGCCGCCCGTACATCCGCTGCTCTTCCTGGCAGGGATGGCCGGTACGGGTGGCGACGTCCTGGATCGGGCAGTTGCAGTGACGGATCGCGAGCGAGCCGTCCGCCTCCTCGACCACCTCGGCCATGTGGCCGTGCTCGGTGGCCAGCCGCGCCAGCTCGCGGACGCGCTCATCGAAGTCTAGCCCGGCGAGCCTCTCCGCATATTCGGCCTCCAGACGAGCGGCGCGGAGCCGGAAGAAGCGCTCCAGCTGGTCGGAGGGAAGGAAGTCGGCCAACTCGCCGGCCAGCTCGCGGTGCTGGTGCGGAAAGCGCTCGACCGCGGCCTCGGTCAGCCGGTAGGCGTGCTCGGGTCGGCCCGGGCGCCCCGCCTCCACGCTCTCGTGGACGAGTACCCGGTCGCGCTCGAGCGCGTCCAGATGCCGGAGCGCGCCCTGCTTGGTGAGGCCGACGTGGTCGGCCACCTCGCCCAGGCTGGCGCGGCCGCGGGACTTGATGAAGCGGAGGATCTCCGCCTGCCTCTCCACGGGCCCAATTCTACCCATTTGTCAAGCTGTCCGTTGATAAACTCCGGCGGCCGTGAAACGAAACTTCTGGCTCCTGGTGGCGACGCGCTGCCTGCGGGCGTTCGGTTTCGGTTTCGCCGCCGTCCTGATCGGCATCCACCTGGAGCGGAAGGGGCTCGGCCCGGGCCTGATCGGCCTCGCCCTGGCCGTGGGCCTGGCCGCCGGCTCGCTGAGCGGTCTCGTCTTCGCCGCCCTGGCCGGCCGCCTGGGCCGCCGCCGGACGCTGGCGCTGGCCGGCCTGCTGATGGCCCTCACGGGTCTTGACCTCGCCTACGCTCAGCCGCCCTGGCTGCTGGTGGCGGCCGGGCTGACCGGGATGCTGGGCGCGGCCGCGGTCGACCTCGGCCCCTTCGCAGCCGTCGAGCAGGCGGTGCTGGCGGAGGCGGTGCCGGGCGCGGGCCGCAACCGGGCCTTCGGCCGCTACTCGCTGACCGGCGCGCTGGCGGCGGCCGCCGGGGGGCTAGCCGCGGGGCTGGCCACCGACCCCTGGCGCAGCTCCGCGTTTTTCGTCGCTTACGCGCTCCTCGGATTGGCCACGGCCGCCCTGCCGCTTCTGCTTTCGACACAGGTGGAGACGGCTGAGCCGGGTCCGGCGTTCGGCGACCCGCGCCCGCTACTCGGCCTGGCCGCCCTCTTCGCGCTCGACTCCTTCGGCGGCGGCTTCGTGGTCAGCGCCGTCATCGCCTACTGGCTGCACGCCCGCTTCGGTACCGGCAGCCAGGTGCTGGGACCGGCCTTCGCCGTGATCGCGCTGCTGCAGGCCGCGTCCTACGAGGTCTCGGGGCGCCTGGCCGACCGCATCGGGCTGGTCCGCACCATGGTCTTCACGCACCTGCCCAGCAACCTGCTCCTGATGCTGGTGCCGCTAGCGCCCTCCCTGGGCTGGGCGCTGGCCCTGCTCTTCGTCCGCTTCTCGCTGGCTCAGATGGACGTGCCTGCGCGCCAGGCCTACGTGGTCTCGATCGTGCCGCCGTCGCGGCGGGCGGGCGCGGTCGCCCTCACGGGGGCGGTGCGGGGGGTCGCGCAGTCCATCGGGCCCGCGCTCGCCGGCCTCGCCATCCAGGCGGCCGCGTACGGGCTGCCCTTTTACGCCGGGGGCGGGCTGAAGGTCCTCTACGACCTGGCGCTCTACCTCGGCTTCCGCGACCGCCCCGCCGAGCACGAGGGCTAGCGGCCTGCTAGAGAATCGCTTTGGCCAGAAGATCCACCTGGTCGAGCGACGCGATCGAGGGATCGAAGAACAGCTCGTCCACGCCGGCCGCGCGATAGCCCTCGGCCGCCTCCCTGATCGCATCCGGCGTGCGCGGGACCCGCGGCCACATCCGCTCCGCGAAGGGCCCGTAATAGTCCGCCAGGTACTCGCGGCCGCGCTCGCTTTCGGGGCCGAGGGCGAAGTAGGTCAGCGCGGCGAAGCGGGGCTCGCCCTCGCGTCCAGCCTCCTGCCAGGCCGCCCGCACCTTCTCCATCATCGGTGCCATCCGCTCAGCCGCGCCACCGCCGGCCGTCCAGCCGACCCCCCAGCGGGCGACCCGGCGCAGGACGGGGTCGGCGCCGCCGCCGAACATGATCGGGACCCGCTCGCCGTTGAAGGGCCGCGGCGTCAGCGGCTGGGAGCTGCCGGCCACCGGCTCGCCGCGCCAGGCCCGGTGCATCAGCTCGAGCGCCTCGTCCAGGCGCCGGCCGCGGTCCTTCAGGTTGGTGCCGGTGACCTCGAAGTCGTCCGGGCGGCCGCCCACACCCAGCCCGAGAACCAGGCGGCCACCCGAAAGCTGGTCCACCGAGGCAGCCTCCTTGGCCAGCAGCACCGGGCTGCGCGTGGGGGCGAGCAGAATGTTGGACATCAGCCCGATCCGCTCGGTGGCCCCGGCGGCCGCGGCCAGCGCGACCAGCGACTCGTAGCTGGGATAGGCGATGCGGTCGATCGTCGCCAGCGCCGAGAAGCCGGCCGACTCCGCCTGGCGGGCCCAGTCCACCAGCAGCCGTCCCGGCGTCCCCGGGATCGGATTGGGCAGCCCGATGCCGACCTGCACGAAACGACAATACGTTTGGTGACCGCCGTGCATTCCATGCGCCGGGTCCTGGTGGTGGGCGGCCCGGGCTCCGGCAAGTCCACGTTCAGCGTTCGCCTGGGGCGCCTTCTCGACCTGCCGGTCTGGCTATGCCTCGTGCGAGTGCTCCGCCGCTGGTGGCGGTGGCGCGGCCGCAGCCGC
>WNFB01002480.1_pt1 | contig 16048 bp, 12 predicted proteins | sample 5400501 | NCBI WGS metagenome assembly WNFB01 (sample SAMN13153341, study PRJNA577476) | soil metagenome | isolation source: 200 cm saprolite under Douglas fir tree site 2 hole 1 | place: USA:California | collected 2015-04-18
CCATGGAAGAATCCCTGCAGCTCTTCGCCTCCGATCCGCTCCTCTCCAAGCCCGGCACGCAATTCCATTACTCTACCTACGGCTACACCCTGCTCGGCTGCGTCCTCGAAGGCACCGCCTCTCAAAAATATGTCGACTTCGTCGGCGAAAACGTCTTCCGCCCCGCCTCCATGGAACACACCCAAGCCGACGACTTCTTCGCCATCGTCCCGCATCGCACCCGCTGGTATCATCGCGACAAAACCGGCGCCGTCCGCAACGCCGGCGTCCTCGACTCCAGTTACAAAATTCCCGGCGGCGGCCTCACCTCCTCCGCCGACGACATGGCCAGTTTCGAAGCGGCCATCCTCGCCGGCAAGCTCCTCAAGGCCGCCACGCAAGAAATGATGCTGACTCGTCAGCACACCGCTGACGGCAAGTTCACCGCCTATGCCCTCGGCTGGGGCGTCTCCGACAAATTCGGCCTCCACCTCATCGGCCACAACGGCAGCCAGCAAGGCACCAGCACTGCCATCCTCCTCGCCCCACAAAAAACCGCCGCGGTCGTCGTCCTCGCCAACATGGACAACCTCGACGCCAACGCCCTCGCCGAATCCCTCCTCAAAATCACCCTGGACCTCCCCGACAAGAACTAGCAATTTATTTCTCCTGACAACCGTTTTGTGTCTGTCCAGATTTCACGATCAGATTTGACAGGCGTGTCGTTATATCTATAACATCAAAGCGAAATGGTAGTAGCTAATACGAGGCGCGACGCTCCATGGCTACTCTTGACTTTCACCCTGCCCATGAAGCGGGCCAGTCAAAGAGTTGAAGTCTGGCGCAAGCTACAACGTTATGGCGCGGTGCCTCTCGGCAACTCTGGCTATTTGCTTCCGAACAACGCGATAAATCAGGAGCGTTTTGAATGGCTGGCAACAGCAATTCGCAAGTATGCGGGTGACGCCTCTGTAGTCAAGGTTCAGTCGATCGATAATCTGTCAGCTTCTAAATTAGTAGGACGCTTTGCGGAAGCGCGTGCCCTCGAATATCAGGAATTGATTCGGGAGCTGCAGAAACTCTCTTCCGTCTCCCGCCAGAAGCGCGCGTTGGGTCGCTTAAGCCGCCTTCAAGCCCGTTTTCGCGAAATTGTGGAGATCGATTTTTTCAACAGCCCGCTCCAAAGGCGGGTTGAGGAGCTATTGAAGCGAGCTGACACATTTCCTTCGTCAGCACGGAAAACAGCCAAGATCAATCCAAAAGAGTACGTGGGCAGGGTCTGGGTCACGCGGCCACGCCCTGGGATCGACCGGTCGGCTTCAGCTTGGCTCATTCGCCGTTTCATAGACAAGAAAGCGCGGTTCACTTTTGCCCAGCAAGAGCATGTCCCGCGCGAAAGCGTGCCCTATGACATGTTTCAGGGCGGCTTCGGTCACAGCGGGGTGGACTGCACCTTCGAGACGCTACAGAAGACATTTCGAATTCGCGACAAAAAAGTGGAAGTGATCGGACAAATTATCCACGACGCCGATCTCCTTGATCAGAAGCATGGCCGCAAAGAGGGTTTTGGGATCGACGAGGCACTGAAGGGTTGGGCACGACAAGGAATCTCGGACCGGGATCTTCTCGATCGCGGAATGCAGGTGATTGAGGGGCTCTATCACTCGCTCGCATGAGTGAGTATCCCCGCGACCGGAGTCTCTGAAATGAGGAGCAGATGGTGTTAACGAATTATCGCCGGCGTTGTCGGACGGGAGCAAAACATAGGAGGGAAGCAATGAAAAATAACCTTTGGATTCTAATCGCAATTGCAGCCGTGCTCATACTGGGTGTTACGCTTATGGAGTTCCGAGAGCGCGGATTCCTCTCGTCATATGCGGCTCCACCAGAGAAACTTGCTCCTCTTCAAACCTCAGGCCAGATGCAAACCTATAACTTTGACAGCGACAAGACGGGCGAAATCCCTGCGGGTTTCCATGGGGCGCGGACGGGGCAAGGAACCGAGGGCAAATGGGTGGTGACTGCGGATTCCACTGCGCCTTCCAAACCAAACGTTGTTGCACAAACATCGCGGGACCACACCGACTACCGCTTTCCCCTGCTAATTGCGGACCAGGGCACTTTCAAAGACCTGGAAATAAGCGTGAAGTTCAAGGCGGTGGAGGGAGAAGTGGACCGCGCCGGCGGCCTTGTGTTCCGTCTGAAGGATACAAACAACTACTACATCGTCCGCGCGAACGCCCTAGAGGACAACTACCGGCTGTACCACGTCATAAATGGGAGCCGCCGACAATTCGCGGGTGCAAATTTCAAGGTCTCTTCAGGAGAGTGGCACGAGGTTAAGGTCGAGTGCGTGGGAAACAAGATCATCTGCTATTACGACGGCGCGAAGAAGATCGAGGCGACCGACGAAACCTTCAAGGATGCAGGCAAGGTCGGTTTGTGGACTAAAGCCGACTCGGTCACGTATTTCGACGACCTAAGAGTCGTCCCAAAGTGATCGCCGGACGAGTCCCACTCTAACGAGGAAACTTTCGGTGAAAGAGGAGAACAAACCCTTGCCAGCAAATTTTCGTGCCTACTACAGGTCTACAGTGGCCACCGTAATTCTTCTCACGAGCATCTCCCACGGAGTGTTAGCGCAGTATCCAACCGCAGGCAAGACAAAGGTGTTTACGCTTGAAGAAGCGGTCGATTTTGCTCTCAAGAACTATCCGGCAGTTCGGGCATCCCTAGAGCGAGCCTCTGCCGCTCGCGGTGGCGTAGCCTTGGCCCGAACGAACTATATGCCTCGAGCCGACATGCTTTGGCAGGGTAACCGGGCCACGAGGAACAACGTCTTCGGTCTCTTGCTACCGCAGTCCATCCCGTCTGTTTCGGGCCCAGTTCTGCCGACGACGTCGAGTCAGAGTGTTTGGGGAAGTGCTGCCGGTCTTTTGTTCTCGTGGGAACCTTTTGACTTTGGGTACCGAAAAGCAGAAGTGAATGCGGCGCGCGCCACTCAGATCCGGACGAATGCCGAAGTTACCGTGACGCGCCTGGATGTCTCCGTTGCGACGATCAATGCTTACCTGACACTCTTCGCCGCTGAGCAGACGGTGCGTGCAGCCCAAGCGGACGTTGACCGGAGGGAAGTTTTCGTAAAGTCCGTTCATGTGCTTGCGGACAATCAGCTTCGCCCCGGAGCTGATGCTTCCCGGGCAGACGCCGAACTGGCACGCGCAAAAGCCAATCTGGCCCGAACTCTACAACAACAAGAGGTTAGCCGGGCGGCCTTGGCGGATATCTTGGGAATCGCGGATAGCAGAGTCGAGGTTCAGACTGGCGGGCTGGCCAGCCTGCCTGCGGCAGCTACGCCGTCAGTTTCGGCGCTTTTGTCTCATCCAGCTGCAGAGGCACAACGAGCCCGCGTGGAAGAGCTTCGGTCCCGGGTTCACATTTTGGACCGAACTTATTATCCGAAATTTGGTTTTCAGGCTGCCATTTATGGTCGAGGCAGTGGCGCAAACACAGATGGAACGTTTGCAGGTGGAACGAACGGCCTCGGTTTGGACCGCACCAACTGGGCCGCCGGGCTTACCGTGACATTTCCATTGATCGACATCTTCGCGATCCGGTCCAAGAAAGGAATAGAGGAAGCCAATGAAAGGGCTGAAGCGGCTCGGTACGATCAAACAATACAAGACCTTACAGGACAATTACGGAAGGCGCAGGCTTCACTCGAAGGCGCGCGCCAGGTTGCCGAGAACACTCCTGTCGAATTCGAGGCCGCGCGTACAACAGAAACGCAAGAACGAGCTCGCTATCAAGCGGGTCTTGCGACCATCGTAGATGTTTCAGATGCGCAGGGTCTGTTGGTGCAAGCGGAAATCGATGACGCATTGGCTCGGCTTGCCGTATGGCAGAACTTTGCGGCCGTGTTTGCTTCTCAGGGCGATCTTCGGCCGTTCATCCAGATGTTGCACGAGAAGACTCAGGGAGGACCGTAACGATGTGGTTGCTCCGCGCTGCGTTGCGCCACCCAATTAGTGTCATCGTAATCGTCATCGGTGTGGCGCTGTGCTCGATTCTCGCTGTCATTCGAATGCCGATCGACATTTTCCCCAATCTCAACTTGCCAGTGATTTATGTTGCGCAGCCGTACGGCGGTATGTCACCCGCGCAGATGGAAGGGTATCTCGTCTATTACTATGAATATCATTTCCTGTACATCACGGGAATTGAGTCCGTCGAATCGAAATCCATTCAAAACGTCGGTCTGGTGAAGCTCACGTTTCACCCTGGCACAGACATGAGTCAGGCATTGGCTCAGACCGTTGGATACGTTGACCGTGCCCGGGCTTTCATGCCGCCAGGAACGGTCTCGCCCTTCATCCTGCGTTTCGACGCGGGAAGCGTGCCCGTGGGCTATTTGGTCTTTTCGAGCGCAACGCGAAGCGTCGCTGAAATACAAGATCTCGCTTTGAACCGAGTGCGCCCCTTGTTCGCTACCTTGCCCGGAGTGTCGGCACCGCCACCGTTCGGCGGAAATGCGCGCACCATTGTCATTAGTGTTGATCCCGATCGTCTGCGCGCCTATCGAATGTCACCGGAAGAAGTTACCCAAGCCATGAACGCCGGCAATGCTATAGTGCCTGCCGGGAATGTTCGAACCGGGGACTTGTTGCGGATCACGCCCATCAACTCGGTCGTCTCCAATATCAAGGACTTCCAGAGTCTGCCCATACGAACCGGTGCCGGCCCAACTGTCTTTCTCCGGGATATTGCAACTGTGGAGGACAGCAGTGACATTGTCACAGGCTATGCGGAGGTGAACGGTCGGCGAACGGTCTACATTCCAGTTACGAAACGGGCCGATGCGTCGACCCTGTCCGTTGTGAATGAGGTTAAAGCCAACCTGGCGCAATTCCGGTCCGTCGTTCCGGCAGACGTCGTGATCGACTACGAGTTTGACCAGTCATCCTACGTAAGAAATTCGCTGCTTTCGGTCGTTCGAGAAGGATTGCTGGGAGCCTTGCTGACCGGACTCGTGGTGCTGCTCTTCTTGCGCGATCGACGCAGCGCGCTCATTGTCGTCATAACAATTCCATTTGCCTTGCTCACAGCGGTCGTGGCTCTCTGGGCCGCGGGCCAAACAATCAACATCATGACGCTCGGGGGATTGGCACTAGCAGTTGGAATCCTTGTGGATGAATCCACAGTAGTGATTGAGAACATTCACAGTCATTTGGGCAAGGGGGAGGAACGCGCCGTTGCTGTTTTTGAGGCAGGCAAAGAGGTGCAGGTGCCCCTGTTGCTCGCAATGCTGTGCGTCCTGGCCGTCTTCGTGCCCTCCTTCTTCATGGTAGGCGTCTCGCGGGCCCTGTTCGTGCCATTGTCTCTCGCCGTTGGATTCGCGATGGCCGCCTCCTACTTGCTCTCCAGCTCCCTTGTGCCGGTCCTGTCGACGTGGATACTTCCCTCGCACACCCGAGAAAAGGGCGAGGGGGAGCGTTCGGTGCTCGCTCAGCTGCAGGAGAGGCTCGGAAAGGTTTTGGAAAAGACAATTCAAAACCGCCGCATAGTCATTTCAACCTACGGGGTCGCGGCACTGTTGGTCATTGCGCTAGCAGGATCGTATCTTGGGCGGGAGATTTTTCCGCGCGTTTCCTCCAGCCAACTTTTGCTGCGGTTTCGTGCGCCCATCGGAACGCGCGTTGAAACGACGGAGAGATTGTCGCTGGATGTGCTCAGCGCAATTGGAAAGGCCGCGGGCGCAGAGAGTGTCACGACCACGTTGGGTTATGTCGGGGCTCCGCCACCCAGTTATCCCATCAACACGATTTATCTTTGGACCAGCGGGCAACACGAAGCTGTCCTGCGAGTGGCGCTGAATCCTGAGTCAAAGATACAGGTGGATGAGCTTGAAGAGCGGCTGCGAAAGACGCTGCCCTCACAATTTCCGGGCTGCCAATTCTCATTTGAGGCAGCGGACATTGTGACCCAGATTATGAATTTCGGAGCCCCGACTCCAATCGAGGTCAACGTAAGGGGGCCCGACCTCACGGCCAATCGAACATTCGCTGAGGAGGTTAAGGCTGAACTCGGGCACGTCGGTGCGCTCCGCGATCTCCAGTACGACGAACCGTTAGAATATCCGAGCATTGATGTGAACGTCGATCGTGAACGTGCTGGACAGCTTGGCGTTACAGCAGCCAGCGTCGGGCGGTCTTTTCTCGCGGCAACCTCGTCGAGCCGCTTCGTCACGCCGAACTACTGGGCAGATCCGAGATCCGGCGTGGCGTATCAAGTCCAAGTCCAAGTTCCTCAAGCAGAGATGACTTCCATTCAAGATGTCGAGCATGTTCCTGTGACTCCCGGAACTGCTTCTCACCCCCTACTCGGGGATGTTGCTCAGGTTACTTACGGCAATGTCGTTGGCGAATATCACCGCCTAAATGGACAAAGAATGGTCACACTCACAGCAAATGTCTCAGGGGAGGATCTGGGTCGAGTTGCCGGGCAAGTGGACGGAGCAATTAAGCGCGCGGGAGCGCCACCTCGTGGCGTGACGGTGAGTGTCAGAGGGCAGATCGCGCCTATGAAGCAGACGCTACTGAATTTGAGCGTCGGGTTGATCCTCGCGGTTTTAGTGATCTTTCTCTTACTCGGGGCGTACTTCCAATCGCTGAGGCTGGCGTTCGTTGTTCTATCGACGGCGCCTGCGGTTGTTTCTGGTGTGATTCTCATTCTGCTGATTACGCGAACGACTCTAAATGTTCAGTCCTTCATGGGGGCGATCATGGCTATTGGGGTCGCAGTGGCGAACGCCATTTTGCTGGTGGTGTTCGCAGAGGAGATCCGTCGAAAGGGTAGTTCCTCGGCGGTTGCGGCGATCCACAGTGCTCAGACCCGCATGAGGCCGATCTTGATGACGAGCATGGCGATGATTGCCGGAATGATTCCTATGGCTCTGGGAATCGGTGAAGGAAGCCAGCAGACGGCACCTCTGGGGCGAGCGGTCATCGGCGGACTGCTCGTGGCTACTGCGGCGACGTTGCTGATTCTGCCCTCCGTGTTCTCGTCAGTACAGGAACGGGCAGGCGTGCTCTCGCCCTCGCTCGATCCTACGGATCCCAGTAGCTCCTTTGGGCGCGATCGTCGTAGTAAGGCTGATGATCGGAATGGGGAAGCGCGATGAATCGAATGAGGATCTCGACCATCATCAGTTTCGCTCTCGGCCTTGGCTTTTGTGTTTCGTGTGGTTCAAGCAGCGATTCGCCCGCTGACGCTGCAAATGCACAACGAGCCGCAACAGCGGCACCTGTGGTCGAAGTCACGCGGGTTGTATCACGGAAGCTGGCAATTACGGTGCGGCTCCCGGGAGAGGTTCAGCCCTACGAAGTCGTTTCTATCTATCCAAAAGTTACGGCATTCGTCGATTGGATCGGGGTGGACCGCGGGTCTATCGTGAAAACCGGACAGCTCATGGTTCGGCTTGTTGCGCCTGAAATCGCAGCTCAGCGCGCGGAGGCGCAATCAAAACTCCAAGGAGTCGAAGCCCAGCGCGTGGAATCGGAAGCCAAGCTAGCCTCAGAGGAAAGCACCTATCAAAGACTAAAGACGGCATCCGCAACTCCCGGTGTAGTCGCCGGCAATGACCTGGAGGTTGCTCAGAAGGCAGTTGAAGGGGACCGCGCACGACTAGAAGCCGCGCGCGAAAGCGCAGAGGCCGCCAGAGCGGCCCTGAAATCGATAACCGAAATTGAAGGATACCTGCAAGTGCGAGCGCCTTTCGATGGTGTTGTGACGGAGAGGAACGTTCATCCAGGGGCGCTCGTGGGACCGGCCAGTGGTTCCGGCGTTGGAGTTCCAATCGTGCGGGTGGAAAAGACTTCACGTTTGCGACTCCTAGTTCCAGTCCCCGAAAAGTATGTGGCCGGTGTGACGGAAGGGGCCAGAGTTGAATTCAGCGTTCCGGCCTTCCCGAATCAGGTTTTCTCTGGAAGAGTTGCGCGGATTGCCCACTCTGTCGACGTAAAAACACGGACGATGCCCGTAGAACTTGATGTAACGAACACTGGTGGACGCTTAGCTTCCGGTATGTTTCCAGAAGTGCTTTGGCCCGTCCGCCGATCGGGGCCAACTCTTTTCGTTCCGACTTCGTCTGTTGCCCGAACCACAGAAGCTACCTTCGTCGTTCGCATCCGGGATGGAAAGGCGGAATGGGTCAATGTCCAGGCCGGTGAAGTCGACGGAAAGGTTACAGAAGTTTTTGGGGACCTACGCGATGGAGATGACATTTCTATTCGAGGCACCGACGAATTGCGTCCCGGCACTCATGTGACTACGCGACAAAACTCACCGGACGGGAAGAATTCTGGGAAGTGACCTGCGAGGCGTTTCGTTCCCTTAGCGGGGAGGGTTTTCCATGAAGTGGATTACGCGAAGCGACGTCAAGATGGACCGGGTTGCCTGCCTGTGGCTCATTCGGCGTTTCATCGATCTACGAGCCGAGTTCCTTTTCGTGCCCGAAGACCAACTCCTTGAAACCGCTGCAAGAGAGGGTGCGATCCCCTTCGACGCAAACCGGTTTCCCGAAGTGAAGCTCAATCATCGCGGAGAACGCTGTACGTTTGAAGCCGTTCTCGAGGATTACCAGCTCGCCGAACCGGCACTTCACCGCCTCGCGCTCATCGTCCGCGGAGCGGACGTCAAAGGACAAGAACATGTCGCCTCCGAGAGCCTCGGGTTGCGTGCCATCGCTCATGGGTTTGCAGCATCCAGGATCAGTGACGAAGAGCGTCTGGGGCGGGAGTTTCCGATATACGACGCGTTGTACGAGTACGTTCGTCAGCAATTGAATTGAATCCGGCCACCCGGGATTTTGATTTTCAGCCATATAAATAACAGGAGGTCTACACAATGTTTCGTTTCACGAAAAAGAGAGTACTGCTTTTCTTGAGTAGTGCTTTTCTCATCCTTCCCGGCACATCTGCGCTCGCACAAGACTTACCGAATGACTATCAGGACGTTCTGAAGTTTCTCGACAGAAAAGGCGACTTTAAGGCCGGTGTTCTGAAAGTGAATAATCCGCGTAACGACCTGAAGATGACCATCCAGGGCGTCTCCACACCTACGCCGTTTGGTTTCGGTGGCTGGGTTGCTCTCACTAAGGCCACTGATGGAAGCGATGTGATGATGGGCGACCTTGTCCTTCTCCAGGAAGAGGTGAACCCGGTGATGTCCGCGCTCCTGGACAACGGAATCGATGTGACCGCCTTGCACAACCATTTTTTCTGGGACGAACCCCACGTCTATTACATGCACGTTCACGGCATGGGAAAACCGACGGACTTGGCGCATCGCGTAAAGCCTGCTTTGGATTTAATTGGTCACGTAGCTCCTGCGGGGCCGAAATCCTTCACCGCGGGTGGCACGGCCCTGGATTCCTCCAAGCTGGCCAAAATCGTTGGGCATGAAGGCGAGCAGTCCGGCGCGGTCTACAAGATCACCGTGGGACGCGACGACCTCGGCATGAAAGAGCACGGCGCTGCCATTAACGCCCGCATGGGTTTGAACACCTGGGCCGCGTTCGTTGGCACCCAAGAGGATGCCGTCATCGCTGGCGACATCGCGATGCTCGAAGATGAAGTAACCCCGGTCTTGAAGGCCCTTCGCAGGAACGGTATCGACGTCGTGGCGATTCATCACCATATGATCGAGGAGCGCCCTATGGTGATCTTCCTTCATTACTGGGGCCGCGGCTCGGCCGAAAAGCTGGCAACCGCGTTCAAGTCCGCTCTCGACGAATTGGGTAAGGGCGCGCCCGCTCATGGAACCGGGCTCTAATCGAATTTCCCTTGACTGACAAGATGACCGCGAACCCAGAGTCGAAGGAGGACACTGGCACTCGGCCAACGCTGCGAGCTCTCGTGCTCTATTTTCTCCGCCTGGGAACTCTTGGGTTTGGCGGACCGATCGCTCTCGTTGGCTATATGCAGCGGGACTTGGTGGAAGGCAGGAACTGGGTATCAAGGGAAGACTATCTCGAAGGCCTCGCGTTTTCCCAACTCTGCCCAGGGCCGCTAGCGGCACAGCTCGCGAAGTACCTCGGATGGGTGCACAGCGGCACTCTCGGTGCCACCCTCACGGGCGCGGCCTTTATTCTTCCTTCGTTTCTGATGGTCCTTGGATTGGCTTCCCTCTACGTGCACTTCGGGCAGTTAGCATGGATCCAAGGACTGTTCTACGGCATCGGGGCAGCGGTAAGCGCCATCATCGTGCGAAGCGCATGGAAACTGATTCAGAAGACGTTGGGCGCCGACTATCTGTTGTGGGTTCTGTTCAGCGCGCTGGCCATCACCACCGTCTGGAAACAGTCCGAGATCGTTTGGTTGTTCGTGTTGTCCGGATTCGTGGCCATGCTCTTGAAGGCACCACCCAACTTGCATGCGCGTCCCGTTGAGACGGCGCTGCTCGCGCCGGGACTTCTCACGGGAATCCTGGGAACTGCTTCCGTGGGCACCGTCGCGTCCCTATTCCTTTTCTTTCTCAAAGCCGGTGCTTTCGTGTTTGGCAGCGGCTTGGCGATTGTGCCGTTCCTCTATGGAGGCGTCGTCGGCCAATTTCATTGGCTCACGGAACGCCAATTCCTGGACGCGGTAGCCGTGGCCATGATTACGCCCGGTCCCGTTGTCATTACTTCGGGTTTCATCGGCTACTTGGTCGCCGGCCCGCTTGGCGCCTGCGCGGCTGCTTTGGCCGTCTTTCTGCCGCCCTATTTGTTCGTGATCTTCGGCGCGCCTTACTACCGCCGCTTCGCCCAGAACCGTCAGGTAAAGGCCTTCGTGCAAGGTGTAACAGCAGCGGCGGTCGGCGCGATTGCAGGCGCAGCCGTCATCCTTAGCCAGCGCGCTGTGCGCGATGTACCGACGATCCTGATTGCCCTAATTTCTTTCGCTGTGCTGCTCGGATTTAAAAAAGTCCCGGAACCGCTTATCATTCTCGCGGCCGGAGTTGCGGGCGTCGTACTGCACCACGGATCGTGACGACATTGGGAGGAAGTGATGCATGTGAAACTATTGGTTCTGCGGTCTGCCCTCTGTGCATTCATCTCAATTGGCAGCTTGTCTTCGTCGAGCGCCTTCGGCCAAACGCTCAAGCAGATTACCCAGTTCGACCTGCCGGGTCCCGCCGGAAAGCGATTCGACTATCTGACCATCGATCCAGATGACCACTACCTCATTTCCGCTCACCTCGCCGCCGCGCAAACCTACGTGATCGATCTCCGCACAAACAAAGTCGTTGCCACGGTGACCGACACGCCCGGCGCGGAGGGCGTCGAATATATTCCGGAGCTCAGGAAGTTCTACACCTCAAACGCGTACGACAACACCATCGGTGTGGTGGATCTGAAGCAGATGAAAGTCATCAAGAAGCTCAAGACCGAAGCCAAACCGGATGGAAGCACCTACGCGGCTCCGTTTCACAAGCTCTATGTCTCCGATGAACGTGGCAAGGCGGAAGCGATTGTGGACGTGAACAAAGACGAAATCATCAAGACCCTGCACTTCGACAGTGAAACCGGAATGCCACAATTCGATCCCGTCGCAGAAAAGGTTTACGTCAATCTGCAAGACCAGAATATTTTTGCGGTCATCGATCCCGCAACCGACGAAGTCGTCGCGCGCTATCCCGTCGGTCGCTGCAAGGAAAACCACGGTATGGCGCTCGACCCCGAGCATCACCGCGCCTTCCTCTCCTGCGAAGGCAACGACCTCATGACCGTCTTCGATCTCGACAAGCACCAGCCCATTGCTTTCTTGCCGATGGCCTCAGGACCTGACGTGATCAAATTCGATCCCGGCCTGAAGCGCATCTACGCCGCGTGTTACAGCGGAGCGATCTCCGTCTTCCAAATGGACGATCCCGATCACTATCGCAAGCTCGAAGACTTCCCAGTCCAAAAGAAAGTGCACAGCCTTGCCGTCGACCTCACCACCCACCGCGTGTATGCCCCAGAACAGGAAGCAGACGGCAAACCCGTCGCGCGCATGGTCGTGTACGAAGCTGCGGCTCCATAGATTCTGCGCTCGGCAAGCACCTAAAGCGCTGAATCAGTTCGGCCCATCTTGACCTTTCTGGACGGAGGCGTACGTCGCTTTGAGGGGACAAACCCCAACCCGCCTGGCCAAGTTTGCTTCCGCTGCGCTGTTCCTGTTTTCTTCTGTTCGTGTTGAAGCTCATTCTCGATTGTCGGAGCCCACAGCTCCTGAAGATGCGGCCCAGAATGCGCAGGCCACTCCTGTTGAGCGTTCTCCAAAGCTGGACGGAACGCTGGACGACCCGCTATGGCAACGTGCCATACCTGTATCTGATTTCCGCCAGCGAGAACCCCACGAAGGCCAGCCAGCAACCGAGAGGTCAGAAGTCCGCGTTCTCTACACTCGCCATGCGGTCTATCTTGGAATTCATTGCTACGACTCGCAGCCTTCCCGAATCATCGCTACGGAATTGCGGCGCGACGTCAGACAGGATCTGGACGACCATTTTGAGATTCTCATCGATTCCAATCGTAATCGCCGTGGCGCTTACGTATTCGAGGTCAATCCGCTTGGCTCGCAGGTAGACGGCCTGATCGTCGAGGAGCAAGGCAGCAGCTCTGACACGGATTTTGATCCAGGTTGGGACGGTGTTTGGACGTCCGACGCGCACATCACACCCGACGGATGGACTGCAACCGTCGAGATTCCCTTTACAACGCTCAACTTTACACACTCCACCGAAGTGCTCTGGGGCATCAATTTCAAACGTTTCATTCGCAGAAAAAACGAAGAAGACTTGTGGCGCGCTTACCGCCGAACTTTTGGGATCACCAAGGTCTCGGAGGCCGGAGAGCTAATCGGCATCAAAGACATCGGAAGTGGAAAGCTTTTCATTGTGAAGCCGTACGCCCTCGCCAGGTACGACAAGCAAACCGGCCAAGATCCCAAATTCCCGCTCACCGGCGGCGTTGACGCCAAATACGGCCTCACCTCCAACTTGCTCTTGAATCTCACCGGCAACACCGATTTCGCCGATACCGAAGTGGATTTGGAGCCCTTTAACCTCACCCCCTTCAAAGTCTTCATTCCCGAGAAGCGCCAATTCTTTTTGGAAAATGCCGGTGTTTTCAATTTCGGTCTTGGCGACCACGACCAATTATTTTTCAGCCGCCAAATCGGCATCGACCCGGTAACCGGCAATCAAGTACCCATCAATGGCGGCGCGAAGCTTACCGGCACCGTAGGCCGCCTGGAATTAGGGGTAATGGATGTGGACACGCGTGCGAGCGGTCCCAATCCATTCGGGAATTTCGCCGTCGTTCGCCTGAAGGAGTCGCTTTGGCCGGGTTCTTACATTGGCGTCATGGGCATCGACAAGCGCTCCGGAAACGTACTGGACACCTTTAACCAAACCGGCGGCCTCGATACCCGTCTCGTCTTCTTCAAAGACTGGTCCGTGGACGCCCACATGGCCGGAACCCAATCGCCCGGTGAACCCAGCAGAGCCAGCGACCTGGGAGCTTCCTTGTCCTATCGTTCCAATTGGCTGGACGCGATCGTCGAACGCAGAAAAATAGGACCAAACTTCAACCCCGAAGTTGGTTTCGTCGAGAGAATCGATTCCAACGAGACCTACGGAGATTTAACCTTCAAAGCCCGCCCCGCAATCAGAGCCATTCGCGAGTTACAGTTCGAGGGCTTCATTCTCCACGCGCCGGACACGCAGGGCGAGGTTTCCACCCAGGAATGGCAAGGCACCTTCCGCGCCGAGTTCAACAACGGCGCCTACACCGACAACGACATCGCCGACGTCTTCACGCAGCGAATCACAGCGCCTTTTCACATTTACAAGAGCGTGTTCATTCCCAACGGCCTCTACCATTTCGCCCGCCATCAGTTAACCTATGGCTCCGGCCAGGATCGCCGCTTCACCTACAATTTCTTCGAACGCTTCGGCGGCTACTACGGAGGGACCCTGAATGAATTTCGCGTGCGCGCCAACTATCGGCCAACCGCGAAATTTTCCATCTCTGCTTCGGCAACATGGGACCGGTTTAGACTGCCCCTGGCCAATGGTAATTTCTCAGTCATGCTGGCGAACCTGCAGGCGAACTATTCCTTCACTCGTTTCCTTACCTTCACCAGCCTGATCCAGATGGACACCTCCAACACCCAGGCTGCCAGCGCCAATTTTCGTCTGCGCTACAACTATCGCCCCGACAGCGATCTCTACATCATCTACAACGTCGGAACGCAGTTCGCCAGCATCGCCCCCGCCAACCCTCCGCAAGTCCGCGAAACCCGTTTCGCCGTGAAATACACCTATTCCTTCGCCCCATGAACCTAGCGTCACGTTCCCCATGGCGGGTGGACCAAGCGTCAAGAGTACGCATTCTGCTGATAAGCCAAATTAGAAACGAAATCGCTCGAAATATTGAGGCGGCTGGAGCATCTCTCTTTGCTATCGGTGCGCGCCATTCAACGCTTGTAATCCCCATTCGAACCCGAAATTCGACCGCTACCGGAAGGCGAAGTAGGGTACCGCACCCCTTCTTCATCCATAATAGCGTCCATTTGCTTCCTCACCCATCACCGCAAAATCCGCCCGCGATTTCTCTAGCGCATCAGACTTCCAGGAAAACCCGATCGAAGGTACCTCGACCTGCGCTTCCATCCGGCAGTTAGCCCGCGTGCCTTTGAATCGGAATTGTTTGGCGGCATCCTCGTAGGCAATTGCTTCGCCCGTTGATTTCCAGACCATCTTGAAAGTCATCTGCGCTGGAGTCGCAATGGAATCCAGCGCCGGCCAGCGCGGCTGATCGACCACCGCGACATTCTTCATCTCCAACGCGATCGTGTTCCCATCGGGACTGATTTCCAGGCTTTCCTTTGCGACCGGCACAACCCAATACAGTCCGGAAGGTGCAATCGGAGGATGGAAATCATGAATCTGGTTGGCCGGGACCGCCGGTCCCCGGAACAGAGTCAGTCATATGTGGGTGAAGGTGCCCTGCTGTGTCGCGCGGGCCGCCCAATACTCGCCCTGCATCAGGCCGTAGTCCGTGGTCGGACTCCCAAACGCGATCCGATTTCCGTTATTGTCGGTGCCCATCCCGGTGAAAGTGCTGCATCGCGCCACTCGACCTTTGAAATGGAATATGTGCGAAGGTTCCAGGTTCGGCCCGGCGGGCTGATTGTGGCTGCCATTTTTGTCCAGCCACGGGATCGGATACGGGTCAGTTCCGCCGTTCGCAGTCATTTGGTCGTCGCGTGATTTAGAAGCCGGAATCCCCGAGCCAACTGTGAGCGCAGCTCCAGCCAATACACCAGTCTTGAGAAAATGTCTTCGACCGCAGCTTGGACACAAACCTTGCATTGATTTGCTGGGGTCCCTTCAGGTCATTAGCTGCCAGAAGCCTACCTCCAAACTCCTCTGTCTGTCACTCGAATGTGTGATCGTTCGGTAACTGAAAGAAGCCTTCCAGCGTTGCGGCGTTCCTGAAGGAATGCTGATGGATACGCGGTGGTGGAGCACGCAGTCGCCTTCCGGACAGACGCATCTGTCGCTGTGTCCGCCCCTCAGTACTTAGTACTTTAATCCCAGGACTTTCGTACTTAGGACTTATATACTAGAACTAAAGTACTAATGTGAATACTATAGCCAGAAAGCAACCAAACAGCGGATAGCTTTCATACCCGCCCAGTAGCATTCCTACTCCACTCTCCAGCCCAATCTTTTCTCAGGGGGTTACCATGACTCACAAAATTTCACTTACTTGGAGTCGAGCTGTGCTCAGCTCGGTGCTGACCGCTTTACTGGTCTGGCCGCCGGGGCTCTTTGCCTGGACGCAACCGGCTGTAGCATTCAGTGGTCAAGCGACCGTACTGCGCGCCACCGCGCTCGGCATCACCACCACCGTATCTGACACCGGACCGCTTCCTTCCTCTGGCGGTGCTCTGCAAACTTCGCTACTGTCAGCCAGTGCCCCCGGACTGCTCATCGCCGACGTCGCCCACGCGTCAACCATCGGCCAAGCAGACCG
>WNFB01003667.1_pt1 | contig 16041 bp, 10 predicted proteins | sample 5400501 | NCBI WGS metagenome assembly WNFB01 (sample SAMN13153341, study PRJNA577476) | soil metagenome | isolation source: 200 cm saprolite under Douglas fir tree site 2 hole 1 | place: USA:California | collected 2015-04-18
CCGTCTGGCGCCACGCGATCCGCTCCATGACCTCTTCCCAGGTCACCACGTCATCGTCGCTGGACGCCATCGCCGCCGCGGCGGACGCCGCAGCACGCGCCGCGCTGCACACCCTGAACGTCACCGGCCGCCAGCGCCACTCACCGCGCGCCCAGAAAGCCCGCCCGAAATTCGCGCACACCTGCGCGACGAAACAGACCGTCACCGGGAAACCCCAGGTCACCGTGTTCGCGCCCGGCACCGGGTAACGCCGCGGCCAGGAAGGAACCCGCCAGGAAGGAGTAACCGCCCCGGCACCGGGGCCGCGGACCGTGGAACCGCGCGCCACCCCCGCCGCGACACGCGGGCAAAAACCACGCCTGCACCCCGGACAGCACAGCCGGGAAACGGACTGCAAGACCCACACGGAACACGAAAACCGCAACACCCCGGCACCCGACAAACACCTAAAGTCCCTGGTGTTGCGTCATGTGTCCCGCGTTAAGCACACCCGCTTCATATCCATTAGGTTAGTGAGTTCAGTTCGGGCTGCTTATGCCCAACCTTGCCGGATAGAAGCAGCGCGTCGGCTGGTGGCGGTGGCAGCCGGGCTCACCTCGGCTGCTGGGAGGCAGTGTGGTCGTTCGGGCGAAGGCACGCCTTTCTGCCGCTCCCCTACGTCGACGCTCGCTCGGGAAGCCCGATGTGATCGACGTCTGTCTCGCCGCTGCCGTCGGCCTGTCGGTGCTCCTCGTTCACGACGTGCCGTACCTGCTCAGTCACCCTTTCTGGGTCGACGAGGCGTGGCTCGCGGACACCGTCCGGGCCAGGATCGGGCTTACCCCTTCGCTGGTGGTGAGCACGCCCCTGGGGTGGACGTACCTGCTGCGGCTGGTGCCCTTCGGTGGCGCCCAGGGGTTGCGGCTCGTACCGCTCGCGTTCACGATGCTGGCCGCGGCGGCGGGGTACCTCTTCGGGCGCGAGCTTCGCCTGACCCGCTTCAGCACGGGGATCCTGACGGGTGCCGCGGTGCTGCTGTCGCCGGCGATGCTCGTCCGAGACGACCTCAAGCAATACACGGCCGAGGCATTCATGTACCTCGTCCTGTGGACCCTGGTGGCGCGCATCGAGAACGAATGGCACCTCCGGCGCCTCGTCGCCATCGCCGCGACCGCGTCCGTCGGCCTGTTTTTCGCCAACACGCTGATCTTCACCGGGGCAGCGGCCATGGCTTCCCTGGCGGTTGAGTGCCTGGTCGAGCGGCGCTATCGAAGGCTCCTCGAAGTCGCCGGCGCTTCACTGGGGATGCTAGTCGCGAGCCTGGCGATCTACGAAGCTGTCGTCCGCCCGGAGATCACTCGCAACCTCGTCGCCTATTGGGATCCTTACTACGTTCCCACCCGGAGCCCGTCCGCCGCGATTTCCTTCATCCACCTCCGGCTGCACCAGCTCGCGCCGTACATGGGCTTCCGGTCCCTGGTCATCGACGCGGCGCTGGTGCTGGCGGGCATCGCGGCGCTGCTCTGGCTCCGGCGCTTCGCCCTGGCCGTCATGTTCCCGATGACGCTGGCGATCGTCATCGTCGCGAGCGCGGCCCGCAAGTATCCGTTCGGGGATCTTCGGACCTCCGCCTTCTGGCTCGTGGCGGTTCCGCTGCTGATGGCCGTCGCGGTTGCCGCCGCCGGGCGCTGGGCGGCCGCGATCGACCGTCGGGCACCACTGGTGGCTGCCGCTGCGGCGCTTGCCGTCTGGGTGCCGGCGACGGGCACGTACATCAGATCGCACGGAATACCCAACGAGGATGCCCGCTCTGAGGTCGTGTATCTCGACGCTCACTTCCGGCCGGGGGACGTCATCATCGTCAGCTACGCAGCCAGCTATGCCTTTGCGTATTACTACCAGCTGGCGCAGCCCTCGTTCCCGGCCGGCGACGGTCCCAACGGCCACGTCGTGGCCTACCCCCGCGCGCCGTGGATCGTCGTGATGCGTCAGCGCCAGGCGATGGACGTCGCGAACGCGCTAGCGGCGGCGCGGGCCAAGGTCGCTGCGGAACACAACCACGCTCGTGACCGGATCTGGATCATCCGCTCGCACCTGGCGCCGGTGGAGATCCAGGCGTGGCATCGTGATCTTGCCCGAGACCGGGTGACAACCATCCCCGTCGGTTCGGACCCGATTCTGCTCTACATGCCATCGTGACACCGCGGCACATCGCCGAGTCTTAAGAAGTGTGTCTCAGGCCTTGGAGCATCCGGCTCTCAGGATCGTAAGGTGTCCGGTGATCGGATACGCGGTTTCGCGGGTGGGGCAGTAGCCGAACCGCCGCAAGGTCTCCAGCGACTGCTGATGAGCCCAGCTGGGGAAGAGGTAACCCGGAAGGTTGAACTCCAGGAGGAAGACCGCCGGGCTGCCGCGGTGTGCGGCGAGAAACCGGTCGGCTGCCGCGGGCGTGACGTAGACGACCGACAGGGTGTCCCGGGCGGGGATGCGCGGCCGCGCCGCGATCGCGCCCGGCCACCCCGCGTAGCTCTCCATGTAGTACAGCCATTGCGTGCCGTACCAGACCGGCGTGGGCCGATCCGCCCGGATGATGACCAGGTCGCCGGAACGTCTTGGCCGTGGCCACGCCCCCGGCAGCCACGGTGACGGCGAACATTGCCGTGGCCACCGCGAGGGCCGCCATGCGCCACCAGGCGGGGCCCGCGGCGGCACCGTCGGCCCGCCGCGGGCCGCGCAGCGTCCGGGCCAGCCACACCGCGCCGATCCCGCCGAGCACGTAGAGCATCGGCAGGATGAGGATGTTCTGGCGGATCAGGCCGAACGGCCAGCGGTGCAGCGCGGCCCCGACGAGTTCGAAGAGCAGCGCCCCGCCGCAGGCCACGACCAGCGCTCGCCCGGCGACCTCCCGGGCCGCGGCCACGACCCCGGCGGCCAGCATGATCACCAGGCCTATGGCGAGCAGGTGATGGGCGAGGGGTGGCAGCGAGTACCTCGGGGTTGCGTTGTTCGCGCCCGCGACGCCGGTGATGACCGCGGGGACCCATGACTTCAGGCCGTCGACGGTGAAGCTCGCGAACCCGCCGATCCCGGGCGGGGGGTACTGGGCGTTGAAGTAGCTGGTGCCGACCACGCCGCTCTGCGGCGCCAGGAACAGCACGTAGTTGGCCAGCGCGATCACCCCGGCCAGCGCCTCGCCCGCGAGGCGCAGCGCGATCCGGTCCCGGGCACGGACCGTCTCGACCAGGTCCAGGGCCAGCAGGGGCACGGCCACGAACAGGTTCGGCAGCGAGAAGACGCAGGTCAGGCCCAGCGCGGCGTACAGCCCGAGCAACTGGGCCGGACGCCAGGCCGTGCGCCGCAGCAGCAGGTACAGCGCGATCGTGACCACTGCGAACAGCGCCTCGTACGGGTAGGACTTGAGCTGCAGCCCGTAGTTGATGATCCACAGGTTCACCAGCAGCAGTCCGGCCACGCAAAAGCTCACCGCCACACCGAGCCAGCGGCGGGCCAGCAGGTAGGTCGCCACCCCGAGGACGGGGAAGACCATGAACATGGGGGTGCGCAGCCCCGCCTCGGTGTCGCCGAGCAGGACGCGGGCCGCGTTCTCGATGGCGAGCCAGCCGAGGGACAGCGGGCCCACCGCCGCGTGCAACTGGCCCTGGCTCAGGAACCCGGGGCCCAGCGCAATCTCGTACGCTCGCCAGCCCTCGTCGTAGTTGAACGGCCTGGTCAGCAGGTGCCGCAGCACGAACACGATCAGCCCGGCCTCGATGACCAGGCAGCCGATGGCTATCAGGTCCCCGGCCGGGAAGCTACCCGGGCGGCGGGCGGCCTCCAGGGTGGCCGCGGATTCGGACACGCGGGCGCTGGGGATGCTCACCCGAGCGATCCTATAACCGGATGTCCGCCCTACTGGAGCGGAAATTCCGGTAGGACCCCTTCTGCTACGGTGATTGCCTTGACCGAGAACCCTTAATTTAGGGAGATTCCCGAAATAATGGTGGAGACTGCGGCCAAACCGGCCGGGTCTACGGATCGCGCGTCGTCCGGGCACCGCTGGCTCGGCCTGCTCATCCGCCTGATGAGGTCAAAGGCGGTCCGGGTCGGATTCCTGGCCCTCGTCCTTACCCTCCTGGGTATCACGCTTGTGGAACAGGCCGGCACACTGTGGCACGAGGTGCAGCGGCTGTCCGTGCCTGTGGTGCTGCTCGCGTTCGCGCTGAGCATCGCCGGGCTCGTCTGCAACCTCATGGTCTGGCGGGAGATGCTCGCCGACCTGGGCTCGCCGCTGTCGATCCCGGAGGCATGGCGAATCTATTTCATCGGCGGGCTGTCGAAGTACGTTCCCGGCGTCATCTGGCCGATGCTGGCGCAGGCAGAGCTCGGGGCCGATCGCGGCGTCCCGCGGAGCAGATCGGCGTTGTCCGTGATCTTGAACTATGCCGTGATGACCTGCTCAGGGGCGGTAGTAGCCGCGATCACGCTGCCGTTCGCCAGCGCCGGATCGATTGCTCAGTACTTCTGGATCCTGTTCCTGATCCCCGTCGGGGTCGTCCTGCTGTCGCCGCCGGTGCTGAACCGGCTGCTCCGCCTCGTGCTGCGGCTCGCGCGGCAGCCCGCGGACCAGCAAGGCGTGAGCTACCGGGGCCTGGCGCGCATGATGGTGTGGGCGATTGCCGCCTGGTCTAGCAACGGCCTCGTTATCTACGTGCTGCTGCGGCAGCTGGCCGGCCACCCGCAGGGCACGCTGCTGGTCTCGGTGGGCGCCTACTCGCTCTCGTGGGCCATCGGGTTCCTGGCGGTGTTCGCCCCGGCCGGCGCGGGGGTCAGGGAGGCCGTGATGGTGGCGGTCCTGCACACCCAGACGACCACCGCGATCGCCCTGACCGTGGCCCTGGTCAGCCGCGCGATCTCGGTTGTGTCTGACGCCCTCACCGGCGCCGCCGCCTCTGCGCTCGTCGGCCGTCGCCGCCTCCGCCAGCTTCGCGCCGCACGCCAGGTCGCGCCCGCCCGCCCCCAGGTCCCGAGCGACCGCCCGCCCGCCCCGACGCCACGCCCGCGCCCTGACCCTCGCCCACGCCCTTTACGATCGACGCCTACGAACAGCGCCGGCCGCGGTGGCTGCCGGCGGTCACCGCCTGAGGCTCCCCGCCCGGTTCCGGACCCCCCGCGCTGCCAGGGTCCGGGCGGCACCCGGCCGGGCCCGTAGCTGACGCCGGCTGCTTTGGGCTCCGCCGCCGACTGGCCACCGGGGGTTCCGGGGTTCGCCGGTTCCCCCCAGCCCGACGGCTTAGTATCGGACGATAGATCGTGTCAGTCAGGAGGACGGCCACCGCATGACTAGCACCCTGCGGCGATCTGAGGGTGCCTCGTCCGGCCGGCATGTTCGCGAGCACCTGCCCAAGCCGGCCAAGTTCCGGCCGGACATCGAGGGTTTGCGAGCTTTCGCGGTGCTCTCCGTGGTGCTGTACCACGCCGATCTGTTCGGCGTACACGGCGGGTTCGTCGGCGTCGACGTGTTCTTCGTGATCTCCGGTTTCCTGATCACGCGTTTGCTGCTGGAGTCGGTCGGCGAGCACGGCATCCGGGCGTTGCCCACCTTCTACACCCGCCGGATTCGCCGGCTGTTGCCCGCAGCTATGACGGTCGTGGTGGCGACCGTGGTGGCTGCTCGCTTCTGGGCCCCACCCCTTTCGGTCCGGCCGATCTCCATCGACGGGATCTTCACCACGTTCTATGGCCTCAACTACCGGCTCGCCGTGGAAGGCACCCAGTATCTCAATGAGGGAAATGCGGCATCCCCGCTGCAGCACTTCTGGTCGCTTGCGGTCGAGGAGCAGTTCTACCTGTGCTGGCCGATCCTGATCGTGCTCATCGTGTTCCTGGGCCGGCGCTATCGCAACGCGCTCCTCGGCCTGCTGCTGGCCGCCATCGTTCTGGTGTCGTTCTACTACTCGGTGATCGTCACCAGGGTGGATGCCCCATGGGCCTACTTCTCGCTGGCCACGCGGGCCTGGGAACTCGGCATGGGGGCGCTGGTGGCGCTCGGCGCGTCCCAGCTGGCGCGGCTGCCGGGCTCCATCGCGTTGATCGGAGGCTGGCTGGCGTTGGCCGCGGTACTCGCCGCCGCCTTCGTCTACAACGGCCGGACGCCGTATCCGGGTTCGGCCGCGGCGCTCCCGGTCGTCGGGGCCGCCGTGCTCATCGCGTGCGGTTGCGCGGTTCAGCGCGGTGTGGGGGTGCTACTGGGCGTGCGGCCATTGCAGTTCACCGGCCGCATGTCCTACTCGTGGTACCTGTGGCACTGGCCGATGCTAGTCATCGCCCCCATGATCCTCGGTCACGCTCTGGGCTGGTCGGAGCGCCTGACGGTCGTCGTGCTGTCGCTCGCCGCCGCCATGATCACCTTCAAGCTCATCGAGAACCCAGCCCGATCGCTCCGGCTACCGAACCTCCAGTGGTTCGCGGGCGGCCTCGTTTTGTCGGGCTCGGCGGTGGTCGCAGCGGTGCTGGTCCTGGGGAACCTTCCGTCGCTCATCGGCACGGGCGCCGATGCCACCGTCGTCCACGCGTCCACGGCCCCGCCCACCGTCATCCGCGAGATGAGGACCGCCGTCACCGCGGGGCTGAACACGATGAATGCGCCCAGGAACCTGACTCCAGAGCCGGCGCAGGCGCATAGCGACGTGCCCTCCTCGTCCTACGACGGGTGCCACGCCAGCATCTTCGCCGTCACCCAGGGGCCGTGCGTCTTCGGTGACCCAACGGGCAAGTACACCGCGGTGCTGTTCGGCGATTCGCACATGCAGCAGTGGCAACCGGCGTTCACCGGTGCCGGCGTCTACGCCCACTGGCGCGTCGTCAACTGGACTAAATCGGGGTGCGCGCCTCAGGAACTGACCGAATTCAACGGCCAGCTGAACCGTATCTACACCGAGTGCGACACCTGGCGAGCCCTGACGCTGCGCCGGATCGCGGCGCTCAACCCGACGGTCGTGATCGTGGCCGGCTCGGACCTTGAAGCCGCGAACGTGTCCCCAACCGCGTATGCCGACGCCACCGTGTCCACCGTGCGCACGCTCCAGCAGACGACCACCGCAAAGATCGTGTACTTGGAGGACACCCCCTACCCCGGCTACAACGTCGCCAGTTGCGTGACCGCCCATCTTGACGACGTCAAGGCCTGCAACCTACCGATGCGCCGGGCCTACACGTATCCGGCCCGGCACCAGGCCATCAACCAGGCCCTGCAGATGCTGGGCGGCGTCACGCTCGTCGACCCAGCGGGCTGGATCTGCGCCGACAACGTCTGCCCGGCCGTGGTGGGCAACCTTCTGGTCTTCAGGGACACGGCGCACCTGTCGGTCGAGTTCAGCGAATGGCTGACACCGATGATCACCTCCTTGCTGGACGAGCTACAACCGGGGCACACCGGCTGACGGGCCAGCAGGCTCGGACAACTCACGGCGCAATCAACAGCCAGAACCGTGCCCTCAGGGCACGGCCCCGGTGCTCACAGCCAAGATCACGAGTTATGCGACAGTCTCCTATGCGCTGAAGGCTTCCCCGCTAACGTAAAGAGCTCGGAGGTGGGGGTGTGGCTAGGTGATGTCGGCGGGGGTCTCGTCGGTGGTGTCGGACGGTTCCGCGGGGGCGTCGGCGGGGTCCTCGAGCAGGGAGCGGTGGAACTGGTCGAGGTCGATCTCGGCGCCGAGCCGGATGCTCTCCTGGGCCGCGAACATGCACAGGGTGGCCAGCGAGGAGCCCTCCCAGGACAGCAGGTGGTTCGGCTCGCCCTTCACGGCGCGGACGAACTGGTCGAGTTCCTCGGCGTGGCCCATGGACTTGTGCAGGCGGCTGCCCTTGGTGTGGGGCTTGCCCGGGCCGTATTCGGTCAGCTTTCCGAAGTCATCCAGGATCGCCACCTGGCCGCGGGCGAACACCGACAGGCGCTCCCGCGGGAAGCCAGGGACGCCGGACTCGTTGAAGACGACCGTGGCGGCGGCGCCATCGTAGTGGAGGGTCACCGAGAAATTGCACAGCGTCCGGAGATCGTCGGGCAGCTTGCCCAGCGCGCGAGCGGTCACGGACACCGGGCGCTTGCCGATGAGCAGGTTGCAGAGGTCTACGAAGTGCTCTCCCTCGCTGACCAGCCTCCCGCCGCCGTCCACCGGGTCGAGGCTCCAGTGATCGGGCGGCAAGGGCTGCTGGGCGATCACGTACTCGACGAAGTCGACCGGGGATTTCAGCGACTTGCGGAGGGTGTCCACGAGGGGCGAGTAACGGCGGTTGAGCCCGAGTGTGACCAGGGTCGGCTGCTTTTCCATCAGCCGGAGCAGTTCGCTGAAGTCATCGAGGCGGGTGACCATCGGCTTCTCGATGAACACGGCCTTCCCGGCCGAGATCGCAGCCCGGATGTGCTCGTAGTGATCCGGCTGGTTCGAGCAGATCATCACCGCGTCGGTGCCCTCGTCCGCGAGAAGCTCGTCGACGTCGGTCGTGATCATCGTGACGCCAAGGCCCTTAGCGGAGACGGAGGCGTTGCGTCCCGTCGCCGACGCGATGCCGCGGAGTTCGACGTCACGCATGGACTTGAAGTTGGGGAGGTGCATGCCCAGGACGTGGTTGCCAAAGCCGATGAGCGAGATCCCGACCTTGCCGTCACGCTTCGGGCGCGGGTTGATCTGGATTGTCCGGCTGCGGTCGGGATCAGATCCGTACGAGATCAAGGCGGCCACGCCGGGCAGTGTCCGCTCGCGGATGGCATCGAAGGGCTCCTGGGCGCGGTCCACGGGGTAGACCCCCGCGATCAGCGGCTCGGGGTTGACAGCTCCGGTAGCGACCAGCCGGATGAACTCCTCGAGGTTGCGCTTCTCGGTCCAGCGGACGTACCCGAACGGGTAGTCGACCCGGCCCTTCTCGTAGCCGGTGTGGTAGCTCCCCGGCCCGTACGCGCGCGAGTACCGCAGGTCGATCTCGCGGTACAGGAAGTTCTTAGGGTGGATGTCGAGCTTGACGTAGCCGACAAGCACCACGCGGCCCTGCCGCCGGGTGATCTCCATCGCCGAGTTGATGATCTCTGGCGAATCTGAGCTGGCGCAGATCACCGTGGCGTCGACCCCGTTCTTGCCGGTGAGATCGCTGATGCGCCGCTTCCAGTCGGGCTCGGACGGGTTGACCACCAAGGCGGCACCGGCGGCCGTGGCCAGTTCGTTCGCCTTCGGGTTGATGTCAATCCCGACGACGACGCATCCGGCTGCCTTCGCGATGCTGGCGCACAACTGGCCGACCAGGCCAAGGCCGTAGACGGCGACCGTCTCACCGAATTTCAGGTCAGCGCGCCGGAGGGACTGCATGGCGATGCCACCGACCGTGACGAACGCCGCGTGACGAAGGTCCACGCTATCGGGGACGGGCACCACGTGGCTGATCGAGGGGGCGGCCACCTCGGCGTGGCCGCTCGCCGCGTAGGCCACGGTCTGGCCGATTTCGAGCCCTTCCACGCGGTCACCGAGCGCCAGCACCGTCCCGGCGCCGCTGTAGCCAATCTCCCGGGGCGTGACTATCTCGTGCCAGACCCGCCGTGCGGTCTGGCTGGGCCCGGTGGCGAGGATGGTCTGCTTGACCACGTTCCGCATCCAGGGATCCGAGATGGTCTGGCGCACCAACTCGGCCGGCGTCTTCGAGAGCGTCCCCATCTCGGTACCCGAGCTGATGAGCGAATAATGGCTCTGCACCAGAACCTGGTCTGGTCCCATGTGCGGCACGGGAAGGTCGGCGACCAGGACGCGTCCGCGCCGATCGATCACCCTACGGAACACCTGCTTCATGCCGACCTCGACCTCTTCATGCCGACCTCAACCTGCCTTCGGTCAGACGCACCCCGACCACGTGTCCACGGTCCCAGCGGCTCATTTGCCGGTGCGTCACGCTACCAGAGTCACCCATCGATCGCGCTCGCGGAGGTCCCAGGGCAATGCGGCCAAACCGGCCGCATAGCAAACTCGCGCGACCACCTGCTGCTAGCCTTTACCGGTACTTCGAAACCCCAGCCCACTGGAACTTCTGCGCCAGGCGCGGGCCCACTCCCCCCGCTCAAGGGTTTCCGAGAGCCAGCAGATCTGAGGTTGTCGTTGCAATGACAGAAAACCGATATGTGGCCACAGCGCGGCGCGGGGTCGGGACTCATATGGAGGTGCTCAACCGGGTCCTGCAGATCGCCCGGTCGGCCCGGTACGAGGGGTACTCCAAGCACGACGGCCTCAACTCGCCGGTCCTGGCGCGCCTGGCCGGCGGGTCGCGGCTGCGCCGGCTCGGCGCCATCCAGGTGGTGACCCGCAGCCCCGTCGACATCCGGCCCCTGGTCGGCGTCCGCAAGGCCAGAAACGCGAAGGGGCTCTCACTTTTTGCCCGGGCGCTCCTCGCCCGGCACCGGATCACGGGATCGGCCGACGATGCCCGCGAGGCGCGCGAACTGCTGGACTGGCTGATCGACCACCCGGCCCCGGGATTCGAGGGGCTGTGCTGGGGCTATCCCTATCCCTGGCAGGACGTCGGGTTCTTCGCCCCGCGAGACCTCCCTAACCGGGTGGTCACGTCGTTCGTGGGTCAGGCCCTGCTCGACGGGTACGAGACCCTGCAGGACGACCGCTACCTCGATGCGGCGACGCGTGCCGTCTGGTTCCTGCTCGAGGCCCCGAAGACGCTGTTCGAGGACGATGACCGGCGGTGCGTCAGCTATGTCCCCGACCGCTCCATCGACTGGATCGTCATGGACGTTTCGGCCCTGGCTGGGGCCCTGGCCGCCCGGCTGGGCGCGATAGCTGGCGACCGCGATCTCATCCGGGAGGGCGGCAGGCTCGTCCGTTACGTGGTCTCCAAGCAGACCGACTACGGCGCCTGGTTCTACGCCGATCCGCCGTCGGCCAGCCATATCACCCACGACAACTACCACACCGGCTTCATACTCGACGCGATCCTGCAATACGGATTGTCCGCAGGCAGCGACGAGTTCGATTCCGCCTACCGCTGCGGTATCGAGTTCTATGAGCAACGCCTGTTCGAGCCGAGCGGCGCGGCGAGGTTCATGAACGATCGCCTTTACCCGATCGACATCCACGGGTGCGCCCAGGGGGTCATCACGTTCTCGCTCCAGCAGCGACACCTCGGGTCCGGGGCAACGACCGCCGCCCGGGTGCTGCAATGGACGCTGGGCAACATGTGGGACCCGGCGAGCGGGTGGTTCTACTACCAGCGGCGGCGAGGATACCGGACTCGTATCCGGGAACTGCGCTGGTGCCAGGGCTGGATGTCGTGGGCGCTCGCCAGCTACCTCGAAAACTGCGGAGGCACAGAGGGAGGCACAGCGTGAGGGGATTCCCAGGCCGCGAACTGTCGCTCGACCCCGGCCGCAGCAGGTTCGAGCGGATGTACGCGAACCTGCTCGGCGCCCCGGCCAACGGGCTGCGCATCCGGTTGCGGCGGGTGCTGCCGGCCACCGATGGCTCGTACCGGGCGATCCTGGACGCCGGATGCGGCTCCGGGGTCTTCAGCTTCGAGCTTGCCAAACGCCATCCGGAGGCTCAGGTCACCGGCGTAGAACTCGAACCCGACCTGGTCGCCCGGGCCAATGAGATCGCGAAACGCGCGGGGCTGAGCAACTGCAGCTTCCAGGAGGGCGACGTCACGAAGCTCGACTTCGAGGATGCGTTCGACCTGGTCGTCAGCGTCGACAATTTCGAGCACGTCGAGGACGACATCGCGGCGATGCGCACCCTGCTGCACGCGCTGCGACCGGGCGGGCGGCTGGTGGCCCACGTCCCCGGCTACGAGCGGCGGTGGATCCTGCTGCGCCGCAGGATCAACTTCGACGTCCCCGGGCACGTCCGGCCCGGGTACCAGGCCGACCAGCTGGTAGGCAAGCTGCGGCAGGCCGGGTTCCAGGTCACCGCCCACCAGTACACCTACGGCGCCATCGAGACGCTCACCAACAACATCTCCTACCTGATCACCGGGGCCGACCAGCGCCGCAAGCTGCAATACGCCGCGGTGTTCCCGCTGCTGCTCGCCGTCTCCTACCTCGGGAAGTTCTCCCGGCCGCGGTGGGGTGCTGGCGTCCTCGCCATGGCCCAGCGTCCCGTGGAGACCGTCGACGCGCCCGGCTCGGGCGCAGCCGTCTCTACAGCATCCAACAGCAGGGTCGCCTGATCGCATGCGCGTGCTCATCGACATCCTGCACCCCGCGCACGTCCACTTTTTCCGTAACTTCCACGCCGAGATGGAGGCCCGCGGACACGATGTGTGTATCACCGCCCGTGACAAGGACCGGTCCGTCGAGCTCTTGCAGGCGTTCGACCTTCCTTACCAGCAGATCTCGCGGCAGATGAGCGGCGCTGGCCTCGCAATCGAGATGGCCAAGCGCACGCCGCGCCTGATGAAGGTCATGCGCTCGTTCAAGCCGGACGTGATGACGGGGATCATGGGCCCGTCGATCGCGCTGGCGGGCGCCGTGCGGAGAGTCCCGGCGGTGGTGTTCTACGACACAGAGTTCGCCGTGCAGACCAACCGGATCGTGTACCCGCTTGCGTACAGCGTGTGCACGCCGGACTGCTACCAGGGTGAGGTCCGGGGCCGCCACCCGCAGTACGCCGGGTACCACGAACTCGCCTACCTCCACCCGAACCGCTTCCAGCCGGATCCCGCAGTGCTCGCCGACTTCGGAGTCAGCCCTGACGAGCCCTACTCGATCGTGCGGTTCGTGTCCTGGCAGGCCGTCCACGACCGCCAGGAGCGCGGCCTGTCGGCCAAGCAGAAGCGCCACCTGATCGAGGTGCTCCAGCGCCGCGGGCGAGTGATCATCTCCTCCGAAGGGCCCCTCGCCCCCGACCTCGCGGACCTCGCCGTCCGGGGGCCCGTGGAACAGATCCACCACCTGATCGCTCACGCGCGGCTCGTGGTGGGAGAGTCGGCCACGATGTCCTCGGAAGCGGCGGTTCTGGGGGTGCCGGCGGTGTTCATCGCGACCACGGGACGGGGCTACACCGACGACCAGGAGCGGCGGTACGGGCTGGTCCGGCACTTCACCGAGGACCAGTACGACATGGCCCTGTCCGCCGTCGACGAGATACTCGCGGAGCCGGCGCTCACCTGGCAGACAGCGCGGCAGCGACTTCTCGACGAGAAGATCGACGTCACCGCGTGGATGATCGACTACTTCGAGACATCCTTCGCGGAGCAACGATGACGCTGAGCAGGGACCGGTAACTCCGGTGTGCGGGATAGCGGGCACATCGGGCTTCGGGGACGAAGGACTCGTCCGGGCCATGACCGACACGATCGCCCACCGGGGACCCGACGGCGAGGGCTTCTACAGCGGCGAGCGCGTCCACCTCGGCAACCGCCGGCTGGCGATCCAGGACGTGCCGGGTGGTTCCCAGCCGATGGCCAACGAAGACGGCTCCGTCGTCGTCGTCTACAACGGAGAGATCTACAACTCCCCCCAGCTTCGTGACGTGCTACTAGCCCGCGGTCACCGGCTGAGGACCCACTGCGACACGGAGATCCTGCCCCACCTCTACGAGGACGAGGGGATCGACTTCGCGGCCCGGCTCAACGGGATCTTCGCCTTTGCCCTGTTCGACCGGGCGCGCGGCAAGCTCTTCCTGGTCCGGGACCCGCTCGGGGTGAAGCCGCTGGTGTACTCGATCCGGGGCAGCATGCTGGCCTTCGGGTCAGAAGCCAAGGCGGTGCTCGCGAGCGGACTCGTCCCGGCTGAGCTCGACGAGGCGAGCCTGCATCTGTCGATGAACGTTCGCTACGTCCCCGGACATCGGACGTTCTTCCGGAACATCAAGCGCCTGCCACCGGGCCACGTGCTCGAGTTCGCCGAAGGGCAGGCCCGGCTGTTCTCATACGCGACCATCGACTGGACGCCGGACGGGAGCCTCAATACCGACGATTGGGGCGAGGGGATCCGGTTTCACTACGAGGAAGCGGTCAAGCGCCAGCTCATCTCGGACGTGCCGGTCGGTGTCTCGCTCTCCGGTGGCATCGACTCAAGTTCCATCGTGGCCATGCTCCGGCGCACCACGAGCGGACCCATCAAGACGTTCAGCCTCGGCTTCGACGAGCCTACCGATGAAACAGCCGACGCCCGGTTCGTGGCGCGCACCTTCGACACCGAGCACCAGGAGGTGGTCCTGCACGAGCCGGCCCTCGCTCACCTGGCGGATGCCATCCGGCACACCGAGGAGCCCAAGGTCAACTCGTTGCAGCTCTATTTGCTGCACCGGTTCATCGGCGAGCACGTGTCGGTGGTGCTGTCGGGGCTCGGCGGTGACGAGCTTTTCGCCGGCTACGACATCTACAGCTACATGCTCCGCACCCGCGGACTCCGGCGCGGGCCTATCGGCGCCGGGGTTCGGGCCCTGGCACCAGCTTTGGACTGGGCGGCGCGCCGGGCCGCGGGATTGGGTCGCCCAGAACTCGATCTGGCCACCCGCAAGCTCGAATGGCTGGCCGCCTCCGGGGACGGGGCCCGCAACTACCTGTTGCTCCGCAACGCGTGGGATTTCAACCCCGCGCTGCTCAAGCGGGTGTATACAGCCGACTTCCTCGACCGGCTCGGGGTGTCCGCCCGGGAAGACTACGGGGCCTACTTCGACGACCAACGGCCGCTGGAGAGCCAGGCTCTGCGGGCCGAGTTCGCGACCAAGATGGTGTGCGATCTCCTCCACAACGAAGACACCATGTCGATGGCGCATTCCGTGGAGTCCCGCGTCCCGCTGCTCGACCTCGAACTGGTCCGGTTCGCGGCCCGCATCCCAGATGACGTCCGCTTCGCCGGCGGGCCCAAGGGGCTGCTCAAGGACTCGCTGGCCAGGGTGCTTCCCGACCGCGTGCTGCACAAGCCGAAGTGGGGATTCACCTTTGATCCCGTCGAGCAGTACCAGAAAGACCTAGGACCCATGGTCCGAGAGATGCTTTCACCGGACCGACTCCGAAGGTCCGGCATCTTCAATCCCGAGTTCGTCCGGGCGGTGCTCAAAGCTGAGCCCCGAAAGCGCCTCCGCTGGCACTATTTCCTGCTCTGGCAGATGATCGGCGTCGAGACTTGGCTCGCGACGTTCGCTCAGGGCCAGCCCGTGCCAGTTCGCCGGACCGCCGCCGAAGGAGCATGACGCCATGAAACCCCAGCGGGGCAGCACCGTTGACACGGTCCGTGACTTCTGGCAGTCACACATCAATAACGAGTACTACACCGACGCTGAGAGAGCCTCGGACTCGTATTTCGACGAGATCGAGGAGCGCAGGTACGGCACGCACTATCACCTCCCCGAGCTCTTCGAGTCGATGGCCGGCCAGGACCAGAGGTTGCTCGAGGTCGGCTGCGGCATCGGCGTCGACAGCATCCAGCTGGCCAAGCGGGGCTTCCAGGTGACAGCGGTCGATCTGACGGAAAACGCCCTTGTGGTGGCCAAGCAGTTCGCCGCGCACCGTGAGGTCACGATCGACTTCCGGCTGGGAAACGCCGAGGGACTCGACTTCCCTGACGAGAGCTTCGACGCCGTCTACTCGTTCGGCGTGCTCCACCACACCCCGGACATCGAACGGTCGGTGGCGGAGGTGCACAGGGTCTTGCGGCCTGGTGGGACCGCGTACGTGATGCTGTACCACCGGGACTCACTGGTCAATCTCGTGCACCGGACGCTGCGGCTGCCCTACGAATCGCCGCGCAACCGGGATGACCACTGCCCGGTCGTCTACACGTTCAGCCGGAGCGGCGTTCGGAAGCTGTTCCGCGATTTCTCGAGCGTCGAAGTCCACTCGGACTACCCGTTCACCTACGGCTTCGGGCCGCTCACCACCAAGCTGCCCCTCGGCGTCCGACGCCGGCTCGGCCGGGCCATCGGCTGGCATCTAATGATCACCGCCGCGCGGTGACGTGGAATACACCAGGAGAAATCCTCGTGAACTGGGGCTGAAGAACCTTCGATGGCCATCAGGGAAAAACGTCACTCGATCGTGGTAATAGCGGACAGGTAGTAGTCTCGGCGCCTGTGA
>WNFB01002484.1_pt1 | contig 16039 bp, 12 predicted proteins | sample 5400501 | NCBI WGS metagenome assembly WNFB01 (sample SAMN13153341, study PRJNA577476) | soil metagenome | isolation source: 200 cm saprolite under Douglas fir tree site 2 hole 1 | place: USA:California | collected 2015-04-18
CGCACTGCGGACTTCCGGACTTCATCCAATACCTTTTCGAGAGCGAAACAGTGTTTTGTATCCGAAAGGTTGTTGTATCCCGCCAAAGTTGAGCGAGTCAAAACGTCTTGACTCTCGGTGGGGAAAACGTGGGCGTTTGCGTCCTTTTCTTGCTGGTTTTGTTGCTGCAAGTCCGCGAGCGCAGCAGTCAGGCGCTGCTTTTGTTCTTCCGTCACATTATAAAGCGTCACGCGGGCGCCCGCGAGCGCCACCGCTCCTCCGTTGGAACCGGCCACGGACGCGTCGCCGGTGATTTTCGAAGTTTCCATCCAGATGATGACAACTATCGCGATGATGGCTAATCCTGCGAACAAACCAAAATATTTCTTTAGAAGCAGCATGACCGGTGCCTCGTATCCGACTACAGTTCGTGCGCGCCCGAGTTGTGAGTCACCCGTGAGGGCACTTTCGCCTCGTTAAGTGATGGCGACTTCTTCGTAGGCGCCAAAGACGTCACGCATGGCGTCACAGATCTCGCCGAGCGTGGCGTAAGATTTCACGGCGTCGTAAATGAAGGGCATGAGATTTTCGTTTCCCTTGGCGGCCGCGCGAAGGACGTTGAGGCGGCGGCCGACCTCGGCTTGGGAGCGCTCGGCGCGCAGCTTGCTCAAACGTTCGGCCTGACGGTGCGCGACGGTCTCGTCGATCTGCAAAATATCCAGCGGTTTTTCTTCGGCAACATAATCGTTCACGCCGACGATAATCTTTTCCTTTCTGTCGACGGCCATCTGATAGCGGTAGGAGGCTTCGGCGATTTCGCGCTGCGGATAGCTGCGCTCGATGGCGGCGACCATGCCGCCCATGGCGTCGATCTTGTTAATGTAGTCCCAAGCGCCGCGCTCGACTTCGTTGGTCAGTGTTTCGACGAAGTACGAGCCGCCGAGGGGATCCACGGTGTTTGTGACGCCGGTCTCATGCGCGATGATCTGCTGCGTGCGCAGGGCGATGGTGGCGGCGAATTCGGTCGGCAAAGCCCAGGCTTCGTCCAGTGAATTCGTGTGCAGCGACTGCGTGCCGCCGAGCACGGCGGCGAGCGCCTGGATCGCGGTGCGCACGACGTTGTTAAAAGGCTGCTGCGCGGTCAGGGAACATCCCGCAGTTTGCGAGTGGAAGCGAAGCGCCCAGGAACGCGGATTCTTTGAGTTGTAGCGCTCGACCATGGCTTTGTGCCAGATGCGGCGCGCGGCGCGGTACTTGGCGATCTCTTCGAAGAAATCGTTGTGCGCATTGAAGAAGAACGAAAGTTGCGGCACAAACTCGTCCACGGCGAGGCCGCGGCGCATTCCCCATTCGACATATTCGAGCCCGTCGCGCAGCGTGAAGGCCAGTTCCTGAATCGCGGTCGAGCCCGCTTCGCGAATGTGATAGCCGCTGATCGAAATGGTATTGAACTTCGGGGTGTTCTTGACGCCGAATTCAAACGTGTCGATGACCAGGCGCATCGAGGGTTCGGGCGGATAGATGTATTCCTTCTGCGCGATGTATTCCTTCAGGATGTCGTTCTGGAGCGTGCCGGAGATCTTCTTCCAATCCGCGCCCTGTTTTTCCGCCACGGCCAGGTACATGGCCCAGATAATCGCCGCGGGAGAATTGATGGTCATCGACGTGGTGACGTCCGCGAGGGGAATCTTGTCGAACAAAACTTCCATATCCGCGAGCGAGCTGATGGCCACGCCGCACTTGCCGACTTCGCCCTCGGAGAGCGCGTGGTCGGAGTCGTAGCCCATGAGCGTCGGCAGGTCGAAAGCCGTGGAGAGGCCGGTTTGTCCCTGCGACAGAAGATAGCGGAAGCGCTGGTTGGTATCCTCGGCGGCCCCGAAACCGGCGAATTGGCGCATGGTCCAGAGCCGCCCGCGGTGCATGGTGGAATGGATGCCGCGTGTATAAGGGGGTTCACCCGGGAAACCGAGTTCGCGGTCGGGATCCCATTGCGGCAGATCTGCCTTGGTGTACAGCCGATGAATCGGATGCCCGGAAATGGTGGTGAATTCCGCCTGCCGCTCGGGGCTCTTGTCCAGTGTGGGTTGAAGCGTGTTTTTCTCCCAGGCCTGTTCTCCAGCGGAGGGTGCGCGATGCGCTGAAGGAGCATTCGCCGGGGGCGCAGTTTGCGTGGATCCCTTGGATGATTCGCTCATGCTGGATCGCTCCCCGGGACGGATTCAAACCGTCGTTCGAAAGACATCCAAGCTTAATGCTATGCGAAAGGCGCGCGAGGGGCAAGCAAGTCTGGCCGAAACGCGGATTAGGGAGCATTAGCGCGCGATTGAGACGCGAAGCGAAGTAAAAGGGAAGAGCCGGCGCGGGCCAGGGGCCGGAGCCGGCTCTTCACCGATGGTTCCCGGGATTTACTTGGCGTTGTATTCCTTCGCCGTCAGATCCTTGTGGCCCACCGCCTGCGGGTGCTTGACAACCCCGCTCGGGGATTTCGCGTCGTCGGGCCACCAAAGATGAAAGATGATGCCGTCCGTCTGCGCCGCGGCCCCCGCGATTTTCTTAGCCTCCTCGGGAGAGCGGTCCAGAACCTGCACCCGTCCGGTGGCGATTTCCACCGCGTGGTCGTGATAAAACTTGTTCCAAGTCTCCAGGGAGACGTTTGATCGGGAAACGTTCTTGGCCACGAAATATTCCACCTGCTTGAGCAGGGCGTTGGGTTCCGTGGATTCGTAAATCAAGCATTCGAGGAGTTCGCTGGATACCGCCTTGCAGTAATGATGGTAGGGCCCCATCACCTTGCCGTCCATCGAGTGGGGCGCAAGCACATGAATCTCATGGCCGTCGGCCGGGGTCCGGGGCTTTTCTTGCGGCGGAGCGCTTCGAGACGCCAGGGCGATGACTCCGGAAACGAGCAGCGTGGTCAAGAAAGCATGCTTGTAGTTCATTGCTTCTCCTCTTGAAGCCTAATCTCGCAGTTCATGGGGTAGCTCCGGGAACCACGGGCTATTCGCGCGAGAAACCGTATGCCCGCTCTATTCTGTTGTCAAGCGCGAATCGCTGGAAGACGGCGCGATTGCGATTGGAAGAGGGTCCAGCGCGAGTCGGGAAGGAAAAAAATGCGGCCCGGTAGAATAGCTACCCGGGCCGGGTCGGACTCGCTCCTAACCAGATTACTTTTGGCCGGCGTCGGAGAAGAGTTTCTCCGTGCCCACGACTTGCCCGTGCAAGGTGCCGGGGATGAGCGTCTCGCGCTCGACTTCGCCGGTCCTGGCATCGGCGATGGTGACGCGATGGACTTCGAGGGTGCGCCCGAGAGCGCGCTCATAGTTGGCCTTGGCTTCGACGAGATCAGCGAGGGCGCGAAGTTCCGTGCCCTGCGCGGTGACGAAATCGCGCTGGGTCAAGATGACCTGGTAAACGGTCGAAGCCCCGAGCTGATACTTCTTCTGTTCCGCCTCAAACGTTTGCTGCTGCAATTCCCGAGCCTTGGCGGCGGCTTCGACGCGCGCACGGTTCTGTTGGAGGGCGATTGAAGTATTGCGGACGTCGAGAAGCGCGGCGTTTTTCAGTTGTTGCATCTGAGTTTCAAGCTGCCGCTGAACGAGCATGGAGCGCTGGTTGTCCGCCTGCAAAGAGCGGTTGCGGATGGGAATGGTGATGCTCATGAAAACGGCATAATCCGGGAATTGATTGTGAAAGACCTGGCTGTTCGAATCAGAAAAACCAGCATGCGACGTGCCGGTGATGGGTGAAGTCGTAATCGGCTCGAAGATCGGCACACCATTCACGCTGATCGGGTTGCCATTGGCGTCGACGATAGGGATGCCACTGCTTACCACCGTTGGGATGCCCCGGGTTGGGGAATTTCCGGAAAGGCCCTGCGTGCCGTACTGGCCGGACAATGTGGCGGTGGGGAGCAGGGCGTTGCGCGTGGCCCTCACGTCAATGGCGGCGTTTTTCAGGTTGTATTCCTGCTCGAGCAATTCGGGGCGCTTGGCGTAGGCTTCCCGCAGCGCTTCTTCGAAGCTGGGGGCTTCGATCTGCTCGGGAGGAATCGGCTTGTCGGTGGGAATGATCTCGATGTTGACGATGCGGGGGTCGAGAGGATTCTTGGTGATGGCGTTTTTCAAGGTCTGCTCATCCTGCAACTGAACGGTCTGCGCCACGATGAAGTTCTGACGGTCGGTGGCTAATTGTGCTTCCGCGCGGGTTACGTCGAGGGGGGCCATGGTGCCGATCTCCAGCTGCTTCTTGTTGTCATTGTAAAGTTTCTCGGAAACCGCCACGGCTTGCCGTTCGACCTCCACGTTTGCGCGGGCGTAGACCAGCTCCCAGTAGGCCGTAATGGTATTGGTAGTCGTAGTGATCGCTAGCTGCGCGAACGCGAGGTCGGCGATCTTGCGGTTGTTCTTCGAGATCATGATGTTGCGATGGTTCACCGCGATACCGAAACCGCTCAGTAAGCTCTGGCTGAAGGAGACGAACAGGGAGGTCTGAACGTCGGGATTGAAGAAATTTGCCGTCGGCCTGCTGGACGCGCGCGTGTTGGTGTAGTTGATATCGAGGCTTGTTCCTGTAGGGAAGAACTGCGAATACCGGTTGATGTACTGGGAGGTGTGGCTGACGATGGCTGCGGCAGTCGCGCCGGTTCCCGTTCCGGAAATGAATGGGTTGTTAATCGGCGTGGTGCGGTCGTCAAACGACACCGAAGAAGTAAACAGAGGGTCATAGGATGTAACCGCGAAAGCGAAAGGGCTCAGGTTTGCCGAAGAAGCGCTGATGGCCGCGCCCGGTGTGCCGAATCCGGACGAGCCGGCGCTCGCCTTGAGCATGCCGACATCCGCGATCCAGGGGTAATAACGCTGAACGGCGATGTCCATGCTGTTTTCGAGAGACAGTTCCACGGCGTCCTGGAGGCTCAACTCCAGCTTTCCGTCGTGAATGAGCTGCTCGATGCGCGGCGAGTTGGTGAGGACGGGCTCGTCAATTTTGACGGGCCGGTAAGGATTGATGAGGTTCGGAAACGCTTTCGGCGGGCGGCTGAAATTGTATTTTGCCGAGCCTAGGGAAATCGGCGTTGCCGGCTTGGCTGGCGCGGCAGGCGGATATTGCGGCGCGCTCTGCCCGAACGCCGGGGAAATTGGTCCGCCGATAAGCGAAGCAGCAAGCACGGCGGCTAACAGCGGTCGAGCAAACAGCGCTGACCCCGGCCTGGCCGGGGACACACTTGGAAACGTCATAGTGCTCCTCACCCTCAAGATTTCTCCCCCAAAGGAGGTAAATTTATGGTCTCTCAACTCTGTAAAACGTTCACAGAAGGGAATTTGTTTCAAGGAGTTGGCCCCGGGCGGCCCCCGCCTGAAACTTGACCGCTTGCCGGTCAGCCCCCATCCCGATGATTTGGCGACCACCGTGCCAGCCGTATCGCGCCGACCGGACAAAGAAGGCAGTCTAGCAGGGGCCCACTTCCTTGACAACGCATCGGACGGCGGCTAGGCTGCTGGCATTTCGACGTTTAGGAGCCGTTAGCGGTTAGCTGGCCAGCATGCTGAAACGGGAAGAATTGCTAAAAATGTTCGAATCGGCGGGCGCCATCCGCCACGGCCACTTTGAACTGTCCAGCGGGCTGCACAGCGGCACCTACGTGCAATGCGCCTTGGTGCTGCAATATCCGCGCTTCGCCGAAAAGCTGGGGCAGGCCTTGGCGGCGCTGTTTTCCGACGCGACCATCGAGGCCGTCGTTTCACCGGCGATGGGCGGCCTGATTATCGGACAGGAGGTGGCGCGCGCGCTGCCCGAACCGAAAAATAACCTGGGCGGCGGAGTGCCCGCGCTTTTTGTCGAACGGGACGCCAGCGGCATGATGACTCTTCGCCGCGGGTTTTCGCTCGCCCAGGAGCAGCACGTCCTTGTCGTCGAGGACGTCTGGACCACAGGCGGCTCCACGCAGGAAACCATACGCGTTGTCGAAGAAGCCGGCGCCCGCGTCGTAGGGGCCGGCGCGCTCATTGACCGAAGTGGAGGGAGCATCGAATTCGAAGTCGAAGCCCAGTCGCTGATTCAGCTTCCCATCGCCAGCTATGAGCCCGAAGAGTGCCCGCTCTGCCGGGATGGCAGCGCAGCGCTAAAGCCCGGGAGCCGCTTCGTCCGAACCGCCTTGTAGCCGGCAATTCCATTCGTCCCCATGCGCTATTTCAAGCTTACGATTGCCTACGATGGAACGGATTTCCACGGCTGGCAGATGCAGGCGAACAAGCCGACCCTTCAAGGCGAAATCGTCAGCGTACTGCAGCGGCTTACACAGGAGAAGGTGATTCTCCATGGAGCCGGCCGCACCGACGCGGGAGTGCATGCGCTGGGCCAGGTGGCCAGCTTTCGAACGCAATCCGGGCTTTCGGCGCAAGAGTTTCAGCGCGCGCTGAACGCTTTGCTTCCGCCCGCCATTCGAATCGTTGGCGCCGAAGAAGTCGGACCGGACTTCAATGCCCGCTGGTCCGCGCGTGGCAAGGTGTACCGTTATCGCCTTTATCGCGGTAAGGTCGTTCCGCCGATGCTCTGGCGATACGTGCTCCATTACCCGTTTCCCCTCGACGAGGACGCCATGCGCGACGCCGCAGCGCGCTTCGTCGGCACGCATGACTTCGCCTCGTTCGCTGCGTCCACGGGCTCCGAAGAAGACGACAAAGAGCGCTCCACCGAGCGCGAAATTTATTTCACGGAGCTCGTTCGCACGCCCGACAACGAGGAGTTGGTCTTCACCGTCAATGGCCGCTCGTTCTTGCGCTACATGGTGCGCAAAATGGTCGGTACGCTGCTGGACGTGGGCCGTGGAAAACTTGCTCCGGCCGACATCGACCGCCTGTACGAAACCAAGGACCGCTCCAAATCCGGGCCTACGGTCCCTCCACAGGGCTTGGTCATGGTCGAAGTCCAGCACGAAGAAGCCTGGCGGCTCGGCAGGCCATAGCCATTGTCTCCAAGGTGTCGCCTGGCAGCTCCCGGACCGTTCCAGCGGCGGCTTCCGGATATTTCTTTGTTGTGCTGCTGATTCCCGACGGCAATTTCAGTTAGAATTCCGGTTATGGCTGCGACAGCCATTCCCATCGACACGCTTCCTTCGATCAACCCGGCCACGGGGGAAGTTGCCGCCCATTTTGAAAAAACTCCGCCTGCCGTCTTGCCGGAGATGGTTTCCCGTGCGCGCGCCGCCCACGCGAGCTGGGCAACATGTTCAGTCCGCGGACGATGCGAGAAATTGCGCAACCTTCGCCAGCGCATCCTGGTCTCGCGAAACGAGCTTGCGGACGCCGTCGTTCGCGAATCCGGCAAGCCCCGCGTTGAGGCCCTGTTCGCGGATATTTTTGTGGCCCTGGATTCGGCTGCCTTTTGGTCCAAAAACGCGGCCGGCGCTCTGCGCTCCCGGCGAATTCCGCATCACAGCACGGCCGCAAAGGCAAAGGGCGGATATTTGATTTACGAACCGCTCGGCGTAATCGCCATCATTTCTTCCTGGAATTACCCGCTTGCGATTCCGCTGAGCCAGATCATTCCGGCGATTGCCGCTGGCAACGCGGTGGTCTGCAAGACGAGCGATTTCACACCCCAATGTGGTGCGCTCATCGAGAAACTTTTTCTTGACGCCGGATTTCCGAAAGATCTGGTCATTGTAGTTCAAGGCGGCGCGGAAGTCGGCCAGGCGCTCATTGATGCATCGCCGGACAAGGTACTCTTCACCGGGAGCGTAGCGACCGGCAGGCGCGTCGCCGAAGCTTGCGCCAAAAAACTGATACCGTCCGTCCTGGAACTTGGCGGCAAAGACGCCATGATCGTTCTCGCCGATGCCGGCCTCGAAGTTGCCTCCGGTGCGGCCGTGTGGGGCAGTTACACAAACTGCGGCCAGGTTTGCCTCTCTGTCGAGCGGCTTTTCGTCGAGGAATCCGTTGCGGAAAAATTCACCACCCTATGTGTGGAAAAAACGAAGAAGCTGCGGCTCGGGCCGGGCAACGATCCTTCTACAGACGTCGGCCCTCTGATTCGTCCGCAACATGTTCGACGCATGAGCGATCTCCTGCAGGATGCGCTTGCGCGAGGTGCGAAAGTATCTTGCGGCGGCAACCCGCGCCCAGACCTCGGACCCAATTTTTTTGAGCCAACAGTGATCACCGGTGTAGATTCCTCAATGAAATTGTTTCAAGAAGAAACGTTTGGCCCGATCCTTGCCATTCAGGCGGTGCGTGACGCCGAGGAAGCCATCTCGCGCGCCAATGATTCGCCGTTCGCCCTCGCCGCAAGCGTGTGGACCGGCGATAAGAAGCGCGGGGAAGCCATCGCACGTCGTTTGCGCGCAGGCGCGGTCATGGTGAACGACGCGATCAGTTATTTTGGAATTGCCGAAGCTCCCCACGGGGGCTGCGGCGCCAGCGGCTGGGGTCGCACACACGGCGAGGCCGGGTTGCTGGAACTGGTCCAGATGAAATACATCGATGTCGACCGTCTGCCGGGCCGCGAAAAGCCCTGGTGGTTTCGCTACGGCGTCGATCTGGAGCGCGCCGCCGATGCATTTCTGCAATTCGAATTTTCCAGCGGCATCGCGGCAAAGTTGCGCAACGCCCGAAGCGCGCTGAAAACGATGTTTCGTGACCACGGTTTGTAGAGAGGGCTCCATGCCGGAAGAAGCAGCACCGCCGAAAATCAAGACGCGCAAGCCCAGGCAGCGCGCCTGCGACGAAAAAGACGAAAAGGGTAAGCTCTGCGCGGGCCATCTGAAGCGCTGGTACGACTACCCGAAAGATATTGCGGCGCTCATCGGCCCAAACGCCGAAATCTATCGTTGCGAATTCTGCCGGACGCTCTATCGCCCGGACCCCGCGCAGCAGCCCAATAGCTACACCCTGCGATATTAGGCCGCCTTCGGAGGAAGCGAAGCGCACCATGCAGCAAAACGAATGGATCTACGACTGGAACGTTGCCACGCCGCCGCAGATTCCTCCCGGCGCGCAGGTCCTGCTGAACGACGAGACTCTGCGCGACGGTTTGCAGAACCCCTCGGTCTTCGACCCCCGCATCGAGGAAAAAATCGAAATCCTCCACCTGATGGAATCGCTCGGCATTCATGCGGTCAACATCGGACTTCCCGGCGCAGGTCCCCGCGCGTTCGCTGATACCGAAGCCCTGGCCCGTGAAATCGCCACGCAGCGCATGAAGATCAAGCCGAACTGCGCGGCGCGCACTCACGAGAACGACATTCGCCCCATCGTGGAGATCTCGCAGCGCGCGGGCATTGCCATCGAGGCCGCGACGTTTCTCGGCTCCAGCCCCATCCGCCGTCTCGTCGAGGATTGGACCGTGGACCACCTGGAGCGCACCACGGAGAAAGCCGTCAAGTTCGCCGTGGAAAATGGTCTCCCGTCCATGTACGTCACCGAAGACACTGTGCGCACCGATCCCGACACGGTCAAGCGGCTTTACTCCACGGCCATCCGCAACGGCGCGCGCGCCATCGTTCTCTGCGACACCGTCGGCCATGCCACACCCAACGGCGCGTTCAATCTCGTCAAATTCGTCGTCAACGCGGTGGTGAAACCTTCCACCGAAAGAATCCGCGTGGATTGGCACGGCCACAATGATCGCGGCCTCTCGATTGCCAATTCGCTCGCCGCAATTGCTGCCGGCGCCCATCAGGTCCATGCCGCGGCCAACGCTCTCGGCGAACGCGTCGGCAATACGCCGATGGAATTGATGCTCGTGAATCTCCGCCTGATGGGACTCATCCAGCAGGATCTCTCCCGTCTGAAGGAATACTGCGAAAAGGTCGCAAAGGCCACGCACACCACGATTCCGCCTAACTATCCCGTTGTGGGGCACGACGCTTTCCGCACCGCCACCGGCGTGCACGCCGCTGCACTGATCAAGGCTTTCCGGAAGAATGACGTCGGCCTTGCCAACGCCGTCTACAGCGGGGTGCCGGCGCATCTCTTCGGTCTCGATCAGGTGATTGAAATCGGCCCGATGAGCGGCAAATCGAATGTGCTTTTTTGGCTGGAGAAACATCAAATTCCTGCGGACGATGCGCTGGTGAATCGCATTTTCGATGCCGCGAAACAGTCTCCGCGCGTCCTCACGGACGCGGAAGTGCTCGCCCTTTGCACCGAGGCCGCACGACCTTGAAACGAAAAACGCCGCGCAACGCGACAGTGAAACGCGCGCTCGTTTGCGTTATTCTTCTGGCTATGCCGGTTCGCTCCGCTTCTGCTCCTCACGCGCTTCGCCGCACACAAGGGGCCCCGCTTCCTGATAACGCGCGCGTCCGCGCCGCGCTCGATTGGTTTGCGCGAAATATTTCCTGGATCAATGGCCAGCAGGTCCGCCTCACGGAAATCCCTGCCCCGCCGTTTCAGGAAGGGCAGCGCGCCGCCGCGATCAAAGAGCTGCTGGCGGAAACCGGCCTGCCCGTTCAGATCGACAAGATGGGCAACGTCATCGGCGAGCTGCGCGGCGCGACCGAGAAGGAAATCGTCATGGTCGCGGCGCACCTGGACACGGTTTTCCCAGCCGGAACGGAAGTGAAGGTGCGCCACGAAGGCGGCCGCATGATCGCCCCGGGAATTTCCGACAATGGCACGGGCGTTGCCGCGCTCCTAGCCATTGCGCGCGCGGCGCTGTCCGCGCAGCTCAGGCCCCAGCGCACGATTCTCTTTGTCGCCGACGTCGGCGAGGAAGGCGAAGGCAATCTACGCGGCATGCGCGCGCTCGTGGAGACGTACCATGCGAAACTGAAGGCCGTCCTCGTTCTCGACGGTTCCGGCACGGATCACGTCACAACGAAAGCCCTGGCCTCGCGCCGCCTTGAAGCCCTGATCACCGGTCCGGGCGGGCACAGCTGGTCCGACTTCGGCATGCCTAATCCGATCAACGCTCTCGTCCGCGGCTCCGTGCGCTTCATCAATACGAAAATTCCCGTCACCCCCCGCACGACTTTTAACATTGGCCAGATCGAGGGCGGAACTTCCGTAAATTCCGTTCCGCACGAGGCGCGCTTGAAAGTCGACGTCCGTTCTGAGACCGAGGACGAACTGACGCGCCTGGAATCCACGCTCCGCGAGTGCATTGCGGCGGGAGTTCGCGACGAGATGGATTCCGCGCGTGACCGCTCCAAAGGCGGATTGGAATGGAAGGTAGAGCTTCTGGGCAGCCGGCCCGGAGGAGAATTAGCCCCGGATTCTCCGCTCCTTGCCGCGCTTCGCGCCGCTGACGATTACCTCGGTAATCAGTCCCGCATCGAGCGCTCTTCCACCGACGCGAATATTCCGCTCTCGATGGGAATCGACGCCATCGCCATCGGCGCCGGCGGCAACGGCGGCGGGGCTCATTCCTTGCAGGAGTGGTACGAGGCCGCCGGACGCGAGACGGGATTGAAGCGCGCGCTGCTCACGATTCTCGGGATTTCCGGAATCGCAGAAGAGAAATCGCGTTGAAAAAGAGATCGCATCGCTCTCTCCTGCTCGCCGGAATTTTGCCTTTCCTTGTGATCGCCATCCTTGCTTCTTCTCACGCGGGAGCCCTGGCTGAACAAAAGCCTCCGCATACGATCTGTTATGTTCATGGCCGCATCTATACAAATGATCCCGCGAATCCTTGGGCCGAGGCCATGGCCGTCACGGACGGAAGGATCGCCTGCATCGGGAAAATGGCTCATGTCCTTCTCGAATGCGGTGGCGGCCAGTTGGGCGTCGAGACCGTTCATCTTCATGGCCAATTCTTGATGCCCGGCTTCAATGACGCCCACGTGCATCTTGGCGGGGCCGCCGCAGATGTACTTGCCGTTCCCCTCAACGGCGTGCCGTCGGTGGAAGAAATGCAGAAGCGCGTAGCCGATGCCGTTGCACGTCACAAGGAAGGCGAATGGATTACCGGCGGCGGCTGGGACCACACCCTGTGGCCCGAAAGACGATTCCCGAATCGCCAGCAACTCGATGCCGTCGCTCCTAGGAATCCCGTCATTTTCACGCATGTATCCGGCCATGTAGCGGTTGCGAATTCGGCCGCGCTCAAAATCGCCGAGATCGACAAGAACACGCCCAATCCACCGGGTGGAGAAATCGCGCGCGACAGCCTCGGTGAGCCAACGGGAATGCTGAAAGAGGACGCGGCGATGTCCTTGGTGAAAGTGAAGATTCCCGATCCCACACCCGAAATGCGCCGCCGCGGCATGGAACTTGTGCTCGAGAACGTGGCGAAGAATGGCGTCACTTCGGTTCAGGATTATTCCGCATGGGAAGATTTTCAGGTCTACCAGCAGCTGAAAGAGGAAGGCAAACTCACGGTCCGCATCACGGAGTGGCTGCCATTTCTTGCCTCTCTCGATGAGCTTCAGAATAGGCGCGCCCAGGGCGGCACCACCGATCCGTGGTTGAAGACCGGCGCGCTCAAAACCTTCACCGATGGGGCCATGGGAACGCGTACTGCGGCCCTCCTCGAACCGTACGCGGACGACCCCTCGACCAGCGGGATTCTCACCAATGATCCCGAGAAACTGCGAGTGATGGCCATTCAGCGCGACAAGGCCGGCTTCCAGTTGGCGTTCCACGCCATCGGCGACCGCGCGAATCGCATCGCCCTGGATGTTTTCGAAGCGGTCGCCAAAGCCAACGGACGGCGCGACCGCCGGGACCGCATCGAACACGCTCAGGTCGTCGCGCCGATGGATTTCATGCGATTTGCGAAACTGAACGTGATTGCTTCGATGCAGCCTTCGCACCAGACCACGGACATGCGCTGGGCAGAGGACCGCATCGGGCGGGAGCGCCTCAAGGGCGCCTATGCCTGGGCCACCATGCTTAGGAATGGCGTGCACCTGGCCTTCGGCACAGACTACCCTGTCGAGGCCATCAGCCCCTTTCGTGGTCTTTATGCCTGCGTCACCCGCGAACGCCCCGAGGGCGGCCCGAAAGACGGCTGGGAGCCGCAGGAGAAAATCTCACTTGCGGATTGCATCCGCGCTTACACGTCGGGCGCTGCCTACGCGCAATTCGAGGACGGGAAGAAGGGTGAGCTGAAGACCGGCGAATACGCAGACTTCATTATTCTCTCAAGTGACCTGACCAAGGTTCCGCCGTCGCAGTACACCCACACGCGCGTCCTCCGCACCATCGTCGGCGGCCGCACGGTCTACCAAGCCCAGTAGAAACACTTCGTGTTCTTCTGGAACCTCAACCTGGGCGGAACAGCGAAGATCTAAAGGGGAGAGGTTCAAGATGGATGCTCTAGATTCGTCAATTCTCCGTCTCCGTACTCACGATGCATCGGCCAAAAGCGAAGGCTCCGTTCTGTAGCCGAGGATGCTTATGGAGTTCGCCGGAAAGTTCCATTGGTTTATAAAGATGGCCACGCCCGTGGGGCACGACAAGAAAGACGTTTTTCAAGCAAGCTTTAAAGTCTAGAAACTCGGCACAAAAACTTTTTCAACGGCCGTTGGAGTAGTTCTTGATGTCCAGCGGTTCGTACATTGTGGCCGTGGCGGGGTGGGATTTTTCGTAGGCGTCGATCTCGGCCGCGTGCTGGAGAGAAGTGCCGATGTCGTCGAGGCCCTTCAGAAGAACTTCTTTGCGCGAAGGGGCGATCTCGAATTTGTAGACGCGCCCGTGGGTGTCGCCGATGATTTGCTTCGGCAGATCAATCGAAAGGGAATAGCCGGTTTCTTTTTCCGTGTTTTTGAATAGTTCCTCGACCTGTGCTTCGCTGAGCGTGGCGGGCAGAATTCCGTTCTTAAAACAATTGTTATAGAAAATGTCCGCGTAGCTCGGCGCGATGATGACGCGGAAGCCGTAGTCCTTCACGCCCCAGGGCGCGTGCTCGCGGCTGGAGCCGCATCCGAAATTGGCCCGGGCCAGCAGCACCGAGGCGCCTTTGTAGCGGGGAAAATTGAGCACGAATTCCGGATTGGGTTTCTCTCCCGGCAGATAACGCCAATCATAGAAAAGGATGCGTCCAAAACCCTCGCGCGTCAGCGCCTTCAGGAATTGCTTGGGCACCATCTGGTCGGTGTCCACGTTGACGCGGTCGAGCGGCATGACCATGCCGGCGTGACTCGAGAAGGGTTGCATGCGATATTGCCCCCAAGTGCGTCTGTGTTACCGCTGGTAGACGAAATAAAAGTCCTTCCGCCTTGTCGGAATCTCTGATCGCTTCATTCGAAATCGCAGACTTTAAGATAGCAACGAAAACCAGGAAAAAAAGAAAACCTACTCGACGTGGGCGACGTCGAACTGACGCACATCCACAAAATGCCCTGCAATCGCCGCGGCTGCAGCCATCACCGGACTGACCAGGTGCGTGCGGCTGTCCTTGCCCTGGCGGCCTTCAAAATTTCGGTTCGAGGTGCTGGCGCTGCGCTCCTGCGGCGGCAGGACGTCGGCATTCATGCCAATGCACATGCTGCAGCCGGCGTCGCGCCATTCGAAGCCGGCAGCCGTGAAAATCTTGTCGAGGCCTTCCTTCTCGGCTTGCGTCTTGATGCCGCGCGAACCGGGCACGATCAACGCCTGCTTGATATTTTTCGCGACGTGCTTGCCGGCCACCAGATGCGCCGCCGCGCGCAGATCATCCAGGCGTGAATTCGTGCACGAGCCGATGAACACGCGGTCCACGGGAATATCGACGATAGGTGTGCCGGCCTTCAGTCCCATATACTTCAGCGCGCTTTCCGTGGCCTTCTGATCGTTGGGATCCTGGAAGGAATGCGGGTCGGGAACGCGCTCGGTCACGCTGGTGACCATGCCGGGATTCGTGCCCCAGGTGACTTGCGGCGCGATCTGCTCCGCCCGGAGCTCGACGGTCAGGTCAAACTTCGCGCCTTCATCCGTGCGCAATTGCTTCCAGCGCTCGACGGCTTCCTGAAAAGCCTTCCCGCGCGGAACGAACGGGCGGTTTTCGAGATAAGCGAACGTGGTTTCATCCGGCGCGATCATACCGGCGCGCGCGCCGCCTTCGATGGTCATGTTGCAAACGGTCATGCGCCCGTCCATGGAAAGCGCACGAATCGCCTCGCCGCCATATTCCGCCACGTGGCCGTTCCCGCCGCCGATTCCGATCTTTCCGATAATGGCGAGAATGATGTCCTTGGCGGTGACGCCCTTGGGCCGCTTGCCGTGGACGAGGATGTGCAAAGTCTTCGAGCGCGACTGTACCAGGCACTGCGTGGCCAGCACGTGCTCGACTTCGCTGGTGCCGATCCCGAAAGCCAGCGTGCCGAAGGCGCCGTGCGTGGAAGTGTGGCTGTCGCCGCAGACGAGGGTCTGGCCGGGTTGCGTGATGCCCAGTTCCGGGCCGATGATGTGCACGATGCCCTGGTGGCGGCTGTTCATGTCGAAAAGGCGCACTCCGAATTCGCGGCAGTTCTTCTCGAGCGCCTCAAACTGAAGCTTGGCGTCCTGGTCGATGATCGGCAGGGTGCGGTCAGTCGTGGGCACGGAGTGGTCCATCACCGCGAAGGTCAGATCCGGGCGGCGGACTTTGCGGCCTTCGGAACGGAGGCCGGCGAACGCCTGGGGCGAAGTGCCTTCATGGATCAGGTGACGGTCGATGTAAATCATCGCCGGCTGGCCGGACTGTTCGTGAACGACGTGGGAGTCCCAGATTTTCTGGTAGAGAGTTTTCGGTGTCATTGCTGATCTACCGGATTCTAGCACTCCTGCAATGGGGTGCAAATGGCGGGAGTCAACGATGCTAGTTTCGGACCTCAGCGTTTAGGTCCAGAAGTGGTAGGAGTGGCGCCCCTTCGATGGCCATCAACCTGGCCTTCGTCGCGCGTCCCCCGTGTGCGGAAAATCCTCCGGTTTTACCTCCAGCAGCGAGAACCCGATGGCAAGGGATGATCAGGGCGATGGGATTCTTCCCCAGGGCCTGTCCGACGGCTCGCGCTGCGTTGGGCCGGCGCAAGGCTTTGGCGAGCTCGCCGTACGTCCGGGTCTGTCCGGCGGGGATTTCGCGTGCGGCTTCGTACACCAGCCGGGCGAACGGATCCACCCCGTCCAGGTCAACGGCCACGTCTCGAAAATCTTGAACTTCA
>WNFB01002485.1_pt1 | contig 16039 bp, 14 predicted proteins | sample 5400501 | NCBI WGS metagenome assembly WNFB01 (sample SAMN13153341, study PRJNA577476) | soil metagenome | isolation source: 200 cm saprolite under Douglas fir tree site 2 hole 1 | place: USA:California | collected 2015-04-18
CGCGCGTCCCGTCATACGTTTAAATAGCTCAGGCCGCATCAAATTCGTCGTGCGCGTCGCGGTCGTGTTCAAGGATCGATGTCAGCCCAAGCGCTGCCATCTCGAATGCATCGCGTTCTGCCCGCCGCAGCGGACGGGCACGGAAGTGATCTGGATTGATCCGGAGACAACGAAAGCCGCGATTAGCGAGGAAACGTGCATTTCTTGCGGCATCTGTCTGCCAGCGGGGGTGCCCATATCGACCGATTCCGGGATTGTCCCCATCGACAAGATAACGGTTGGCACCCGAGCGCTCACGCATCAGGGACGCTATCGAGTCGTCACGGGTGTGCAGACGCGGATGTACGACGGGCCGGTGACCCGGATGCGATACAACGGCCATCCCGATCCGCTTGAGGTCACCGAGGAGCATCCAATTCTCGCGGTTAGTCGACGGCCGATCAAAGGCGGACGAAGACTCGAGAAGGCTACCGGCGTTCTTCGTTGGGTCCGGCCAATCGAGCTAAAGGCCGGCGATTATGTGGTGAAACCAAGGATTCACGAAACGGCGTCCCAGGACTCATGGGATGTCCCGATTCCCATGGTGCTCAGCCGTGGTCGCCACCCGCAGTGGTCGGAGCAGCTGATTTCTCTACCGTTGACGCCGGACCTGGGAAGATTGGTAGGATACTACCTGTCCGAAGGTTCCGCCGATGACCGTCGCCTCGTGTTTTCCTTTCACGAGAAGGAGCAGAACTATCGGAATGCTGTGCGCGGGATCATCCGCCGGGGCTTCGGTCTTCGAGGGTACGAAACAAAGAATACCGGTCTAGGCCGGAACGTTCGATACGATTCGGCGGTGCTGGCCCGTGTTTTCGGCTCTCTCGGAAGAAAGTGCGACCAGAAGCATGTTCCTCCGGCGTTCATGACGGCGTCAAAGACGGTTCGCGAGGAGGTAGTTCGTGGGTTGTGGAGGGGCGACGGCCATCGGGGGTTCCTTCGCAATTACTTCGGTATCGTCACGACGTCTCCCCATCTGGCGTATCAGGTACAAGAGATTCTGGGCGGACTCGGCATTGCCGCAAGTGTCACGTCGAGTTACCCTTCCGGAAAGCGTCGCGCGTACGAACTTCGCGTGACCGCGGAATTTTCGCAACAGATGGCTACGTTGCTGCAAGTGGAATTCTCGGACACCCGCAATCGAAAGGCCAGTCATTTTCTCGTGGACGACGATTTTGTTTATGCCTCAATCCGCAGCATTGAAGTTCGCAGAGTCGAAGGCCTACAGGTTTTCAATCTCGAGGTGGAGGACGACCAGACCTATACCGCGGCTGGACAGGTCGTCCATAACTGCGTCAAGAAATGTCCGTTCGATGCAATTCGTATCATCGGTCTTCCGGAGGCGCTGAAGGAAGATCTCGTACACCAATATGGAAAGAACGCCTTTCGTCTCTTCCGTCTCCCGGTCCCTAAGCAGGGCGAGGTCATCGGCCTGCTCGGGCCGAACGGGATCGGCAAGACGACGTGTGTGGGCCTCCTGAGTGGAGGGATCGCGCCAAATCTCGGCCATTACCGCCGAAAAAAAGCTTACTGGGACGAAGTGCTCGACTATTTCTCGGGAACGGAACTCCACGATTATCTCGCGAGGATCGCATCGAAGAAGCTCACGACGGCCATCAAGCCGCAGTACGTTGACAAACTGAGCAAGATTTACACCGGACGCGTCCGCGATCTTCTGACGAAGATCGACAAGCGAGATCGACTCGCGGAGCTGACTGTATCCCTCGACCTCGCATCGTTCCTCGATCGCGATATCGCCCAGCTCTCGGGCGGGGAACTCCAACGCATGGCGATCGCCGCGACGATGTTGAGAGACGCGGACATCTACTTCTTCGATGAACCGTCGTCCTATCTGGACATCTATCAGCGGCTCCAGGTCGCGAAAGTCATCCAGTCCCTATCGAAGGAGAAGTACGTCGTCGTGGTGGAGCACGACCTGGCCGTCCTTGATTTCCTCGCGGACACGGTCTTCCTGATGTACGGCGAGGAAGGCGCATACGGAATCATCGCGCAGCCGCGGCCGGTCCGCACTGCGATCAACGTGTACCTCGGCGGCTACCTGAAGGAGGAAAACATCCGCTTCCGGGATCGCGAGATCCGCTTCGACACGCGCCCGCCGCGAGGTGACTGGAAGGCCGAGACGCTCGTCACGTTCGGCGAACTCACCAAGCGATTCGAGGACTTCGAGCTCACGGTCCATCCGGGCCGGCTCCGGAAAGGCGAGGTCGTCGGCGTCGTCGGACCCAACGCCACAGGCAAGACGACGTTCGTGAAGATGCTCGCGGGCCAGGAGACGCCAACGTCTGGTGCCGTGGAGGGACAGTGGCAGGTCTCGTACAAGCCGCAATACCTGGAGGCCGTCTACGAAGGCACCGTCGGCGAATTACTTCGCAACACGGTCGGGAAAAAGGCCGACACCGGTTACTTCGAGACCGAGATCCTGCAGCCTCTCAAAGTGAAAGGGATGCTCGAGCGCGATGTCTCGACGTTGTCCGGAGGCGAATTGCAGCGCGTTGCGATCGCCCTGTGCCTTGGCCGGGATGCAGACATCTACTTGATCGACGAACCGTCCGCGTATCTCGATTCGAACCAGCGGATGGAGGCGGCGCGGACGATTCGCCGTGTGATGGAGAAAGAAGCCCGCACCGGGCTCATCGTGGACCACGACGTGTACTTCATCGACATGGTGTCGGACAGCATCATGGTCTTCGCCGGCGACCCGGGCCGTACGGGGGTCGGCGAAGGTCCGTTCCCGATGCGGGACGGGATGAACCGATTCCTGAAAATGGTCGGCATCACGTTTCGGCGGGACGCGGACACGAACCGCCCGCGGATCAACAAGCTCGACTCCCGCCTGGATCGGGAGCAGAAGTCTGCCGGCGAGTACTACTACGCGATCGAGGATGCCATTCACGCGACGTGAGGCCTGGTACGCCGAGGCGTGATCAGTCGACCTTGCCCCTCCGCCACGGCTTCTCCGTCCTCGACAATCGGTTCTCCCCGGAGGTAGACGGCTCGAGGGAAGCAGGCCTCCATTCCCTCGAACGGTGTCCAGCCACACTTGTACCGCAATCGCTTCTCGGTGATGGCCTCGATCACCCGCGGATCCACCACGACGAGGTCCGCATCTCGGCCCACCTCGATCGTCCCTTTTGCAATGCCTAAGATCTCCGCGGGGCGGGAGGCCATTACTGAGACGAGTCGCGGGAGGTCCAGGTCACCCGTCCGGATCCGCCGCATGAGAAGGGGGAACCCGGTGGCGACGCCGGGGAGCCCGGCGGGAGCTTCTTCGAACGGTGCTCCCTTCTCGTCGAGTGTGTGCGGCGCGTGGTCGCTCGCGACCACGTCGATGCGGTTCCGGCGAAAGGCGTCCCACAGCGCGTCGCGGTCCGCCGGGGATCGGAGGGGCGGATTCACCTTCCCCCAGGCACCGAGCGGCTTCGACCAGTCGAGGAAGAGATGGTGGGGCGTCACTTCGCACGTCGCGGTCGCCGGCACCTGATCGAGGGCCTCAACGCAGGTGACGTGTGCCACGTGCACCACGGCCCCGCCTTGGACCCGCGCAAGGGTCGCGACGGCGGTCTCTTCGGCGATCTTCGGTCGGGCCGCCGCATGGCCCTGGAGGTCCTTCGCTTTTTGTTTCGTGAATTTTGTCGGGTCCTCCGCGTGGACGGCGACGAGCTTCCGCTCCGTCTCCGCGGCCCGAAGAATCTCCTCCACGCGGGGAACGCTCACCTCGAGATTTCCCATGGACTCCGCCATGTATATCTTGAATGCGACCGCATCGGAGAGGCGCGGCACGGTTGTCGCCGATTGCGGTGCGGCATACAACGCGTAATCCACCGCGGCCCGTCCCCGGAGCTCGGCCTCCTTCTGATTGAGGGCCGTGGTCGAGGTCACCGCCGGAACGGTGTTCGGCATGTCCGCGATCGTCGTCACGCCACCGATCGCTGCGGACCGTGTACCACTGGAGAAATCTTCTTTGTGCTTGAGGCCCGGATCCCGCATGTGGACGTGGAGGTCCACGCATCCTGGAAGGATCAGCGCGTCGCCGTGGTCGACTTCCTCGTCGCCTCGGAGCACTTTCTTGATTGCAGCGACTCGGCCGTCCTCATCAATGCCGACGCTTAAGGGCTCGAGCTGACCGCGGAAGAACACCCGGCCCCTAATGACCCACATGCGCCGCCTCCAGACTCCGGCGCACGACGGGACCGCGGGGTTCCACCTCGGCGAAGACTTCCGCCTGAAACTTATACACACGGGTCGCGGGGTCGAGCCATGCGTCCGGGAGCAGCCCCGCTTTCATGCACGCTTCCGAGAGGAAATCGTCCGCATCCATCTGGTTGCCGACCGCGACCTGAGGGAGAAGGAGGCCGCGGAATGAGCCTTGCGCCACCGTGAGCCCGTCGACGCCCACGGTCACCTGCTTGGGCAAATCCTTCGGTTTTCTCACCTCGATTAGCTGAGGCGGAGTGAGAATGCTCACTTCGACCGAGACGCGATCGAGTTCTTCGGATCGCAACCGCGGGAACCGCGGGTCTTCCGCCGCGCCTTCGGCTCCCTTCTCGATCGATTTCAGGAGCGCGAAGAAGGGCTGCGGATAACCGATGCACCCGCGCAGCTCTCCGCTCGGGTGTTCGTTGAGGGTGACAAACGCGCCCGCCTTCTCCTCGAACCGCTTCGGGATTTCGAAGACTTGTCTCGGGCGCCCCAAGACAAAGGCTTCGAGTGCGTCGCGTGCAATCCGGACGGCGAGCTCGCCCTCGTGGTCCGCGTACCGCATCTTCGGTCGACAACGAGCGACCGCGCTTAACATTGTCGATACCGTTTCTCGACTTTTGTGTTGGCGACACAAACCTTTTATCAACCGCGACCTCTCATCGAGTCGACTGCGCATGCGAGCCCGTATCCCCGTCGTCGAAATCATGACTCAAACCCCGGTAACGATCCACGGCGATGCGACCGCGAAAGCCGCCGCCGGCCTGATGCGGGAAAAGGACATCGGCAGCCTCGTCGTCGTCGACACGGGAAAACCCATGGGCATCGTGACCGAACGCGATCTCGTGACCAAGGTCGCGGCGGAGGACAAACAGCCGAGTCGCGTCTTCGTCCGGGACATCATGACGTCCCCCGTCGTGGCGGTGCATCCGCACGAGGAGGTAGCGGAAGCCGCGAAGCTGATGGCGGAACGCAAGATTCGGCGGCTACCCGTAGTCAAGGAAGGAAAGCTCGTCGGCATCGTGACCGAGAACGACATCCTTCGCATCTGGCCGCAGCTCATCGAGGTCACGCGCGAGTCCGCGCGGGCCGGTCTGGAGTCGCAGTTTGCGAAGGGGATCGAAGGGCACTGCGAAGCGTGCGGCGTCTATTCGACGAACCTCGTCTGGGACCGCAACTTGCTCGTGTGTCCCGAGTGCCGCGGCGGCTGATCGTTTCGTCGGCTTCCGATTGCATGGATAACCGGCTCGGAACCTTTATAGTCGCTCCTCAGGTTCGGCACCGCCCGTGGTCCGGTTCGTGAAAGTTTCCCAGGAGGAGCTCGATTCCGTGCGCAAGCTGTACGAGAGCGTGATGTCGTACGCATGCCACGGCCTCTTCTTCCGCGAAGGGATGGTCCTCGCGGAGGAGGTGACGAAGACCCTGCCCCTCGGCGAGGATCCGCTCGATGCGGGGACGAAGCTCATCCTGGAGCGGGGATGGGCCGAGGAGGTGTCGTTCACGGACTCCGGCGCCCGGGTCCGCGGTTCCATCGAGGCGATGCCGGGCGCGGACATGGAAACGTGCCACCGGCTGCGGGGCATCCTGTCGAAGCTCCTCGAGGCGAAGACGAAGCAACGTGTTCGGCTCGCGGAAGTGGAGTGCATCAGCACGGGCGGCCGCGAGTGCGTCTTCGAGCGGGAGGGGGCGGCGTGACCGCCCTCCAGGACATGATTCGGGCCCTCCGCGATGTGACGAAGGCGGAGGCCGTCGCCGTGATTAACCGGGACGGCGGGATCGTCGTCGCCGACCTGCCCCGGACCGTGTCGCCCGAAACGTTTTCGATCATGTGTGCGGCGATCTTGGGGGCGGGGATGACAGCGGCCACGGAGCTCGGCCATGACGCCCCGCACCGAGTCCTCTTGCAGTCGGACGACGCGACCCTCATCATCCAAGAGGTCGGCCGACGGGCCATGCTCGTGCTCGTCGTCGCGCCAGAACGCGCGGTTTCCGAGATCGACACCGCGATTTCTCGCTTCGCGAAAGCGGCCGCACAAGATCTCGACTGATCGTCCCGGAAAGGGTTAATGACCTCACGGCCTTTGGCGCTCGCGGGCCCGTGGTCTAGTGGTTAGGATGCGACTCTTACAAAGTCGAGATCGTCGGTTCGATTCCGACCGGGCCCATCCGACGCCCTTAGCGCCGGAGGAGCCACCCTCGTCGAAGGACGAACCCGAGCGTTCTTGAGACGAGAGGGAAACCGACCGCGGCCGCGACCGTGGAGAGGGTCGCGCCGAGCCCGAGCGCGAATCCTGGCGGGAGATACCGCAAGAAATACCAGGCGCCGGCCACCGCGCCGCCGAGCCACCCGCCTAAGATTACGAAGAAAAATGGCCGCAGCGCCAGCATGGCGATCAGGACGAGCGCCAGGATTCCTCCGGCGTACAGGATGAATTCCGGCGGCGCCCCGAGCACCTGGGAGATCCAAAACAGGAAGGGGGCCTCGACGGCCGCGATCAACAGGAGGCCCAGCCGCCACTTCCATCGCATCGAACGTCGCCTCACTGCCGGTAGTCTTCGGGTCGAAACCCGAGGTCCACCTTGATGTCTCCGAGCCGGCCGAGGTTCGTGCCGTCGAGCAGGTGGATGGATGCGTCCTCGACCCGGACGAGCGCCTCGTCGAACAGCGGACCGATGAAACGCGCCCGTACGTCGTTCACGGGCATCCCGCCGCACAGCTCGTTGAATGATGGGACGACAATCGCTTCCCTCGGCAGCTTCGGATACCGTTTGTGCTTCCGTAGGAAGGGCACACGCATCCAGCACGGCACGACCTGGCGGGAGCCCAAGGCGTCGCGGAACGCGGCCGCAGGGTGGTTGTGCCCCATCAGCAAGACCTTCCCCTCCATGACTTTCTTGTACGGCCACGCGTGGCCGTGGCAGAATCCGACATCCTCGATCCGGAAACCGTACGCCGGCTTGAACCGGACGTTCCGAGGCACGATGTGTTTCAGCATCCCGTCGTGGTTGCCCTGGGCGATGTAGATTTCTTTGAACGTTGACGCGAGATCGCGGAAGAAGACGTACACGTCGCGTCGCTCTCGGGAGGCCATCTTCGGCACGAGATGCTTCACATCGCCGAGGATCACGAGTCGGGTCGCGCTACGCCGGGCTGCGAGGTCCATCAGCTTCCGACCCATCCCTTCCGCGCGGCTCGGCACGCGGATCCCTTTCTCCTGAAGCTCCTCTTCGAGTCCGATGTGCAAGTCGGCGACGACGAGGATGTCGTCCGCCATGAGGGCAGGCTCATCCGGCACGGGCTCGAGCTCCACGTCCGCTCCAAGAGGCGGGTCTGCTTAATGCTTGCGCGCAGCCGGACCGGCCCGATGCCGCCCCGCAGAACTTCTGGGGCGACGGCCTCACGATCCGAGGAACTCCGCGAGCACCCGGCCTAGGTTGTCCGCGACGTCGACGGACGTCAAGCCATAACTCTTGACCTTGAATGCCAGATCGCCCGCGTAGCCATTCGTGAACGCGCCGAGGCGAGCAGCGTCGTAGGGAGACATGCCTTTCGACATCAGGCCGGCGACGACGCCGCAAAGGACGTCGCCGGTCCCTCCGACCGTCATGCCGGGATTCCCGGTGTAGTTGAACTTGAGGCGGGTCCCATCCGTCACGATGTCCACGTGCCCCTTCAGGAGAATCACGACGCCAAGCGCCTTTGCCGCCTCGCGCACGATGCCCGCGCGTTCCTCCGGTGCGTCGGGGAGCATTTTCCCCGTGAGCGCTTGGAATTCCCGGGAGTGCGGCGTGATGACCGCGCGCTTCCCCGCGAGGCATCGAGGATCCGCGCCGACGGCCCGAATCGCGTCCGCGTCGACGACGATCGGAAGGGAGAGCGTCTTCACGACTTCCCGCACCGCCTCGAGCGTCCCGGATGCATCGCCGAGACCGGGACCAATCGCCACGGCATCCGCGCGAGCCGACAACTCGGCGATTTGCCGGATGTCCTCCCGGAGCAGTCGATGGCCGACGAGCGGATGGACGATGAACATGGGCGAGTACGAGGCGACCACGGCCGCGGCCAGCGCCGGCGTTGCGATGTGAATCAAGTCCCCGCCAACGCCGAGAGCTCCAAATCCCACAAGCGCGGGAGCGCCCGTGTATGGACCCCCCGCGACTACGAGCACGCGTCCGTTTTGTCCCTTATGGCTCGTCGGTTTGGGGATGGGATACAGCAAGAATTCGCCGGGGCCGATCGTCGTCGCGATCTTCGCGGGAATCCCGATGTCCGCGATGTGGATCCGTCCGGAGTTCTCCGCGGTCATGCCTTCCTTGACGTCCTGGAGCGCGACCGTCGCGGTCGGTTTCACGGATCGGTCGGTGCCGAACCCACTCGGCACATCGATGCTGAGGATTGGCTTCCCGGAAGCGTTCATCTGGAGAATCAGGGCGCCATAGGGCTCCCGAATGACGCCTTCCGCTGCGATTCCCAGGAGCGCGTCGATGAGCAGGTCTGCGCCCGCAATCGCTTCCTCGCTCTTGTCGAGGCCCGCGAGGATCTGCACCTCTCGCAGGCGTTCGAAATTCGTCTCGGCCTCTTTCGTCGCGAACTGGTCAGGAGAGCGAGCGAGGAGGACCGTGACCCTCGCCTCGTTCGCGAGGTGCCGCGCCGCGACGAGGCCGTCCCCCCCGTTGTTCCCCGTGCCGCATAGCACGAGGACCTCCTTCCCTTCGACGCGGAACTCCGAGCGGGCGACGTCGGCGACGGCCCTCCCCGCGTTCTCCATGAGCTCCGAGATCGAGACGCCGAAGTGCTGCGCGTTTCGATCGAGGACGCGCATCTCGACGGGAGCAATCATTGGCTGCGCATTCGGCCTTCGCTAGTTAAACGTTGTCCGCGAGATTAAGAATGTCCGCACGTTTCCCGCCCCGATGGATTTCGCGCCCTTCCGGCCCTACACCTGGGCGCTCCTCCTAGGCCTGTTTGTCCCCGCGAGTTGGGTCCTCGACGTCGCCCTCGGACCGGGGGTGGTAGTCTTCGCGGTCGCCGGCGTTGCAATCGTCCCTCTTGCCTGGTTCTTAGGGCTTGGCACGGAGGAGCTGGGGAAGCACGCGGGTCCTGGCGTGGGCGGCCTCCTAAACGCGACCTTCGGGAACGCGACGGAACTGATCATTGCAATCTTCGCGCTCGCAAGCGGCCTCACGGAGGTCGTGAAGGCGTCCCTGACGGGATCGATTGTCGGGAACCTCTTGCTCGTCCTGGGCCTGAGCATGTTCGCCGGCGGCCTCCGGTACAAGACGCAAGTTTTCTCCCGCGAGGCATCCGGGATTCAGATCACCATGCTCGTCGTCGCAGTCATCGGGCTCGTGATGCCCGCGCTCTATGTCCTGTCGACTGGGATCCGTGGCGGTGCGACATTGCAGGAGATGAGCCTCGTCATCGCGGGCATCCTGTTGGTCGCCTACGGATTCGGGCTCGTGTTCTCCCTCCGAACCCATCGGGACATTTTCAACCCCGTGACGGAGGTCTTGGAGAAACCCCGATGGACGAAGCGCTTCGCGCTCGGCATCCTCATCGTTTCGACGTCCCTCGTTGCGGTCGAGAGTGAGATCTTGGTCGGATCCCTGGGTACCGCGCGGCAGAGCCTCGGCCTGACGGAACTTTTCGTCGGCGTCATCATTGTCGCGATCGTGGGGAATGCCGCCGAGCACGGGAGCGCGATCCTCATGGCGTGGCGGAACAAGATGGAGCTCAGTGTCGCCGTGGCGACCACCTCTACGACCCAGGTCGCACTGTTCGTGGCCCCCATCCTTGTGTTCGCGTCCGTTCTGACGCCACGCTTGATGACCCTCGACTTCGAGATCTTCGAGCTCGCCTCGCTGGCCCTTGCCACCGCCGTCGTCGGGGCGGTGGTCTCCGACGGACGGAGCAACTGGTACGAGGGAGTCCTCCTCGTGATGGTGTACGCCGTCATCGCGATCGCATTCCTCTTCCACCCGCCGTGAGCAACATGGCACTTCCTCGCAAGACCCTCGCTTACGGACTCACCGCGAACGTCGTCGTACTCGGCATCGTCTCCCTCTTTACCGACGTCAGCAGCGAGATGATCATCCCGATTCTCCCGTTCTTCCTGACCTACGTACTCTTCGCGAGCCCCGTAATCGTCGGGCTGGTCGAAGGGAGTGCCGACAGTGTCGTCTCGTTCATGAAGATTTTCTCGGGACAACTCTCCGATGCCGCGGGGAAGCGGAAGCGGTTCGTTGGCGCGGGCTACGGTCTTTCGACCGCGATGAAGGTCCTCTTCCCGATCGCCCAGAACTGGCCCGAGTTCTTCGCGCTACGAATCATCGAAAGGACTGGGAAAGGCGTTCGCGACGCGCCGCGAGACGCACTCCTCACGGAGTCAACGCCTCCCGAGACCCGGGGGAAGGCGTTCGGCTTCCACCGGAGCATGGATACCGCGGGTGCGATCGCGGGCCCGATCGTCACCCTCGTCATCCTCGGCACGATCGCCGCATCCCTCACGATCGCCGAGGCGTACCGGCTCGTTCTCCTACTCGCAGCGATCCCCGCCGTGGTTTCCGTTCTCATCGTCCTCTTCGTCCGTGAGCCACCCCGTTCGCCGGCTCCGAAGCGACCCCTCCGGATGACCTTCCGAGGGATCCCGAAACCGTTGCGAGCCTTCATCGGCATTGCGACCCTTTTTTCCTTCGCCGACTTCTCTTATGTGTTCATGCTCCTCCGCGCCGGGCTTGTGTACGGGACAACCGAGGCAATTCTTCTCTACGTTCTCTACAACGTCGTGTACGCCGCTCATGCCTTCCCCGCCGGGATCATCTCGGATCGCTTCGGCCGCAGGCCGGTCGTCCTGATCGGGTACATCGCGTTCGTCGCGATGGCCGCTTTGCTCGCGATCTCAAGCGACCTTCGGATTCTCGCTCTCGGCTTCATCCTGTACGGATTGAGCTACGGGATGGCGGAGGGGACACAGCGCGCGCTCGTGGCGGACTTCGCTCCGCCGGAGACGAAGGCGACGGTCCTTGGGGCGTATCACACGAGCGTCGGGGTCGTGAAACTCGCGTCCGGAGTCGTCGCCGGGCTCTTGTTTGCCATCCAACCCGCCTTCACCTTCGCGTTCGGGGCCGTCGTTGCAATCGTCGCGGTGATTGCCCTCGCCCGCTGGAGGCCACCGGCTAGGATTTGAGTTTCCGACCGAGTCGCCGTTCCACGCTTGCAATTTTCGCGACGAGTTGGCGGGTCGCCCCCTTTCGATCGTCGATCTTGATGGTCGTCGAAACTCGCTCACAATCTTTCGCAACCGCTTTGTGGCAGCGGGCGATGAGCCGGAGGACCTCGTCGAACGGACCCTCGACGACCGTCCCCATCGGATTGAGGCGGTATGCGAGGCCGCTTCGGTCCACGATGTCAACGCACCTCGCGACGTACTCCCCCACGCTAACGCCTTTCCCGATGGGCGTGATGCTGAACTCCGCGATCGTCATCCCACGACCCCGCTAGCCTGATATGCCGCTCGTCTCTTGCAACTTGCGTGAGGGTCGACTACTCGCGGCGAGCCGTAGACTACGATCGGACTCGGGCGGACGAGGCCACCGACCGCGAGTTTTGGCTCCGGGGCATCGTCGAGGTCGGCCGCGTCCGTCCCCGGGAACGGGTCCTGGACCTCGGAGCCGGGACAGGTCGGTTCGCGAACCTCTTGTCCGCGACGAATCCCGTCGTCGCCTTCGACGCGTCGCGGGAGATGCTCCAGGTCGCCCGCGCCAAGGGTCGGTTTGAATGTGTCTTGGGGGACGGGCACCGATTGCCGTTTCGGGCGGACTCGTTTGACGTCACGATGATCGTCATGGTGCTTCACCATCTGGCGGATTACCGTGCCGTCCTGGGACAAGTGGCCCGCGTCTCCCGTCGAGTCGTCCTCACCACTTCCGACATGGCCACTCGGCGCCTCGGAATTCTAGAGGAAGCGTTCCCCACACTCCTGGAGGTCGATCGCCGGCGGTTCCCGTCGATCGACCGGATCGTGACCGCGTTGAACGACGCCGGTTTCGCGAATGTCGAGGTCGAAGAGCGTCGATACGTTCGCATCCTGACCCCGGAGCAACAGCTCGACCGCGTTCGGCGGAAATACCTGTCGACGTTCGATCTCATTCCACCCGACGAATACGAGCGGGGCCTGCGGTTTCTCGAGGTCGAGCTCCCCCGGCGCTATGCGCGCGGCTTCGAGATCGCGGCGAGCTTCACGTTCCTAGGCGCGACAAGGTGAACGCGGCCGCGGGAGCGCACTTTGCACAGAATGCGCGGCCCTTCCGGTCCGTGTCCTCGATTTTCTCGGAGAAGTGCATGACGCAGTCCGGGTTCGCTTCGTCATGGTAGAGCCCAAATGTGTGGCCGAGCTCGTGGATTGCAGTCTTCGTCGCCCGTTCGACGAGCTTGTCCCGTCCGTCGTCCCCGAACCGCGCGATCGAGATGACGGCAAACCGGTCGTGGATGGTTGCGTGCCCGAAGACGAAATTCAGGCCGCGATCGAAGAGGTCCACGTCGGTCACGGCGAGGACGCGGTCCCCGAGTTCCTCCGCGAGCGCCGTCTCGAAGTCGGACGCTTGGACCTGGACGTGCCCGGATCGCTTCCGCCGAACGAAGGAGTCCGGTACCGAGGCCCCCGGCGCGAGCCGGACCGCGCCGAGTGACGTGAGTTCCTGTTGCAGCTGCGCAAGGATGGTCGGGTCCACGGTCCCGAACGGTTTGATCGTCAGCATCATCCTTTGACGACTCCGAGCGGGACCAGCCGCGCGACGATCCTCGTGAGGCCCGCGCCTTCGGCGACGCGCACGACGTCCTCGACATTCTTGTAGGCGCCCGGCGCCTCCTCGACGATGCCCGCGCGAGAAGCCGCTCGCAGGTAGATTCCGCGCTTGTCGAGCGATCGGACGACTTCGTTCGCGTCGTACTTCCGCGTCGCGGCTTTCCTCGACATCTGGCGGCCCGCCCCGTGACAACTGGAACCGAACGACCGCTCCATCGCCCCATCCAGGCCGACGAGCGCGAACGAGCACGTACCCATGTCGCCAGGGATCAGGACCGGCTGGCCCACGGACTTGTACTTCGCAGGCGTCTCCGGATGTCCGGCCGGGAAGGCGCGGGTCGCGCCTTTGCGATGGACGACGACCTTGCGGCGCTTCCCGTCGACTTCATGGGTCTCGACCTTGCCGATGTTGTGGCACACGTCGTACACGATGTCCATCCCAAGATCCTCGGCGGACCGGCTGAGGACTTTCGAGAACGCGTTCCGCACGCCGAACGTGATGAGCTGTCGGTTGTTCCAGGCGAAGTTCGCTCCGCAACACATCGCCTTCCAGTAGTCCTGCCCCTCCTTCGACCCGATCGGGGCACATGCAAGCTGGAGGTCCGGGAGCTCGATCTTCTCCCGTTTGACCACGCGCTCGCAGACCTCGATGTAGTCGGTCGCAATCTGGTGACCGAAGCCCCGCGACCCCGTATGGATCATGATGCACACCGTCCCGACGTCGCCGATCCCCATCGCGTCCGCCGCTCGCTGGTCAGAAACCCGGTCGACCTTCTGAATCTCTACGAAGTGGTTGCCGGCCCCCAGGCTTCCGAGCTGGTCCTTGCCTCGAACGGTCGCGCGTTCCCCGACCTTCGAGAAATCGGCATCTTCGAGATGACCGCGGGCCTCGATGTGCTCCGGGTCGTCCGGCCATGCATACCCTTTGTCGACGGCCCATGCGATGCCCTCTGTCGTAGCCTTCGAGAGGTCCTGTCTCGAGACTTTCAAGATCCCGCCCTCGCCCACGCCGCTCGGCACGTTTTCGAAGCAGGCGTCCGTTAGGGCACGGATCCGCGGACGGACGTCCGCCTCCATGAGGTTCGTCCGCAAGAGACGCACACCACAATTCGAGACGACGAAGCCATCGGCGATGAAGTTGTGATGCGAGTCGGCGACGGTGAAGTCGTACACCTCATCGGTGGGGATTTCCTCGATTGAGAGGATGCGGTCCCAGACAACGCCCGATGTACCCGCTGTGCGGTCCAGCCTCTCGAGGAAGGTAGAGAAGGTGGGGAACGGAGGCCATGCCCGTGGCTTGCCACCTCGCCCGGAAAGGCGATGGGCCAGGAACGACCGGCTGGTGTACAAACTCGTAAGCTCTTCGAGAATTTGGTCTACCGGTTCGCCGGCTTTCCTCGCGGCCTTCGCGACTTTTGACGTCCGGAGCCGGTCACGAAGTACCATTTCTTTGAGCGTGAGGTAATGTGAGGCGGCGTTGGCCAGGAGCCGCTTTCGCGCGTTGTACTCGAAGTTGACCGTCGAGAAGAACCGGATGAGACTCTCGCTGTCATTTGCGACACAGACCAAGGCGCGATACGACGGGTCTCCGCTGCCCGGCACCTCTAGGACGTCGTCCCTTACTTTGTGCACGCGGATACCGAACGCCTCAGTAAGCGCCCGGATTTGGAGCGCGAACGACTTGCCCGTCTTTTGGAATCCTTCGCGTTTCGAAATTGAAAACGTCGGGCAGGTGAAGTTGTACCCATGTCCGGTCACGGTACTCGGCGCGCTCATCTCGGCGCCGAAGAGGGCGGCCAAGAACAGGCGTTTCTGCCAGAGGGGAAGGAGAAAGAGCCAGGCCGGCAATACAAAGTCTTGCTTCGCCTTGTTTCCTACGGGGAGCCCCAAAGCGTGGAGGAGCGCGGTAAACGCACTCGAGTTCGCCCGGAACCACGCCTCCTCATGTTCGAATTCGTGGCGGTGCCGACCACGGAGAATCTTGTGATGGCGGGTTCGGACGTAGATGCGCGATGCCCGGAAGCCGATTCGTGCGACATCTTTGCGAACGTCTTCGAGATCCTCGCGCTTGCCCCAGAATGCGACGTGAGGGGATGGGAGCCGCAATGAGGCATGACCGTCGCCAAGAGCGAGGCCCAGGATCTTCAAGAGGTACGGGAATGCCGGGTTGCGCGGCGTCAGCGGGAGTAGGTTCCGTCCCGTCAATGCCTTGAGGATCTGGGGTCGTTGAGCATGATTCAAGGGGCGAAGCGCTTCTTCGGCGGTGACCACGGGGAAGTCCGGGGGTACCTCGTAATCGACACCTCGGAATGGGTAGATCGCCACCGGGAGATCCCTCACCTCCTTCAGGGGAACCATGCCCACCGGCGTGAGGAACGGATGGTCCGCCGTCGCCGTAATCTGCATGCCAGTCCGAGTGCGAACCCGGTAGGCGGTGTTCGAGCGGAATCGCATATAGGCCGCGATGTTGGTACGCGTCGTTTTGTGATGGGGATTCACGCTCGCAATCGGAGTCTTACGCCAACAATCCCCAAAGCGATCGATGGCCAGGCGATATCCGTAGGATGTCAGGACCTGCGAACCGCGAGCGAGGCAGTTTATGTCGTAACCGATTCCGCCGGGTGAGATGACGCCTTCGTCGTAGTCAAATGCCGCGACTCCGCCGATCGGGAATCCGTACCCCCAGTGGATGTCCGGCATCGCCATCGCGTTTCCGAGGATCCCCGGCATCGTCGCGACGTTCGCCACCTGCTCCGGGGCTTGGTCCTGCCGGAGCTGGGCCACCATCGGTTCGTCGATGAAGATGATCCCGTTCGTCCGCATCGCCGGCTTGTAGGAACGCGGGATTTCGTACCGGAACCCATCGATTTTGTTGAGCGGGCCGCGCCATCCGTCGCCCATCTGCATCGGGATGGCCGCCTAGGTACGAAGTGCACATAAACGTTCGGGCGTTCCTCGGGCGCGTCGCAAACTATATG
>WNFB01003226.1_pt1 | contig 16038 bp, 16 predicted proteins | sample 5400501 | NCBI WGS metagenome assembly WNFB01 (sample SAMN13153341, study PRJNA577476) | soil metagenome | isolation source: 200 cm saprolite under Douglas fir tree site 2 hole 1 | place: USA:California | collected 2015-04-18
CAAATACTTGAACGCGAAATAGCTCGGCCGATTGTCCTTCGGCGAAATCCCCACCATGGCGATCGTCCGCACGGTGTTGAGGATGCCGCGGATGTAGGCGTCGGAATAGCTGTCGTGGTTCATCGGCGCGCGTCGAGGTAAATCATGCAGGAAACATAATGATGCGCAGCCGCCGGTGTAAGGGCCACGTCACTGGCGGGTCCGAGCCCCGGCCCCGAATGCCGCGAGCGGTCCCAGCGTCACGAGGCCGGTCACGACCGATATCGTCAGCGTCATGGCCGCTTCCGTGAGGCAGAGCACGCCACAGCCCCACGCCTCGCGCGCGATGATCAGCGCAGCCACCGGGACGCCCCAACCCATGCCGGCGACCAACGCGCGGCGCAACGCGCCCGGACGCAGGTGAAGTCCGGCGGCGAGCGCCAGGGCGGCCATCAGCGGTCCTCCCATTTGGGCTGCCGCTTGTCGATGAAGGCGCCGATGCCTTCCTCGGCGTCGCGTGCCAGCATGTTCTCGACCATCACCTCGGACGCGTAGGCGTAGGCCTCGGCAAGCCCGAGCTCGATCTGGCGGTAGAACGCCTCCTTGCCGATCTTGACCGTCAGCGCCGATTTCGCGGCGATCTTGCGGGCGAGCGCGAACGCCTCCTCGCGCTCGGCCCCCGGAGGAACGACGCGGTTGACGAGGCCGATGCGATGCGCCTCCTGCGCCGGGATCGGGTCGCCGGTGAGCAGCATCTCCATCGCGTGCTTGCGCGCGACGTTGCGCGACACCGCCACCATCGGGGTCGAGCAGAACAGTCCGATATTCACGCCCGGCGTCGCAAAGCTCGAGGCCGACGAGGCAACGGCAAGGTCGCAGCTGGCGACGAGCTGACAACCGGCCGCAGTGGCGGTGGCATGGACCGCGGCGATCACCGGCTTCGGCAGATTGACGATCGCCTGCATCATCGCGCTGCAGCTCTGCATCACGCGCCGATAATAGGCGCGGCCGCGATCGGCATCGCTGCGCCGCGCTGTCAGCTCCTTGAGGTCGTGGCCGGCACAGAAGGCCGGGCCATTCGCGGCAAGGACCACTGCGCGTATGGCCGTATCGGAGCGGATGTCGGCGAGCGCGTCCGACAGCGCCGCGATCATCGCTTCGGACAGGCTGTTGCGCGCGGCCGGACGGTTGAGCGTGAGGACGGCAATCCGCTCCGCGTCCTCGCGCAGCAGAATTGGAGCCGGGGCGGGGGCCGCGCGGGCGGCCGAGCTTTGCGCGTTCATCGATACCGGGCCTTTGCGAACGAGCCTGCGCATTGTATCCGATCCGCGGCCTCGCAGGCGAGGTGAGAAAGGGGGGATCGATGACGCAGGAGCCGAAGCTGACGGCCGAGGAGCTGGAGCGGCTGCTGTCGCCCGAGTTCCCGCGCCTGTTCAATCGCGAGACCGGGATCACGATTCTCAAGGTCTGGCACCGCGGTTGCCTGGTGCGCCAGGGTTTCCACCCGCGCTCGCTGCGGCCGGGCGGGACGATTTCCGGCGCGGCCATGATGATGCTCGCCGATTTTGCGATGTATGTGGCCGTGCTCGCCTCGATCGGATGGGCGCCGCATGCGGTCACCACCAACCTCAACATCAACTTCCTCAGCAAGCCGGCGCCGCGTCCGCTCGAGGCGGAATGCCGGCTGATCAAGCTCGGCAAGCGGCTGGCCGTCGGCGAGATCGGGGTGCGCTCGGAGGGCGCGAGCGAGCTTGTCGCTCACGCTACATCGACCTACTCGATACCTTCACACCGATAAAATCACTTGGCCGATGGTATTATTGAACCTATTTCATACACCTTTGAATTTGCGTACATTTCCGTCACCGAGGTGCGTTGACCGACGCGCCTGCCTCGTGTAGAAGCCGCGCTTCCAAGCCACGGGTCACGTCATGAAAACCTATTCGGCCAAGCCCGCCGAGGTCGACAAGAAGTGGATACTGATCGACGGCAGGGGGCTCGTCGTCGGACGCCTCGCCTCGCTCATCGCCCTTCGGCTGCGCGGCAAGCACAAGCCGACCTACACGCCGCATGTCGACTGCGGCGACAACGTCATCGTGGTCAATGCCGAGAAGGTGGTGCTGACGGGCCGCAAGGTGCAGAACAAGGTCTATCGGCACCACACCGGCCATATCGGCGGCATCAAGGAACGCAGCGCCAGGTTCATTCTCGAGGGCAAGTTTCCGCAGCGCATCGTCGAGAAGGCGGTGGAGCGCATGCTCCCGCGCGGGCCGCTGGGCCGGCGCCAGCTCGGTAATCTGCGGGTGTACAAGGGGCCCGACCACCCGCACACGGCGCAGCAGCCCGAAGTCCTCGACGTTGCCGCCTTGAACCGCAAGAACACCAGGAGCGCGTGACCATGGCCGAAACCATGCAATCGCTCGAAGAGCTCGCCGCACTCAAGCCCGCCGCTCCCGAGGCGCCGCGCTACGTGCAGAAGCTCGACAAGCAAGGCCGCGCCTACGCGACCGGCAAGCGCAAGAACGCGGTGGCGCGGGTATGGATCAGGCCCGGCGCCGGCAACGTGACGGTCAACGAGCGCCCGGTCGAGGTGTTCTTTGCGCGGCCGGTGCTGCGCATGCTGATCCAGCAGCCGCTGGTCGCCGCCAACCGTCAAGGCCAGTATGACGTGGTCTGCACGGTCTCGGGTGGCGGCCTCTCGGGCCAAGCCGGGGCGGTGCGCCACGGCATTTCCAAGGCGCTGACCAATTTCGAGCCGGACCTGCGCCCCGCCCTGAAGCACGGCGGCTTCCTGACGCGCGATCCGCGCGTGGTCGAGCGCAAGAAGTACGGCAGGGCCAAGGCGCGCCGCTCGTTCCAGTTCTCGAAACGCTGACAGCTTGGTGCCAACACGCAAGAAGGGCGGCCTCGGGCCGCCCTTCGCGTTTACACGCCGCGGCCAGCTGCGGTTCGATGCCGGGCCTTACTTACTGGAGCTGGCCGTTGCTGCGCAGGACGTCGTAGCAGGGGCTGCTGAGCCGGCCCCGATGAGCCTGCAGGCAGGCGAGGATGCGAAAGGTGTCGGGAATGAAATCCTTGCACATCTTCACTACGTCCGGCCGGCAAGCGGCCTGCTCGCGCGGCGTGCCCTGGAAATTGGGCAGGAAGGGTGGCGGCGGAAGCGGCCCCTGGGCGAAGGACTCGAACGCGCCCCCGGCAAGCGAAATGACCAGAATCAAGACTGCCTTGCGAAGCATCACGCCATCCCCCAATCCGTTGCTCCGCGCAGATGACGCACGCCCGCCTCGCCGCTGTCAATCGGTCGGGCCGGGGGCACGGCGTTTAGCTCGGGGACCGTTGCATCGGGGCAACGCTTTCATAGCCGCATACGCATCTACTTACCGGGCGGACCCAATCCCAGCGCGGTCGCCATCACGCGGAACACACGCGTGTTGTCGAGCCGGCCATGAAACATCTCGGCGCCGGGGCCCATCGCGGTGAGCACGACGTCGTCGGCTGCGTGGACGCCCTGGCTGACGCCGAACGGCAGATTGCCGACCCGGCGGAGCGCGCCGCCGCCGCAATATTTCTCATTGGGCACGTATACGCCCTTCTTGTCCCCCTCGACCGCCGGCACGTTTTCGCCGTCCAGGTACGGACGGCCGGGATCGCAGTAATCCGGATAGATCCCGAATACGACGGCGAGGCGCCGCGACACATCGATCTTGTCCGGATACCCATCCGCATTGGCGGGCGGGTAATTGGGAAATACCGACTGGGCATAGACGCCGAGCCGCTCGCGCTGCGAGCCGGACCTGCTCTCATCATAGGTGCCGACCACCGACACGGCGTGGGCATGGTCGGGAACGACAATGATGAGCGTGTCGTCGCGCGTGGCGGCAAAATCCTTGGCGAGCTTCACCGCATTGTCGAGCATGATGGTGTCGTAGACCGCCCGCTCCCAGTCGAGCGAATGGGAATACTTGTCGATGCGGCCGGACTCGACCATGAGCACGAACCCCTTGTCGCTTTTGGCGAGGATGTCGAGCGCGGCGCGCACCTGCTCGGTGAGGTCGGGCTGGTCGGGGAACTTGGGAACGCTCCCCTTCTTGAGAAAGAACCGGTCGAGCGCGCCGTCGATGTTTGCCGGGTTGAACAGGCCGAGCAGCTTGGTCGCCTTGCCGGCCGCGCCGGCGAGCTCGGACTTGGTCGTCACGTGGGTGTAGCCGGCCGCGGCAAACTTCTTGACGTAGTCCTCCTCGTCGCTTCGCCTCCCGCCGGCCGATTTCGGCAGGAAATTGAGCGTGCCGCCGCCCATGATGACCTCGGGCTGCAGCTCGAAGAACCTTCGCACGATGTAATCGTAGTCGGCGCGATGCCGGGTGTGCGCCACCATCCCGGCCGGCGTTGCGTCCTCGATTTCCGTGTTGGTGACCACGCCGACCGCCATGCCGCGCATGCGCTTGACCAGCTCGGTGATCGTCTCGACGCGCGGATGATCGTGTGGGCTTGCGTTCTGCGCGCAGTAGACGCCGAGCGCATTGACGCATGACTTGTGGCCGGTGGTGTAGGCGCTCATGCTGTTGGCGCTGTCGGTGACCACCGCGTCGGTGCCCGACGTGGAGACCAGCGCCATATGGGGCATGTCGTCCATGGCAAGCTCGCCCCCGTAGCGGCCCTCGACCAGTCCCTTCGACAGCACGCGCGCGGCGGTCCGGTGGGCGACCGACATGCCGTCGCCGATGAACAGAATGACGTTCTTCGCGTTGCCGCCCCCCGCGGTGTCGAACACCTCCCAGGTCACGCGCGCGCTCCGCTCGCCCGCCGTCGCCTGGACCGTGTAGATGCCGGGTTTCGTCAGGACGGCGTCGCGGATCCAATAGGCCGAATGGTCGCGGCCGTCCTCGCGCTGGACGAACGATGCCGGGCGGCCGACGAGCGCGGCCGCCTCGATGCCGTTGATCGTGACGCGAACCGCGTCGGCTGCGGGCGCCTCGGGAAACTCGACCTTGAGATCGAACCTGCTGCCGGCAAGGATTTCGGCGCGGTTGATCGGATAGACCGTTTGCGCTTGCGCTGGTCCGGCGATGGCCCATGCGAATGCGGCAATGAGACACCGAGCGGCGGTCATTTGTTTCATCGTCATTCCCCCATTTTCGCGCCAGCGCACGTAATGACGCAGACACGACGGCACGACGACATTGTTAACACGGATTAACCCTCGGACCCGCTCGAAGCGGCGGCAGCGGATCGCCGTAAGCGGTGGAAAAGGCGGCGTGATGGGCACTTGGGCGATGTGTTGCGACCGATCCGAAACGAAGCGTTTACCGTGTTGCCCTTAAGCTTGGCGCATGATGCGCTATCGCACCGTCGGCGAGGTCGAGGCCGAACTTATCGCGCTGCGCGCCGCCGCCGAGCGGGCCGGCCTCGCGCTTGCCTGTCTGTTCTCCTCCGCCGACGAATACGAAGCCGATCTGATCCGCGAGCGCCGCGCCCAGGGCGCGTATCGGCCGCCGCCGTGGCCGCGCCGGCGGTTGCGCACCGCGGCGATCGTCGCCGGGCTCGCGTTCGCATTCCTCCTGGTCTGAGCCGCCAAGAAAAAAGGGCGCTCCGAGGAGCGCCCTGAAGGTCGCCGCGTTGCCGCGACGTGGGAGGAAGCTCTTAACGCTGAAGCATGATCCTTTCCGAAAACCGGTACCCACTTTTCGGGATCATGCTTAGGCCGAGTAGTACATGTCGAACTCGACCGGATGCGGGGTGTGCTCGAAGCGGATGATCTCCTGCATCTTCAGCTCGGTGTAGCTGTCGAGGAAATCGTCGTCGAACACGCCGCCGGCCTTGAGGAACTCGCGATCCTTAGACAGATAGCCGAGCGCCTCGCGCAACGATCCGCACACGGTCGGGATCTTCTTCAGCTCCTTCGGCGGCAGGTCGTAGAGGTCCTTGTCGGTCGCCGGACCCGGATCGATCTTGTTCTTGATGCCGTCGAGGCCGGCCATGAGCATGGCCGCGAAGGCGAGGTAGGGATTGGCGAGCGGGTCGGGGTAGCGCACCTCGACGCGCTTGCCCTTGGGCGAGGACGCGAGCGGAATCCGGCAGCCGGCCGAGCGGTTGCGCACCGAATACGCGAGCAGGACCGGCGCTTCGAAACCCGGGACGAGCCGCTTGTAGGAATTGGTCGTCGGGTTGGCGAAGGCGTTGATCGTGCGCGCGTGCTTGAGGATGCCGCCGATGTAGTGCAGCGCCGTGTCGGACAGGTCGGCGTACTTGTTGCCGGCGAACGTCGGCTTGCCGCCCTTCCAGATCGACTGGTGGCAGTGCATCCCCGAGCCGTTGTCGCCATAGACCGGCTTCGGCATGAAGGTCGCGGTCTTGCCGTACACGTTGGCAACTTGATGTATGCAGTATTTGTATATTTGGAGCTGGTCGGCCATGCGGGTGAGCGGGGCGAACTGCATGCCGAGCTCGTGCTGGGCCGACCCGACTTCGTGATGGTGCTTCTCGACCTTCACGCCCATGCGCGCCATGGCGCCGAGCATTTCCGAGCGCATGTCCTGCGCGGTGTCCTGCGGGGGCACCGGGAAGTAGCCCTTCTTGGTGCCGATGTGATGGCCGAGATTGCCGCCCTCGTAGGCGGTGTCGGTGTTGGTCGGCAGCTCGACCGAGTCGAGGCGAAAGCCGGTGTTGTAGGGGTCTGACCGGTAGCGCACGTCGTCGAACACGAAGAACTCGGCCTCCGGGCCGAAGTACACCGTGTCGCCGATGCCCCAGGACTTGACCAGGCCTTCCGCCTTCTTGGCGATGCTGCGCGGGTCGCGGTTGTAGGGTTCGCCGGTCAACGGCTCGAGCGTGTCGCACACGAGCACCAGCGTGGTCTCGGCATAGAACGGATCGATGCAGGCGGACGCCGGATCGGGCATCAGGGTCATGTCCGACTCGTGGATCGCCTTCCATCCGGCGATCGAGGAGCCGTCGAACATGATGCCTTCGGCGAACGTGTCCTCTTCGATGGTGGTGATGTCGCAGGTGACGTGCTGCCACTTTCCGCGCGGGTCCGTGAATCGGAAGTCGGCATATTTTACGTCGTTGTCCTTGATCAGCTTCAGGACATCTTTAGCCGTCGTCATGAGTATCTATCCCTTTCTGTGACTGGATCCCGGGAGGTCGGGCGAACACGCGGATCAGATGGCATCCAGTCCGGACTCCCCCGTCCGGATCCGGATGGCTTCTTCGATGTTGGAGACGAATATCTTGCCGTCGCCGATCCGCCCCGTCTGGGCGGCCCGCCGGATCGCCTCGATGGCTTTTTCGACCATGTCGTCGCCCAGCACAATCTCGATTTTCACCTTGGGCAGAAAATCCACCACGTACTCGGCGCCGCGATAAAGCTCGGTATGTCCCTTCTGTCGGCCGAAGCCCTTGGCCTCGGTCACGGTGATGCCTTGCAGGCCGACCTCCTGCAGGGCCTCCTTCACCTCGTCGAGCTTGAAGGGCTTGATGACCGCCTCGATCTTCTTCATCGCGTTTCGTCTCCCAGCCGCCGCGGCCGATAGGGGCGCGCCAACCGCGTTTGCGTTAGCAGGGTCCGTGCCAAGCGGGAGCACCCGCAAAACGGCTGCATTTCCAGCCTGTTAGGCCAGATTTGCGGCTGCCTCGCGTGGGCTGCTCCAGAGCCACTGATTAAGAAATAAGCAAACTGATGAATTGATGGCCAGCGGAATTTGCGGCCAGCTGCAGCGTCCGACGCGGCGGAGCTGCCCGCGTCGCCTGGTTTGCCGGACCGGACGCCTTGCGCCATGGTTGAGCCGAAGCAGGCACGCGGCGCGATGATCGAGCTTTTGGCCAACCAGGAAATGCGGGAAGCCGATCGCCTGGCGATCGCCGGCGGAATCTCCGGTATCAGGCTGATGGAAAATGCGGGCCGTGCCGTGGCGGACGCAGTGGCGCACCGGCCGCTCGGCACGCGCGTCGTCGTGGTGGCGGGTCCGGGCAATAATGGCGGCGACGGTTTCGTTGCGGCGCGGCTTCTCGCCGAACGCGGGTTTCCGGTGCGCGTGGCGCTCGTTGGCGAAGCCGGGAAGCTCAGGGGCGACGCCGCCGAGGCGGCACGGCGGTTCGTCGGGACCGTGGAGCCGGCCACGCCGTCGGTGCTCGACGGCGCCGGCGTGGTGATCGACGCCCTGTTCGGCGCCGGGCTCGACCGCGAAGTCGCCGGGCTGGCGCGCGACATGATCCTCGCGATGAACCGGAGCGGCGCGCCGGTCGTTGCCGTCGACCTGCCGAGCGGCATCAACGGCACGAGCGGGGCGGTGATGGGGCTTGCCGTCAATGCGGCCGAGACCGTGACGTTCTTCCGCCGCAAGCCGGGCCACGTGCTGCTGCCCGGGCGGCTCCACTGCGGCCGGCTCGAGGTGGCGGACATCGGCATTCCCGCGCACGTGCTCGATCACGTCCGGCCCAACACATTTCTCAATGTGCCGGCGCTGTGGCGCGCGGCGTTTCCGGTGCCGCGCGTGGACGCCCACAAGTACGCGCGCGGGCATTCGGTCGTGGTGGCGGGCGGGATGGCACGCACCGGCGCGGCGCGGCTCGCCGCCCGGGCGGCGCTGCGCTCGGGCGCCGGGCTCGTGACCATCGCGTCGCCGCGCGAGGCGCTTGGCGTCAATGCCGCGGCCAGCTTGGCCGTCATGGTGCGCCCGGTCGACGGGGCGGCCGAGCTGTCCCAATTCCTCTCCGATGACCGCCTCAACGCCATTGTGCTCGGGCCGGGCGGCGGCGTCGGGCCGGCCATGCGCGAGCTGGTGGCCGCGGCGCTCGCGGGTCCGCGTGCCGTCGTGCTCGATGCCGACGCATTGACAAGCTTTGCGGACGACGTGCGGGCCCTGTTCACGGCCGTTGCGGCGCGGCCGGAGTGGCCGACGATCCTCACCCCGCACGCCGGCGAGTTCGCGCGGTTGTTCAGGAAGGAAACGGATATCATTGACAGCGCTTCGAAATTGGATCGAGCGCGGGCGGTGGCGGCGTGCAGCGGGGCGATCGTGCTGCTCAAGGGCCCCGACACCGTCGTGGCAACGCCGGACGGGCGTGCCGCCGTCGCCGAGAACGCGCCGCCTTGGCTTGCGACCGCCGGCTCGGGCGACGTGCTCGCCGGCTTGGTCGCGGGGCTTCTCGCCCAAGGAATGCCCGCCTTCGAGGCCGCGGCCGCGGCCGTCTGGCTCCACGGCGAGGCGGCCAACGCGTTTGGTCCGGGCCTGATCGCCGAAGATTTGAGCGAGACCTTGCCGCAGGTCTATCGGCGACTATTCGCTGAGCGGCGCGACGATTGACGGTCACGTCACCTCGAACCAAGCCGACCAGGCGCCTCGGTTCTGCCCCAGCTGGTGTGCGTGAACCCGCCACTTGCCGGGGTTGTCGGCAACGAAGGCAATGTGGTCGGTTTCCCAAGCCGGCAGGAGCAGCGTGTCGAGCCAGAACGGCTTCCAGCCGTCATCCAGGCGATCGAGCAGGCGAAAGTGGTGGCCGTGTACGTGCACGGCCTGGGCGGCGTCGGCGCGGTTGGCCAAGCCCAGCATGACCGCGCGCCCGCGCCGCACCGAGAAGAGCGGCGGCCCGTAGCCGCCTTGCGTGCGGCTGAGTGCGACCTCGTGCTTGAGCGCGTTCCGCAAGTCGATCCGGGCCGGCAGTGGATTGGGGGGCAGCAGTCCCGGCGGAGCGCGTCGTTGCGGGCGCGCGTCGGCCGCGCTCTCGCAGATGAGCCGCGCAACGGTCAATTCGCGGCCGTCGGTCTCGACCACGATCGGCGCGCTCTCGGCGAGCGCCAAGGTCACGTCGACAAAAAGGTCGACGCGGTTGCCCGGGCCGAGCGCGACGCGGCCGTTACGGGCGGCGAACGGTTCGGCCGGCTCGCCGTCGATCGCCATCACGGTCGCCGCGTGGCCGGCGATCCGCACGGCGAGCACGCGGGCGTACGTGGCGTTGACGAGGCGAAGCCGCAGCCGCTCGCTCGAACGCACGGCGATGTCGACCGATTGGGATAGCTGCCGATCGGACAGGAGAATGGCTAGGTCCCGGTCGACATCGACCGGGACTGCCTCCTCGACCAGGAGCACGCCGGCGAGGCCGCGGTCGAGCTGAGTGCCGGAATCGAGCGGTGGGTGGTACCAGAACGTGCCGGCGTCCGGCGCGATGAAGCGATAATCGAAGCTTGCGCCGGGGGCGATCGGCGGCTGGGTAAGGCCGGGGACCCCGTCCATGGCGTTGGCCAGTCGCACGCCGTGCCAGTGCACCGCGGTCGGTTCCGGCAGCTCGTTGACCAGGCGGACGGCGATCTCCTCGCCGCGTCGCACTCGCAGGAGCGGTCCCGGTACCGCGCCGTCGTAGCCCCAGGCGCCCGGCTCGCTATCGCTAGGCCGGGCGCGGATGATGCGGAGCCCTTCGGCGAGGGTGCGGACACCAGTGGCCTGCCCGTGCGCGTCATGGCGGAGCGCCGCCGCGGCCACCGCGATCCCGCCAAGGGCCAGGACGCCGCGACGGGACAACGAGGCGGATCGGTGCCGGCCGGGCGGTGCGAGCATCGGCATGAGCGGACCCTGCGGCCGGTCCTCGGCCGGTTGCCGCGCAAGCGTATGGCGCAGCGGCTGCGCTTTGCCTATTTTTATGGTGCCGCGCAACGCGCGCGTGATATAAGCCGCGCCGCCGAAGCTCCCGGCGCACCGATCCCCGTTGCGGGCGTGGCGGAATTGGTAGACGCGCGGGATTTAGGTTCCCGTGACGAAAGTCGTGGGGGTTCGAGTCCCTCCGCCCGCACCATGCCGCCCGCGGCTTTCGGACATGGAGGGGCGAGACGCGCGCAAGCGCGGCCGGCGCATATGGGCAGCAACACAGCGGACTTGCCATGCAGGTGACGGAAACTCTGGCCGAAGGGCTCAAGCGCGAATACCGGGTCGTGGTCCCGGCCACCGACCTCGATTCCAAGGTCAATGCGCGCCTCGACGAGTTGAAGGGTCGCATTCGCATCAACGGCTTTCGCCCCGGCAAGGTGCCGGTCGATCATCTCAAGCGCGTCTACGGCAAGGCGGTGAGGGCCGAGACCATCGACGAGGCGGTCCGCGAAGCGAACGCGTCGATCGTGTCCGACAACGGCTTCAAGCTCGCCATGGAGCCGAAGGTGACCTGGCCGGAGGCTGAAGGCGAGGTCAAGGCCATGGTCGAGGGCAACGCCGACCTCGCCTATTCGGTGGCGATCGAGATCCTGCCCAAGATCGAGCTTGCCGACTTTTCCACCATCGGCCTCGACAGGCTCACCGCCGAGGTGGCCGATCAGGAGGTCGAGGAGGCGCTCGGCAGGATCGTCGAGCAGAACCGCCCGTTCCAGCCGAAAGGCGAGGGCGCCAAGGCGGAGACCGGCGACAAGATCACCGTCTCGTTCACCGGCATGATCGACGGCAAGCCGTTCGAGGGCGGGACCGGAGAGGACGTCGCGGTCGAGCTCGGGTCGAAGTCGTTCATTCCGGGCTTCGAGGACCAGCTCCTCGGCATCGCGGCGGGCGAGACGCGTACGGTCACGGCACGGTTTCCCGAAAACTACCTCACGCCCGATCTCGCCGGCAAAGAGGCGACGTTCGAGGTCGTGGCCAAGTCGATCAACGCGCCCGGAACGGTCACGCTCGACGACGCGTTCGCGAAATCGCTCGGCCTGGAGTCGCTCGCCAAGCTCAAGGATGCGGTCAAGGAGCGGATTGCGCGCGAGCACGCGGCCGAAAGCCGGCGCCGGCTCAAGCGCACGCTGCTCGACGCGCTCGACGAGCGCCACAGGTTCGAGCTGCCGCCGACCCTGGTCGAGGAGGAGTTCGCCAACGTGTGGCGCACCGTGGAGTCCGACCTCAAGGCGCAGAACCGCACCTTCGCGGACGAGAACACGACCGAGGAGGCCGCCAGGGCCGAGTATCGCGGGATCGCCGAGCGGCGGGTGCGGCTCGGCCTCGTCATTGCGGAAATCGGTGCAAAGAACGATATCAAGGTGACGGACGAGGAGCTCAACCGCGCGATCGTCGAGCGGGCGCGCCAGTTCCCCGGCCAGGAGCAGCAGATCTGGGACTATTACCGCAAGAACCCCGTCGCCGTGGCGAGCCTGCGCGCACCGATCTACGAGGAGAAGGCCGTCGACTTCCTGCTCGAGCTGGTCAAGGTGACCGAGAAACCGGTGTCGCGCGAGGAGCTTTACAAGGACGACGAGGACAAGGCGGCGGCCTGACGGGCGTGGCTGCCGCTTGACGCCCGATGCCGGGTCGGGTCATCGGAAACGGCGGCCGCGAGCCCGGGTGATTCGCGAATGCCGAGACCAAGGAATGCTTGAATGAAAGATCCTCGCGAAGTCTACATGCAACACCTCGTGCCCATGGTGGTCGAGCAGACCAACCGGGGCGAGCGGGCCTATGACATTTATTCGCGACTGCTCAAGGAACGCATCGTGTTCATCACCGGCCCGATCGAGGACGGCATGGCCTCGCTGGTGGTCGCGCAGCTTCTCTTCCTGGAGGCCGACAATCCGAAGAAAGAAGTGAATATGTACATCAACTCCCCCGGCGGCGTGGTCACCTCGGGGCTCGCCATCTACGACACCATGCAGTTCGTGCGCCCGGCGGTGTCGACGCTGTGCGTCGGCCAGGCGGCCTCGGCGGGATCGCTGCTGCTCGCCGCCGGCGAAAAGGACCTGCGCTTCGCGCTCCCCAACGCCCGAATCATGGTCCATCAGCCCTCCGGCGGCTTCCAGGGCCAGGCGACCGACATCATGCTGCACGCTCAAGAAATCTTGAACTTGAAGCAGCGGCTCAACGAGATCTATGTCAAGCACACCGGCCAGCCGCTGAAGAAGATCGAGGACGCGCTCGAGCGGGACAAGTTCATGACCGCCGAAATGGCCAAGGAATTCGGGCTGATCGACAAGGTGATCGAGAAGCGGCCGGTCGAGGATGCCGCCGCAAAGGCCTGAGCGGCAGCGCGTTTTCGGCGCGGGGGACCCCGATTTCGGCTCGCCGCGGCGAAATACCGCCGCGGCGGCGGCGAATCGCCGGAATAGGCCGGGCCGTCCGCGGCTTTATCGTTAATCAATTCTTGATCCGCGGTCCCTTAGCATGCTTCGCTAGGCGCGGGGGTCGACGGCGGGTTGCCCGTTCCGGGGCGGTTTATACGTTGAGCGCTACGGATTCTTAGCGCGGGGAATGCTAGGGACGGGATTCGGGCGCGGCAGCGTCCGGGCAGGTGACGGAGAGCGGAATGAGCAAGGTCGGCAGCGGCGACTCCAAGAACACGCTCTATTGCTCCTTCTGCGGCAAGAGCCAGCACGAGGTGCGCAAGCTCATTGCCGGCCCGACCGTGTTCATCTGCGACGAGTGCGTCGAGCTGTGCATGGACATCATCCGCGAGGAGAACAAGTCCTCGCTGGTGAAGTCGCGCGACGGGATTCCGACCCCGAAGGAGATCCGCAAGGTTCTCGACGATTACGTGATCGGCCAGGATCACGCCAAGAAGGTGCTCTCGGTCGCGGTCCATAACCACTACAAGCGGCTCAACCACCAGACCAAGCACAACGACGTCGAGCTGGCGAAGTCCAACATCCTGCTGATCGGTCCGACCGGCTCGGGCAAGACGCTGCTGGCGCAGACGCTGGCGCGCATCCTCGACGTGCCGTTCACCATGGCGGATGCGACGACGCTGACCGAAGCCGGCTACGTCGGCGAGGACGTCGAGAACATCATCCTCAAGCTGCTGCAGTCGGCCGACTACAACGTCGAGCGGGCGCAGCGCGGCATCGTCTACATCGACGAGATCGACAAGATCAGCCGCAAGTCCGACAACCCGTCGATCACCCGCGACGTGTCGGGCGAGGGCGTGCAGCAGGCGCTGCTCAAGATCATGGAAGGCACGATCGCCTCGGTGCCGCCGCAGGGCGGGCGCAAGCATCCGCAGCAGGAGTTCCTGCAGGTCGACACGACCAACATCCTGTTCGTGTGCGGCGGGGCATTTTCCGGCCTGGAAAAGATCATCTCGGCGCGCGGGCGCTCGGCCTCGATCGGCTTTTCCGCCAAGGTGACGGCGCCGGAGGACCGGCGGACCGGCGAGATCTTCCGCGCGGTCGAGCCGGAGGATCTGCTCAAGTACGGCCTGATCCCCGAGTTCGTCGGGCGCCTGCCGGTGGTGGCGACGCTCGAGGACCTCGACGAGGCGGCGTTGAAGAAGATCCTCACCGAGCCGAAGAACGCCCTGGTGAAACAATACCAGCGGCTGTTCGAGATGGAGAGCATCGACCTCACCCTGGCCGAGGAGGCCCTCGGCGCGATCTCCAAGAAGGCGATCGAGCGCAAGACCGGGGCGCGCGGGCTGCGCTCGATCATGGAGAGCAGAGCATCCTGCTCGACACCATGTTCGACCTCCCGAGCCTCGAAGGCGTCGAGGAGGTGGTGATCTCGAAAGAAGTGGTCGAGGGCACCGCGCGGCCGCTCTACATCTATGCGGACCGCTCCGACCGCGCCGTCGGCGAGGCCTCGGCGAGCGCGTGAGCCGTTCGTGGAGGGAGGTCCCGGATCAGCGGTGCACCGCTTGCGCGCTGCACCGCATCCGAGACAAGGCCGCCGCAGATTCGCCGCGAAAATCAAGGCCTGCTGGCGACTTCGGCCGCTCAACCGGACTTGGCTGCCTTACTTGACACCCCACACATGGGGGGCCACCTAATGGTGAACGGATAGCGTACGAATGATTCCGGGCAGGGGTGTCGTACCCGGCGCGTCGAGCGCCGGGGCGGGAGCTCCGGTTCTCTCCCGGCCCAACCCGCGCCCCGCCGCGGCCGCACGAACGTGGGCTGCAGCAGGGTGGCACAACAACAAGGATGATCGGGCCATGACGACAAGCACGAAACCACGTCCCGCGCTCACTCCCGGCGAGGCCCGGGCGTACCCGGTCCTGCCGCTGCGCGACATCGTCGTGTTCCCGCACATGATCGTTCCGCTGTTCGTCGGACGCGAGAAGTCGATCCGCGCGCTCGAAGAGGTGATGCGCAACGACACCTACATTCTGCTCGCCACGCAGAAGAACGCCTCCGACGACGATCCGGCGCCCGCCGCCATCTACGAGGTGGGCACGCTCGCCAGCGTGCTGCAACTGCTCAAGCTGCCGGACGGGACCGTGAAGGTCCTGGTCGAAGGCGCGGAGCGCACGAAGATCCTCAAATACACCGCCCGCACCGACTATTACGAGGCGGAGGCGGAGGTGCTCGCCGACACGGTCGGCGACGCGGTGGAGGCCGAGGCGATGAGCCGCTCGGTGGTCACCGAGTTCGAAGGCTACGTGAAGCTCAACAAGAAGGTCTCGCCCGAGGTCGTCGGCGTCGTCCAGCAGATCAGCGACTACGGCAAGATCGCCGACACGGTCGCGTCGCACCTCGCGGTGAAGATTGCCGACAAGCAGGGAATTCTCGAGACGACCGCGGTCTCGGAGCGGCTCGAGAAGGTGCTCGGGCTGATGGAAAGCGAAATCTCCGTGCTGCAGGTCGAGAAGCGCATTCGCACGCGCGTCAAGCGGCAGATGGAGAAGACGCAGCGCGAATATTACCTCAATGAGCAGATGAAGGCGATCCAGAAGGAGCTGGGCGACGAGGAAGGCCGCGACGAGCTCGCCGAGGTCGAGGACAAGATCAAGAAGACCAAGCTGTCGAAGGAGGCGCGCGAGAAGGCGACGCACGAGCTCAAGAAGCTGCGCCAGATGTCGCCGATGTCGGCGGAAGCGACCGTCGTGCGCAACTATCTCGACTGGCTGCTGTCGATCCCGTGGAACAAGAAGACCAAGATCAAGAAGGACCTGGTGCTTGCCCAGAAAATCCTCGACGACGACCATTTCGGGCTCGACAAGGTCAAGGAGCGCATCGTCGAGTACCTTGCGGTGCAGCAGCGCGCCAACAAGCTGACCGGCCCGATTCTGTGCCTGGTCGGTCCGCCCGGCGTGGGCAAGACCTCGCTCGGCAAGTCGATCGCGCGCGCGACCGGCCGCGACTTCGTGCGCGTGTCGCTCGGCGGCGTGCGCGACGAA